>JAABUZ0100001514.1_pt1 | contig 43696 bp, 37 predicted proteins | sample 5562091 | NCBI WGS metagenome assembly JAABUZ01 (sample SAMN12813069, study PRJNA571459) | rock metagenome | isolation source: Antarctica rocks | place: Antarctica: Victoria Land, Linnaeus Terrace sud | collected 2015-12-21
CCAACGGTCGCAGCAACGACACCAGAAGTGGCACGTCAGGCAATGCCACCAGCGACGGTTGATCTACCCGGTGCCACGCCTACAGTCGCCGCGCCCGCTATACCCACATCTGAGGCGGCTACCGCGACAGCAGAACCAGCGAAGATACGCACCGTCTTTCTCATTATGATGGAAAACACGAGCTGGTCGGAGGTGAAGAACAGCGTCCGAGCACCGTACGTCAATACGACGCTCTTGCCGCGGGCCTCGTATGCGGAACAGTATTACACGCCACCACATCTCCACCCTAGCGAGCCAAACTACCTCTGGCTCGAAGCCGGGACCAACTTCGGCGTGACCAACGATGGCGACCCGAGAATGAATCACCAGAACACCGACCAACATCTCGTGAGCTTACTACGAAGAGCCGGAATCCCCTGGAAAGCGTATGTTGAAGGTACGAGCGGGGTTGCGTGTCCACTGGCCAGTAGCGGGTCGTACGGGGCAAAGCACAATCCCATGGTCTTTTTTGACGATGTCACCGATGGGTTGGACGCCAGTTCGAGCTACTGCATTGCCCATGAACGACCGCTCACTGAACTGCCAGCCGACCTTGTGAACAACACTGTCCCACCCTACACGTTCATCGCGCCGAACCTGTGCCATAGCATGCACGATACGGTCGGTTGTGCTACGAGCGATCGCGTGCGCAACGGCGATTCCTGGCTTTCCGAACAGATGCCGCTGATTCTCCAATCACCGTCATATGCGCGCGGCGGTCTCGCGCTCATCGTATGGGATGAGGGTACCGGCGACAGCGATGGGCCAATGGGGTTGATCGCACTCTCCCCTACAGGCAAACGAGGCTACGCGAACACGATCCGGTACACCCATAGCTCGACGCTGCGCACGTTGCAGCAAATCTTCGGTGTCACACCATTGCTCGGTGATGCCGTGAATGCGCCAGACCTGCGCGACCTTATCCCACAGATTCCGTTTTTCAACGTTGGTAGTGGTTCATAGAGCCATGCGTATCGCAAGCGAGGAAAGGGGAGCACGTGATGAAACTCGGGTATAGCACCTGGGGCATGCCGATGCTGTCGGTAGACGAGCAGATCCACCACGTGGCGGACCTGGGCTATCAGGGTATCGAACTTATCTGCATAGCCAACTCTACGACTGATGTTGAACATGTTGATGCGGCGGAGCGGCGACGTATCAGACGCCTCCTGGATGCGTCAGGGCTGGCACTGCCGTCCATTGCCGGTAGCGCCGATCCACTGGCGACCGATCCTGAGACGCTGGCCCGCAACATTCGCCGTATCGAGGCGGGTGTTGACCTCGCCTCCGACCTCGCGGGGCCCGATGGCGCTCCCTGCCTGGTCATCATGGCGTATGGACAGTCCGAACGGTATGAGCAGGATCGCGAGATGGTGGCCGGTCGTTTCACCGATCTTGCCATCTACGCACAGGAACGCGACGTGGTGCTTGCCCTCGAAACGCATGTCGGGCAAGCCATCGATCTCCCTGAACGTGCCCTCTGGCTTCTGAACCAGGTTGACCACCCGAACCTCAAATTGAATCTCGACACCAGCCACTTCGATGTCATGGGCCTGAGCATTGCTGAGTCGGTGCGTCCGCTGGTACATCACGCCGTCCACACCCACGTCAAGGACCAGCGGGGCCGGTACCCGCTCTATGAGTACCTGACCCCGGGCGATGGCGACTACGATTATGTCGCGTACCTGAAGGAGATGCACGCGGGTGGCTACACCGGCTTCATCACCGCGGAGATCAGTCTGATGGTCCAGCGCAAACCGGGCTACGACCCCGTAACCGCCGCACGGCAGTCGTACGCAACACTGAGCAGTGCGTTGAGCCAGGCCGGTCTTGTGGCATGACGGTCTATGTTGATGATCTATTCACTGCAGTGCCGAGGACTCCCCGAGGGCAGTACCTCGGTGACCAGTGGTGCCATTTAATGGCGGACAGTGATGAGGAGTTGCACACGTTCGCCGCTCGTATCGGGATGAAACGGGAGTGGGCCCAGCTCGATGCGCGGCGTCCGTGGCTCAACCACTACGATCTCACGCCAACACGGCGGACGCTCGCCATCGAACAGGGGGCTCAGGAACTTGGCCTGGAGCAAATCGTGGCCCATATTGACCGCCGTCAAAAACTGATTGAATGGCAATCCGACTGATGGGATGCGGCCCTGCGTTCGAAGCGTGGACGCTGCACAGGTGATGGAACGGGGAAAGGTCTACGCAATAACGGGGACCGCCGCCATCAGGGCTGTTGAAAAGGTGGCGAAACGCCGCCACTCGGCCTGCCAGTCAGTCAGCTTGTTCGTGAGGACGCAGCACACCAACTGTCGCGGCGGATCGACCCAGAGCATGGTTCCGCTGGCGCCAATATGGCCGAATGTGGCCGACGTCGCGAGGTCGCCCATCCAATGCGCGCCAAGCGCCCAGCCAAGTCCCCAGGCAGCGGCGACGCTCGTCTCGGTGGGGAGGCCAGCTGTCTGAAGGGTGGTCATCAGTCGGATTGTTGCTGGCGAAAGGATGTCCAGATCCCGCCCCGGACCGCCGGTGAAGCCAGCTTCGAGCATATACTGGCCGATAGCAGCAGTGTCGCGGACGGTGGCAAAGATGCCTCCCCAGGGCGCTCCGAGCCGCCGCCAGTACGGGCTGTTGTTGTCCCAATCGGTGGCCTGGGCACGAGCGGGCAATCGCAGTCGTGCCACCCGCCCGAACGCCGCTTCTGGGAGATGAAAAGTGAAATTATGGAGCTCTAGCGGCGCGAACAGATGACGTGCAAGCAGGGGTTGGAGGCGCTCTCCGGCAACCAACTCCACGATGCGCGCCAGCATCAGGAGCCCCGCGCTGCTGTACGATACCTGCGTGCCGGGGGGAAACAGTAACGGAACCGGGCAGGCGGCTTCGGCAAACGCGTCGAGGCTCGCGTGCTGTTCTCGTAGTGGTACATTCTCAGGCAGCATATCGGGTAGGCCACTGGTGTGCGTGAGCAGGTGACGGACAAGCACCAATCGCTTCTCTTCACCACCTTTGGCGAAAGCGGGGAAGTAGCTGGTCACCGTGTCGCTGAGAAGGAGGGATCCCTCCTCCAGCGCCAGCATGCCAGCCATTGCGGTGACCGGTTTGGTAATCGATGCCAGGTAGTACAACGTGTCGACGGCGGTTGGCCGGTTGTCAAACCCCGGCAGTCCATCGTCCCAGGAAGCGTTCCCGGCGCAGACATGCCCGATTTCCTGACCTTGCCGCAGCACGACTGCGCTGACCCCTGGCACATCGTCGCGGTCGACCCACCGGTGCAGGTGATCCATCGCGATCTGTAACCTGGTGCGTGATACCTGGTGCGCGACTCGTGTCGTCATTCGCTACCATCCCGCGAAGCGTCGCGATTCGCGGGATCCACCGTATGCATCGACGGGTTCGTGACGGCGAATGTGAGATCTTAGACCGTCCGACGGCCCGCGATGAAGTTGTAGATGATGACGATGACGGCCACCACCAGGAGCAAATGAATGGCGCTTCCGGCAATGTGAAATGCGAATCCGGCAAGCCACAGGATGATGAGAATAACCGCGACCGTCCACAAGATACCCATGACGATGTATGCTCCTTCGCTTCAATGAACGCGTCAACCGGGCCACGTACCCGATTGGCGGAAGTGTACCAGCCGCTTGCTCAGGGAAGCAATCTGTCGTGCCTGGTTTCGACCTTCCTGCACTCCCGGCGGCCGCCGGCGTACCACCTTCACGTGATACACCGACTGCCGCCTCGATTCACTTATTGTGCGTCTGCCGCCATCGCACGCTCCAGAAGCTGGGGCGCACTCTTTTGGAGCAGCGCTGCTGTCGCCTGCTCTTGCTTCAAGTTCTTCTTGAGCAAGGTGACGACCTTCTTCTCCCCCATATGTTCGGCGCCGAGAATCAGCCCGAGATAGCTCGGGATCTCGTAGTGTTCGACTTTTTCTGCTGAAGAGGCGATCAAGCAGTCTCGCAACGCCTCATTGCCCGCTTCTTTCAGCGTTTTGTGCGCTTCTGTCAGCAGTCCTTTCGCCCCAGCGCACGCCTGGCGTTTCGGTTTCTCGCCGAGCATACCAAAGACCTCGTCCAGATTTGCAATTTGCTCCTGGCTCTCGGCAATGTGCTGCTGAATCAGCTGCTGAAGCGTCGGCTCCGTGGCCTGGGCCAGCAACTCTTCCTGGCCGGCAAGGAACTGGTGCTCCGCGTCGTAGAGATCCTCAAGCTCGTGCATGTACTTCTCGCGCGTGGTGGAAATCCCCAAGGTGCTCATCTCCCGTGTGATTGTCAGCAACGTCGACCGAGCCATCCTCTTGCCCGGTCAGCCCGACGTATAAAACAACTTCCGTGCCGGAAAGGGCTGTCTGACGAACCCCGTGCCCCCTTCTTTTTTTGTTACACCGGACACTGGCGCTCACAGTGACCCCGCGAAGCGGTATCATCTCGTTCGGGGTGCGGACGGAAAGGTGGGACGAACCATGGGTGACACGACGGTGGACCGCGGCACGGTGGTGATGGATACACGGCAGAGCCACATGGCGCGATTGCACCCAATACCTCTTCAGGATGTGGCGCTTGAGGATGCCTTCTGGTCGCCGCGCTTGCACACCGTTCGGAACGTGACGCTCCCCGGCCAGTACGACCAGTGCGAACGGAGCGGCCGGATCGATAACTTCCGACGGGCCGCAGGAAAGAAGGAGGTTCCATTCCAGGGCCGGTTCTATAACGATTCGGATGTGTACAAATGGCTTGAGGCCGCATGCTATGCGCTTGCCACCTCCCACGATGACGCAGTGGCCAAAACTGTCGCAGACCTTGTCGCCGACATTGCAGACGCTCAGGAGCCTGATGGCTACCTGAATACGTATTTCACCTTTGACTTGGCGCCCTTGCGGTATACCGACCTGGTGCAGAAGCACGAACTCTACTGCGCGGGGCACCTCATCCAGGCGGCTGTCGCACATCATCGAGCTACCGGCCAGCCCGACCTCCTCGCGGTAGCCGAGCGGCTTGCCCGCCACATCTGTGCGATCTTTGGCCCGCGTGCACGTTCTGGCACCGACGGCCACGAGGAGATCGAACTGGCGCTTGTGGAGTTGTACCGAGAAACGGGCAACGCAACATACCTTCACACTGCCGGTTTCTTCCTTGATCAGCGCGGAAAGCAGCCGCCGGTGCTGAATGGCAGCCTGTATCTGCAAGACCACCTGCCGGTTCGCGAGCAACACGAGATCGTCGGGCACGCCGTCCGCGCCACGTACTTGCTTTGCGGCATGGTTGATGTGTATATGGAAACGGGCGATGCTTCGCTGTGGGACGCGGCGGAGCGCCTATGGCGGAGTGCCTATGAGCGCAAACAGTATCTTACGGGTGGGCTGGGAGCGCGCTACGAAGGCGAGGCATTTGGGGCGGATTACGAACTTCCCAACGACCGTGCCTATGCGGAGACGTGTGCGGCCATTGGGAGCGTCATGTGGAACTGGCGCATGCTGGCGTGTACCGGAGACGCGCGCTTCGCCGACTCGATGGAAACGGCCCTCTACAACGGCGTCCTCTCAGGTCTGTCACTCGATGGCCAGTCGTATTTTTACCAGAATCCTCTCGCCGACCGTGGACATCATCGCCGCCAACCATGGTTCGCCACCGCGTGCTGCCCGCCCAACATCTCCCGCCTACTCCTGAGTTTCCCGTCATATATCGCCAGCACATCGGAAGATGGTTGCTGGCTGCATCTCTATGTCAGCGGCCACATACGCACGACGGTACCTGGGGGCGCGCTCTCCATGCGGATCAGCAGTGACTATCCGTGGGATGGCATCGTCCGCGTCACGATAGAAGAGGCGCCGGCGGGCGACACCAGCCTGCACCTGCGGATCCCGGGGTGGTGTCATGGTGCGACTGTGCGGGTCAATGGTGATCCGCAAGAAACGCCTCGCTCCGGTACCTATCTGCGACTTGAGCGGTCGTGGCGGCGGGCTGATCTGGTTGAACTGGACCTGCCCATGCCGGTCCGCACCGTCATGAGCCATCCCCATGTACTCGCCAATGTGGGGCGGGTCGCACTGATGCGCGGCCCGCTGGTCTACTGCCTCGAAGGCGTGGATCATCCTGGGGTTGACGTCTGGGATCTTGCCCTGGCGCACGGAAACGCCATATCCGTAAGCAAGGAGCCGGATCTCCTTGAGGGAGTCGTGGCCCTGCGCGGGGAAGCGCTGTTGATGGACTCGGCCGCGGCCGACCAGCCCTTATATCTGACAGCGACGACAAGTGACGGAGCGCGGCGCCCGCACGTCTCCTTTACCGCCATTCCGTACTATGCGTGGGCAAATCGCGAGGCCGGACCGATGCAGGTCTGGATGCGAGACCAGCCCTCGCCACGATAACACACGTCACGGCTGATCATCGCCAATTATCACACCTCATGGCCCGCTACAGATGCACCGACCGCAGTAACCACGGCCCTGCGGGCCACCACCGAGGAAGAAAAGCATGTCATCCCCGTGGAGCCACGCGGGGAGTCCGCGAAGGCGGACTTTGCCATGTCAGGCGCGACTTCAGTCGCTGGCCGCGTCAGACCACCGAGGCGGCACATTATCAACCAATCGGTGATGGGCTATTTTCAGGGCAGCGTCGATGCCCCGCGTGGGCGCCCTGTGGGCGAACAGTCCGCACCTACTCTCCCCACACGAACACCCACTCCCGCTTTCTCCACAGCGATGCTCGCTGCCATCGTCGCGTTTCGTGGCAGGTTGGAATCTACGCGGCGCGAGTGTTGCCCGCACGGACGCCTGCTATCATTGCCGTGTGAAAAAGCTGAACTTTCTGCTGTTCAATCCTGACGAGTGGCGCGGCGACTGCATGGGCTGCGCAGGCGACCCCACGGTTCTCACGCCGCATGCCGATGCACTGGCTGCTCATGGGACGCGCTTTGATCAGTGCCACGTCCAGCACCCTGTCTGCACGCCATCGCGCACGTCCTGCATGACGGGCTGGTACCCGCACGTCCGTGGCCACCGCACCCTGTGGCATCACCTCCGGCCCGACGAGCCACACCTGTTCCGCTACCTCTCAGAGGCTGGCTACGATGTGCGCTGGTACGGCAAGAACGATCTGCTGGCTCCCGATTCCTTCGCAAACCACGTGACTGAGGCGGGAGCGCACAAGGGACACGGCAGTCATCCCGCCAATCCCTGGCCCATGGATGATCCCCGGTACTATAGCTTTCTTTTCACTGCGGGCGGTGATCCGCGAGGCACCGACGACTATGCCAATGTCGCCGCCGGTATTGACTTTTTGCGACAACCACACGATCAACCGTTCTGCCTCTTTCTCCCACTGGGGAACCCGCACCCGCCATACACCGCTCCGCAGCCATACTATGACATGTACGACGCCGCTGTGTTGCCACCACTCCAGCCGCCCCACGATGCCGCACATCCGCTGTTCTACCGGCGCATCCACGAGACGCGTAGACTGAACGAGGTGGGTGACGAGACGCTCCGAAAGATCCGCGCGGTCTACCTGGGACAGATCAGCTACGTGGACTGGATGCTCGGCGAACTCCTCCGTACCCTCGACGAGACAGGGCTCGCGGACAGTACGGTGGTGATCGTCTTCTCTGACCACGGTGACTGGGCTGGCGACTATGGCCTCGTGGAGAAGTGGCCGAGTGCGCTCGACACGGCGATGACGCGCGTGCCGTGCATCCTGCGTCTGCCCGAGGGCGCGCGCGGACACGTGGTGCGAGACATCACCGAACTGATTGATCTGACGCCAACGGTACTGGACCTGGCGAACATCGCGCTCCGCCATACACAGTTCGGCCGCTCCCTTGTGCCGCAACTGTATGGAGCGGAGGGGGATCCTGATCGTGCGGCCTTCGCCGAGGGTGGCTACGATCCGCACGAACCGCATTGCTTTGAGGGCCATGTCGCCACGGAGGCGTTTCTGCGCAACCCCGGCCATATCTACTGGCCCAAGGCACACCTGCAACAGACGGAGCCCATGTCGGTATGCCGCGCGACGATGATCCGGACGGCCACCCACACCCTTGTGCGTCGTCCTCTCGAACGATCAGAGCTCTACGATCATGCTGCTGATCCCTTTTGCCGTAGGAACCGCTATGATGACGTGGACCAGACGCAAACGCGCCATACGCTTGAGGCGCGTTTACTGGACTGGTACATCCACACGTCTGACGTCGTCCCTGTTGACCAGGATCCGCGTGGCTATCCGAGACCGTGGATGGGGAGTCTGCATTAGCGCATGTAGCGGTGGCGCGATCATTGCTCGGGCTCGTCCTGTCGGTTGCGGTACCTGTCGGCGTTCCCGGTATAGCGTCCGATGAGTGGAAGCAACTCTTCGAGGTCAAACGGCTTGCTGAGGCAACCATTGGCATTGATCGCGAAGCTGCGCGCCCGCGCGTCTCCTTCAGCCGTCATAACGATAACGGGGGCATGGGGGAACGGAGTATCATCATAAGCACGCGAAAACGTCCACCCATCCATTCCCGGCATACGCATGTCGAGCAGGATTACGCTGGGATGATGTTGCTGTGCCAGTGCCAGCGCCTCTGATCCATCGCGTGCCGTAAGAACCTCGTATCCTTCATCCACAAGTGACAGCCTGACAAAGTTGCGAATGGTGTCGTCGTCGTCCACGACAAGCACACTGGCGTGCAGCGTCATCATTGATGCTCCCTGTCTTCTTTCGCATCGTGGCGTGCCACGAGCGAGATGAGGTCATCGATGTCAAACGGTTTACTGAGACACGCGGCGGCGTGAATATCGCGGCATCGGGCCTGCGCATCGGCAGCCGCTGTCATCACAATGACCGGGGCATGCGGCTGTGGTTGCTGACCGTAATGTCGCGCGAATGTCCATCCGTCCATCACGGGCATACGCATATCCAGAAGGATGATATCCGGCTTCTGACACTCCACACAGCGCAGGGCTACCGCGCCATCCTGGGCGGTGAAGACCAGGTAGCCTTCATCTTCCAGTACCATGCTCACAAAATCTCGGATGCCGTCATCATCCTCGACGACCAGTACCGAGCTTCGCGTTGTCACGTGCTGGCGCTCCCTCACGTCCCGATGGGATTTCGTACACTGGTTGTCACCTGGCAATTATTGTGCCGACCATGGATTGTGCCATCCTCAACTGTTGCCTGCGGTAGTGTATCGCAAAGCCGGTTCGGGTACCAGGCCCATAAGCGGGTCGAATGGTGCCGCGTCACAGTAGACAGTTCCACCGTGCCGCCGCTATCCTCTCTCACGACTACCATGGCGGGTCTCAGGTCCTCGCATCCCGCGATGTGGAAGCACCGACAATCAGAGGAATGGCCGTCGAAAGGAGCCATGCCCGTGGCGCAGGATCAGTACGATCAGGTTGATCTCTATCTTCGCGAGCACCGGTCTGCACACCTGCGCTCACTCAAAGAGTTGCTGGCGATTCCTAGCATCAGCACCCTGCCTGCCCACGCTGGAGATATGCGTGCGGCGGCGCAGACGCTGGTGGGCCGGATGACAGCCATCGGTCTCGAGGACGTCACGCTGCACGAGACCGGTGGCCACCCCGCCGTCTCCGGGTCGTGGCTGCACGCGCCTGGCAAGCCGACGGTGCTGGTCTATGGCCACTACGATGTGCAGCCAGTTGATCCCCTGCACCTCTGGACGACGCCGCCATTTGAGCCTACCGAGCGCAACGGCAAGCTCTTTGCCCGCGGCGCCTCCGATGACAAGGGCCAGGTGTGGATGCACCTGATGGTGGTTGAGGCGCTGCTCCAGGTAACTGGCGGATTACCTCTGAATATGAAGTTTTTGATCGAGGGCGAGGAGGAGATTGGGAGTCGGAATTTGCCAGCGTTCGTCGCGAATCACCGTGACCTCCTTGCCGCCGACGTCATCGTCATATCCGATACTCCTATGTTCGCTCCTGGTGTTCCCACGCTCTGTTACGGCCTGCGGGGTCTCGCGGCCCTTGAAATTCACCTGACGGGTTCCACTGCTGACCTCCACTCGGGCCTATTCGGGGGGTCGGTGCAGAACCCATTGCACGCGCTCGCCACGCTCATTGCCTCCCTGCACGATGCCCACGATCGCGTCACCGTGCCAGGCTTTTATGATGATGTGCAGCCGCTGTCCGCCGATGAACGGGCGGCCTTCGCGAAGCTTCCGCACGATGACGCGGCATATATCGAGCAACTCGGCGTGCCGGCCGTCTTCGGTGAAGAGGGGTACACCACACTTGAGCGGACATGGGCCAGACCGACACTTGAAATCAATGGCATGTGGGGTGGCTTCACCGGCGAAGGCAGCAAGACCATTGTGCCGTCATCGGCGCACGCCAAGATCACCTGTCGGCTTGTGCCGCACCAGCAGCCCGAACGTATTTCGGCTGCGGTAGCAGCGTTCCTCGAAGCGAACTGTCCTCCTGGCGTGCGCCTGACCATTGATACCAAGGGGTACGGCTCTCCCGCAACGGTTACCCCCATCGACTCATTCTGGATGCGCGCCGCGGCAAGGGCGATGCAGCGGGCATATGGCGTGCAGGCTGGCTTTATCCGCATGGGCGGTTCGATAGGCGTCGCACCGACGTTCACCGATGTGTTAGGAGCGCCCCTGGTGCTGATGGGCTTTGGTCTGCCTGACGAGCAGTTTCATGCTCCTAATGAGCGTTTCGATCTCGGGAACTACGACCGTGGGGAGCGTACACTCGCCGCATACTGGCTCGAACTGGGCGCACACGGGCAAGGCGCATCGCGCGCATGACCCGCCGCGGCGGTACCGCTGGAGTTGATTGCGTACAGGCGAGGCACGGATCGGTGAGCGCGTGCCGGACCTGGCACGAGGATGGGGACGGTCTGCAGCAGGAAAGAGGCACGACGCGATGAAGATTACAAAGATTGAAACGTTTCTAGTCAAGCCGCGGTGGTTGTTCCTGAAGATGCATACCGATGAAGGCATCGTTGGACTCGGCGAGCCGATTCTGGAGGGCCGTGCACTCACATGCCAGACCGCGGTCAAGGAGCTCGAACCGTGGCTGATCGGTGAAGACCCGACCCGCGTCGTACACCTCTGGCAATCCATGTATAAGCACGCGTTCTATCGCGGCGGCCCAATTCTGACGAGCGCATTATCGGGCATTGAGCAGGCATTGTGGGACTGCTACGGCAAGAAGGTCGGCTTGCCCGTCTATAAACTGCTTGGCGGACCAACCCGCGACAAGATCCGTGTGTACTGCACTGCTGGTGGCAACGACCCGGACTCCGCTGCCGCAAGCGTTCGCGCGGCGGTGGCGCTCGGGTTCAACTGCATCAAAACGGGCGTTGGGGGCACCCGCCGGGGACGGATCATTGAGACCGCTGGCTTTACCGAGCGGGTGGTTGAGATTTTTGCCGCGATGCGGAAAGCCGCCGGCGACGAGGTGGACATCGCCATCGACTTTCATGGCGCTATCTCCCCTCAGAACGCGAAAAGGCTGGTGCATGCCCTCGAGCCATACCACCCGTTCTTTATTGAAGAGCCGGTGCAGTGCCAGAACGTTGATGTTCTGGCCGATATCACCCACAGCACCTCGACACCTATCGCCACGGGCGAGCGTCTGTATACCAAGTGGGGCTTCCGCGAGGTGCTCGAGAAGCGCGCCGCGTCGATCCTGCAACCCGACCTGTCCCACGCCGGTGGCATCCTCGAGACCCGACTGATTGCGGGTATGGCCGAAGCATATTACGCCGGTATCGCCCCGCACTGTCCGCTGGGCCCCATCGCCCTGGCATCGTGCCTCCAGCTCGACGCAGCGATCCCCAACTTCCTGGCACAGGAAGGCGGGAGGATCACCGGCGAAGGGTATATCAAAACACCGTTCAAGCAGATCGATGGGTTCCTGCCACTGCCCGAGGGCCCCGGCCTCGGGATCGAACTGGATGATGACGCCCTGGCCGACCAGATCGATCACGACTGGATGAACCACAAGTCGTACTCCGTCGATGACGGTTCGGCGATCGACTGGTAAGTGGCAGCCTGCGTGCCGACGTGCGCTGTGCCAGGTGCTCCGACATGCCGACCCGGCGCAATTGATCGGTCAGCGACAGCGCGTGGTCCGCGGTACCCTTACCGTGTGACGTCGTCCAGCGCGCACAAGAGCGTCGTGATGTCGGACTCGTCATTGTAGTAGTGGGTGGAGATACGCAGCGCGTTGAACTCGGGAACGACACGCGTGGTGATCGTCGGGTTCCGCTGCTGCAACATCTGCTGCAGGGCGCGTGCGTTATGTCCGTCAATGGTGAACGTGGTGAGCGCGGAGCTACGTTCCCACGTTGGAGGCGTGAGTAGTGTCCAGCCGGACCGTTGCATCACTTCTGTGCGAAGCATCGCCGCAAGCTCATGGTCGCGAATTGCCGTCGTCGTCACGCCGCCCAGAGCCGCCAGCCAGTCGAGCGCCGCCACCATGCCCGACCACCGTGCATAGTCGCGCGTGCCATATTCAAAGCGCTTTCCCCCTGCGTGCAGTGTCAGTCCCGCGGCCGTGTCGAACTGCGAGGCGCTCCCCGCGCCGACGTGCGCGGGCCATAGGAGCGCCATACGGTCGGGTCTTGCCCAGAGGAAGCCGGTGCCGCTTGGTCCACAGATCCACTTGTGGCCATTCGCCACGTAGAAGTCACAGCCAAGCGTCGTCACATCCACGGGAATATTGCCGACAGCCTGTGCGCCGTCGATGAGCGTCAGGATGCCGTGCTGAGCGGCATACGCGCCAATAGCTTCGATAGGTACCCGTATGCCTGTTTCTGAACTAACGTGGCTCGTCGCGATCACGCGCGTACGGTTGGTAGCTGCGGCCTTGATACTCGCCACGCACCGGTGCGGGTCGTCGCTTACCTCAAAGCGCTTGAGGACGATACCGCGGCGCTGGCTGAGGTACGTCCACGGCCAGAGCATCGCGGGATGCTCCTGGCTCGACAGCAGCACTTCATCTCCAGGATGCCAGTCAAGTCCGGCGGTGACCCAGTTGACGGCGTCGGTCGCGTTGCCACACAGGCCGATATCGTCCGTGGCGGATCCGATGAGCGCCGCGATACCAGCCCGCGCCGTCTCGACATCGGGGGTGATCTCCGGATAGGCCGCGTGCCCCCCGCTCTCCAGCCGCTCGGTGGCTGAAAGGAGCCGGTCGAGCACCGGTCTGGGGCGAATCCCAACGGTACCGGTATTCAGATAGACGGCGGTCGCTATTCCGGGAAAAGCCGCACGGATCGCGGCCCATTTCGGGGGTGCCTGTATCACGCCTGTTGATCTTTCCTACTGTTCTGTGTCACACGGGTATCCATGAGAGACTGACTCTGCTCGGCGAAATGGCATGCAACCCGATGACCAGACGCCACAAGTCGCAGCGGTGGCACGTCCACGCGGCACTGCTCGACAGCGATGGGACAACGCGTGTGGAACCGGCATCCAGCGGGCGGATTGACCGGACTCGGCACTTCTCCGCTGAGGATGATGCGTCGGCGGCGGCGCTCGATCACCGGGTCGGGGTACGGCACCGCCGACAGGAGGGCCTGGGTATACGGATGCATTGGCTGCCTGTACAGTTCCGCGCGGTCGGCCATCTCAACGATGGTGCCCAGGTACATGACGGCCACGCGGTCGCTCATCTGGCCGACCACGGCCAGGTCGTGGGCAATGAAGAGATAGGTCAGGCCCAGGCGCTGCTGCACGTCGAGCAGTAGCCGTAGGATTTGCGACTGGATCGAGACGTCGAGGGCGGAAACCGGCTCATCGAGAACGACGAAGTCGGGGTCTGCCGCGAGCGCACGTGCGATTCCAATCCGTTGCCGCTGTCCTCCGCTGAACTCGTGCGGGTAGCGACCAAGTGCGCTCGAAGGCAGACCGACGAGAGACAACAGTTCGCGTGCACGCGCCGACTGCTCTCGCCCGGTTGCCAGATGATGCACACGGAGCGGCTCGGAGACGATGGCCGCGATGGTGTGGCGCGGGTTCAGAGACGCAAATGGGTCCTGGAATACGATCTGCATCTGGCGGCGCTGGCGCCGCATCTGATCAGACGATTGTGTCGTCAGATCGACGCCGTTGAACCGCACGTGCCCGCTAGTAATGGGAGAGAGGCGCAAGATGGCCCGTCCCGTCGTTGACTTCCCGCAGCCACTCTCACCTACGAGCCCCAGCGTCTCGCCTTTGTCTACGGCAAAGCTGATGCCATCGACCGCTTTTACGGTCTCGCGCGTTCCGCCAAAGAAGCCGCCGCGGTCGGTGGCGAAGTACACCCGGAGGTCATCGACCTGTACCAGTGCATTGGTGGATGGCGCCGTCGCGTTTACCATCGAGATATCGCCAGAGAGGAGGAGACGGTCGTTGCGGTGGACGCTGTCATGATGGCGCCACAATAGGTTCCTGCCGGGGGTTCCAGCACGCTGCGTACTGGTTCCCGTGAGCGTCGGTTGAAAGGTCCGGGCGCACGGATGTGCATTCGCTGACCACAAACTCGCACCGCGGGTGGAAGGGACAGCCTGGGGGAATGTCCGCCGGGTCCGGAGGTGAACCGGGGATGGTATAAAAACTGCCCTTTCCCTCGCGGTCGAGACGCGGGACACATTCGAGCAGGCCGACGGTATACCGGTGGCGGGGATGGGCGAAGAGTTCATCAACGGGGGCGGTCTCCACGATGCGCCCCGCGTACATCACCGACACGCGGTCGCAGTGGCCAGCGACAATGCCAAGATTGTGGGTAATGAGCAAGAGACCCATATGGAGCTGATCGGTCAGGTGATCGAGAAGTTCGAGAATCTGGGACTGAATCGTCGCGTCGAGCGCGGTGGTTGGCTCGTCAGCAATGAGCAGGCTCGGTTCGCACGCGATGGCCAGGGCGATGAGCACGCGCTGGCGCATGCCGCCGCTGAGCTGGTGCGGGTACGCATTGAATCGCTGCCCGGCCGCCGGGATGCCGACCTGTTCGAGCAGTTCAATGCCACGGGAGCGGGCCCCCTGTCCATGGAGCCCCATATGCAGGCGCAGCACCTCGGTCACATGATCACCAATTCGCATGACCGGATTGAGTGCGGTCAGCGGGTCCTGCGGGATCATCGCGATGCGGCGGCCACGGATGCGTTGCATCGCCCGTTCGGGGAGGGCCAGAAGATCCTGGCCTTCGAAGAATACCTGGCCACCGACAACGCGACCAGGGTCAGCAATGGAGCGGAGGGTGGAGAGGGCGGTGACACTTTTCCCACATCCACTTTCCCCTACGAGGCCCAGGGTTTCGCCTGCATGGAGATCGAGAGAGACGCCATCCACGGCGTGGATGACTCCACGCCGTGTGAAGAAGTGGGTTCTGAGATCGCGCACGGATAGCATCGCGTCGGGCGATGGCGCGGTCGTGCCCGGCATGCGCTGGCTGCCTGTAACGTGCGTACTCATGTGGTGATGCCGGAACCGTGGAGTGGCACGGACCGCTGGATGCTTGCCGTGCCACCCTGTCGGAAGGGCTCTGTCGTCCTAACGTTGTCTACCGCTTCGGAACGTCTTTGCCCATGTACTCCTGGGAAACGGCCAGGGTATTGGATGCGAAGCCGGGCCACTGTTCTCCCGTGAAGCCAAACTTGTTGGGGGTGAGAATCTCGCCTTTCACATACGGCTTGAACAGGTAGCCGTGAAGCTGGTGGTAGACAAAGATTCCAGGGACATCGCTCACAAGGATCTTCTCGGCGGCCTTCATCATGGCAGAGCGCTCTTCCGGCTTGCCGGTCATCTGGCCGCCCTGTTTGACGTTCTTGTCGAACTCGTCATTTTTCCAGGAGTGGCGACCACCTGAGAGCCAGACTCCGAGCATGTTGGTGGCGTCGAAGTAGTCCATGCCGTACGAGATCCAGCCGAACGGGATTTTCGTCGGCTTGGCATTGAGGTTCTGCATGTAGGTCGGCTGATCCTGCTTCTGGAGCTGGACATCGATGCCGAGTACTTGCTTGAAGCCAGCAGCCATCGCCTGGGTGACCGCATCGTCGGTGGGGGGGCCGCCGCCGCGAACGAACAGCGTCGTCTTCGGGAAGCCCTGGCCACCCGGATAGCCCGCGTCCGCGAGCAACTTCTTTGCCATGTCGGGATTGAAACTCTGGATGTCCTTTAACCCCTCGGAGTTTGCATCCGGGAAACCGGGTGTCAGGAAGGAGTACGCGGGTGCGGCCAGTGGCGCCAGAATCGCTTTGATGATGCCATCACGGTCTACGGCGTGGCTGAACGCCTGACGTACGGCGAGTTTATCCCAGGGCACCTGCGTGACGTCGAAGAACAGGTAGAAGGTGCGGAAGTCCTGCGGGTTCTTAAAGAACTGCTTCGTGAGTTCAGGGTTGGCTGCGACGAGCTTGAGATTGGCGGCGCCGATCACCTCGGTCGTGTCGACTTCACCCGCCTGGTACCGGGCGAAGTCGTCGCCACCACTGACAACATTGGAGATGAGCGTCTGGATCAGCGGTTTGTTCTTGCCCGTGTATTTCGGGTTTGCCTTCACCACGAAGCGACGGTCGGGGCTCCACTCTGCCAGCATGTACGGTCCGGACGTGATGGACGTCGCGGGGTTCGTGTTGTAGATGCCCGAGCCATACTTCGCGAGCCCGGCCTTGGAAAGGGGCTGTGAATAGAGCAACTGCGCGGGGAGATACGGCACGGGATCAACCGTCTCAAAGACCAGTTCGTACTTATCCGCACCGGTGCGCACGCCGATCTGGTTCGTGGGTACGGAACCTTTGGTTGCCTCGGTGTAGTTCTTGATCACGCCCGACCAGTACCAGGTAAAGTCCCACGCGTGCTTGGGGTCGGCCGAGTAGCGGAATGTCTCCACCCAGTCGTCGGCGGTCACTTCGTTGCCATCGGACCACATCAGCCCTTTGTCGATGTGGAACGTCCATGTCTTGCCATCGGCCGATGACTCCCACTTGTTGGCGGCGCCGGGGATGATCTGGAAGTCTTTGGTGAGTTTGACGAGCGTGTCATTGAACAGGTCGGCGTAGCCGCCACGGTTGTAGACACCCTCATACAGATCCATCGCGGCGAACTTAACCCCGGACGAACTGCTCGAGGTCACGCGAATCTGCTGCTCGAGCGGGGCCGCGTCGGCGGGCAGGGTGATCGCTACGGTGGCGGGAGCGGCAGCCGCCGCAGGGGCAGTGGTGGCGGCCGTTGCAGGGGCGGTTGTTGGGGCAGCGGCTGCTGCGGCGGTTGGAGCAGTGGTAGCCGCTGCCACGGCCGCAGCCGTGGTGGGTGCCTTTGTCGCTGCCCCAGCCGCCGCGGCGGTGGTTGGCGCCGGTGCGATGGTGGGTGCTGCGGCAGGTTCGGCCAGCCCACAGGCAGCCAGACCGATGCTGCTTACCGTGATGGCGGAAAGACTCAGAAATCTGCGTCGGTCGATGGGCTTCCGTGGTGCCTGTGCCTGCACAGGTGCGTCGTGTTGATCGTGCATGAACCTACCCTTCTAAAGAAATGTCAACATACCGTAGTCTATTATCGCCTGATTGTTTACCATGTCAAGCGATTATTTGCGGCCGTAGGGATCGAGCGCGTCGCGTAAGCCATCGCCTATGAAACTGAAGGCCAGCATGGAGAGTGCAATACAGATGATAGGGATGATGGCCAGATACCAGTACACGGAGGCATAGGGACCCGCGTCAGCGATCATTTTGCCCCAGCTTGGAAGCGGATCGGCGACGCCGAGGCCGAGGAAGCTGAGACCAGCTTCGCCGAAAATAGCGCCGGGGATGCCTAATGTGAAGCTCACGATGATGGGGCCACCTGCATTGACGAGCACGTGCCGCAGCATGATTTCCCATTCCGGAGTGCCGATTGCCCGTGCCGCGATCACAAACTCGCGTTCACGCAGCGAGAGAAACTGCGCGCGCGCGAGGCGGCACAGTCCGACCCAGCCAGTGAGCCCGAGGAAGAGGATCACCTTTCCCAGCCCGCCTCCAAAGACGGAGACGAGGAAGACCGCGAATAGAATGCTTGGGAAAGCGGTCATAAACTCGATGATGCGTGCCACGATCGCATCGACCCATCCGCCGAACCATCCCGCCGCGGCGCCCAGTGGAAGCCCGATGAGCAGTGCGATGGTCGGGACAACGAACCCCACGAGCATGGACGTGCGCGCGCCATAGACCAGACGGCTGTAAAAGTCGCGCCCGACGGCGTCAGTACCGAGGGGGTAGGTGGCGCTCGGGAACTGAAGCGCGTCTGCCAGCGTGGAATAGTCATACGGCGCACGCGCAAGGAATGGCGCGAGGATGGCGATCAATAAAAAGCAGCCCGCGACCAGCAGCCCGATCGCCGCGGGCCGATTCAGGAAAAAACGCTCGGTTGCCTGCTTGAACGCACTGGATGCTTCGACGGCCTGTTTCGGCGCCCATGCTTGCGTGGACGGTGGCGTGATCTGTGGAGCCTCAACGGCGCTCATGACTGACTCCCTCCGAGCCTGACGCGCGGGTCGGCCACGACATACAGCAGGTCGCTGATAAGGTACGTCGCGCCCCAGGGAAAAGCGACCAGCAAGACCATAGCGACAATCATCGGATAGTCCCGCGTCAGTGCGCTCGTCGTGAAGAACCGCCCGATGCCGGGGAGGGCGAAGGTACCCTCGATAAAGATCGAGCCCGTCATCACGTCAGGAATCGTCGGTCCCAGCACCGTAATTAACGGGATCAGGGCGTTTCGTAAGACATAGCGCGTGAGAATGGTCCAGGTGTGGACACCGCGGGCCCGAGCCAGGCGCACATATTCGGAACGGAGCACTTCGAGCATACTCGTCCGCGTATAGCGGGCAACGACGGCGAGCGGGCCGAGCGAGTAGGCGATGACGGGCATAATCAGTTGTTTCGGGCTGCCCCATCCGCCGGTGGGTAGCCAGTGCAGATGAACGCTGAAGGTAAAGACGAGGAGGAAGCCGATGAGAAAGTTCGGGAGCGTGAGGCCAAGGGTCGCGACAAAGGTGACGATGTTATCCAGCCAGGAGTTGGGCCGGGTGGCTGCGATGATGCCGGCGAGGAGTCCAAAGCCATAAGCCACCACGATGGTCAGCGCGCCGACGGTCAAAGTGACCGGCCAGGCACGTTTGATGAGACTCAGCACCGTTTCGGTGGGACTTTGAAAGGGGATGCCGAAGTCGAAGTGGAGAACAGCCCAGGACCAGCGCAGGTATTGTTCCCACACGGGCTTATCGAGTCCGTATTTCCGGTTGATATTGTCCATGGCGAACTTGGGGAGGGGCTGTTTATCAAACACGAACGGGCCACCGGGCACGGTGTGCATCAGGACGAACGTGAACAGCGTCACTGCCCAGACGACGAGGAGCATGCCAATGATGCGCTTTGCCAGATAGCGTGCGAGTCCACCGCTCATGCAGTCACCCTTTTCATCATGTACAAACGAGCGTGCAACACGGAAAGCAGCGTGTGGTGGCGACAGTGCCAGACGAGATTCCAGAGAGGAGGTGCGACGGTGCGTGTGGCTGGATCGATGGTGTTCTACAGACAAGTAACGCATGGCAAGGGATCGATGTCAAGCGTGTATCGTGCTGCTCGAAAAACGCGTGGTGCTGTTTCCTTTTCATCCCTCGGGAGTGCCGCAGATACGGCCAGCGACTGAAGTCGCGCTTGACACGGCAACGTCCGCCTTCGCGGACTCCCCGCGTCGTTCCACAGGGGTGACGTGATTTTCATCCTCGGTGGTGGCCCGCAGGCCGTGGGCGCCGCCGACTGCTGGTCAACTCCCTGACACCTACACGAGTGTCAGCGGCACCACGTGAGAGGCGAGGGACGGCTGATGGCCCCAACCGGTGGTAGCATGGAGAAGAGGCGTTTTTTGTCGCGCGGCTGAAAGGTGAAGGTCGCCGGGGCCACGGATTGTGAACCGACTGGCAGTTCTCTCTGTCACGTTCACGTTTGGATAGCGCGGGTTGATGTCGCTGGCATGCGATCTCTGCCTCACGACCTATCAGTATGGGGCGGGGGTACCAGTATGACGGTCCATGTGCGAAGATCACGACGTATCCGGGGCGTACTTTTCGCCGCCCTCTGTGCATGTGCACCGCTCACGGCGTCGGCGCATGTGAAGTGGTTTGAGCCTGCGCAACGCCATCCGCTCCGCCTGGATCTGGTCCTGAGTGGGCGAACCGCTCTTGCGGTTGGCGTGGCTGCCCTGGCTGTGGTGGCCCTGTTTTTCCTGCAACGCCTTCTTGGAGACCACTACTGGCCACGGCTGCAACTGTTTGACCGTATGGCTATTGGCGCACCAACGTTGCTCGCTGTTCAGGCAGCGGTGACGCTCATTGCTTCCGGCGCGCACGTGGACCTGTTCGCGCCGGACCTTCCCCTTCCACGCACGGTGCTCGGGTTTGGTCTCGTGGCTATGGAAATCGCTATTGCCTTTTCGCTCATCACGGGGCTCGGTGACTGGATCGGTGGCGTTGCCTTGATACTGCTTGGGCCCATCGCCTTTTTTCTGTTCCCGGTGACTGACGTGCTGGATCAACTGTACTGGGCAGGGATCGGTGTGTTTGTGCTGGTGATCGGTCGCACCGCGGTAGAAGCTGGCAAAGCCCGTCCCTGGTTTCGTCGTCTGGATCGTGCCAGTGGCATGCAGGCGGTCGCGGCACTGCGCGTGATCGTGGGCCTGGCCATCATTGCCCCCGGTCTGAGCGAGAAGGTGTGGAACCCCGCTCTTGGCGCCGCATTTCTCGCGGACAATCCGAGTTTCAACTTTATGCGGGTGATCGGGATGAGTTGGTTCACTGACGAGCGTTTTGTGCTCGCCGCCGGGGTCACCGAGGTGGTTGTCGGCGTGCTGTTGGTCAGCGGGTTGCTCACGCGGGTGGTGATCATCGGGATGTGGCTGCCGTTCAACCTGGGAGTGCCGTTCCTGCCCCCGCAAGAACTGATCGGCCACCTTCCCATTTTCGGGATTATGTACGTCCTGCTGGTGCATGGGCCAGGGTTGGGGCCGCGGGAGTGGATCGGTCGCTGGTTACTGGCAGAGCGTGCTGAGGATCCTTCATCGTCTGTTGCGTCAGTGACGCGGAAGGAGCACGCTGCCCGATTGTTTTGATGCGACCTGGAGGATGGGACGATGTCACGATGGCCGGGTCTGCCCGTCAGGCGAGTTGTGTCGTGGGTACCAGGGTCAGCATGGCGGTGAGGACCTCATAGACCCAGGCGGTGCTAAGGTTTCCTTTCCCGGCATCTGGCTCGCCGTCGGCGTGGAAGAGACCGATCGATGGATAGAACGAGAAGTGGTACGCGCCACCGATGCTCATGTGCACTCCGGACGGATACGTCGAGATTCTGAGATGGTATTTGTTCACCTGCCCGTTGTAGGCGCGCTGCTCGGTCGCTGCTGAGAGCGCGGTAATGTGGTCGGCGTGGAGCGGTATGTCTTCCGCCGATACGTCGGTGACGTGGTCGCCGTGCAATACGATGGTGATCGCATGCGAGGTGTGGCGAAAGGCACAATGCTCACAGCGAAACGTTATGTCCTGTAGCGTGGCATTCGGTTTCTTCGACAGCGTCAAGGTCATGCGGTGCGTAACCCGACCATCCGGTCCCCATTCCCACTCCACCGTGTGCCATCGTTCCAGATCGGTGCTCGGTTGCTTGGAGTATGCGAGCCAGCGCCGTGGCTCGGGTGGTTCAAGGACATCTCTAGGAATCCGGCCAACCTGCACCAGTTGGTGGAGTTTGACCTGAATGGCTTCTGCATACGGCCGGTTGATGTCGTCGATGCTTTTCTGAACGAGCGCCAATGCCGTCATGTGATCAAGACTCATGTGCTGTTTGGGGCTCTCACCCCCGTGTAGAAAGACGTGCCTGGGGTGCTCCATCGTGGCTCTCCGCTCTATCCGCGGCCTGTCGGACTGTTGCCTGACCATGATCGCATGCGTGGGGCTGTGACGGGGGACGATGCTGTCTGCGGCACGGGTACGTGTCGGTGTCGATTCAGTGGAACCGCATGTGCCAGGCTCTATCATACAAGCGTTCAGTTGAAGCCTGAGCGCAAGGGAAATAGGCGATGACGGCTCCCGTGCATGCCGCGGTGATTTGTCCCATGCTCATCGGCCGTGACGAGCACCTCGCGACACTGCTGCGACTCCTAACGGCAGACGATGATCGTAGCCACACGGTGGTCATGGCAGGTGAAGCAGGCGTGGGCAAAAGCCGACTCCTCGATGCGCTGTGTACCCGGCTACGTGAGAGCACGGTGCGCGGTGGCGAGGGCGGCTACGTGATTGTGCGCGGGTACTGTTACGAGCCGGACAGATCGATACCCTATGCGGGACTGGCCCAACTCCTTCGAAACTTCCTAGCCTCACTGCCGCCCGATCACATCGTGGAACATGTGGGACGAATAGGATCGGCTCTCGTCCGCATCCTTCCGGAGTATGTGGGGGTTGTGGGTGCGGTCGAACCGCACACAGGACTGTCCCCGCAGGCGGAACAGCGGCTGTTGTTTCACGGCGTGGCGAATCTGTTTCTCCATATTGCACGGTCAAGGCCTATGATCATTGCCGTAGAAGATGTCCACTGGAGCGACGACAACAGCCTGGCATTTCTGCTCTACCTGACCCAACAAGCACGCGATGTCTCGTTGCACCTGGTGCTCACCTGTCGCGATGGCGCTGCAAGTCCGATCCTCGGACAGACATTGGCCGCGCTCGATAGGACGCGTCATGTCGTCGATTGTGTTCTTCACCCACTGTCACTCGATGAGACCGATGCCATGCTTCGTGCAATTTTTGGGTTGCACCGTCCGATCAGCGCCCGATTCCTCACGGCCTTGCACAGCCTGACGGATGGCAATCCCTTCTTCATCGAGGAGGTGGTGAAATCACTGATTGCTACGGGTGATATTTCGTTCGCGGACGAAGCCTGGGATCGTACTCCGCCCGAGCGGTTGCACATTCCTCGCAGCATCGAGGCGGCAATGCAACAGAGCATTGATGACTGTAGCCCCGAAGCACGTCACCTCCTCTCGGTTGCCGCCGTGGCGGGTCGGCAGTTCGATTTTGATCTCTTGCGTGCGGTGACGACGCTGGACGACATGGAACTTGCACAGATGGTCAAAGAGCTGGTTGTGGGTCATCTGGTGATAGAAGAGGCGCCTGACACCTTTGCCTTTCGTCACGCATTGACCCGACAGGCCGTGTATAGCCACCTGCTGACGCGTGAACGACGCGCTCTCCACCGAGCCATCGCCGAGGCACGGGAGCGCCCGTCTGGCGACAATGCCGAGGTATGGCTGGCCGACCGTGCGTACCACTACTTTCTTGCCAACATGTGGGACAAGGTGCTCGAAACGGCCCCTCTCGCGGGACGGCATGCACAGCGGATGTATGCCCTGCGATCCGCAATCGATCAGTTCAGCCATGCCCTCGCAGCCGCGGAACGGCTATCGCTGCCGCCGAGTGCTGAGATCCTTTTTGAGCGTGGGCAGGCGTACGAGACCGTCGGGGAGTTCGAATCAGCTCGTCACGACTACGAGCGTGCCATTGACGCTGCCTACGCGCACGGGATGAGCGCCACTGCCTGCAAGTCACTCCTCCATCTTGGCTGGTTGTGGACGGGACGCGACTACCAGCGGGCAGGCGAGTACATGATGCGATCCGTGGACGAGGCTCGTCGTGTCGGCGAACCCGCACTCCTTGCCGAAACCCTGAACCGCGTCGGAAACTGGCATGTCAATGCGGAGCGCCTTCCTGAAGGGATACGCCACCACCAGGAAGCACTCGCTCTCTTCAAAGACAGCAGCGACCGTGGTGGGCAGGCGACGACGCTCGACCTGCTGGCTATGGCGTCCTATATGCGTGGTGATGTGCCGAGCGGTCTGTTAACCTACCAGCAGGCAATAGCGCTGTGGCGGGAGACCGGTGACCTCGTAGGTCTGGTAAGCAGTCTCGCTCCTGCTTCCCTACGGAGCGGATGTGCGTTATTTGTGACGCTCGTGCTTCCCGCGACCGACGTCTCGTCGTGCATCGCTGATGGAGAGGAAGCGGTCGCGGTGGCACGGCGCATCGGCTGGCGCGCGGGCGAGGCGAGCGCACTCGCTTTCCTCTCCCTGGCGCTGGGGTCTCGTGGCGCCTACGCCCGCGCGTCATTGTGTGCACGCGAGGCGCTCGAACGTGCGGTGGAAATCGAGCATCACGCCTGGCGCTACTTCGCTCATATTGCGCTGGGGGCGCTTGCCCTCGACCTCCTTGCGTTTGACGAGGCACGGCGGCACTTCGATTCCGCTCTCGCACTGACCACCACCATGGGATCAGCTTTCATGGCCCGCACCGTGCGTGGACTCCTGGCCACAGCACTCGTTGCCGGAGGCCAGGTTTCCGAGGCTGATCAGGTACTGAAGACGGCCCTGGACGGGCAGACGTCAGCCGACACGTTCGCCGAGCGGCTGGTCTGGTGTGCCTCCGCCGAGCGTGCCCTGGCTCGTTCAGCGCCAGGAGAGGCACTCAGCATCGTTGATCGGTTACTGGCGTCTGCCGTGCATCAGCACGATGGGCGCGGACCCGCGGTGATCCCTCGCCTCTCCCTCCTGCGTGGCGAAGCACTGGCGGTGCTGGGGCGCGTGAACGAAAGTCTGGACATGTTGCGGGCCGGGACCGAGGAAGCACGTCGGCGTGGTATGCGGCCGCTGCTCTGGCGTGGTTACCGCATGATAGGACGAGCTTTGCACGCGGCAGGGCGACGTTCCGAGGCAAGTGACGCGTACACGGAAGCACGGATACTCGTTTCGGCACTCGCAAATGAGCTTGACGACGATGTCGCGCGTCAACAGTTTCTCCACCGGGCCGAAACCCTTCTCCCCCATCCGCCAGTGGCGACCGCACTGAGACGTGCGAAACACGCCTACGACGGTCTGACCGAACGCGAGCGGGCAGTCGCCATACTGATCGCGGACGGCGCTACCAACCGGCTGATTGCTGAGGAACTGGTACTGAGCGAGCGAACAGTTGCCAAGCATGTCGAGCATATCCTGACCAAACTGGGGTTTACGTCTCGATCGCAAGTTGCCGCCTGGGCAGTACAGAAGCGTCTGGGTCGTCACACCACCTGACCGTGACGCGACATTGCCTACTCCACGAAACATACGCGAGGCGCGGGGCAAAAAGTACGCAGTTCTACCCATATCCGCCCGCTCCCTTCCCGGTACGCTGTCATCAGTGGATGAACGGCGGAGCCAAGGAAGGGATTGCCTATCGACGACATGAAGAGCCGAGCCAGAGAACGGTCTTTGACGAAGCAGAAGTATGTTGAACAGAGGAGCAGATCATCATGACCAATGCCGATCCCCGCTTCATGGATACCTTCGACGCGACCTGGAACACCCACAATGTGCCAGCGATTATGGAGCACTTCACCAACGACGCCGCGGCTCACCTCGCACCACCACCACCACCCCCATTACAGGCGGCATACGTCGGCAAGGACGAGGTTCGCCGCTTCGTAGAGACACTCATGCCCGGTTTTCGCGTGGACTCGCGGGACGCCCATGTCCAGGGCGACACGATCGTCTGGCAGTCCGACGTGTCGTTTGACGTCCTTCGTCACTTTGGCGTTGAGGTTGCACATACCCGAACGGAGGTCACCCTTCGAGATGGCAAGGTGGCCAGCTTCACGGCTACCTTCACGCCCGAAACACTGGCCGAGTTCGAGGCGGCGGCACGTCGGGCTGGACAACCGGCCTGATCCTACGCCTGAACCGCCGCATCGCTTCAACCGAGCGATGCGGCGGGCGTCATATTGGTGATGAATGTGGAGAGAAGCAGAAGGAGTACCCGATGAGCACGTTGACACCACAGATCACGAGCGTAGCCCGACGCGAGGCCATCCAGATTGAACTCGAAGCGACGCGCACGGCATTTCATGCCACCCTCCAGCGTGTGGGCGATGCCAGGTGGCGCCAATCGAGTCCAGACAGCGCGTGGCGCTTCGGCCAGGTGCTGGCGCACACGGCGTCGTACCTGGACATGGTGCTGCCGATGGCCGTAAAGAACGCACGGGCGGGCAAGAATATGCCCTCGATGCCTGATTGGGAAGCGAATTACGTCAACTATCAGATGGGCCGCCTGGTCGCGCGGAAGATGAATCCGGAGCGGCTGGCGGAGAAATATGACGCGGCGCATGCCCGCGCACTCACGCTGCTTGACGGCATTGCCGACGGCGAATGGACCCGCGAAACGACCATTCCCATCGGCAGATTGACCATTGAGCAACTATTTCTGCACCACGGCGTCCACGCGCGGCACCACCTCGCGGAGGTCACTGCGGCGCTCGACGCGAGAGCCCCGGCCCCTGCGATGGCCTAGGGAGCCCGCAAGGGGCAACGTGATCAGCGAGCACTCGAACCAGCAGTGCGCAGCGCAATCCTTTCACACCACCACGGTGTTCACCGTACTGAGGAAAACAGACGCTACCAGTTGGTGAACGAGCCGTCGAGTCGACGGACGTGGATGCCGCGCCCTGGCTGGACCGGCAACGGGTGGGCGCGGGCGGCTTCACGGTCGAACTCGATGCCGAGCCCGGGCCGTGTGGGGGGTAAGAGGTAACCGTCTGCCCACGCCATCTGGACGGGAAAAACATCGGTCAGGATGCTCCCGGGCTTTCGTGGCTGCTCCTGCACGCCCACCAGCGGTGACGACAGGCTGAGGTGGAGCGATGCGGCTGCACAGACAGGTCCCAGCGGATTGTGCATGGCCAGATGGATGTAGTGCGTTTCGCACCAGCCCGCGATCTTCTTCGCTTCGCTGATGCCGCCGCAGATGCAGACGTCCATGCGGGCGTAGTCGGTCAGTTCTTCCTCGATCAGTTGTCGAAACGCCCATTTGCCCACGAAATGCTCGCCCAGGGCCAGAGGTGTCGAGACATGCTGACGCACGTGACGCACCCCGTCCATGTTTTCGGCGCGAATCGGGTCTTCCATAAAGAATGGATGGAAACGTTCGGACTCGCGGCACAGCCGGATCGCCCACGCGGGGTCGAGCCGCGTGTGGAGGTCGCAGATCAGCTCGATGTCGTCTCCCACGGCACTCCGAACGGCTTCAAAGAGGGCGATCGACTCGCGGACACAGCGGCCCGGTTCCAGCACGTTGTCGTGGTACGGAAGGTCCCACCGGCAGAACTTCCAGCCCTCGCTGACGGATTGCTGGCAGCTTGCCACGAGCGCTTCGGGTGTTCGCCCCTGATTGTGCGGGTAGCACACCACGCGGTCGCGCGTGAGGCCCCCGAGCAACTGATACACCGGCACCCCGCGTGCCTTGCCCTGGATGTCCCACAGCGCGATGTCAATCGCGGACAGCGCGCTCGCGCCGATGTTGCCGGCCGGGAAGAAGCCGCCGCGAAACAGCAGTTGCCAGAGGTGCTCGATACGATTGGCATCCTGCCCGATCAACTGCGGCTTGAAATGCTCGACAACGCCAGCAACGGCCAGAGCCCGCCCCGTGAGACCTGCCTCCCCGACACCAGAAAGACCCTCGTCGGTGTCAACCACGACGAAGACAAAGGCCCGGCTGCCGTCCCAGACGGGAAAGCACTCTACATTGGTGATGTTCATCTGGCAATCTCCTGGTATGGCAGGTCGTTATCTCCGCTTACGCCCAACGAAAGGGGTGCGGTCCCCAGTCGGCGTTGTAGTAGTCTTCGGTGTGGCTGCCCGGTGCTATCAAGGCATCGACGCGTGCTCGGTCGTCGTCGGAGATGGTTACGTCCCACGCGGCGAGGTTTTCCTCGAGTTGTTGCACGGTGCGCGGCCCGATGATCGGACTGGTGACGCCCGGCTGAGAAGCAAGCCACGCCAGCGAGAAGGCCGTCATAGAACAGCCCTTCTCGGCACAGAGCGCTTCCAGACCCTCCAGCACTCGCCAGGTTCCCTCGCTGAATTTCGCTGGGTCCTCGCGTGATCCCTCCGGCGCGGGTTGCCCCCGATGGTACTTCCCGGTCAGCTTGCCACCCGCCAGCGGACTCCAGGGGATGATCGCCACGCCGTAGGTGCGGCAGTAGGGAACCAGTTCGCGCTCGACCCGGCGGTCGTGGATGTGATACGGAGGTTGCTCGCAGATAAAGCGGTTGAGCCCCAGTTCCTTCGCGACCCACTGCGCCTCCATCAACTGCCAGGCGGCATAGACAGACGTACCGATGTAGAGCACTTTGCCCGCGCGTATCAGGTCATCGAGAGCGCGCAGTGTTTCGTCTATGGGTAGGCTCGACTGGGGCCGGTGCAACTGGTAAAGGTCGATGTAGTCGGTGCCGAGCCGTCGCAAGGAGTCGTCGCAGCCCTGGATGATGTGGCGCCGGTGGTTGCCAGCGGAGTTGACGTCGGTGTCGTCCATCTTGTTGTGGACCTTCGTTGCCAGCACAACCTTCTGCCGCTTACCACCAGCCAGCCCCTTGCCCACCATCTGTTCAGAGACACCACGGCTGTAAATGTCTGCGGTGTCAATGAAGTTCCCGCCCAGCTCCAGGAAACGGTCGATGATGCGCACCGCTTCGCCCTCGTCGGTCTTGCGGCCAAACATCCACGCTCCTAGACAGAGCGTACTGACCTGCACGCCCGTCCGCCCCAGTGACCGAAATGCTCTTGCCATTGGTATCCTTCCCATGGTTATCGGAACGGCCCGATACTGCCTTGTCTGTCACTGCTGCCTGGCAGCGTACGTCCCTGAAGCTTGACCGGGCACAGGCAACTGTCGGCACTCATCCGTGTGCAGCACGATGGCTGCCAGTGGGAGAGGACCAGGTATTACTATGCCCGTACAACTTCGCTCGGGTCTATCGATGCCAGGATGGGGAAGAGGTCACCGGCGATCGGCTGACCGGGGGGCAGGTTCAAGGGATCAGTGGTGACGTGCTTCTTTCCGTTGAAGGTGATGTTGTCGGGCATGTAGTTAATGATGAATCCCTCGCGTGGCTGCTGCGTCCGGTTTGGCGCGGCATAGTGCAGTGTCAACGCGTTGTGGAACGTGCAACTGCCTGCTTTGACTTCAATGGTTACGGGTTGAACACGTTCTCGTTTGTCTTCGGGCACGAGCAACATGACGCCTTCGAGGCTGTCGAGCATGTCGTTGGGGAGTGACTGCACGGCCAGCCGCCCCCAGCGATGCGAGCCGGGAATGAAGCTCATGCAGCCCATCTGCACGGTCACATCGACCAGGGCAATCCAGCACGTCAGTGGACCCGCTTCCACCATCGGCCAGACGGTGAGATCCTGGTGCCATGACGAGGCACGGTTCCCCGGCATCTTGATGATTTCTTGATCGTGCCAGAGGCGCACACGCTGGCTCTGGCTCAACTGCCGCGCCATCTCCGCCAGTTTCGGATTGAAGACGTACGGGCGCACCGCGTCACTCGTGGCCCAGAGGTTGACGTGCTGCGTGTACTGTTGCCCTTCGCGGAAAAAGTAGCCGGTGCCAGGACGACTGGTGGCCTGCGCGAGGGCATCGCGGAAGCCACGGACCTCGTTGGGCGACAGCACATCCGGGCACGCCAGGAATCCGTTGGTCTGGTAGGCAGCGATCTGTTCACCGGTCAGTGGGGAAAGGGCGACGGTCATGATATTCCTCCTGTTGTATCAGTGCAGTGGCATCATCCAGGCAGACTCATTGTCGGTGTCGGTTACAGCCGCAATCTGGGGTCCAGGATATCGCGCAGGCCGTCGCCAAAGAAATAGACGGCCAGTACAAAGATCGTTAACGCCGCCCCGGGCGCTGTCGCGATCCAGGGAGCGGTGTCGAGGTAGTTGCGCCCGTCGGCGATCATGGTGCCCCAGGTGGGCGTGGTGCGTGGCACGCCGATGCCGAGAAAGGTGAGGGATGATTCAGCGATGATGACACCACCGACATTCTGGGTTGCCACCACGATGATTGGCGTCCAGGCGTTGCGGAGAATATGGCGCACGATAATGCTGTAGTCGGATGCGCCCGCGGCTCGAGCCGCTTCCACGAAGGGCAACTGCCTGAGCGACAGCACCTGCCCGCGGACGATACGCGCGTAGCCGACCCAGCCCGTGAAACCCAGCACGCCGATGACCGTGATGATGCTCCCCACCTGGCCTGATCCCGAGCGAGAGCCGAGTGCGGAGAGGAGCGCGATGGCCAACAGAAGACCGGGTATCGCCAGCTGTACATCCGCGAGCCGCATGATGATCGCGTCGGTGACTCCTCCGCGATAGCCAGAGAGGAGGCCTAACGGCACACCAATGAGACTGGAGAGCAGCACGGCCACAACGCCCACGGTGAGTGAGACCCGGGCGCCGTAAAAGATGCGTGAGAGGATATCGCGCCCAAGAGCATCGGTGCCCAGGATATACAGATTGCCTTTGGGGTCGATGGAGAAGGGCGGCTTCCTCGCAAAGCTCAGCGTCAGCGCATTCGGGTTGTGTGGCGATATGACCGCGGCGAACAGTGCAATGAAGACCGCACCGAGAATGATACAGGAGCCGATCATCGCGCGATGACTCCGGTGGTACCGTTGCCAGAGGTCGCGGCGGCGTGAACGGCCACGAATGAGCTCGGTGGTACCGGTCGCTGATGGCGTGAGCACAGACGCTGTTTCGGTCTCAATCATAATGGATCCGGGGGTCGAGATAGGCGTAGAGGAGATCGGCTGCAAGATTGGCGAAGACAAAGATCACGGAGATAAAGAGCACGCTTGCCTGCACGAGAGGATAATCACGGGCGCCGATGGCCTGCACGATGACCAGACCAACACCAGACCAGCCAAATACGGTCTCGACAACCACCGCACCTGAAAGCAGACTTCCTAACTGCAGTCCGACCACCGTCACCAATGGAATCAACGTGTTTTTCAACGCGTGACGCAGAATCACCACGCGATCCTCTAGTCCTTTGGCGCGGGCGGTGCGGATGTAGTCTTCACTCAGGACGTCGAGCATCCCCGAGCGGGTGAGTCGCATCACAATGGCCATGAGCGCGGCGGCAAGGGTGACAGCGGGGAGCACGATGTGGCGTGGCGAGCTGTAGCCCGATGTTGGGAACAGGTGCAGGCCGACAGCCAGTGTGAGTATCAGGATGATCCCCAGGAAGTAGCCGGGAATCGATTGCCCGAGGAGCGCGATGAGCGTGCCGACGTAGTCCCAGATGCTGTCGCGCTTGACGGCCGCAAGGATACCAACGGGGATGGCGACGACGAGCGACAGGACCATGGCGACGATCGCCAGTTCAATTGTTCTGGGCAAGCTCTGCATAATAATCTCGAACACCGGCTTCTTGTAATAGAGTGACCGCCCGAAGTTGCCGTGCAGTGCCTGATACAGAAAGATGGCGTACTGCACGGGGACTGGTTTATCCAGGCCAAGCGCCTGCCGCATCGCCGTGGGCGGCGCGGGCCGCGCGTCCTCCGGCAGCATGAGATCGACCGGGTCGCCCGGGGCCAGCCGCGCGAGGAAGAAGACGATCAGCGTGACGCCGAACAGGACGAGCAGCGCCTGCGCCAGTCGCCGCCGCACATAGCCAGCCGTGGTGCTAGCCCTCGACCGAGGCGCCGAAGATGTTGTAGGTTGACTCCCACAGCGCCATATTCTTCACGCGTGGGAGCAGTCCCCAGACGTAGACGTTCCGATAGAGCAGCACACGCGGACCACGGTCGTGGAGCGCCGCTTCAATCTCCTGGTACAGTTTGTCGCGTTTCTGTGCGTCTCGCTCGGTCCGTGCCTGTACGATCTTTTCGAAAATGGGCTTGGACATCGGCAGTTTGTCGAACTGCGACCCCCAGTAGTCGTCGATGACGCGGCCAGTGTAGACGCTGGGGTCCGGATCAACGCCGTACCCGAGCTGCATAAAGGACAGGTCATAGGAACTGGAGCGGCGCGCGGCGGTGAAGGCGCCGCCCTCCATGATCTTCAGATCGACCTCAAAGCCAGCCTGGTTCATCTGTGCCGCGAGCGCCTGCGCGATCTCGACATTCTTCGGGAACCAGGAGTCGGGTGAGATCATCTGCACTTTTACCGGCATGGGTAGCCCTGCCTGCTTCAGGAGCGATTTCGACTTCTCGGGGTCGTAGGTGAACGGTTTGAGATCAGCGTTATAGCCGGGATACCCTTTGGGTGACGGTTGCCCGATCACCTCGCCCGAGCCTCCGAGAATGTCCTTGACGATCGACTGGCGGTCAACGGCCCACATGGCGGCCTCGCGAGCCTCGTCTTTCGCGAATGGTGCTTTACCGCAGTTCATATTGAGGTGCATACCGTCGGTCGTCTTCGCGTCGATGATCTGGAACTTACCGCCCTGCTTCATGCCGACGACCTGTTCGATCGGCACCTGATCGACGACGTCGACTTCCTGGTTCTTCAGAGCGGCGATTTTCGTGGCAGGTTCCTGGATCACCCGATACTTCAGGTTCTTGATCGTCGCAACCTTGGGATCACGGTAGTCGTCGTTACGAACCGCCGCGAAGCTATCGCGGGTCCAACTGACGAACTTCCAGGGGCCCGAGCCCGCGCCGGGCTTTTCCCAGAAGTGCTCGGGGTCGTCCTTCATTGCCTTGGGCGATATCGCAAGCGCGAAGGCTGGTGGGACGAGCGCGATGCCCGGATAGGCAAACTTCATGGTAAAGGCAATGGTGGACGGGTCGACGACTTTGATTCCATCTGGATCCATTTTGCCTTTGACGGCATTGAAGGCGTTGCCATCGATGGTCTTGAAGACGCGATCATAGGTGGCCTTCCACGCATCAGCGGTGATCTCTTCACCATTCTGGAACTTCAGGCCCTTCTTAATGTGGAACGTCCAGGTGAGACCATCTTCCGACTGCTCCCATTTTTCCGCGAGCACCCCTTCGGGATCGAGGGTTCCGGGCTTGAATCGCACCAGTGGCTCGTAGACGTGCCCAAGGAGTTCACCCTCGTAGAGTCCGACCACGCCGTGCGGATCGACCGTGCGCAGGTTCCCACCCCGTGCAATGGTGATCGTATCTTTGGATACGGTGCCCGTGGTGCCCGCCGCACTCGTCGCAACGGCAACCGGTGCTCCCGCGGCAGCGGCTGCGGTCGGTGCCGCTGCTGCTCCGGTGGTCGCGGCAGGAGAGGCAGGCGCGACTGTGGGAGCAGCGGCGGCGGGTGGGGTGGTTGGGGCGGGGGCGCCGCTCGTGGCGGGCTGTGTGCCGCCGCACGCTGTGACGATGCCCAGAGCGAAGGCGGACAGTCCGGCGTTTCTCAGCAATCGGCGACGCGTCAAGCGTGCGTGGTCCGGGTGTACCATGGTGACGTCTCCTGTACCTCCACATCGGGGGACAGCGTGCCCACGAACCGGCGTGGGGATCCGGCAAAAACCGTCAGGGGGGCTTGGTCGTGCGGCCACATCTTAACACTGGGTCGTATCACATGCAAGGACCGTTGACGCGCGGTTACTCGTCGCCCATATGATGCGCCTGTGGCTCCCAGCCGAGCAGTCGCTTCGCCTTCGACATGTTGTACGTCTGCTCCAGTTCGTCCCCGGCGACAAAGACGGCATCGAAGCGGCCGTGGCCCACCTGCACCGCGTCAATTGCGGCGAGATACGCCCGTGCCAGGTCCTCTTCGTCGGTCACATAGATCTTCTCAGCGGCGGGACGCGGCTGTATGCGTTCCTCACGCCACTGCTCGCGCGTTCGGGGGCCGGTAATGCGCAGCGCGATCAGGTTCATGTCGAACCAGCGTGCGAAGTACTGGCAGATTAGTTCGCCGAGTCCCTTTGTCAGGCCGTAGGCGCTCGGTGTATCCAGCGGCACAAGTTCTTCTGAAGGGAACCAGGGCCGCTGCCGGTAGTGGACACTCACGGTACTGGTGTAGATGCCGCGTTTGACACCAAGCTCCTGGGCGGTGTAGAGCAACAGATGCAGCCCGAGGCAGTTCACCTGATAGTTGTCCTGGATCGTGGAGATCGATTGATCGGTGGAGCTCCCTCCCTGGCCGCTCTTCATCACGAGGTCCATGAAGACATCGACACCATCGAGGGCACGGCGGAGCGCTTCCGGGTCCGCAATCGACCCCTCGACGTAGTCGATGCCGTCGTGGCGCGGGGGCCGCACATCCAGCACGCGCAGATCGTGCTGCTTTCGCAGGTACGGCGTGATGAACGTACCAACGTGCCCTGAACCACCGACGAGTAGAACCTTCATACTCCATGCGCTCCTTCTGTGCCAGAGACAGCGATGATCGGTCTCCGTGTTTCCCGCATCGAGATCGTTCTCGACGGCCACGGGATGGTACATGTTTACGCTCCGAACAAGCGCTGTATCCACTGTACAAAATCGTTGGCGATTGTCTGGTCATGATCCAGCACTCTCGCGGTGATTGCCAGTCCCATGGGCATACCCGGTTTCTCCTGCCACGAAAGCCACGTATGAATAAGTGCTTTCGGGTGATGGAGTATGGGATACCGATTGAGCCCGCGTCCTTCGAGATTTTGCAGGACGGATGTAGCCTCTGGAAGAAGGGGGTCGTTCTCTGGCACAAGATGCGTGACGAAATCTTCCAGCATGCCGGTGCTGCTATTATCCGGCATGATCCAGGCTCCCACCTTGAAGAGTTCTTCCTCACTGGAGATCCAGCCATCTGGTACCAGATGAGCCGGGGCTGAATGGTACCCTCCTTTATGTAAACGACTTCTTAATGCGTCCCACCGAGCCTGCACATCCTGATCTGCGTCTACAACGATGGCGAGCGCACGTAGATCGGAGCTTTTGAGCACCACTGGCAGCACAGCCAGGAGTTTATCGATGCCGCCGCCATGGTCGGGAACCCGCACGCGGAAGTTCGCGGACAGCGCATGTACTTTGCAAAGGTTTCGAATAACGTGCTCGTCGTTCGAGCCCTCCACGAGGATCTCATTGGGGGACGTGCCGACAGAGAGCGGCACTACCGCACCTCGATCGATTCTCGCGATGCGATAGACAATTCCTCGGCGCTATAGTCGACGGCCCGAATACCGCCTTTGTACCGCTCGAGTCTCAACAGTTTGCCCCTGCTGTCATCGCCTCCGAGGGCGAGTGCTATTTCGAATGCCTGTACGCAATCCAGACTATGCGTGGTTGCAAATATTTGTACGCCGATCCGCTTTGAGAGATCGAGGAGCAAGCGCCACATGTCTACCTGCGCACGATAATACAGCCCGGTATCGATTTCATCGATACATAGGCTCCCACCTTCGGCCACGACCGCGGCGGCTACGAGGGCGAGAATCCTTCTCATGCCGTCTCCCATGGTCCCTAATGGTAAAGGTACGGATTGTCCTTTCAACTTGATGAGAATGTCGGGAGGGGCTGTTAGCTGACTGGTGAAACTGATGCGATCGACCGATGGTTCTAGAATTTGCAATGCCTGAACCACTTTGTCTTCTCTCGGCGTGAGCGTAATTGCATTCCAGTATTCCGCCAGTCGTGAGTTACTCGTGCGATCGGTAGGTATAAGAAGATGCGGTGCTACTCGTCCTGGTCCACGCGCGTATCCGTCGTATATCGAAAGATCGGCGAAGACCGGTACCGTGTATTCGCGAGCGGCGACATGGTCATCCACGGACGTGCCAGAGTAAGAAATAACAAGGTCGTACGTGGCTTCTACTCGCTCCGAAGGGTTCAGACGTTCCGACATGTCTGTGTGATTCGGGGGTTTTTCTGCTAACCGTATGGACAGCGTTTGAGCTCTGTCTTCTTTGGAGGAGATGGCTATTGCCGTGGCACGTACGCGACTGGCATAGTCCACGTCGTCAAACATGTTCGATTGGTTCCAGTCACGAGCGAACGCAAGAGGTGTATGGCCGTAGAATAGATGGGCTATAGAAAAAGAGCGCCGGGTTCTAAAACGTCGTTGATCATCATCGGACAGGAAATCGGTACTCACGCCCTCACCCCGGAGTCGCAATGATTCGACGAGATAATACGGGGAGCCTTGATTGAGCAAGAGATAGACTGCCTCTAACAGGCCCGTCTTCCCGCTGTTGTTCTTACCCACGATAAGATTGACGTGAGTGAAGCCGTCGAATGCGAAATGATCGAACGTGCGAAAGTTTTTCAATGTTATGTCTCGTAGCATTGCGCTTCCCCTTTCGCTCGTTCGTCTCTTCTTTCACTGCGGGAACCTCCCCGGCCATCATAACAGGCACGCGGGTGTGTGCTATTGAAGCCCATTGACGGGACTTACCGACGGGGCGGGTACATCCGGTCAAGAGGCACATGGCCTCCTTTCTGCTGCCACGGTACCTCGGAAGCGCCGCGGCAGCGGATGCTGTTTTTGGGCATCTGCCCGTGGGACGTATACACTGATATGAGTGGCGATCATGCCACGAAGGAGGCATAATTTGGAGTATCGATCACTCGGGCGGACGGGCGTCCAGGTAAGTCCGCTCTGTTTGGGCTGCATGATGTTTGGTGGGAAGACCGGCCCGGAAGAGTCGTACGCGATTATTGATCGCGCTATCGACGCGGGCATCAACTTCCTGGATACCGCGAATGTCTACAGCCGTGGCCGCAGCGAAGAGTTTACCGGCGAGGCGCTGAAGCGCAATGGCAAGCGACAGCGCATCGTCCTGGCTACCAAGGTCCACGGCAAGATGGCCGACGACGATCCCAACGCGCAGGGCACGAGCCGCCGACACATAATCGAGCAGTGCGACGCGAGCCTGCGACGGCTCCAGACCGACTACATTGACCTGTATCAGCTGCACCGACCGCGTCCCGAGATCGCCATTGATGAGACGCTCCGCGCCCTCGACGACCTCGTCCGTTCGGGCAAAGTTCGCTACATCGGCACCAGCACCTTCGCCGCCTGGCAGGTCATGGAGGCGCTGATGGTGTCGAAGGAACTGCATGTGAACCGCTTCATCTGCGAGCAGCCACCCTACAACCTGCTCGACCGCCGGATTGAGCGCGAACTGCTCCCCATGGCACGAACGTACGGCATCGCAACCATTCCGTGGAGTCCTCTCGCTGGGGGCCTCCTTTCGGGCAAGTATCACCGCAACGAGACGCCCCCGAGCGACAGTCGGTTCGCGGATGCGCAGAGCAACCCGCAGCAGCAACGGCGCATGCAGGAGCGTGTCTTTGATGTGACCGAGGGCATCCAACCTCTCGCTGACGCGCAGCACGTGACGATGTCGCAGTTTGCGCTTGCGTGGGTCATGCAGCAACCGGGCGTGACCAGCCCGATTATCGGGCCACGCACGATGGAGCAGCTGGAAGACAACCTCAAGGCGCTCGATGTCCACATCACCGACGCCGACCGGGCGAAGATTGATGAGGTGAGCCCTCCCGGCCAGAACGTCTCTCCATACTACGAGGCAAACTTTGGCCCGCACCTGTACCGCTAGATAGCTCTGCTCATGGCGCGGCGGGCAATGGGCCCGTCGCACTCGTCGTGGGACAGCCACACATAAGGAGTCACCCATGATCCCTACGCAACCATTCGGACGTACCGGGCACGACAGCACCCGCATCATCTTTGGCGCCGCTGCCTTGGGGAAAGTGACGCAGGATGAGGCTGACAGCACTATGGAGCTGTTGATCCAGCACGGGATCAACCACATTGATACGGCCGCGAGTTATGGCGGTTCGGAAGACCGCCTTGGTCCCTGGATGGCGACGCATCGCGACCGCTTTTTCCTGGCGACGAAAACCGGCGAGCGCACGTACGAGAAGGCCCGAGCACAGATCCGTAAGTCGCTCGAGCGTCTGCGCGTGCCGTTCGTGGACTTGATTCAGTTGCACAACCTTGCGGACCCGAACGAGTGGGAGACCGCGATGGGGCCGGATGGCGCGCTCAAAGCAGCCATCGAAGCACGCGATGAAGGTCTGGTTCGCTTCATTGGGGTCACGGGCCACGGCACGATCATCCCGAAGATGCACAAGAAGTCACTCGAGCGCTTCGATTTCGACTCGGTCCTCCTGCCGTTCAGCTATATGATGATGCAGAACCCGGAGTATGCCGCCGACTTTGAGACGCTGGCGACGATGTGTCAAGAGCGTAAGGTCGCCTTGCAGACGATCAAGGCGATTACCATGAAGCCGTGGGGTGAGCGCCCGCACGACGCCGCGACGTGGTACGAGCCGCTCCGTGAGCAGAGCGATATTGATCTGGCTGCGGGCTGGGTGCTGGGCAGACCTGGTGTTTTCCTCAATACCGTGGGCGACATTCATGTTCTGCCGCGTGTACTCGATGCCGCGAGCCGTTTCCAGCAGCGCCCAGCCGACGACAAGCTGGCGCATTTAGTGCGGCAGCGCGAGATGGCGCCGTTGTTCGTCTAGCCTTGATCGCCGTAGACGCGGGTAGCGATTCAGAAAAGTCGCTACCTGTGTCCATGGGAGCACAGGAGCGGTGACTTTCGATATGCAACCCATCGTCGTTGGTATTCAGGTCAGTCCGCCCAGGCAGTTAGGCACGTCCGGTGCTGAGCACGTCTTCGATCGTCAATGGACCACTGGCATCTTTAAAGAGCCGGTGCATGGGCCCGTGCGGGCGCGGCGCAGCAATCTGGATGGCGATGGTCAGGCCGACCTGAAGAACCATGGTGGGTACGATAAAGCGGTGTACGTCTATCCCGCGGCGCATTATCCATTCTGGCGGCAGGAGCTGGAACGCGACGATATGCCCTACGGCGGATTTGGTGAGAACCTGACCGTGTCGGTGCTCGATGAACAGAGCGTCTGCCTTGGGGATATATACACCCTGGGCACGGCGCGCTTCGAGGTTTCCCACCCGCGGCAGCCGTGCTGGAAGCTTGCTCGAAAGTGGCGAATTAAGGATCTTTCCGCGCTGGTCCATACTACGGGTCGCACGGGCTGGTACTTCCGTGTTCTCGAGGAAGGCGTCGTGGAAGCGGGCCAGCCATTGATACTGGCGGAGCGGCCGTGTCCGGAGTGGAGCATTGCTCGGGCACATGACATTATGGGGCACCGTCGACACGACCGAGAAGCGTCAGCGGCGCTGGCGGCTGTTCCGGCTCTTGCTGAGAACTGGCGGCAGACTCTGTTGAAGCGGTCGGCGGGTCTGGACACGCCAGATGCGACGAGCTGGCTGTACAACTGAACCGCTCTGGAAATAGCGTTGGCCGTCTGCTTGCTGATGAGGGTGCGGACCGCGGTCTGCGCCAGGGAACGACCGACAGCCCTGAAAAAGAACGTCGTGGACTGGTTCCATGAGCCACGCGTCGCTGGCTGCGCCTGACCAGCCGGCGACGCCCTTTTTCAGAGCACGCGTGTTGGAAACGTGCGTGACTGATGCCGCGATCAGGCGACTGAGTGGCCTGCCGCGCTCGGTGCGGATGCCTTCAGTATCGTACATGGCGTTGTCGCATTGCTGATGGAAGCAGGCCTATGCCGAGGAGTGTTCCGGTGGTTTACTCTGACCCCGTAGCGTCGGCCCGAGAAGGATCATCGCGGCGATGCCTACGAGCACGAGCTGCGGTAACGTTGTTTGCCATGTTGGGAACATACCAAGCCAGTTGAGCGATGGCAGGTGCGGACTCGGTGTTGCTGGCAGCACACCGGCGACCTGGAGCGCATGGACGCCGGTGCCCACGAACTTGAAGGCCAGGTAGTACACCAGAAGACTGGCCACCAGAAAGAATGGCCTGAGCGGGAGCCGCATGCCGAAGCCGAGGATAGCCACGCCAATAGCCGCCAGGGCAGCTACGCCCATGGCGAGGCCAGAGAGGAGATCGCCCGTGGCAATGCCTGGCGCCATGCCGATGTAAAACAGCAGTGTCTCCGCCCCCTCGCGGAAGACAGCTAGAAATGCCAGGAGTGCCAGGGACAGCATGCGTCCGGTGGCCAACGCTCGTGTGCTTTCACGCCGAATGTAGAAGTTCCACTTTGCCAGATTTGCTTTGCTATGGAGCCACCAGCTCATGTAGAGCAACATCAGACCGGCTATCAGCGCGGTTACCCCTTCGAGCACCTCGCGGCCCAGACCAGCCGCACTGCGGGCGAAGAACGTTTGCACCAGGACCGCCACCAGCACGCTGGCGGCAATGCCCGCTCCACCGCCGATCCAGATCCAGCGACCCTTCTCGGCATTCCCCGATTTCTTCAGGAAGGCAAGCAGGGCGGTCATCACCAGTAACGCCTCGAGCCCCTCCCGAAGAAGAATAAATGCGGCATCCCACGGGCCATACCGTGTTCCGGCTTCGGCGAGTGGCACAAGGGTTGCCTTCAAACGTTGCAGCGTAGGGATCGCCGACGCCTGATCTGGTGGTGTTGATGCCAGTGCTGCTTCGACAAACGCGAGATCGTTTTCCGTCGATGTGTAGGCGGCGGGCGCTTTGATCTTTACCTGGCCCTCGACCGCAGGCCACATCTGGTGGAATGCGTGTACCTCTGCCGATGCACCAGCGGGGTCGTGCTGATCAAGCTTGGCGGCCGCGACGGTGAGATGTTGCACGGCGTCCGCCAGCGTTGCGTTGGGTTGGTGCCCGCCTCCGGTGCCGCTGAAGCCGCCCGAGAGATACTGCTCATCGACCTGATCCAGGTGTTTGAGGGCAGCAGCGGCCTTTGCCGGGTCGAAAGGTCTGGTGGCGAAGGCGATGCGCACGTCGCCCATGACGTCTTCGATGGCGTGATAGGCGTCGCGGGAGGTGGCCTTGACGCTATCCTCGACGTCGAACCAGCCGGTCTCGTAGATGTGCCACTCCGCCTGGCTCCCGGCAGTATCACCCGCGTTGAGGATTGTGATCGCGCGCTCGATATGCTGATGGAGGGCACGGAATGGTTCGTTATCGGCGGCACGCACCGACAGTGGCATCAGGAAGAGTGCGAGCAGCGCTAGCAGGTACAGATGGGTGCGTCGCATCACTGGTACCTCCTACCTGAGTGTCGTCGTCGCGGTGGCCAGGCGCTGGCTCAGTTGCTGCAACGAGGACGACACTTTTGCCGGGTCTGGCTTATCGGTCTTGACGAGCGCGGCGCCTACTTCGTCCATGGCGGCTTCGACCTGCTTGTACGTATCGGGCGACTTTGCCTTGATGGCATCCTCAGCCGCGTTCCACCCCGTATCGTATGCCTGGAACTCGGCTCTTGCTTTCGCGACGTCGTTTGCTTTTGCCGCATCCATGGCACTGTTGATGTGTGTCGTCATCGCCTGCATCTGCGCGGGGAGATTTGCGGTGCTCTGTGCTCCACCGCAACTAGCCGCGACAAGCGTCAGTACAAGAAGCGTGCCGCCGAGGAACGAGGTCGTCCATGACCATCCTTGCGTCCGTGCCACGATCGTCTATCTCCCAGATATGCCCGCTGTTACTTCCGCCTGTTCATATTAGCATATGCTAACATCGGCGACAGCCAGGGCTCTATCATGGTCACGTGTGGGCGGTTTGAGTTGATTCCGCTTCTTGCAGTAGAAGGTCCACAGCAGCGGGATCGTCCATCAACGCCGCGATCTCTGCATACAGTGCGAGGACCTTGTGTGCTTCCGTAGGTTCCAGGCGCTCGATAGCGGCGTCTGCGTGGAGCAGCACGTAGTCGCCCACGACAAGGTCGGGCATCGCTAGCGTGACGACGGATACCGTGCGCCCGTCAACGAGCACGTCGGCTCGCCCGTCGGTTACGGCTATGACTCGACGAGGAATGCTCATGCACATATGGGTACCCCTTTTTTGACATGTACACTGTTCAACTCGCTGTCACGTCACCTTATTCTACGTTTTGCCGCGACATGCTCGTTGGTATGCATGTGCGGACGCCGATTGAATGACCTGCTCACCCGATTCCATGTTGGTTGACACGAGCAGGAGGCGGCCCTATGCTCGACTCCGACGGTTTTACCGTCTGGAATCGCAGTTCAGGGTGTGTGAGCAACGAGTCCACGGTGCCGTCTGTCCTCGTACGGCGCATGTCTGCCTATCCGGTAGTGTACCGTGCCGATACGTTGAAAGTAGATACGGGTATGTGCTTCCATTGCCAACGCGTGAGCGGGCTGCTCGTCCTGTTCTGCGCCGCGATGTTCGCTAGTGGCTGTGGTGTGCAGCCACAACCCCTGGCCGCTGACACCGTGGTGATGGCGGGTCAGATTGCTGTTACGTTGCTGCTCCAGCCCAACCCGCCCCGCGCCGGACAACCGGCCACCCTGACGTTTACCCTTCGAGAAGACGGTCAGCCGTTGGCCGCGGATAGAACAACGGTGGCACTCGTCACTGACATGCCAAAGATGCCCATGAGCCTACCGGACGTGACATTGCGGAACACCGGCAACGGACAGTGGCAGGGACCGTATACCTTTGCGATGGCGGGCGGTTGGAAAGCAACCTTGCGGGTGACCCCCGCAGCGGGCAAAGGTGGCGAAGCGACTTTTGTCTTCGACGTCGGACCGTGACGTTGCGATTGCCTATGTGGGCGCCTGCTCAACGTTGGCCCCGCTGGCCACTGCTGGATCAGTACGGCCTGGATGTCACCCGCCAGGTGGATTCGGTGGGTGCGCGTCCATTGGTACGCCGTGATGACGTGCTGAACAGGCTGGCCGCTGCCCTCTTGCGCCGCAATGGAGCGTCGGTAGCACTTATTGGGCTACCCGGTTGCGGCCGCGGTAGCAGCATCCACGACCTGGCTCAACGTCTGGTCAGCGGAGACGTACCGACGGGGCTTGTGGGCCGGCAGTGTTATCTGTTGGATGCCGCACGGCTCATGGTCGACACGCGCTACCGCGGGGAGATGGAAGGTCGGCTTGACAAGCTTGCCCAGGAGGTGCGTGCCGGGCACGGTCGGCTGATCGTCGTGCTTGAACGGGCCACACTCCTGCTGGCGGGTGAGGGCGGATCGGCCAGTGGCGGCGCGGCGCTGCATCGTCTGCTTGAGGCGGGGAGCTGGATTCTTCCACTCGCTCCTGATGAGTTTACGTCACTCCTCCATGCCATACCCGATGGGGACATGGTGTTCCAGCGACTCGCACTCCCCGCGTGGAACGACGAGCTGGCCACGAAAGCAGCGGCGCTGAACATTCCTGGCCTTATGACCCACCACTCGGTGACATTTCGCGACGACGCACCTCATCTTGCTGTGCATCTGGCCCGACGGTATCTGCCCACTCGCGCGTTGCCCGGTTCGGCTGTGGATCTGCTCGATGAAGCAGCGGCGGTGACACGCGCTTCCAACAGTTCAGTGGTGGATCGCGCGTGTCTCCTGGCTGCGATCGCGGGACGTACCGGGCTCCCACTTCAGGGACTTGATCTCACGGCTCCTGGAGCACTTGCGGAACATGACCGTTGGCAGGACATAGAAGCGAGTTTGACCCGACGAGTGGTGGGCCAGGGACCGGCGGTGACGGCCGTGGCTTCGGCTCTTCGACGGGCACGAGCGGGTCTGAATGACCCGAGACGTCCGCTCGGCTCTCTTCTGTTTATTGGACCCACTGGGGTCGGCAAAACGGAGCTTGCCCGTGCGCTGGCTGAGTTTCTTTTCGGTGACGAATCCGCACTCGTGCGCATCGACATGAGTGAGTACCTTGAGCGGCACGCGGTGGCCCGACTCCTCGGGGCGCCACCCGGATACGTGGGCTTTGAACTGCCCGGACAGTTGACCGATCCTGTACGGCGGCGACCGTTTAGCGTGGTCCTGCTTGACGAGATCGACAAGGCCCATGCCGATGTCCTCAACGTCCTCCTGCAACTCCTGGAGGATGGCCGATTGACGGATGGTCACGGGCGGACGGTTGACTTC
>JAABUZ0100001515.1_pt1 | contig 43655 bp, 40 predicted proteins | sample 5562091 | NCBI WGS metagenome assembly JAABUZ01 (sample SAMN12813069, study PRJNA571459) | rock metagenome | isolation source: Antarctica rocks | place: Antarctica: Victoria Land, Linnaeus Terrace sud | collected 2015-12-21
TAAGTCATGAGGCTGCACTAGATAAGTGGCGAAAAACCCGCAAGGGAAATAACCAGAAAAGCCTGATCGTGAGATTGGGAAGCCTACACTGTACTGCTTGCAGTCAGTGTAGGAGGATGTCACGAGCAAGTCATTCAAGTTCCCCGCTATGTTATCTTCCGACCGGATACAGGTCGTGTAGAAGTCTATGGGCTAGAGTCTGGGCGTTACCAACTCGAAACTCCAGATGCGGCGGGGCGTTACTGGATTCCTGGATTAGACCTATTTTTAGGAGTCTGGGAGGGAACCCACGAAGGCAGAACTGGCTATTGGCTGCGGTGGTGGAATGCTCAGGGGGGGCTATTGTTGTGGTCAGAAGAACGGGTGGAACAAGAACGCCAACGGGCAGAAAGATTGGCAGAGCAGTTACGTCAGTTGGGGATAGACCCAGATGTATGAGCCTTAAGCTGCAAAGGACAGTTCTTCGATGGAAGCCACAACAAGGTCAGGCGAAATATCCCACGGGTCAAACACTTTATCAGGCTGGCGCTGGAGCCAAGCTGCCTTGAGCCCCGCTGATTTGGCACCAATCACGTCCCAAGGGTTGCTTGACACGAGCCATGTTTCATGCATTGGATGGTCGAGTCGGCGAGCCAGGTAAGCATAAACCTTGGGGTCAGGCTTGAAAGTCTTGAGTTCATCGACGCTCACTACGCCGTCAAGATGCGTCAGAATGCCTGCCCGTCCGAGAAGGGTCCGTACTGTTGCCTCGACGCCATTTGAGAAAGCCGCTAGTGTGTGCCCCTGAGTTTTAAGCGCCGACAACCCCGGTACAACGTCTGGGAATGCCTGCAGGTTCTGGTAGTCCTCGATTAGCTGCTCTTGGTCTTTAGCTGAAAGGTCAACTTTTAGCGTATGCATCGCGAAAACCAGCGCCTGCTTTGTACAGATGCCAAAGGTTTCATATTTCTGCATCAGACCTCGGCGGAAGGCATATTCGATCTGCTTAGAGCGCCACAGTTGTGAGAAACTTTCAGCTTTGTCTCCCACGAAGCGGTGCAGATGCTGGTTCATCTCCAAGGGATCGACAAGAGTTCCGTAGACATCAAACCCGATCGCGTTCGGCATGAAATATATCCTTCAAAACTTTTCAAGCGATATCAGGGGGCAACTGGCTGGGGAAGGCAATCGGTGCGGATAGGTTTTGTTTCAGCTGGACTTGAATCAAATTTTGGATATCTTCCCGCCGGATTTCGATACCGCTGCTCAGATCGCCGGGTGTTTCAAAGAAGACGGTACTATCGACCGTTTCTAAGGCAACCAGTTGGAACAAAATCTGAGTGACGGGAATGGGTACGGCAATGACTTGAGAGTCAAGCCCAGCAGCCGTTGCAACTGGGACATCTTGTAGCGTGGGGAAAGCGTAGATGACATACTTTTCAACAGCTGGGTTGGTACGATTGCTTAATGTCGTCAAAACCCAGTCTTGGTCGAAGTTTTGGAGAATATAGTATTGGGAGTGGCGTAACGAGCCTGCAAGCAGCTTGAGTCCGGGTGCGATCGCTGCTACCACTTGCGGCGTAATGCCATCCTGGGGGGCATTGTCAATCAGCAATTGAATCTGTTCGTCTAAATCCATTGAGCGAGGGATACACCCTATGTGAGATTCACTGGTTTAGTTGGGCATCCTAACTATAGCGTGCGAGGCAAGCTGTGAAGCTACTCAACCGCTGGCCTCGCTTGGCTATACGTAATAACGGAGTCAGCCGGATAAATTTTGGGCTGATATTAAAGATATGTCTAACTCGTCCAGGATGCATACTAATGGCAAGCAATCGCTGCGTCTTGTCTGGAATCAATGGCAGCGGCAGATAGCGGCGATGCCATTGGCAGAAGTGGAAGACTCGATTCTGCTACGGGTGCTGGTGCAGGCACTGGTGGTGGTGGGAATTATAGCGACGGATATTGCCGCTGAAACTCAGAACAGCCTTTGGGCTGTGCCGCTCAGCCTTGTGGGTGGAACCTGGAGTTGTTACTGCCGCCGCGATCGCAATATCCCAGTCAAGTTCTGCATTGCCATTGGGATGCTGGTAGCACTGGGAGCGTTCTTGGGGCGGTTGGTAGGTGAATTAAATGATACGCGGCTGGTGTTAGCAGATCTATTAATTCAACTTCAGGTACTCCACAGCTTTGATTTGCCCCGCCGCAAGGACTTGGGGTATTCGATGGTAATTGGGCTAATTTTGCTAGGCGTTGCAGGTACACTGAGTCAGACGTTAGCCTTTGCACCAGTGTTACTGCTATTTTTAGCGCTCGCCCTGCCGGTTTTGGTGCTAGATTACCGCTCACGACTGGGCCTATCCAAAAAGTCAGTAGCTAGAAATTCCTCACTACTGACTGCTGACTCATCACCGATTTCTCCCCGACGTTTGGGCATTTTCTTCTTGGTCATCCTGGGTTTAGGGCTAACCATTTTTGCTTTCCTGCCCCGATTTCCGGGCTATCAACTGCGGACGTTTCCTGTCAGTTCTGCGATCAAGGTTGAAGGCAAGTTCGACGGGCGCAGAATTATCAATCCCGGCTACGTCCGCCAAGGCAACACTGGTAACGGCAGCGGCATCCGTGGGAACACTGGCCTTGACCAAACTGGAAAACCGGGTCAGCTAAATGACTCATTTTATTACGGCTTTAACAGCCAGATCAACCAGAACCTGCGGGGCGAGATGAAACCCAAAGTGGTGATGCGGGTGAGATCGCAAGCAGAGGGATTCTGGCGGGTACTGGCATTTGACCGCTACAACGGCAAGGGATGGGAGATCTCTCGCAATGAACAGGTTCTGACCGTCAAGCGCCCCAGCTGGTCTTATCAAATTTTTCTTCCTCAAGCAACGCTCACTGCGCGTACCAAGCAGGTGGTGCAGACTTACACAGTGGTGTCAGAGATGCCAAACTTGGTTCCAGCTCTAGCTTACCCAAAGGAAATTTACTTTCCGACACCGGAGATAGCCGTTGATCCGGAAGGAAGTTTGCGAGCGCCTGTGGGATTGTCGGAGAATCTGACCTACACGGTGATTTCTGAAGTTCCCTATCGCGATCGCACCCTCTTGGGACTAGCTCCAACCAAGTATCCCAAAAATATCCAGCAATACTATCTGCAAGTTCCCCCCCAAATTGCGGCGAAAGTACGGCAACAGACTCTAAGTATCCTGGCAACCTCGCCTAATACCCTAGAATCAGCTTATGAGCAGACCTTGTATATAGCTCAGTACCTGAAACAGCACTACAGCATCCCGACCGACCCGTTAGCCCTGCCCTTTTTAAGTGAAAACGAAGACTTAGTAGAAGCTTTCCTGTTCAAGCACAAAGGAGGTTATCCAGACCACTTTTCTACTACCCTTACAGTGATGCTGCGTTCAATTAACATCCCAGCGCGGTTGGTGGCGGGCTTTGCTCCGGGCGAGTTTAATCCTTTCACGGGTTTGTACGTCGTCCGCAACACCGATGCCTATGCAATGACAGAGGTGTATTTTCCCAAATTCGGGTGGTTTACCTTTGATCCTATTCCCGGCCATCCACTAATTCCACCCTCGATAGAGGAGTTCCAGACCTTTAGCGTTTTACGACAATTCTGGAAGTGGGTCGCCGGGTGGTTGCCGTCACCAGTCACAGGTCTACTGGATCGTGTGTTTAGTGCAATTGTCAGCTGGCTGACAAGAGCGATCGCTCTTGTTTTGGCTCTGTTTTCCAAAGGCTGGGTTGGCGTATTGACTGCACTAATCTTGGCAACCAGTTTGGGCTTTCTGGGTTGGCTGGGTTGGAAGCAGTGGCGAGTGTGGCGCTACCACCGCTGGTTAGCCAAGCTGCCCCCAATGGAAAGCCTTTATCAACAAATGCTCCGTTGGGCTGCCCAGAAGGGTTTTCGCAAGCATCCAGCCCAGACGCCCCTAGAATATGCCAGGGTGTCGCACCAGCAACATTCCCCGGCAACAGCTGAGGTGATTGACGAAATTTGCCAAGCTTACGTTCGCTGGCGTTACGGTGGTCAAGCTGCTAATTTGAAGCAGTTGAAACAGCGTTGGCGCGACCTGAAAAAAAGCAATTAGCGCGACTCTTTTCCTTTAGGCAACAATAAGCAGGAAAACATTCTATTTTATCATGAATCGTGTTTTTTCACCTTTCCAAAATTTCCTGATTACTTGGCTGCTGCTCCTAGTAACAGGTTGGGTGACGCTGATTGCCCTGAGCTATGTGGGTGAGCTGCTCAGCATTTTAATCACAGCAGGGCTGATTGCATTTCTACTCAACTATGCCGTCACCGTCCTGCGCCCCTTTTTGCCCCGAAGTGTGGCAGCTGGACTCGTCTATTTACTGGCAGGCATAGCCGTTGTAGTCATTGGCGTGACACTGGTGCCGCCAGTGTTTAACCAAGCGCGGCAATTAGTGATCAATTTACCGCTGCTGCTGGAGAAAGCTCAGCAACAATTGACCACGTTCCAAACCTGGAGTGCTGATCACAATTTGCCATTTGACAACCGGATTTTGGCAGAGCAGCTGTTTGCACGAGTGCGAACTCAGTTTGAGGCGATCGCAACTACAGGCTTGGGCTTGGTAGTGGGCACCTTTAACTGGGTCTTAGACTTGATTTTGATTCTGGTGATCTCGTTTTACATGCTGATCGATAGCGAGAGGGTTTGGCGGGGACTGACCAGTATTTTTTCGCCTAAAATCCGAGACGGCTTGACAGAAGCACTGCAACGCAATCTCCAGCGGTTTGTCACTGGTCAGCTATTGTTGGGTCTGTTTATGGCCACTACCCTAGCGCTGGCATTCTGGGTATTGCGAGTACCTTTTTTTCTGCTATTTGCTGTCTTTATCGGTTTGATGGAAGTGATTCCTTATGTGGGTGCAACGTTAGGGATCGCCACAGTAGCAGTTGTGGTAGCGTTTATTGACTGGTGGCTGGCTCTGCAATTGTTGGCAGTGGCGATCGCACTTCAGCAGGTAAAAGACAACTTGGTGGCTCCGCGAATCATGGGTAATCTCACAGGTTTGTCGCCAGTCCTGATCTTTGTATCCCTGATACTTGGAGCTAAATTGGGGGGGCTGTTGGGGATAATTCTGGCAATTCCGCTCACCGGTGTCGGAAAAAGTCTGGCAGAAATTGTTCTAGAGCCAACATTGCCACCTCAAACGGGATTGTTTTTCCACAACCCCTTTGATAAAAATAACATTAAACCAAAGGAGTCGTGACGTCAGTCGTCAGGAGAACTCCATCCACTAGGGGCTTGTCGTTACCCACATAAGAGTGAAACTCCTCTATAAACCCTCTGCTCCAAAATGTCAAGATTATATGACTTGTGTTCATCAGACTGAAGCACAATTTTCCTAGAATTGAATTCGGGTCAAGTATTGGTTTTGTCGTGCAACTAGATAGCCAAAAATCGTAGTAAACTGGAGTCAAGCGTAGTAATTAGTAGTCAGAGCGTGTACTTGACTCCGAAGCAAATTTACAAGCAATATGGATACCACCCCAAAACCCTGGCAAATTGGGCGGATGAGGGTAAAGTCGAGTTTATTAAGTCACCTGGTGGGCACCGAAGGTACTTAGCTTCTAGCCTGGAAACAATCAAATCTAAAACAAGCGAAGTGATTCTTTATGCCAGAGTGTCCACCGCATCGCAAAAAGATGACCTTAAAACTCAGATTGAGTATTTAGGTTCCCGCTTTCCTGGGTATGAGTGCATATCTGATACCGGCTCTGGACTGAACTTTAAACGCAAAAAGTTCCTGACATTGATGGAACGGATGAGCATTACGAGAAATAACCAAGGTTGTAGTAGCCCATAAGGATCGACTGTGTAGATTTGGCTTTGACTTTGTGGAATGGTTCTGCAATCTCAACGGCTGCGAGATTGTGGTTTTGAACAACACCTACAAGCCACCGCATCAAGAACTCATGTCAGACTTCATGAGCATAATGCACTGCTTTAGTTCCAAGCTCTACTTTCTGCGAAAATGCGAGAAAGAAATTCGTAGTAATTCAGAAAAAGCGTAATATATCTGCTAGAATAAAGCTAAAAGTAACCGCTTGCAGGAGGTGATGTTAGTTGGCACTTAAAAAAATCAAAGGATTTGCGATTGAGTCTAAATCGCTGCGTTGTAAGTTATTGCGTAATGGAATTGACTTAACAGAAACCAAAACAGCCTTCAATCAGATCGTAGAATTCTACTACTTTCTAATTAATACAGATCCAACCGGATTAGATATTCCGGTGACAGAAAATGGTGGCTGGAGATTCTATGAGTTGCTGACTAGCGTCGAAGATGCACAGTATCCACTACCATTTGATTGCCCTAGTCAGTTTAAACGTTCTGCTATTCGTAAAGCGATAGGAGCTTATCAGTCCTGGCGCTCTAATTACCAGAGATGGCTTAAACGCTCAAAACGACACAAGCACCATAGACCGCCTGTTCCGCCCAGATACTTTAACTTTCCCCCCTCGTTTGATTCAGGAATCTGGAAGGAAGATACTGGGGAAACAATCTTACTTAAGATTCGCAGAAATGGACAATGGGTGTGGGTTAAGTTTGGCTATCAGGACTACCCAATCGACCCAGAATGGGTAAAGGGTTCACCCAGCGTTGTGCTGAAAGGAAATAGCGCCTATTTAACCTTTGCGGTCGAGCGCTATGTTGCTGCTACAGGAGGGATGAAAACTGTGATGGCCCAAGACTCAGTTAGAGTTTTGGGCATTGATATTGACTTGGATAAGAATGCAGCTATCTGCTCTGTGCTGGAAAGCGACGCTAAGGGTCATACGGTTGAAGTCGCAAGACACTTCATTAAACAACCGGCACTTGTAAAGCGTAGGAAGCGCGATTTAGGACAGATTGCAATTCGGATGAAAGCGACTGGAATTATTCACCAGGGATTTTGTCAGAAGTGCTGGAAGCGTCTGAGCAATCGAGAGGTTGAAATGGGACGCGCTATCGCAAGACTTATTGTGAATATTGCTTATGGGTACGAATGCAAAGTAATTGCTTTCGAGCATCTAGGCAACCTAACTCCTAATCGGGGGAAATATTCTAGACGTTCAAATCAAAAACGTGCTTATTGGTTGAAGTCAAAAATTTACCTGAATGTCAAGCGTATAGCCTATCAGGATTACGCAATCCTAACCACACGCGTCAACCCACGCAACACCAGCCGGATTGACCCTTGGGGTAATCAACTATGGCGTGGCTCTAACTTCCCAACTAACCTACTGGGCTATCTGGATTATCAATCTGGGGCGGATTGGGTAGCGGGAGTGAATGGCTATAAGGCACATTCTGGACTTAACGCCGCACGTAATGTTGGGATGAAAGCTATCATTCGTCATAAGTTAGAGGCAGTATTTGTTGAGCAGCGAAATAACGCATTGCTTTGAGATACTGCCGACCAAAAAGCCTAAAGCAGTAATGCTTTAGGTGTGCAGTCTGGCTTGTAAAAGGAATGCGACTCCTACTCAGATTGTACATGGCTTGGGTTGACTGCCAAAAAGTTGCTACTAAACTACGCCCCAAGTGGTTGAGGCTACGCCTCGCAAGCTACTGGAAGCGACTACAGAGCAGCTGCAAAAGTGAACGGTGATTTACGGTGATTCGCGTGCGTATTACTACGATTCACTGACTACTCAGGGATAGAGGGATTGAAAAATGACTTCTGCAACGCTCAATATCAACCGCTATCTGCACGAGAAAAAACCTTTATGGAATAGCATCGCTATCCTATACACGCTAGGTGGCTATGTTGGTGGGCTGGCGCTGATCTTGTTGTCCAATGGCTGGCTGAATGCGTTGGGTGTAGTGCTGCTCACCCACAGCTTAATCTTCTCAGCTTACCTTTCCCATGAGTTCATGCATGGCACGATTTTTGAGGGCAGAGCATGGAATGCCGCCTTCGGCGAACTGATGCTGTGGCTGAATGGGGGTTGCTATGCACGTTTTCAGGATTTGGCAAAGATGCACATTGCCCACCACGTTAACCGAGTGGACTTTTGCCGCTTCGAGCTAGCAGCCTTTTTGAATGAGTTACCCACTCCAGTACGGGGTATACTTTTGGGGCTAGAGTGGCTGTACTTTCCAACACTAGCTTTTCTACTACGGGCACGCGCGATCACAGCACCCTTTTGGGATGCAAGCCGCAAGGATGAGCGGTTGCGGGTGACGCTAATTCTTTTGGTCAGAGTTGGGCTGTTTACTCTGCTGGGGTTGGTGTCGCTTAAGGCGTTGTTGCTCTACTTCCTGTCCTACATTGGCATGTTGACGGTGCTGCGGTTTGTAGATGCCTTTCAACACACCTATGAGGTGTTTTCAGTCGGGAGTCCTCTGCCGAAACGCGATCGCGCCCACGAGCAAGCCAACACTTTTTCCAATCTGATTTCCAAACGCTACTGGTGGGTGAACCTGCTGCTGTTAAATTTCGGCTACCACAATGCTCACCATGAGTTGATGAAGTGTCCCTGGCACAGCTTGCATGAGCTAGACCGGGAACTCTTTTCTGGGCAGGAAGTGCAGTATATCACGCTGCCGGAACTTTTAGGCAACTACCATCATTATCGGATTTCTCGCATTTTTTCGGGTCAGGGTCGAGGCGTGGACGATCAGGGGAACCGTCAGTTAGATAACTTTTATGGGGCGATTGAAGTATCCTTTCTGGTGTTGCCCTCTTAGTTAGAAATGTGACCCAGAAATCTCAGGCGGCTCTACCAGGCGCAGTCTTTGCATTGGCAGCTGCTTTATTTTTTGGTGCCAGTATGCCACTGGCTAAGGTCTTTCTCGCTCAAGTTCAGCCCTGGATGCTGGCAGGCTTGATGTTTTTGGGTGGCGGCTTGGGACTGGCTCCGATTTATCTGATCGCGAAACTCAGCCGAACGCCTACTGCTAGTCTCAAACCAGGAGATCTAGGCTGGTTGGCAGCTTCGATTTTGGCGGGTGGGGTGCTAGCTCCGGTTCTGTTGATGTTTGGGTTGGCATCCAGCCTTGCCTCTACAGCCTCACTGCTGCTGAACTTTGAAGCGGTGTTTACTGCTCTGCTTGCCTGGACGGTCTTTCGGGAACGCTGGCACTGGCGGGTGTTTTTGGGGATTGTCGCCATTACATCTGGGGGAATTGTCCTGTCTGGGGCGGAACATGCCAGGGATGGGCTTTCTTGGGGCGCGTTGGCAATTCTAGGAGCGTGCCTCACTTGGGCGCTCGATAGCAACTTCACAAACAAAATTGCTACCAGAGATCCACTACAAGTCGCCATGCTCAAGAATGGTGTGGCAGGTCTGATTAATGTGGCGATCGCACTAGTGATCGGTCAGCCCCTACCCTCTGTGACAACTGTGTTAGGAGTTTGCGGGGTCGGGTTCCTGTGCTATGGGCTAACGCTGTTTTGCTTTGTGCTGGCGTTGCGGTATTTGGGCTCCTCCCGCACGGGAGCATATTTTGCCCTGTCTCCTTTTGTGGGGATGGTGATCGCGGCATTCGCGCTGGGAGAAGGCTTCACTAAACAGTCATTGGTAACAGCCGTACTAATGGCTTTGGGTGTAGGGTTGTGCTTGACTGAGCCAAATCATGGGAACTAACTCCTACGGTATTAAGCCTTGGCGGAATGGCACGCTTTTAATAACCTTCACGTCTGTTTTTTGGATAGAGATGAGGTTTAGAATCCCCAGCCTTTAGGCGCGGGAAGCCGTCAAAAATTGGGAGTTTAGCACCTTCGAGAGTTCAGGCACAGTCTGAACTTTTCCCTGCTCTTTCAAAAACTTTGCTAGCTCAGTCATCGGCTTCAGCAGATACAGGTTGCTTTTTGGATTGCCAAGCATTTCTTGGTTGGTTGCTTTGTCAGGTATCTGAATGCCTTTTAGCTGGGTTTCTAGTTGATCTGGGGTTAGATTCAAGCGTTTAGCCATAATTGCCAAGCCCTCTTTAGGGTTAGTTTTCAGGAAATTCAAGCCCTTGAAGTTACCTTCTACAAAGGCGGCTACAGCTTTAGGGTTGGTCTGAATGAACTTGGTGCTGAAGATGTAAAGATCGGTGATCGCCGTTGGTATCTGCTTAGAGCTGTAGATAATCCTTCCATCTTTCTGGGCTGCGTTTGCCTTGTCGCTGAAGGGTGAGTAGGAGTAGGCAATGTCAATGTTGCCAGTCTGGTAAGCTGCTGCTGCTGCATCAGGGGGCGTATTAACCAACGTTACATCCTTATCACTCAAACCTGCTTTTGCCAGAACTTGCAGCAGAAAGAAGTGACCAATGCCTCCCAGTTCCACCGCAATTTTTTTGCCCTTGAAGTCTTTAATACTGGCAATACTGTTGCGAGCCAGTATCACATCGGCTCCTACTGAGGTGTCTTCAACCATGACGATGCGATAGTCTACTCCCTTAGCGGCTAATGTGACTGCTTCGGAAGTTACAGGCACGAGTGCATCCAACCGCCCAGACGTAAAAGCCGGAAAGCCTTGAAAAACTGTCTCAAACAGCTGAATCTTCAGGTCAAGCCCCAAGTCCTTGAAGAACCCTTTTTCCTGGGCAATGTAAAGTGGTGTGTTGCCAATCCAGGTAGTGATGCCAATAGAGACAGACGTGGGAGCAGAGGCAGAGGTAGTTTGGGTTGATGGCGTTTCTGCAGGTTTAGCACAAGCATGTAAGCCCACACCTGCGATCGCCCCTGTCATCATCCACAAGGCTTGGCGACGTGTCCAAAGTTGGTGCTTTCTGGAGGTATTCATCGACACTTTCATGATCCAATTACTCACGCAATTTTGCCGTTTTTACCTCGGGAACACTGTATTTTACAATACAAAGCCTAACTTCAGCGTAATGCACCAAGCGCTAAAGCTAACAGCTTTCTAGCTAAACTCATCCTTGATGGCAATTCTCTCTGAAACTTGCGCTGCCATCAATGCGTCAGTGCTTACTTGACTTGACAAGACGCTGAAGCTGGTTGTATAGAAACGCTAACGAAAGCATGTCTAGAAAACTACCCTGGCGTTGAGGTAGCTGACATTGTGCAACTTCAGTTATCTCCGGGGGACCCGGAGGTGAGAGAACACCCATGGGATTACCGCACTGGAAGAGTTGTATGCGGTAGCGGGGCGCTCGGATTTCCTTCACCAGGCGCAACGGATAGCTGGAAGTCAGGGTCTTGCCAATGAAGAGCGCGCCAAAGGGGAGAAACCAGTCGAACGTAGTACGCTCAGGCTCCTCATCAACGAGAAGAGAGTGCGATGTGAGCAAGTACCCACCGGGCTTGAGGGCGGCGATGAGCTTAGCGACGACTGTATTCAGCGCTTTTTGTCCGCTGATATAGTAGAGTACCTCACTACAGACGATCAGATCGCAGTCGCCAGGAAGCGGGTCAAGGGTCATGTCAAGGCGCAAGAAGTTGACGTTCTCTAGTCCTTGGGCGGCGCAGCTTTTGGCTGCCCGAGTCAGCGCAATCTGGGAAATATCAGCGGCAATCAAGTGTTCAACGCGAGCCGCGAGTGGTACCGTTAAGTAGCCTTCGGCACAGCCCAGTTCCAGCGCCCGCGTGATCGGGGTAGACGGCAGCAGCTTGAGGGTATGCTCATACTTAGTCTGCTGGTACGAGCTGGTGTATTCCCACGGGTCAGGCACCAGCGCAAAGTTCATCTCGAAAATGAATCTTTGCCAAAGACTGAACAGGTTGCGGATATTGTAATTCATTTACTAGTTGTGTTGCCAAAACTGGTTTCAGCTTTGAGTGCTCGTCGCAAAGACCAAAGAGTGTCATCGCCAGCACAAAAGCTAGGATGCCAACCCACCTTAGGTTTCAGGCTTTATCCTTTTCTATTAAACAGGGAAATGGTAGGCTCAACTTCAACGGACAGGAGTCCCGCTCCATCACAGCAGGTATCAGCTCCCGATATTGCAACCCGACTTAGTTAGGGCGTCGGGGTGCGGCCCTACTGGCGTCGCAACTTACTTAGTTCAAATCCAAGAATCTAGGTCTTCTCAATCCCAAACCTTCCCCTAGGGCGGTATCGGGTCATCGACAATTGACATGAAACTGAGACACCAAAACTTTGTTCTGTCCATTATTACAAACAAACTTAGTATTTAAATCATTCTTTTGATAGTTTTTAAATATGCTTTTATGTGATATAAAGGCAAAAACAATCATCTTGCTGGAAGCCTTTCACCTCTTGCTTGAGCCTGATACTGACGATTTCAAATTGTTGTAGCTCCTCACGGACAAGCAGTTTGCGAACGCCAAGATAGCTCAGGTAAGCCGCACCCAGATATTTCACAACATTAACGCCAAGCCTAAGGTGGAGCAGGAGACCATTATGTATCACGCGATCGTGCGCAAAAAACTCTACAGCGTGTTTGAGCGGTTGAACCAGGGCGACTACGACTATGCTTTGCAGCAGCTGGCACCGCGCTTCGAACATGTATTCGCCGGAGACCATACTTTCGGTGGCGTTCGCCACACTGAAGCCAGCTTCCGAAAATGGTTTGAACGACTGTTCAAGTGCTTTCCCGATCTCCGCTTTGACGTTCAGAACATCGCTACTAGCGGCTGGCCGTGGGATACACTCTGCGCAGTTGAGTGGATTGACCGCGCGACGTTGAAGGACGGCTCTGCTTACGAGAACCGAGGCGTCCACTTCATTCGTCTCAAGTGGGGACGCCTCGTCAGCATTCATGCATACCTCGATACCAAGCTCCTTGAAGACGCTTGTCAAGTCGCTAGTAGACACGGCGTGCAGGAGGCGCTAGCCGCAAAAATCACGGATTGAGTTACCACAAATCTCATGGTTACTGTGCTTGAAGTAGTGGGTGTACCTCTACTCATCTATTGACAGAACAATGTAGCAAAATCATCTACGAACCTGCCAGAAATATCGTCACACTCCTAAACTGATTTCTGATGCAACTTCTGGCATAGCTATGTTTTTTATGTCCTTCACAAGTTGATCTATACTTTCTTCAGTAGTGTCCCACGAACACATAAAACGTGCGCCGCCATCACCTATAAACGTATAAAAACGCCAGCCTTTTGCGTGAAGCTCGTGAATTATGTGTTCGGGCATTTGTACAAATACCGAGTTAGCCTGTCTTGGAAATATTCTCTGGATTTCCGGTATATCCTGTAACCGATTCTCCAAATATTTTGCACATTCGTTAGCGTGACTTGCATTTTTTAACCATGTATTGTTCTCTAGCAACCCCAGCCAAGGCGCAGATAGAAATCTCATTTTGGACGCTAACTGACCAGACTGTTTACATCGATAGTCGAAATCTTCAGCCAAGGTTTTGTCAAAAAATATTATAGCTTCACCAACAGCCAATCCATTCTTAGTACCTCCAAAACATAAAACATCTACACCACATTGCCAGGTGATTTCTTTGGGAGACACGTTAAGTGAGGCAACTGCGTTAGCAAAACGTGCGCCATCCATATGTATTCTCAAGCCATATTGCTCAGCAATATTACGTATTTCCATTAATTCTGCTTGAGTGTAAACTGTCCCAACTTCAGTTGCTTGTGTAAGACTTATTACTTTCGGCTTTGGATAATGAATATCTGTCCGTTTCGTCACCAAGGTTTTAATATTTATTGGGTCTAGTTTACCATTTTCACCACTCCCTAATAAGATTTTTGAACCATTTGAGAAAAACTCTGGTGCACCGCACTCGTCCGTTTCAATATGAGCTAATTGGTGACAGATAATGCTGTGATAAGATTGACATAAAGACGATAGAGCCAGTGAATTTGCGGCAGTGCCATTAAATACAAAGTAAACCTCACAATCTGTTTCAAAAATATCCCTCAAAAGGTCAGAGGCTTTCTCTGTCCAGGAATCTGCGCCGTAAGCATATTCGTGGTGATTGTTCGCCCTGAGTGTATAGTCAACTGCTATTGGACATATGCCTGAATAGTTGTCACTCGCAAATTGTTGCGTTCTTCTCATAACATGAATGGGTTGGATAGATAAAATTAGTCGGATTAGCTATACATTAACAGGAACCTGAAAAATGGGGGGCGCATCTAAAGGTTGGGGGGCTTTGACCCCATTGTAGGAAGGAGCAGTTAAGAGAAGTTTCGAGGAGGAAGAGGCATGGGACGACTGGATGACAAGGTAGCGTTGATTACAGGTGTTGGTTCGGGTATTGGACGAGCTGCGGCTGAGCTATTTACCGAACAAGGTGCAACAGTGTTTGGGGTTGATCGCAATGCAGAAGCTCTTCAGGCGATCGCAGCAAAATTGCAGGAGCGATTTCAATTTTTTGCGGCTGACCTGTCTTGCGAAGCAGCTTGCATTCAAGCGGTTAACAAATGTTGTGCCACCTATGATCGGATCGACATTCTCTACAACAATGCAGGGATTTCTGTCGTAGAACCGTTCACTCAAACTGACTCAGCAACGCTGGAGCGGATTCTGGCAGTGAACTTTATGTCAGTCTTTTACCTATGTCAGCAGGCGATTCCCAAAATGCAGCAGCAGGGAGGAGGTGTGATAATTAACACAGCCTCTGAGTTAGCGCTCGTGGCTCAACCCCTTTACACTGCCTACTGTGCTAGTAAGGGGGCTGTTCTCTCCCTAACCCGTGCTCTAGCGTTGGAATATGCCCAAGACAATATCCGTATCAATGCTCTGTGTCCCGGTCCGGTAGAAACTCCCATGCTAGAAATGGAGTTTTCTCTGGATGCTGACCCCGCTAAGGCAAAGGCAGAAGGCATTGCCACCATGCCCATTGGACGATTGGGAAAACCGGAGGAAATTGCCCAAGTTGCGCTGTTTTTAGCCAGTGATGCACCTGCTTTGATGCATGGAGCTTCTGTTGTGGTAGATGGAGGAAAGACGATTTTTTAAACAATTCGTAATTCTTAATTCTTACTTAAAAATTGCCAAAAGAGTGAATTTGTTTATGAAAAAAACCTGTCAAGTAGTTTTTGAAAAGTTTCACTCTCAAACCGCATTTTTGCTCGTTAATTAAGACTTACGAATGACGAATTATCAATTACGAATTAGTTTGCGTGATCTAAAACAAGGAAAAAAGGGAAATGCTCTCTAAGCAAAGGAAATGGTTAAAGTTCATTAAGATTGTGCTTTCCCTAATCTTGATTGTGTGCCTTAATGATTTGAAAGGGTTACCGATTACTAAGCAACCAGAACCCGATTATGAGCTTTTGATTAATGCCAAGCTTCCTCCATCGCCGTATTCAGTCTTTTGGTCCGAGGAGCATCGCCGTAAGAATGATTTGATGATGCCTGATGATTTTGTTAAAAGCTACGATTATCGTGGTTGCAATGCAGTTCGGTTCTATCCTATACCCAAAAAAATAGGATATTATTTCCAGCGTTACGGTATTCATTTAAAGGACAAAAATCAGCCTTGTTCGTTTCAAGAGTTTGGCATCCGTGTCGCACAACTCAATGAAAGCGTGCATCCTCCTCTTTTTAAGCCTGGGGCTTTTGTCTTTGCTCCACCACCACCTACTGTAGGAATCGATTTTACCAAAGGAAAATTTAAGGTTGATTCAGGTTACGATCAAAGTGCCGTCACATACAATAATGAAATTTGGACTGCCTTTGAGTGTTACGGTAACGCCCGAGCTTTAGGAGGTAGGCTTGGCTTTAGCATGGGTTTTGACAAAGCAAAATCCGACACTGCCTCTGCCTGCATCGCACCCTACAATCCTATATCGCAACAGATTGATGCTGACCGCGGCACTATTCCTATCTTAGGGGGATCAATTATACCAGGAGATCCCCATACTTTTTCGGCCTCTGTTCCCAAGCTCTTAGTTCATAAAGGCAGAATTTATCTCTATTGGTCTACCACAGAAGTTGATAGGCATACTAGCAAATGGTATAAACTTACAATTCGAGGCATTGAGTTGGAGCAAGAGCGTGGTGGGCAAAAACGTCTTTGGGCGAAAGGGTTTCTTGGGAAAGAGATCATCGCGAACGATCCAGTAACATCTGAGGTTTGGGGACCAGGTCAACAATCTGACGACAATACTCTTGTTGATGCGTATCAACTAGTGAGTGATGACGAATATGTCTACATCTTGGGAAATACTGGTGGTAGCGGGTGTGTTTCCCCAATTGACCCAATTGAAGGATGTTACCAGTTTAGTATTTCCCGCTCACATACACCCCTGGGAAAAGATGTCTTTACCCGGAATAAATTGAATCACTTTCCTGTGCGGAATGCAGCTTCATATACATTTTTTGACAAGGATGTCAAGGGATTAAATAGCATTATTGGTTATTTTCAACCGGTTAAAAATAAACCTGGTGATAACCCAACTATAAACGGTCTGTATAGAGTAAAGTTGCCTCAAACATTCTCCAAACCTACCTTGAAAAGTTGGGATGGTGACTTTTTAACAGAGTTAACATTAAATCTTTTTGTCAGAAAACCAAGTCTTCAAGAAGTCAAAAAGTATATTTTCCCTGCGTCGCAAGTGGCGTTTACACCAAAGGAAATTGTTGAGAACGTACTCGATAAAAACAATTTAGAACTCATTCTTTTCAAACACGCATACGAAAGGACTTTTGCACCTCATCCTCTCAAAGATTTGAGTAACGCGGAACGGACAAAATGGATGATCCAGCTTCGTACAAATGGGTACGTGAAGCTCCTCAAAACTCTCTTGAAGTCGGATGAAAGGAAAAATCCCGTGTCTCCAGCCCAAAAAGCGCTGTTGATAGCTGATTCCAAGCAACTTGGTGAAGAATTAATCACCTTCAGCTATAATCAATTTTTACACAGAGCACCTGATGGCGGTGGGATGCAATCAGCACTTGCTCTTCTTAGCGCCGACATTTCAGAAGAGGCTGTGCGGACATTTTGGGTTCAATTGTTGGCAAGCGAAGAAAAACAAAACCAAATTTCCAAGATGCGCGAGTCTCATTAGTTTTGAACGGTAGCCAGTAGTCAGTAGCCAGTAGTCAGTAGCCAGTAGAAGAGTGCCTACTGACTACTGACTACTGACTACTGACTACTGATTCCACGCCCATATCTCACAACTCAGATAGGATTGCTATATATTCATAGCTACTATGAATAAAATCGATAGATAAAGTATGAAATGATTTAACCGCTTTTGCGACAATAAAACCACCGCATGCATCAGCTATATGAATGAAATCAATAGTAGCCAGATAAAGCTCTCCCAGCTTCGTGCCTTGGTTGCAGTAGCAGAGTACGGCAATTTCAGTGAGGCAGCTCTGCACTTAGGGCTTTCCCAGTCAGCAGTCAGTCATGCGATCGCAACTCTAGAGGAAGAGTTAGGCGTAGTGTTGCTCTCTAGAGGACGGCATGGAGCCCATCCCACACCAGTAGGGGAGCGGGTGATTGGCTATGCCCGCACCATGCTGCAACTGGTAGAAGAGATGGTGAAGCAGGCAAATTTGGAAAAAGGCTTACATGGGGGGAGTGTGCGAATTGCCTGTTTTCGCAGTGTGGCAACCCATGTGGTACCAGCAGTAATTGCTCGTTTTCGGATTCACTTTCCAGAAATTGCCGTAACCATTAGCGAGCATTACGAGCCCTCTGATGTGGAACAAGCTTTGCGTAAAGGTCATGCCGACATTGGCTTCACCTATCTACCCACTGGTGATGAATTTGAAACCTGGGAATTCATGCGGGATGAGTACATTGCCTTGCTGCCGCAGACAACCAAATTGAGCAGTCCTCAGTTGACGTGGGAGCAATTAGCTACCTACCCATTGCTCTTAACTACCTGCGCTCTCAAGTATTTAAAGATTGAAGACATCTTTAAACATTGGGAACACCCGTTGAAAATTGCTTACGAAGTCAGGGAAGATTCAACCATTGTCAGCATGGTTGAACAAGGCTTAGGGATGGCTATTCTTCCCCGTCTGGCTGCTGAGCCTTTACCACCTGGGGTGCAGGTCTGTAGTTTGCCAGTTCCCTGGGAGAGAGTAATCGGGGTGGCTGTTTTGGCTAATTCCCTCCAGACTCCAGCTGTCTTCGCGTTTCTAGACACCCTCAGGAGTACGGCTCAACTTACTGTCAAAACCGCAGTTTGATTGGTGCATTCGCATAATGATCAGCTTAAAGCCGATAGTGGCAATAAATCTCACTTGCGGCTCGGTGCAGCAGGGAGTGGCGATAAATCAAGCTGTTGATATCATCAGCATAACCGCCCCCGATAACACAGGCAACAGGATATCCACCAGCAACACAGGTACTCAAAACCTGCATTTCGCGGCGGAAAATACCAGTGTCGGTTAGGGCTAGTTTACCCAAGCGATCGCCCACATGGGGATCAACCCCAGCATCGTACAGCACCAAATCTGGCTGGAAATTAGACAGGAGATCCGGCAGATACTGAGCCAGTGTTTGCAGATAGGCATCATCCTCCATCCCAGCGCTTAGGGAGACGTCTAGATCACTCTTTTGCTTGGTACCGGGGAAGTTGATCTCGCAGTGCATCGAGAAGGTGAAGACACTGGGGTCGTTTTGGAAGATGAAAGCGGTGCCGTCTCCTTGATGAACATCCAGATCAACAACTAGAACCTTACGCACAAGACCAAGTTGTTGCAGGACACGGGCGGCGATCGCTAGATCATTCAAGATACAAAAACCAGACCCATAATCGGGAAAAGCATGATGAGTCCCACCGGCTGTATTGCAAGCCAGACCATGACTCAGTGCCATCTGGGCTGTCAGAATCGTGCCGCCTACCGCCGTGCAGGTTCGATTCACCAGCGCTGGACTCCACGGCAACCCAATGCGTCGCTGGGCTTTGGCGTCGAGCATTCCCTCACAGAAAGCCTGAACATAATCATGGGTGTGAACCAACTCAATCAACTCTTGGGGCGGACGTTTGGGTGTGTGAAATTGTTCTGGATGGGCGACGCCATCAGCTAAGAGCAGTTGGTAGAGTTGCCGGAACTTGGGCATCGGAAAACGATGACCTTCAGGTAGCGGCGTAACATAATCTGAGTGATAAACTAGCGGCAAGTCCATTTTTAAGCGTTCAGCTTTTCAAGCGTATCAGCTATGCAAGGGAAGATCGTCTGGCAACAGAGTAGCACCAACCCTGAAAACGCCAGTAATTTAGTGTTCCTCAGTCAATGGTGGTCTAATCTGGCTAACAAAAAAATTGCTTTTCTACACCGACTGATTCCAGAGAGCGGCGAGATCAGTGAAGTGAACTGGGAACCTCAGCGGTTTGATGAAGTTTTTGAGCTGAAAACCCCCGAAATTCGCGGCATCACCCTCTATTGGCGTAAACCCGATTCCCAGCAGGAACGCAACACTACGCCTTACGAACTCGTACTCGATACCCGTAGACAGCAATTATACATTTTCCCCCAGTCCCAGCAGCAACTAGTCATCCGGGTAGGGCTACTGGAAATCCCGTATAAGAAAATTGAGATGAAAAATCCCCAGTTGGAATACAGCCCAGTTGGTCAAAACCACATCCTTACCCTACAGGACTCTCAGCAACAACTGGAGGTGAAAGTTACCCTCAGTCACGAGTATCTCAGCCAGCTGAAGCAACAGATGCCTTTCAATTAAAAAAGATTATTATGGAAGAAATACTTTACGAATCTTAACAACAACTCTGTGACGACCCAGCAGCTAACACCTAAAAGCCTGTTTGAAAAACTCACTTGGACCTGGCAAGGCCATCGGATTCAGTATACCGTCATGGGCACCGGACAACCTCTGGTGCTGGTACATGGTTTTGGTGCTTCCATCGGACACTGGCGCAAAAATATACCCGTGCTAGCTACTGGTGGCTACCGAGTGTTTGCTTTGGATTTACTCGGCTTCGGCGGTTCTGATAAGCCGCCTTTAGATTACACCGTGGAGTTGTGGGAGCAGCTGCTCAAGGATTTCTGGACGGCACATATTCAGGAGCCCGCTGTATTTGTCGGCAACTCGATTGGAGCTCTGCTGAGCCTGATGGTAGTTGCTGATCACCCAGAAATTTCTGCTGGTGGCGTTCTGATCAACTGTGCCGGTGGACTGAGTCATCGCCCCCACGAACTAAATCCACCCTTACGGCTCGTGATGGGAACTTTTAACAGGCTTGTCAGTTCTAGATTGACTGGCCCGGTCTTATTTAACCTCGTCCGCCAAAAAGCCCAAATCCGGCGCACACTCCTCCAAGTCTACCGTAACCCAGAGGCCGTCACCGATGAACTAGTAGATATTCTTTATGCTCCTTCGTGTGATCCTGGAGCCCAGCAGGTTTTTGCCTCGATTCTGAGTGCGCCTCCTGGTCCGACGCCAGCAGAGTTGTTGCCAAAAGTCAAGCGTCCACTGCTGGTGATTTGGGGAGCCGATGACCCCTGGACACCGATTAGCGGGGCAAAGATTTTTGATTTCTCAAGAGAGAGCGGTCAACCGATCCAGATTATTCCAATTCCCAACGCTGGTCACTGTCCTCATGATGAGCGACCTGAAGTTGTCAATCCGTTGATTTTGAACTGGCTGGGGCAGACACTTTTAGCTTAGGAGTCAATGTAAGTCGTAAGTCGTAAGTCGTAAGTTATGGAGGGTTTACTCATGAGTAACATAGATAAGCGCGACGCGCGTTCTTCACTTACGACTTACGACTTACGACTTATTTCGTTGACTAGTTGCATTCAATCGTCCCAGTTAATAGAGCGGTTGAGTGGGGTTGGGGAAGAATATACATCTAGACTGGTTATGTGTGACTCTTTCTCCCTCTCCTCCTCTCTCATCTGAGCGAAACCAGGAAATTCGTGCTGGTGTTCTGAGGTTTTGAGTTCTCGTTCTTGTTTATCTATCCAAATTTTGCGTTGACGTAGCCAGAGAAACACTAGCCCAGTGTTTAAGATCAGGGAGCCTAAGACCGCACCTAGTAAAATAAGACTCTTTTTTGGTGAAGTCGGAGTCGTAGATAAGTTAGGCTCTGCGAGCATTTGAATTAGAGGATAAGAGCCAAAGGCATTCGACCTGCCAATATCCAATCGGGCTAGAGTCGAGGAAAAGACTGCTTCAGCAACCTGTGCATCCCGATTGAGACCCTCTAAGGTAGACCCTTGTAGGGCTAAGATTTTGAGTCTACGCTCAAGCTGGATAATCTGCTGGTTTGTTTCTTCAGCTTGGGCAATAAATCCTTGTTGGTCTGCCTGAACTTTAACCAGTTCTTGGAAAAGACTCTCTCGACCTGCACCAGAGTTCGTGCTACTAAGGTTTAATTGCTGTAGGGAAGCTTTGCTAAGTGGTCGCCCCAGAATAGATTGACCCCGACTTGCCAGAGCTATTTGAGCAGCGTTTTGCTTTGCTTTCTCTGCAACCACTTTAGGATTGCTAGACGAGTATTTGGAGCCTAAAATAACCAGGGCAGCGCTAGCGTCACTATAGGCTTTTAAGTCCTGCTGAAATATCTGGTCGGTTTGGGTGGTAAAGGCATCTGCCGCTTGCTGAGGCGATAGATTTAAATTAGCCGATAGCTGTCTCAAACGACCACTAGCTTGCTGCTGTTGAGCTACTATTTCAGCTCTTTTTTCACGTAGCTGTTCAATATTGTTCGAAAGCGCCTTAATTTGGTCATTAGAGTTCAACATTGAAAGACTTTTGTAGTCAGAAAGACGCTTTTGAGTGATTTCCAATTTTCTCTGGGAAGTACTAAGGGAAGATTGAAAGCCCTGTTCCCGTTGAACAGATTCTTGCTCTCTAAGCTCATTAAGTCTTGTTTGAAGGGCTTTGTAAAGAGCATAGGATTTATTCCGAGCTTCCTCGGGACTCGCCCCTTTGAATTCAAACTCCATAACTGTAGTGCTGTCAGCAAGCTTGATCCGAGGTTGACCAAATTTTTCTATGGGCATATTGAGCTGAGCGGCGGCAGCCTTCAGCACAGGTCCGCTTTGGGCAATAAATTTGTAATTTTCTCTTGGGTCTTGGGTAGCAACACTATAAGGAGACGAACTTTGATAGGAGGCTTGTCCAATGTTAGGCAGACTAACGCTGGCTTCTGATACTAAACCCGGTATGGTGACAGCCGCTGTACTAGTGTAGGTTGGTTTTTTAACTGTTAGATAAATTAAAGCTGCACCCCAAATGGCTGTATTGGCTAATAGACCTAGGACTAAGTAAAGTTGCCAACTTTTTTGTTTGACTGCTGATTGTGGAGAAAATCTAGAATATCTTATAAAATCGAGCATTAGGTAATTCTCAATAGCAGTAAAGGCTTGTTTTCACCTATGAAGTTACAGACTATAAGTGAAGAAATGGTGTAAGAAATCGGGAAGAAATTGAGAATAACTTAGGACAAAATCAGCGCTCCCTGCCTCCGTGATAACGGTCACGAGCCCTCCGGGTTCGCCAGTTCCCTACGGAGAGATCACCGTAGGGACTGGACTCACCGCTTCTACTTCAGAAATGTGTACCTCAGCCCACTTACAAGGCCTCGTTAGTGGTATGATAAGCGTAGCACCTAGGGGTGTCAAGGAATACTCTACCATCGGTGGAACAACGGGATACACTATTGCCGCCTCCCGACGATACGACAGGAGATGTCATCGTCAGGATGAATAGTCAAAAGATTGGTAGCATCGATGACTTGTACTAAGTATTAACAGACAAGCAAGTTGGGGTGTGATCGGCCGTTGGCAGATATCGCGAGCATTTGAGTAGATCGCCATTGACTATTATTCGGCGCTCTGAAAAGTTAGTTCTCGATATTGTTCCAGAGGAATCTAAAGCCAACGCAGATCCATAGCGTTTAATTTGCAAGGCGCGTGGTGGGGCCGCTGGCTTAAAGACAAATTAGCAACATTTTTACGCCAGTTCTGCGGACGGCACAGAGAAACTCCGCAGCCTGGCTCGTGAACTTAAGCAATTTTCCCAATTCTGTACTAGATTTTATAGCGGCTGGAAAGCTTGCCCACACTAGCTTGAGCAAATTTCCAGTTAAAAACCTTAAGTTCTTCTTTAATATGTCAATCTTTACTTGTCAAGACCTGTTTGAATTGGGAGACTGAACGAAGGTTCACAGCGAGAGGCAAGTAAGCGCGAAATGGTATCAGAAGCTCCAATTAGCTGATGAAAAATAAAATCATGGACAATCTCCCACATTGGAGACAATTCCACTGGGCTGAATACGGTGCAGAACTTCTCGGAACCGCGTTTGTTGTCTTCGGTGGACTCAGTGTAGTCGTCTTCGATTTCGGCAAGGGCTTGCCAATGGAGCATCTCATACCCAATACGAGCATCCGTTTGCTAATTAATGGGCTCTTATTTGCGGGGACTGGTTCGCTAGTCGCTATTTCGCCACTGGGAAAACTGAGTGGCGCTCACCTCAACCCCGCCATGTCGCTGGCATTCTGGTCACAAGGCAAGATGCATAAACATGACTTAGGAGGATACATTATTGGGCAGTTTCTAGGCGCAATTATTGGTGAACTGCTGTTAGTGGTTGTGTGGAGAGGCTATGCTGCCAGTGTCCGTAATGGTATGACCTTGCCTGGGACAGGTTACTCACTCTGGTATGTATTTCTAGCTGAAGTGAGCATGACCTTTATACTGGTGCTGTCCATTTTTATCTTCGTCAGTAGCCATCGCCTAATGCGCTGGACACCACTGATGACATGGCTTCTAGTGGCGACAATGGTCTGGTTAGAATCCCCCATCTCTGGCACAAGTCTGAATCCTGCACGAAGCATTGGACCGGCTTTAGTCACGTGGTACTGGAAAGACCAGTGGCTCTATTGCATTGCTCCAACACTTGGCGCAATGCTAGCAGCAGGAACCTTTCGACTGCTGAGTATGGGTGGGCGCGATATTCTGACCGGCAAACTTTTTTACGTTCCAAATTACCGTAGTATTTTCAAAAACGTCAGAGCCCCTCGTCGTAGGGGTTTGTAGAGTTTAAAGAACTAAGGAGAACGTCAATGAAGCTTGAAGGTAAGGTAGCTTTGGTAACCGGCAGCAGCCAGGGAATTGGTCAGGCAATTGCCGAGCGCCTCGCCCAAGAAGGCGCGGACATCGTGATCGACTATCGCTCTCATCCAGAGGGAGCCGAGGAAACCCAGGCCAAAGTGGAGGCCAGTGGACGTAAAGGCTTTATTGTCAAGGCGGACTTGGGTGTGGTCAGCGATATCCGCCAGATGATAGCTTCAGCCATTCAAAACTTCGGCAAGCTAGACATCCTGGTGAACAACGCGGGGCTCGAGAAGAACGCGGATTTCTGGTCGGTGACAGAAGCAGACTACGACAGTGTGATTAACGTCAATTTGAAGGGCGTATTTTTCGCCACTCAAGCCATAGTGCAGCACTTAATAGAAACCAAGCGGCCTGGAAAGATCATCAACATCAGCTCTGTACACGAGGAACTGCCATTTCCGCACTTTACTTCTTACTGTGCCAGCAAGGGCGGTGTGAAGATGATGATGCGCAACCTGGCGGTTGAGCTAGGACCCCACGGGATCACGATCAACAACGTGGCACCAGGGGCGATTGAGACGCCGATCAACACCAAGCTAATGAATGACCCGGAAAAGCTAGGTGCTCTGCTCAAGAACATCCCCCTGGGTCGCTTGGGTCAGCCCAAGGACGTGGCCTCCATAGTTGCCTTCCTAGCCTCCTCTGATGCCGACTACGTAACAGGCACGACCTTCTTTGTGGATGGTGGGCTGCTCTGGAATTATCAGGAGCAATGAACTCTCCCTCTCCCCGTCTCTTCCCGTTTTTGAAGGGGGAGTGGGGAGTCGGGAACCCCATGGCAAGCCGCGATCCCACGCTTTTCAGGTAGTCTAAGTTTATCTAGTTAATCTGTCGTAGTGGCGGCTAGCTGTGCGGTTTGGGCAACAGTCATAGCCGCTGAAATTTTAGAGGTAGTGATCATGACGAGCACAATATTAGTGTTAGGTGCTACAGGCAACATTGGTAGCCAAGTCGTCAAACAGCTAGCTGCTGCCGGGGCGAACACGCGTGCAGCTGTTCGTTCGACAAGTAAGGCGGACGCGATCAAAGGTGCTGGAGTGCCACTTGTCGAGATTGACATGAACAAACCGGAGACTTTTGAGGCAGCATTTGTTGGGGTTGAAAAAGTTTTCTTATTGACTCCGCCATTTCCCAACATGGTAGAGATTACAGCCAACTTGGTGGAAGCAGCGAAAAAGGCAGGAGTAAAATACATCGTCAAACAGTCTGGCATAGGTGCCGATACTAAGCCAGAAGCCACGTTGCTTGGATGGCACCGCGAGGCGGAAAAAATGATTGAAGCCTCAGGCATCCCCTACACTTTCTTGCGTCCCAACTCGTTTATGCAGAACTACTCCAACACATCTGCTCGGACGATCAAAACCGAAAGCACTTTTTATAAACCAATGGGAGATGCCAAGGTGAGTTGGGTAGATGTGCGGGACATTGCCGCCGTAGCCGTAGCAGCACTGACGCAAAGCGGACATGAGGGCAAAGCATATAATATCACTGGCTCTGAGGCGCTCTCTAACGACCAAATCGCAGAAATTCTTTCGACGGTTGTCGGCAGAAGAATCAACTATGTAGATATTTCAGAAGATGCAGCAAGCCTTGGAATGAAAGCTGCCGGGATGCCAGAAGTGCTGGTTGATGCCTTCATGGACTTGAATCGCATTGCTAAAGCAGGCCACGCATCAGATGTATCACCTACAGTGGAGCAAATGACTGGGAAGAAACCTATATCTTTCGAGCAGTTTGCCAAGGATTACGCTGACGTTTTCCAGTAAAACAACAATTTCGCTCATTTTATCCAAGGAGCTTACAATGCGAGCAACAGTTTACTATGGCCCTGGCGACGTTCGAGTTGAGAACGTTCCCGACCCTTCAATTCAGCAACCCACTGACGCCATCGTGCGAGTCACCCATGCCTGCATCTGCGGTTCGGATCTGTGGTTCTACCGTGGTTTGGATGATTGGAAGCCGGGTTGGCGGACGGGCCACGAGTGGATGGGCATAGTCGAGGAAGTCGGCTCAGAAGTCCGCACTATGAAGCGCGGCGATCGCGTTCTCGCCCCCTTTGCCTTCTCGGACGGCACCTGCGAATTCTGTCACAAAGGGCTACAGACCTCCTGCGTCCACGGTGGCTTTTGGGGTGGTCAGTCCAACGACGGCGGACAGGCAGAGGCGGTACGTGCGCCGTTCGCCGATGGCACGCTCGTCGTCGTACCCGACTCGGTAGAGAACGATAAGGCGCTGCTCACAGCGATCCTGCCGCTCACTGACGTCATGTCAACGGGTCACCACGCTGCCGTCTCCGCTAAAACGCGGCGAGGGGGTACGGTGGCAGTGGTCGGCGACGGTGCTGTCGGGCTGTGCGGGGTACTGGCCGCGCGGCGACTGGGCGCTGAACGTATTATCATCCTCGGACGCCACGACAAACGTCTCGAAATCGCGCGGCAATTCGGAGCCACTGATGTGGTGAAGAGCCGCGACAAGCAGGCGGTTGACGAGTTGCTCGAGATGACTGGCGGCGGCGCGGAGTCGGTACTCGAATGCGTTGGTGCCCAGTCTGCCATGGACACGGCACTGGGGATCGTGCGTCCCGGCGGGGCGGTAGGCTACGTTGGAGTACCCCACGGCAGTGGTGAGGCAGTCGATCTCCAGCGGATGTTCATGTCCAACATCACATTGAGCGGCGGGGTCGCCCCTGCCCGCGCCTACATTCCAGAGCTACTCGCCGACGTCGTCGCAGGCACGCTTGACCCTTCCCCCGTGCTCGATCTCACCGTTGACCTCAATGGCGTGCCATCTGGGTACGCTGCCATGGACGGGAGGAAAGCCATCAAGGTGATGGTGCAGCCTTAAGAGGAGGGGGGACAAGGGGAGGGGGAGACAAGGGAGGGGGAGACAAGGGGAGGGGGAGACAAGGGGAGGGGGAGACAAGGGGAGGGGGAGACAAGGGCGTATCTTCCCCCCCTCTCCCCCTCTCCCCATCTCCCCATCTCCCCCTCTCCCCATCTCCCCCTCTCCCCATCTGGCTCATTTCTTACCTTTGGAGCTTTGCGTCGCAGTGCTCTTGCGGCTGGAACTAGTGCGGGTTGCGGTTTTTTTCTTAGCATCGGTCGTTGACGATGCAGCTAATTTGCCGGTTGAGCCAGCTGATTTACTCGTCTTGCGACTTGATTTCGCGCTTGATGCCTTAGTCGCTAAGAGTTCCAGTGCCGTAGAGAGCGTCAGATGTTCCATTGATTGCCCTTCTGGTAGACCTACATTAGTTTTGCCGTGCTTGATGTAGGAACCATAGGGACCATCGTAGATATTCACTGGCTCTCCATCTTCTGGGTGAGAACCCAGTTCTCGTAAAGGTTGCTTGGATTTGCTGCCAACTAAAGAGCGACGTCCCTTTTTAGGTTCAGCCAGTAACTCCAATGCACGCTCTAGAGAAATTGTCAAGACATCGTCACCAGCTTTGAGAGATCGGAAGTCTTTCCCTTCCTTACCCTGGTCATGAACCACATAGGGACCAAACCGTCCCAGCCCCGCTTGGATTTTGCCGCCAGTGTCTGGATGGACGCCTAAGGTTCGGGGCAGAGACAGAAGGCCAACAGCCATGTCCAGCGTTGCGTCTTGTGGGTTTACACCCTTGAGTAGGGAAGCCCGCTTGGGTTTGGGGTTCTCGTCCGAGGTATCACCCAACTGGACATAGGGACCGTAGGTGCCAATTAGTACATAAATCGGTTCGCCGGTTTCTGGATGGCGACCCAATGTATCTGGTCCCTCAGTTTTTTGCCGTAGCAGCACCTCCACCTGCTCTGGGTCTAGCTCAGCTGGGGTCATGTCTTTGGGAATCGAGGCGGTAACAGTGCCGTTGCCATTCTCGGCTTCGATGTAGGGGCCAAATTTACCAATCCGGACTTTGGCGTCTAAGTTCTCTAGTTGGACAGTCCGAGCTTGGTTGGAGTCAATTTGGTTTTCCCTTTCCTTAACCTGGGTTTGCAGACCAGCATCTCCCAGATAAAATGAACGTAGGTAAGGAAGCCATTCGGCTTCCCCAGTTGAGATTTCATCTAGAGTCTGCTCCATTCGGGCAGTAAAGCCGGTATTCACTAAGTCGGGGAAGTATTTTTCCAGCAGGTCGGTGACGGCGAAGGCGGTGAAGGTGGGAACGAGGGCGTTGCTCACCAGTTGGGCGTAGCCACGGTCAATGATGGTGCTGATAATGCTGGCGTAAGTGCTGGGACGCCCGATGCCTTCGCTTTCTAAGGTTTTGACGAGGGAGGCTTCTGTATAGCGGGCTGGAGGCTGGGTTTCGTGACCAACGGCTTCTAGGTTAGTGCAGTTGGGGCGATCGCCCACTTTCAACGGCGGCAATATCACTTCCTGATCTTCCAGGGCGGCGTCGGGATCATCCGAACCTTCCACGTAAGCGCGTAAATAACCAGGAAAGTCAATCCGCTTGCCAGAAGACCGAAACCCAGCGTCTTCGACTTGCAGTCCCACGGTGATTTGAGTCTGTCGGGCGTCAGCCATTTGGGTGGCGACGGTGCGCTTCCATATTAGGTCATAAAGTGCGAGTTCCCGACCACTCAATTTAGTTTCCTGGGGCGTCCGGAAGGTGCTACCCGCTGGGCGAATCGCTTCGTGAGCTTCTTGAGCGCCTTTGCTTTTTGTGGTGTACTGACGAGGTTTGGGGCTAAGGTATTGTTCGCCATACAGTTGCTCAACGCAGCTACGGGCAGCAGCGATCGCTTGCTCGGACAAATGCACCGAATCTGTCCGCATATAAGTAATATACCCCTGCTCGTAGAGACTCTGAGCAGTCCGCATCGTGTCACGAGCCGACAGGCGCAGTTTACGGTTGGACTCCTGTTGCAAGGTCGAGGTAGTAAACGGTGGTGCGGGTTTGCGAGTCACCGGGCGTTCCTCTAGCTCTGTGACTGTCCAAGTTTTACCGGCAATCCGTTCCTGTAGGGTTCTGGCTTCGGCTTCATTCAACAAGACTACATTCCGACCAGCGGCAATTTGACCAGTGCTGGGGTCGAAATCGCTACCATTAGCTAGCCTGGTTCCTCTCAGTGTGACCAGCACCGCTGCAAAGGGAGTCTTTTCCTGCACTAAGGTTGCCTTGAGATCCCAGTATGCACCTATCCTGAAGGCTCGCCGTTGGCGTTCTCGGTTCACCAAGAGGCGCACGGCGACAGACTGAACCCGCCCAGCCGACAAGCCCCAGGCAATTTTCTTCCACAGCAGCGGAGACAGGGTATAACCTACGAGACGGTCTAAAATCCGTCGTGTTTCCTGAGCGCGTACCAGCTCAATGTCAATGTTGCGGCAATTTTTCAGGGCTTTGCGGATAGCGTCTTGGGTGATTTCGTGAAACACCATCCGTTTGATCGGAACCTTTGGTTGCAGCAACTGCAACAGATGCCAGCTAATGCTTTCGCCTTCGCGGTCTTCGTCAGTGGCTAGCACCAGCTCGTCTGCCCCTTTGAGCGCTTCTTTTAGCTGGGTGACAATTTTCTTTTTATCTTTGGGGACTACATACAGCGGTTCAAAGTCGGCGTCCACGTTCACCCCCAGCTGTGCCCATTTTTCTCCCTTCACTGCTTCGGGAATTTCACTGGCAGATTGGGGAAGATCACGCACGTGACCCATAGACGCCTCGACTCGGTAACCAGAGGGCAGGTAGTTACTAATAGTACGGGCTTTGGTGGGAGATTCGACGATGACGAGAGTTGACATGGAAATTTAAATTAAAAATAGCAGCTAGGCTAAACAGTCCAATGTAGAGAATTGTAGCCAGATGTCAAGAGAGGCTGTCCCTTGAAAGGTATGATTACTTATCTCAGTCGGGAGATGAGCGCAAGTGTGTTTTTGCAGCAGAATCGCTCTTGGCCAAGGGTAAGAACCCCTAGCTCTCTACGTTATAGCTATATAAATGCGGTTCCGACAAATATTTCTCACCTCTGGCTAAGAGAACCCCACAGAACCCTCTGCCTCTTCGATGAGGGGGAACAAGGGGCAATTCTAGGAGGGGGAACCCTAAAAAAACACTATGCTCCAAGCGATCTAAGAAACAATAGAATTAAAACGGTCAGTCTTTATGCCTAATAGCCAAAACCTTTACAGAACATGGATTTTGCTAATCTTGCCGCCCAACTGAACGCTGGGACGATTTGGCCAGAGGGAATAGTCATTCTTACCCTCCTGGTTGTTTTAGTCAGTGACTTGATTGTAGGGCGTAGTTCCTCGCGCTGGATTCCTTACGTGGCGATCGCAGGTCTACTCAGTTCCATCATCGCCCTGTATTTTCAATGGGATAATACTAATCCCATCGGGTTTCTCGGTGCCTTTAATAGTGATGACCTCAGTATCGCGTTTCGCGGCATTATTGCCCTATCTACCGCTGTGACGATTTTGATGTCGATTCGCTATATAGAACAGTCAGGCACGGCTTTGGCAGAATTCATTGCGATTTTGCTCACTGCCACATTGGGGGGGATGTTCCTATCTGGGGCGAATGAGCTGGTAATGATTTTTATCTCCCTAGAAACCCTCAGTCTTTCCTCCTACATGATGACGGGTTACACGAAGCGCGACCCCCGCTCAAATGAGGCAGCGCTGAAATACCTGCTGATTGGAGCCTCCAGTACAGCTATCTTCTTGTATGGGGTTTCCCTGCTGTACGGTTTGTCGGGGGGACAAACACAACTTAATGCGATCGCAAATGGAATTGCTTCCTCCAACACCGGTCAATCCCTGGGGCTCGTCATCGCCCTCGTCTTCGCGATCGCAGGCATTGGCTTCAAAATATCCGCCGCCCCCTTCCACCAGTGGACACCAGACGTTTACGAAGGCGCTCCCACCCCAGTTATTGCCTTTCTCTCTGTCGGTTCAAAAGCAGCTGGGTTTGCCCTAGCAATCCGTCTGTTGACAACAGCCTTCCCGTTGGTTACAGATGAGTGGCGGTTTATCTTCACCGCCCTCGCTGTTATCAGTATGGTGTTGGGTAATGTGGTAGCCCTGACTCAGAGCAGCATGAAACGAATGCTGGCTTATTCCTCCATCGCTCAAGCCGGGTTTGTCATGATTGGCTTGATTACTGGGACGGAAGCCGGGTATGCCAGTATGGTGTTTTACCTGTTGGTTTATCTGTTCATGAACCTGGGCGGCTTTATCTGCGTGATTCTGTTCTCCCTGCGCACCGGAACCGACCAGATTAGTGAGTACTCCGGTCTGTATCAGAAAGACCCACTCCTGACGCTGGGACTTAGTATCTGCCTGCTTTCTTTAGGAGGCATTCCGCCGCTAGCTGGGTTCTTTGGCAAAATATACCTGTTCTGGGCTGGTTGGCAGGCTGGGCAATATGGTTTGGTATTGCTAGGATTAGTCACCACTGTAGTCTCGATCTACTACTACATTCGGGTGGTTAGAATGATGGTGGTCAAAGAGCCGCAAGACATGTCCGACGCCGTGAAGAATTATCCGGAAGTGCGTTGGAATTTACCTGGTATGCGGCCTTTACAAGTAGGTTTGGTGCTGACGTTGGTCGCCACATCCCTGGCTGGAATTCTGTCGAACCCGTTGTTTACGCTGGCAAATAATTCGATCAGCCATACTCCCATGCTGCAATCATCAATGGTTAGCACCCAGAGGATAGCTGATGTCCAGGATAGAGGTGAACTTTAAGAGTCCTCTAGAGGAAACCCCTGCCTCACTCCCAGAAGTGCAGTGGCATCCACGGGTGTTGTGGGTGGGAATTGGTTGTGAGCGGGGGACCTCCAGGCAGGTAATTGAAACAGCGATTCAGCAGGTGTGCCGAGATAATCAACTGGCTTTAGGTGCGATCGCGGGAATTGCCACGAGCAACCTCAAAGCGGATGAAGTTGGATTAGTCGAACTCTGCTGTGATCGCAACTGGCCTTTACGAACCTTCAGCCCTGATGTCCTTCGCTCCGTCTGTGTCCCCAACCCCTCAGCGGTGATCGAAAAAGAAGTCGGAACTCCTAGCGTAGCAGAGGCAGCTGCGCTATATGCAGCGCGGCAATCGGCTGTAGACCCCTCACCTAACACCCTTCTGGTTTCTAAACAAATTTTCCGTTTGCAGGGGAAACCAGGAGCGGTGACGGTAGCCATTGCTCAATCCGCTTCGTAAGTCGTAATCGGGTCTTTACTTACGAATTACGGCTTCCGACTTGATTAGCGTGTTCTAGCCAATTCGCGTGATAGAATTAAATGTTAACTATTCAACAGCTCTAACAAATAGGTTCAGCACGCTAGCAACAATCGTCAGCACAATTGAACCCAACAGAGCAGGCCCAAAGCCGGTAATTATAAAACCAAAACCGGGCGTAAGGCGGCTTACCAGCAAAAGCATGATGGCATTAACAACAAACAGAAAAAACCCCAGGGTCACAATGGTGAGCGGCAACGTCAAGAGCACCACAATGGGTCGGACAATCGCATTGACTAACCCCAAAATGACGGCAGCAACCAGGGCAGCAGCAAAACTCTTGACGACGAAGCCTGGAACAATATAGGCAGTAACCAGCAACGACACCGCCGTGACAAGCCAAGTCAATAAAAAGTGTGGCATGGGCTTTTGTGCACCTCCTCAATTACAATATGTGCGATCGCGCCAGTCGAGCGGGGATTGTTCCAATAGGCTTTGGTTCAAATCGCTGAGCTTATCCTGAATTTCTACAAGAAGAGTGTTATTATCGTAGCTCGTAATCAGCTCGCTCCGCTTGACTGTGTCAGCTTTGATAACAGTTTCACCTCAGCGCACAAAGTTCTGAATCTGGTGGGGTTGACGAATATATGGGTCTTCAACGATTACCGACTTCGCCCCCTGTAGATGGGTCCAAAGATTGAGTCGTAGCTGTAACCCGTATCCCCGTAGTGAATTGTAAAATGTTGTTCCTGGGGCAAAGGAACCTGGTCTATAGGGCAGCTTCGAAGATTTGCAAGTGGTGGTGAACCTGACTCCAGAGGAGCGCCGCCCGAATGATTTTCGAGGAACTCAAACTGTACTGTGGCGCGAGGCGATGGCACGTTACCCGATGGACGGTGCGAATGAGGGTATCGCGTAGCATTATGGCCTTGAGTACACGCTTTGTTCTAATGCCACCCAACACCGGTTTATGCCGCTTGCCTCATTACTCGTCTTGGCCCTGACTCGGTCTAAACCGAACGCCAGCTCCCTTACTCCCTTGCTCCGGTAGAAACTCTATCCCCGCTTGCTCGAATACAGCTCGAATAGCAGCGATGTTGTTCGGGACCGGAATGCGGACTCCTCGCTCGAAGTCGGCGACGGTAGAGCGGGAGACGTTGGCTGCTCCGGCTAATTCATCCTGTGACCAGCAAAGCATAGCTCGCGCCGCACGGCACTGCTCAGGAGATACATGCAATTTGTCTGACATTGGTTAAAATGCTTGACAACACATTGTTAGTTAATTATTATATCTGACATTAGCCAAATTGTGTGACCCGCTCCATCTGCTATGGTAGCCTCAAGAAAAGCCGCTGTTCGTCGCGGAAAATACACGAGTGATGAAGTTCACGATAGTCCGCCCTATATCAGCGTAAAGGCATTTATGGCATCTGTTCGTGTCCCACATCCGATACCTTACCAAGGTAGTAAGCGTGCGCTTGCACCTGCGATAAGTCGATTTATCAATGGTCGCGCTAGGACGCTCTACGACCCATTCGCTGGTTCTGGTGCGTTCTCGCTATACGCATCTGCACACGGAATCGCAGATCGGTTCGTTATTGGCGACTGCCTGGAGCCGTTGATTGAGCTTTGGAAGCTGATTGTCGAGAATCCAAGTCTCGTCTCTTCCGGCTATCGGAAGATCTGGGAGGGCCAGAGGACTGACGATATTTTTTACTTCAACACAATACGAGACAAGTTTAATGCGGGCCGAGATCCCATCCTGCTGCTATATCTGGTCGCACGCTGTGTTAAGAATGCTGTTCGTTTCAGCAAGGATGGCAGATTCACTCAATCTGCGGATAAGCGGCGTCTAGGGATGCACCCTGATAAGATGCGGAATAATATTGAAGGCGCAAGCTCGCTGCTTCGCGGCAGGACTGAGTTTTTCTGCGGGGATTTTTCAACGTGTGTGTCGAGCGCGGGACCCGATGATCTCGTTTATATGGACCCCCCGTATCAGGGAACGACCTACGGCAGAGACAAGCGCTACGTCTCTCAAGTTGAGACGAGTGACATATGCAATACCCTCAAGACGCTTCAGTCAAGGGATGTTTCATTGTTACTGTCCTATGACGGAATGACGGGAGACAAGAAGCACGGGGACGATCTGCCAAGCGATCTCGATCTGAAAAGGTTCCTTTTGAATGCGGGACGTTCATCGCAAGCCACCCTCAACGGGGAGAACGCAATCACTGTCGAAAGCCTTTATGTGTGGGGTAATATGACACAAGCTGCTGCCCCGTCTCCGTCGCGTGATTCAAGCCGCCAAGTTGCTTTATCCGTTTAACAGGTGACGGGCGAGAATTCGCTTAACCAGGTCGTGAATATCCTCGTTTTGGGCGAGAGCATGGCTTTCAAGTTCGTCGTATGTGCTTATCTCCTGTCCTTGCCAAACGATGTGCAGGCGTCTTTCACGCTTCATCGCCACATGCTCGTAGCTTTCCGGGTAGGCCCAAAAGCAACGGCGGCAGATTTCAGGGTCGTGTATGCGTTTAAAGTTGTCGCATTGTTCGCACGACCAGCTTTTTGCCCTTTGGGACGACGCATCGAGCAACATAAATGCGTCAATTGCCTCTGATGCCATCTCACCGACCACTTGATCGGGAATACGGTGATCAATTTGAAGATATCGAGGTTCGAGAACTTCGCCTGTGAGCGTACACTTAGAACCAAGCAACGCTACCAAGTCGAACTTGCAAATTTTTGGAAAACGCCTTCCGTCCCCCGATGCGTCCTGCCTGTATTTTGGACGGAGCGTCGAACTTATAAGCTCCAATCATCCGACCCGTCGTCTTGCTACGAACCTTGAAGGTTGTAAGTGGGATTCCTTGTTCGCGGACATCTCTTACAGCTCGCGGAGGATGATCGTAGCTGTAAGTCTCCTTGATCTCCTCGGTGGTGATGTACCCGTGTCTGAGAATGTGTTCGATTACCGTACGGGGGCGTTTCGCCGTTACTTGGGCGCATAGAGCCTTGATGGCGTCGGGTATATCGGGTGGGTCTCCTGCCATCCTCGTCATCCTTACAAACAGGAAAGAATCAGATCAGCTCATCGAACTTAGCGAATTTCTTGATCCGAGGGGATCGCCATCAGGGCTGCTTGAAACACTATAGTATATCGCGTTTGGGGAAGCCGGAATAGAAGGAGAAAAGGGCACCGTACAGGGGAATCCTTGCTTTCGCTCCCGCCCTGTCTCTACAATGTGGGGTTGGCGTAGCATTGGACCCGATAGTAACGCGCTTGCTGTCCAGTTTTGTGAACAGTTGAAGTCAATCGCTTTCATCATCGGGATTTCCTGGCGTCTTTGGGGGTTGAGTAGTTGCTCAGTGGGCGAAGGTGCTTCCCGTTTCGACCTATCCACTATAAGGGGGTAGTCCTGCGGCTGCGAGTCAGGCATTCCGTGACGACATTGAGTGCAGTTTGCAACAGCGACCACTGTTCCTGGTTTTCGCCTTTACCGCGCCAAATGGAACGCTCGTGATTTACTAGGAGTTGACGAGTTAAGTCTAAATTATCCTGGAGTAAACCGTCGAGCGCTTGCTTCAGCCGTGTTCGTTCCTCAAAGGGGAAAGTATCGCGGCTACCCAAGTCTTCAATCTCACTACAGAGCGCTGTCAAGGGGATGCCAACGTCAGCAAGAGGGCGCAATGTGTTCAAGGCATTGTCTCGACTACTAACCTCGGTAAACCACTCATTTGGTGCCTCAAATATTAACTGCTGCAAGTCTTGTTCCACCTCCTCTGGTAGCCGAAATAGATGGAACACTTCACCAACGCCAATGTAGACGTCATGTATGTTTCGAGCGGCTTCCCGCACACCGTTGTAATGAGATAAACGAATTGTTTGAGAGAACACAGGCTCTAGGAACACTCGGATCGCTGGCTCAAAGAAAGATGTTGACCACCAGTTTTCTTGAGACTTCTCGCCCAAATATCCGACTAGTAGTCGCAGGCGACCGTAAAGCGTGAGAGTTGAATTATGCATAGGTGATAGGGAGGATGAGAGAATTAGAACTTGAGGAGTGTGTTATGAAGACTATTTAAAGCCTCAATTAATTAATATTTCTCCAGTTAAAAACAGGATTTTAAGCTTGCTTGCCCAACTCGTAAATTGAAAAAACACGCTTTAATTAAATCTATAAAATATAATTTATCTTAGTAATTATATCTATATCTTGCTCGTGATATAGGCTTTGCTTAAGCAGGCATCAACCTCTGCCTAGAGAGAATTGGATTGAGGTAAAACTTTTCCCATCACGCAACTAATGCAATAACTCATACTAACTTATCCAATCCCCGTCAGTCAAATAATTAGCGGAATGCAAGTGGAGCAACAACTGACTTAAACCGTTCAGGGGAATTGTTTATCTAACACGAGCTTGAATCGGTAGCACTTGATGAAGTGGTCGTGATTATAATCTTATTTGTAAGTCATAAATGCGGACAATTTCGCGAAAAAGCTCTGGGGCTGGGCAATCACATGACACTTGCATATATAAAACAGGTAAAATGCCTCAGCCAGTTTTTTTCAGTGGTTTGTTCAGTAGCCCGTAGATGTCGAGTAGAACTCAGTACCCTACCTGATAGACTAGAACTACTAGACAATGCTTTCGAACATGTTAAGGCTAACGACATTAATTTGATAAGATGACAAATAATTGGCTAATAGACAAATTTTTGCACTGAATTGGTTACCCGATATGCTTTGGCGGCAACTAGCGGCGTTCGTTCTGGTGATTATTTTATTTGGCTGGGCATTACCGGCAAAAGCAGCAGACTATCCTCCTCCTCTGTCATTTAGCAATGCGGAGTTGAAAGGACGGGACTTTTCCGGGCAAACGTTGCAGGCATCTGAATTTTCCAACGCTAATATGGAAATGGCTAACTTTGCCGGTGCCGACTTGCGCGGGGCAGTTTTTAGTGCTTCTGTGATGACCAAGGCCAATTTGCACGGGGCGGATTTAACCAATGCGATGGCTGATCAGGTAAACTTCAGTGGTGCAGATTTAAGGGATGCGGTTTTGGCGGAAACGATTTTGTTGCGCTCAGTCTTCGATGCTACAGATGTTACAGGTGCCGATTTCAGTGATGCAATTCTCGATGGTGTACAAATCAAAGAATTATGCCGACGCGCAAGCGGTATAAATCCGAAAACTGGTGTCAGCACTCGTGATTCTTTAGGATGTCGATGAACCGGGTTGGTGTAATTGGTGGGGGGCAGCTAGCCTGGATGATGGCAGGTGCAGCCCAGGCACTGGGTGTTGAATTGGTGGTACAAACGCCCAGTCCCAACGACCCAGCTGTTGCGCTCGCTGCTGATACTATCTTCGCCTCAGTGGACGACGCTGCTGCTACAGCCGATCTGGCTAGTCGCTGCGATGTAATTACCTTTGAAAATGAGTTTGTTAACTTAGAGGCTTTATCACCCCTGGCGGAACAGGGCGTGTGTTTCCGTCCTAGTTTGCAGGTGTTGGTTCCCCTTTTAGACAAATACCATCAGCGCTGCTATTTACGAGATTTGGGTTTGCCCCAGCCCCAGTTTGTCAATTTCACCCCCTCACCCCCTCACCCTCTCACCCAGCTAGGGTTTCCAGTGGTGCTGAAAGCCCGTCGCCACGGCTATGACGGTCAGGGTACATTCATCATCAAGGATTTCGATACTTTGAAGCACAGGCTAGAAGCCAGCTCTACGAAACAGGTGGGACGTCAACCCCTGTTTTTATTAGAGGAATTTGTCCCCTTTGAACGAGAATTGGCGGTGATCGCTGCCCGTTCTGCCGCTGGAGAGGTTGTCACCTATCCGATTGTAGAAACCCAGCAGTCAGATCAGGTTTGTCGGCGCATCCTTGTACCAGCTGACATAACTAGCGCTGTTGCAGCAGAGATAGAGGCGATCGCTCACACGCTGATGAATAGTCTACAAGTGGTGGGCGTATTTGGTATTGAGCTATTTCTTACCTCAGCTGGCTCGGTGCTGGTGAATGAAATTGCACCCCGCACCCACAATTCCGGGCATTTTACCCTAGATGCCTGTCAAACTTCCCAGTTTGAGCAGCAACTGCGAGCCGTTTGTGATTTGCCCTTGGGCAACCCAGCCCTTTGCTGTGGTGGAGCCGTTATGGTAAACCTACTGGGCTACGAATATTCGCAAGATGACTACCTCGCCAAGCGGCAGCAACTGGGGCAGATTCTAAGAGCGCACGTCCACTGGTATGGTAAGACTGAATCCCGCCCTGGTCGCAAGTTGGGTCACGTTACCGTTTTGCTGGATACCCCGAACCGATCTGAGGCAAGTGAAAGAGCGCAAACTATTGAATCGATCTGGTACGAACACTAGAATCACTTACCCCAACAACCCCAATTACGTTAGAATAGAACATAGGTTCCACTGCGACGTTGGTGACTGCCAATAATGTTTTTGATCTATGTCTTTTAAGAAAAGGGAACCAAAACGTTTCAGCTGCAGTAGACCGGGCTTGTACCCGGAAACTTTAAGCTAGATGCACTGGTGCCCACCTGGTTTAGACCAGGTCCAAAACTGAGGTAAAACGGCGTTGCGGTGAACTCTAAAAAATTTACTCCCCTGTCTAGCAGACAGGGGAGTTTTAATTATTTGGAGCCGGATATTTCAATCCCTAATATTTCAATCCCTAATAGGGATTTGGACAAAATAACCGCCTCCGCTACAGACACAATACCACATTCGCGCACGTCAGATGTATCTCGCTCAAATTAAAATCGCGCTTAACTGTTGTATCCTGAAATATTGTAGCAAATGTTGCAATTTGTTGAATCAGGCAGCGTTAGGATAATTGGATTTAAAGTAATCTGAATTTGAGTTTAAACAGTTTGTTGCAACTGCTGACTGCTCCGGTGTTCCCAGCTACTGTTTCCAGGCTAAACAATGGCTTAACAATTATTCATCAATATCTCCCTGCCACGCCTGTTGTTGTGGCAGATGTTTGGGTGCCAGCTGGCGCTACGCGAGAGCCTGAAAAGTGTTCCGGCATGGCCCACTTTCTAGAACACATGATCTTCAAAGGCACCAAAGAGCTGGCTCCTGGGGTGTTTGACAGGGAAATTGAAAACCGGGGTGGGATGACCAACGCGGCTACCAGCTATGACTACGCCCATTACTTCCTCACCACTGCAGCGCCCTACCTGGAAGAGACCCTGCCCCATTTGGCGGAACTGCTTTTAAATGCAGCAATCCCAGAGGATGAATTTGTCCGGGAACGGGATGTAGTCCTAGAAGAAATCCGCCAAGCCCATGACGACCCGGACTGGCTAGGATGCCAGGCTCTTAACGAGAGTGTTTACCAGTGCCACCCCTACGGACGCTCGGTGCTGGGTAACGAGCGAGAGCTGATGCAGCAGACACCAGAGGCGATGCGCTGTTTCCACCGCGCTCACTACCAACCAGAAAACATGACCGTGGTGATTGTGGGGGGTATTCACCAGGAGCCAGCGCTGGAACTGGTGAGCCGAACTTTTCAGCAGTCCTCGAAGCCGTCTAATTGTCCCCAGTTAGAGGCAATGGGAAAAACGTTACTGGTACGCGAAACTGGAATTCGCCGCCAAGAAATGTGTCTGCCTAGGCTAGAGCAAGCCCGGTTGCTGATGGCTTGGAGGGGACCAGGAGTGGAGCAACTCGGCAGTGCCTACGGTTTGGATTTGCTTTCGGTGCTATTGGCAGAGGGGCGATCTTCTCGCTTAGTGCGGGAGTTGCGGGAAGAGCAGCAATTGGTACAGGCGATTAGCAGCAATTTCTCGCTACAGCGGGAGTCGAGTTTATTTACGATTAGTGTATGGTTGGAGCCACAAGAGCTGGAGCGAGTCGAGTCTTTGATTTGCGCCCATCTCGATGAGTTGCAGACTACACCAGTTTCACAAGGAGAACTTACCCGTTGTAAACGCCTTTTGTGTAATGACTATGCGTTTTCTACAGAAACGCCGAACCAACTCGCGGGTCTTTACGGGTACTACAACACAATCGCCGAAGCTGAATTAGCGGTCAGCTATCCAAAGCAGATCCAGTCGTTTCAGGCTGAAAACCTCCAGCGTTTAGCACAGCAGTATCTTTCACCGCACCATTATGCGGTAACAGTAACAAAGCCTTGGTAGCAACCAATCAAAGACAAGATGACAAAGGATAACGGACAAAAAGGTGTGATATCTCGGCTGCAAAACCAGACTACACATCGCACTGTTTTGAACAATGGCATTGTGGTGCTTGTAGCGGAAAATCCGGCAGCGGATATCATTGCCGGTCGCATCTTTGTACGCGCCGGTAGTTGTTGGGAAGCCCGGGATCAGGCTGGGTTGGCGCATTTACTTTCGGCAGTACTGACAAAGGGAACGCAAGATTTGACCTCGCTGGAAATTGCGGAGCGGGTGGAATCTGTGGGAGCGAGTCTGGGTGCTGATGCTGCAACAGATTATTTTTTGCTGAGTCTGAAGACGGTTTCGGCAGACTTTGCAGAGATTCTGGAGTTGGCTGGGCAGTTGCTGCGATTACCCACCTTTCCAGAAGTCGAGGTGGAACTGGAGCGTCGTTTGGCTCTGCAAGATATTCGTTCCCAGCAAGAGCAGCCCTTGACGATCGCCTTTGAGCAATTACGGCAGGCGATGTATAAAAACCATCCCTACGCCTTATCGGGGCTGGGAACAGAAGCGACAGTGTCACAACTGAGCTGTGCTGATCTCCAGCATTATCATCAAACCTATTTCCGCCCGGATAATGTGGTAATTAGTATCGCTGGTCGGGTGACAGCTAAAGACGCCGTTGCCCTAGTTGAGAAAGTCTTTGGTGACTGGCAAATTCCCCCGATTCCACTACCCACTCTGACACTGCCCACTCTGAGTGTTCAGCCGGAGCAGAGGATGACGCCGCAAGAAACGCAGCAATCTATCGTCATGCTGGGCTATTTGGCTCCAGCGGTGCAAAAAGCTGACTACACAGCTGTGAAATTGCTCTCTACCTACTTGGGGAATGGGCTTTCCAGCCGCTTGTTTGTGGAATTGCGGGAGAAGCGGGGCTTAGCTTACGAGGTTTCGGCGTTTTACCCGACACGCCTGGAACCAGCTACATTTGTGGTCTACATGGGCACGGCTCCAGAAAACACTGCGATCGCGCTAGAAGGACTGCGGACAGAAGTTGAGCTATTGTGTACCGCCCAGCTTGAGGACGCCGCCCTTCAAGCAGCTAAGAACAAGCTACTGGGACAGTACGCCTTGGGCAAACAGACCAATGCGCAAATTGCTCAGGTGTTTGGCTGGTATGAAACCTTAGGGCTGGGGATTTCATTTGATAGCGAATTTCAACAACAGGTTGCTGGTGTTACTGCCGCTATGGCTCAGCAGGCAGCTTGCCGGTATTTGGTTGAACCCTATGTTTCTCTTGTCGGTCCAGAGGCAGCCGTTAACAGTTTAGTCGCAACATCTGCCATCTAGTCTTGACGTTTTTTTAACGATAAGAAGTTGTTTCACTTGCCGCGATTGCCCAGGGTAAGCATAATTTAAATTGAACAGAGAACCCTCACAAAGGCTTTCTCGACATAAAAATCCTTGCTTACCCTGGGGGGTCTTACCATTTTTAACAAGATTAACACTTTGACAATAAAGCCAGTGAAGAACTTGTAAAATTATGGCTAATCTTAATTCCGTTGATGATACATTCCTTTAAGTAGCGGCTAGCATATTAAACTCTCCTATCGGCAGAACGCACTCTATATTTGCATCAGGACGAGCAATAACGTGGTAGGAGAGCAACAAATCCTCGTCGGTAGTGACTCGTTTTACTGCATCAACTCCAGCGTCAACAGAGGTTTGCACCTCAGAGACATTCCCCCGGACAATAATGGTGTAGCGAGCGCTGCTAACTTTTTCACAAGCAACCAGCGTCACGCCGGCAGCTTTGACCATTGCATCTGCCACTGCTAGTGCAGGAGGGAGTCCCTTCACTTCAACCATACCAACTGCTCCTGGCATTGGCTTTTCTCCTGAATTGATAAAATACACCAAACTAATTGTACGCTGAGAACTCTCCCCAAACCAGTTGGGGTGAAAGAGCGAAAGTTTCCATCTGGACAGCAGTGACATCCTCCTACACTGACTGCAAGCAGTACAGTGTAGGCTTCCAAATCTCACGATTTAGATTTTCTGGTTGCTCCCTTACGGGATTTCGCCACTTGCCTAGATTGAGTTTCCCCAACCCCCGGTAGATCGACTGCCCAGACGCTTTCGTTTCCCCCAAGCCCTGGGGTACTAATGAGAACTATCCCTCGGTTACGAATGACTTGACCCGAAGCCACATCCCTGTCTGTTATGTAATTACATTTAGGACAGTGATGTCCTCTTACGCTCAAGTTTTTTCTTACTTCGGCACCACATTCTGGACACTCTTGAGAAGTTCCTCTAGCATCTACTTCGGCAAAGAACTTGCCCCGCTTCCAGCACACATACTTAGTGAGAGTACGAAACTGACCAAATCCTCCGTCCAGCATGTGCTTGCCCAACATTCCCTTGGCGCTAACTCGATAGTCCAAGTCTTCCATGAAGACCATATCGGCACTATCACAAAGCGCGTGGGCAAGCTTTAAGTGGAAGTCTTTTCGAGTATTGTCAATCGCGTGGTGAAGCCTCGCAACGAGGATACGTTGTTTCTCGTAATTCTTAGACCGTTTCTGCTTTCTACTCAGTCTACGTTGCAGCAATTTCAGCTCGCTTTGCATCTGCTTTAAAAACTTGGGCGGTGTTACGAGAACTCCGTCACTGGTTGCCAAGAACTTATCAAGACCTATATCAACTCCGATGGGATGACCATGCGGCATTGGATCGGGAACGCTGACATCGCATTGAATATTGATAGAGGCGTACCATCTATCAGCCTTCTTGATGATGCGTACCTGCTTGACTACAAAACCATCTGGAATTGGGCGATGCAGGTTGATTGGGATTACCCCAATTTTGGGAAGTTTAATATGAACGCCAGTTACAGGACTTTCCTTAAACTGGGGGAACAACAAAGATTTGAGTTGCCCATACTTTTTGAATCGAGGAAAACCAAATCCCCGCTCCTGAAAATTTTCCCATGCTCGGTGAAGTTGTTTGATAGTTTGCTGCAACACCTGAGAAGGTGGTTCTCCCAATCGGGGAAATTCCCGTTTGGCCTCTGGCAGCGCGTTAAGTTGATTCACCTCACTGGGAAACTTCAAACTGGCAGGCAAGATATATTCCCGCTCAATCGAGCATCTATCAATCATACACTTGCGGCTATTGCACCAATCTTTAATCTCTCGCAGTGCGTAATTATAGGCGCCGCGAGAAACCTCCATCCACCCAAACAGAGTGTCCTGTTGAGTGGCATCGGGATAGATTCGATAGCAGTAGTTCATTGTCAGCATGGTATTAATATATAGCGTTTCCTGAGCTAGTGAGGTATACTTAAAAATAAGTTGTGTATTTTACTCAAATAGAAATGAAGGCATACTCACTCGACTTACGTCAAAAAATTGTGGAT
>JAABUZ0100001516.1_pt1 | contig 43635 bp, 35 predicted proteins | sample 5562091 | NCBI WGS metagenome assembly JAABUZ01 (sample SAMN12813069, study PRJNA571459) | rock metagenome | isolation source: Antarctica rocks | place: Antarctica: Victoria Land, Linnaeus Terrace sud | collected 2015-12-21
GACCTGGTGGCGGCGCTGACCCCGCCGGCCTGGCGCGAGACGTTCGACGGCGTGCGCGTCGGCGCCGTGCATACGACGTCGTTCTACGGCCTGGAGCCGCCCGACCTGACCGCGCCGGGCTATGCCGACGACCTGGTGGCGCTCGACGCGCGCCTGCGTCTCTCGTGGCACCTGCGCGGCCGCGAGCGGGGGCGCGAGCGGACCCGCCAACTCAAGCGGCGCCGCCGCTCCGCTGGCGTGCTGCGCGGGCAGGCGCTGCGCGACCTCGACACCGAGGGCATGGCCTACGAGGCCCAGGCCCAGGCGCTGGAGCTGCAGAGCGCCGGCGTGAACATCGTGGACAGCACCCTGATCCTCACGCTCCAGGCTCCGGACGCCGCGGCGCTGGAGCGGGCGGCGACGCGGGCGCGCCGCGTCCTGGGCACGCGCCTGGCCATGGCCTACGGCCGCGGGCGCGGGTATCAGCGCCGCCTCTGGCAGGCCGGCCTGCCCTTCGGGCGCGACGTGTCCCGCCGCGCTCGCCGCTGGCGCACCGAGTCGATCGGCAACGGGCTGCCGTTCCTGGCCCACTCGCCGGGCACGGCGACGGGCCAGCCGTTGGGATTCACCGAGCGCGGCGGCGAGCTGGCGCTGCTCGATTCGCGCGACGCCTCCCTGCAGAACTCGGTCATGATCGTAGCCGGCCGCTCCGGATCGGGCAAAACGTTCTTCACCTTGAAGCGCATCCTGTGGCTGCTGCTGTGCGGTGGCCGCTGCACCGTCATCGACCGCGCCGGGCATTATCAGACCCTGATCGACGTGGTGGGCGGCACCTACGTGGCCCTGGGGAAGGACGGAGAGCCGCCCATGGTCAACCTGTGGGACTACCGGCCCGGCGACGACATGCGCAAGAAAACCGATTTCGTGGTCCGGGCGCACGAGATCATGCTGACCAACCCCGGCGAGCGCCTCAGCCCCGAGCAGCGCGGCGTGCTGGCCGAGGCGGTGCGGCACGTCTACGCGGCGCATCCCGGGGACCATCCCGACGGGCCGATCCCCCTGGAGCGGGAGATGGTCGCCCACATCAAGGCCCGCTCGCTGGGAGCGGGGCTCGTCGCCACGGAGCGTGAGATGCTGCGCAAGATGCACGCTGCCCTGGCGGAGTACGCCGGCGACGGACGCTACGCCGCGCTGGTGGATCGCACGACCACCATCGACCTGGAGGCCGCGCTGTTGTGCTTCGACCTGGAGGGCCTCCCGCCGACGCTCTACGCCCTGTGCATGTTCGCGATCACCGACTGCATCGCGCGCCGCGCCGAGCACGCCTACGCGGCCAGCGGTGGCGCCTCCCATGAGATGGTGGTCATTGATGAAGGCTGGTTCGTGATGAAATACGCCGGCGCCGGCGAGTGGCTGGACGACCGGGCGCGGCGGGCGCGGCACTACGCCCTCGATTTCGTCTTTGTGACGCAGCAGGTGTCCGACCTGGCCGAGAGCGAGACGGCCAGCTCGCTGTTCAACGCGGCTTCGCTCAAGGTGCTGTATCGCTTGCAGGACGTGCAGAGCGGCGGCCGCAGCATCATCGAGTGGCTCGCCGGCGTGTTGCAAATCTCCGAGCGGGAGGCCAAGGGGCTGACGCAGTTGCGCAACGGGCAGATGATGCTGTTCCGCGAGAGCAAGGACGGGAGCTACCACCGCGGCACGGTCAACGTGATGGCCGACCCGCACGAGCGGTGGATGTTCAGCAGCGAGCCCCGCCACGACATCCCCACGCGCCTGCGCGCCATCGCGGAGTGCGCGGCGCGGGGGGAGGACACCTGGGCCGCGATCAAGCACCTGGCGACTACCCAGCCCTGAGCAGCCCTGAAAGGAGAAGCCATGAGAGTCCCTGTCCACGGACGCGCGCCGGCGATCCTGCTGACCCTGGGTCTGCTGCTGGTCCCCGCGCACGTCGGCACGACCGCCGGGCACGGGCCAGCGGCCGCGCTCGCCGCGTCGGCCGCGCCGCCCAGCGACACCCCGCGGCCGGCGGACACCCCGACGCCGACCAGCACGCCCACACCGACCAGCACGCCCACACCGACCAGCACGCCCACACCGACCAGCACGCCCAGCCCTACCCCCAGCCCCACGCCCAAGATTCTGCTGGCCCTGGTGTTGAGCGTCAACCACGGCATCACCGGGACCGCCCTGGGCGTCGAAGGCGACCGCTTCCATGCCGGCGACGAGGTGCGGCTGCACTGGGATCAGCGCACCGAGGTCCTCAGCACGGCCAACGCGGACGGCGGCGGCCACATCTACGTGTCCGTGCGGATCCCGGACAACGCCACGAGCGGCCCGAACGAGATCCGGGCCGAGAACGGCACGCAGCAGACCGCTTACGCCCTGGTCCAGGTGGACCAAGCGGCCACCAACACGGTCGACGACGGGCTGTGCGTCGATATCTTCAACAATCGGGTGTGCATCCCCACGCCCGGCTCGCTCATGTACGGCCTGGCCAACAACGTCGCGCACTTTTGGGGCGAGGCGTTCACGGCTGTCACCGCGCCCTTCACCGCGCAGCTCATCACCAGCCCCGACATCACCAACACCAACGACAAGAAGTTCAACGGCATCCAGAAGATGCAGCAGGACCTCTCACAGGTGTGCGGCGCGCTGCTGCTGTTCTTCCTGACCATCGGCGTCCTCGCCGCCTGGCTCTCGCTGTTCGGCCGCTCCGGCTTTGCCGAGCTGCTGGCCCCGATCGGCCGGGCCATGCTCGTCACCGGCCTCATCGCCGGCTACCAGCCGCTGATGGCGACGGCGTTCGGGCTGCTGGGCAAGCTGGGCGGGGCGATCAACGGCCTCGACGTGGGCGCCAAGCAGGATACGTTCACCGCCCTGGGCCAGAGCCTGGGCACGATCCACGACTTCGCGAGTCCCGAGGCGGTCATCAAGGGCTTCGTAATCTTCGTGGCCCTGCTCGTCTGCATCCTGGCGGTCATCATCCGGGCCACCGCGCTCGGGTTCCTCGACCTGCTGTTCGTGATCGGGCCGCTGTGCCTGGTCACCTGGCTGTCGCCGCAATTCGAGTTCCTGGCGCGCTGGTGGTGGAAGACCTTCTTCGGCCTGGCCCTCTATCCCATCGGTTACGCCCTGGTGCTGAAAGTGATCTCCAACCTGCTGGCCAGCGATAGCAGCTTCTTCGGCAGCGGCGGCAACGACTTGCAGGCCCTGGGCCTGGTGCTGATGATCTACCGCGTGCCGGCAATGGTCGGCTCCGCCGTGGGCGCCGGCAGCGCGGTGTTCGGCTCCGCCGCCAGCGCCGTGACCGACGCCGGGATCGCGGCCGGCATCAGCTTCGCCACGCGCGGCGCCGGCGACAAGATATTCAAGAGCGCCGCGAAGACACCGGGAGGATGATAACGATGACGATGACGACTCCTCAACACGATAGCGACCGCCGTGGCGGTCGCTGGTACGGTCCGCGAGCATGGCTCCCCTGGGCGGGGTTCCGCTCTCTTGCGTTGCCCTGGCGCGCCCACACGGCCACCGCGCGCGCGATGACCCGGCAAGAGGCGCGACACAACGTGCTGCTCGTCCTGGCAGTCCTGCTGACCCTGGGCACGGTCATGTGCGCGGTGGCGCTGCCCGCCCTCGAGCTGCTGATCTCGGTGATCGGTGCGCTGCTGGTCACGGCTCTGGTCATCGTAGGGTGCGGGCTTCTGCCGCAAGCCCGGACCGCGATCGGCGAGCTACGCCTTACAATGGAAGAAAGCACAAGCCCGCATGGGGCGCTGCATCTGTCGATGATGCGCGCCTGGCTGCTGGACGTGCTGCTTGACTGGCAGGCCCGCCGTGTGGAGGCTAAGAGCAGCGGTGTTCTTCGGGAGGGAGACCATGACCAGGAACTGGACGCCAGAACCGCAGATACCCCAACTGGCTGCGGACGAGACCTGGGAGTACACGTATATCGAAGCGAAGATGGGAGAGATACGGCGCGAGATGCTGACCATCAACAGCGCCGGGTCCGAGGGCTGGGAAATGGTCAGTGCCTTCCCCGTGAACCTGGGCGGCTGGCGCGACCCGGCTTTAACCACGCACGCGGTCTTCATGTTCAAGCGCCGCCGGCGCTAATCGCGCCCGCAGCATTACCCGACGACCCTGCTCCCGAACGGCACGAAGCGGAGGAGGTGGCTCGTGGCTAAACGACACAGCGTGGCCGCCGTGACCTCCGGTGGAATGCTCGCACCCGTCGCGCCCCTCCTGCACCCCCTGGCGCGCGCGACGCGCTGGCAGCGCCTCGGCGCGGGCCTCGTCGCCGCCGCCCTCCTTGCCTGGCTGCTCGGACTGCCCCAGGCTGCCTACCGCTTCGTGTACGTCGCCCTGGCCTATCCACCGTCCCTCCTTACCCAGCTTATCCAGGGCGGCAACACCACGTCATGGGGCGACTGGACGCGCGACGTGGGTACCCGCTACGCCTGGCTGCACACGGCCGCGCACGGGGGTCTGGGAGGCATCATCGCGCTGGAAGCCTCGCTCCCGTTGCTGGTCCTCGGGTTCGTCGGCTGGCGTGTGGGCTGGTTCGTCTACACGCGACCGCGGCCGCTCACGCCGACCGCGGCGCACGGCTCGGCGCGTTGGATGACGCTCGCCGAGCTGCGCGCGCTGCGCTACACCGGCGCCCCGCTCGTCCTTGGCGTGTGCGATGGCCTCACCGTAGCGCTCGACCGCTCCTTGCAGGTGCTCAACACGCTGCTCATCGGTCCGCCCGGCACCGGCAAGTCCGCCGCCTTCTTCATCGCCAACCTGCGCCGTGAGCGCGGGGAGCGCGCCGTCGTGGCCACCGACCTCAAGAACGAACTGCTCAAGAAGTGCCACGCGGCCCTGACGCGCTCACATGAGGTGTGGGTGCTCAACTTCCTGAGCCCCAAGACCTCGCTCGGCTACAACCCGCTGGCCTACTGCACCGACCCGCTGGCCACCGCCCTCTTCTGCGACGCCTGGATCGCCAACACCGGCGCCTCGGAGAAGGACCCCTTCTGGAACAACGCGGCCAGGGAGGTCCTGATGGCCGGGATCTCTCACCTCAAGGCCCTGGCCGACCAAGACGACGCGCGCACGGCGAACGGCCAGGCGCCGGAGGTGACGCTGGCCCACCTCGACCACTTCCTGACCGGCCAGCCGCCCCAGCAGGTGATCGCCGCCCTGGAAGACAGCCCGTCGCCCCTGGCGAAGAAGAAGGCCCTCTCCTTCATGGCCAGCCTGAAGGCCAACGACAAGCTCCTGGGCAGCGTCTACGCCGAGATCACCCCGCGCTTCATGATCATGAGCGACCCGCGCGTGCAGGCCGTCACGTCGCGCAACGAGATCGACTTCCGGCGCATGGTCGACGACCAGCGAGAGCCCGTCGCCCTGTTCGTCGGGCTCGACCGCACGCTGCAGAAGCAACTCCGACCGCTCGTGTCGGCGTTCTTCCTCGACATGTACCGCACCTTCTCGGGGATCGCCGACGAGAGCGCGAGCGACGCCCTGCCACGCGATGTGATGGTGTACGCCGACGAGTTCGGCAACCTGGGCGCGATCCCCGAGATGACTACCTGGATCAGCACCCTGCGCAGCGCCGGCGTCTACCACCTGCTCGCCGCGCAGAGCACCGCGCAGGTCAAGGCCCTCTACGGCCCCGAGGGCTTCGAGACCATCGCCGCGTCGTGCCACACCAAGGTCGGCCTCTCCAACATGGTCAAGGAGGACTGCGAGTGGTTCAGCGCCATGGCCGGGCAGAAGACCGAGGTGACGCAGAGCAGCAACGTCCAGCGCGGCCGCTTCCACGTCACCACGGATCGGGGCGGCGCGTCGCAGAGCGAGACCAAGGCCAACCTCATCAACCCCGACGAGGTGCAGCGCCTGGGCCGCACCGAGGCGCTGGCGCTGATCGGGGAGCGGCCGCCCGCCCGGCTCGCGCAGCGCCGCTACTTCGACGACCCAGATGTGCGGGAGATTGAGGGGCCGGTCCCGCCGCTCGGCCCCGCGCGCGATGGCGGTGAGCTGCGGCCGCCCGTGCTCCCGCGACACACGGCCGCCGCGCAGCCGGCGCAGAGCCAGGAGGGCGAGCCCGAGCCCGAGCGGTCCGGGGCAACGAGCGACGACGAGGCCGCGGCGGCAGCGCCGGCCGCATCGTGGGCGAGCGGGGCGCTGCACGACGCGGACGACCAGCCGCACCCGGGGAGTAATCGGCCCGTCCGTAGCAATGGAACGGTAGCGTCCGTTAAGTCCCGATGACCCCTGGTTCTCCTTACGACGTTCAACGACATTGGCGACGCCACGCGCGTAGCTCCGCATCAGCGGTTGCATCGGACTGCTCCGCATAGCGCAGCGTCGTTTGCAGGTTCTTGTGTCCCAGCCGCTTGCGGATCGTCGCCAGGCTCACTCCATCATTGACGAGCTCAGTGGCATGGGAGTGGCGCAGTTGATGCAACGTGCAGGTGACGCCCGCACGCTCACCGTAGCGGCGCCACCGCTCCTGGACGGATTGGTAGCGCAGTGGACCGCCGCGCCCGTTCTTCGCCGCCCGGAAGAGGGGACCGTGCGTGTAGCCTGTCCGCTTCAGGAAGGCGCGCAAGTCCTTGACCACGCGCGCATCGTCGAGCAACACGGTGCGGCGTTGGTTCCCTTTGCCGACCACGCTCATATGCTCATCGTCGAGCGTCAGGTCGAGATCGTCGACATAGAGCGCCAACGCCTCGCCCACCCGCAAGCCGGCCTCGAAGATCAGCCGGAACAGCAGACGATCCCGCAGCTCTGCGGGAGGAATCGCCGCCAGGATGGCCTCGATCTGCGCGCGCTTGAGACCCCGGATCGTCGGCGGATCGGGGCGCACGCGCGCGACACGCGCCATGGGGAGGGTCTCCATCAGGTCCTGGCGGTAGGCCCACCCAAGGAAGCTGGCCAGCGCGGCCTGCGTGCGGGCGCGACTGGCGGGGCTGAGGTGCGCCCGCGTCACGAAGAAGGCGCGCAGCACGTCGGCCGTGATGCCACTCGCCGGGCCGGCATAGAAGGAGACGAAGCGGGCGAGATCGGTGGCGTAGGCGCGGTGCGTGTGCGGCGAGCGATTGCTGTGGGCGAGGTCGGCCAGAAAGTCGGCGATCATGGCCTGGAGCGAGCGCTCCCGCGCGTTAGGATGCGCGACGATCATCAGCCCTTCCTCCATTCCTGCGATAACCATAAGAGTTGACGCGCTCCAAGTATACTCCCTCGCCCGTCGTCGCGCGGCCTGCGGCGCCCTATTCCTGCGATAAGCATCGTTCTCACAAGAACGCGCATGCGCGGACATCACCACGGATGTTTGTTGGCAATCGAGCGAACCACACCACATGCCACAGCAATAGAGTCAGTGAGATCGTTCATTGACGGCTGATCACCACGAGCAGCCCATAGTGCGCCATACCTGACACAGGACGCGTGACGGAGACACAGAGAGGGCCGCCTGACCGGTGTGGCGACCATGCCCCCGTCGAGTCCGTCGGCCGCATACAACGAATTTTCCGCATCCGTGAACCATATCGCGCGTCGGTGCAATAGAGTACGTAGGAGTGAGAGAGGGTAGGCGATGGATGACGACGGGCTGATGGCGGCGGTGGCCAGCGGCGATCACAGGGCCCTGCATGAGCTGTTCACACGGCACGCGCCCTGGCTCGCCGCGCGCCTGCGGCGCCGGCTGCCCGCCGATGCGGTCGAAGATGTGCTCCAGGAGACCTTCATCGCTGTCTGGCGCGGCGCCATAGGCTACCGCCCCGACGGCACACTGGGCGCCTGGCTGTGGGGCATCGCCCGGCGGCAAGCCGCCCTGTGGGCGCGCCAGAACGGTCGGACGGATGCCGTGGCCGCGCCCGCCGTCTCCACCGATCCGGCCGCGATCGCCATCGGCAACGTGGACCTGGACCAGGCGCTCGCCACGCTCGGCCCCGCCAGCGCCGCGCACCGCGAGTTGGCGCGCTTAGTTTTCGTCGAAGATCGCCCCCTGGCCGAGGTGGCAGCCCGCCTGGGCATCCCGCAAGGGACGGTCAAGAGTCGTGTATACAAGGTGCGCCACCTGTTGCAGGTGGCGCTGCGGCACGGAGAACGCTCATGCTAAACCATCCCGACGACCCGCTGCATGTGGCCGGGTGCGCCGACTGTCAGGCTCGCGCCGGCTTGGACGGGCTGGACGTCGATCTGGACCGCGTCTGGCACAGGGTCAGCGCCGAGATGTGGGCGCCGCCCGTGGGCTGGGTGGAGCGGCTGGCCGGCCGCTTGCTCGGCTCCCCGGGTCTGGCCCGCGCCTTGGTGACCACGCCCTCACTGGTGCTCTCCTGGATCGTAGCCACCGCCGCCGTCCTGGCGGTCGGGGTGGTGGTGACGCGCAGCACGGGCCTCCCGCTGGTGGCGCTCTTGGCGCCAGCGCTGGCCGGCGCGGGCATCGCCTACGCCTACGGCCCGGGGGTCGACCCCGCCTTCGAGCTGAGCCAGAGCATGGCCGTCTCGGACCGCCTGGTCTTGCTGGTGCGCGCGGTGGCCGTCTTCGGCCTCAACGCCGCGCTGGGTCTCCTCGCGTCGCTGGTCACGGCGGGCGCCACCGGCCTCACGCTCGGGTGGTTGGCGCCGATGGCCGCGGTCTCGGCGCTGGCGCTGGCCGCGGCCACCCTGGCGCGGTCGGCCAACGTGGGGGTCGTGGTCGGGCTGGCGGGCTGGTGCATCGTCGTGTTGGGCACGGCCATCAGCACGCAGGATCTTACCACGGCCGCGCTACAAGTCAGTCTGATGCCGGGTTATCTGGCGACGACGATGCTGTGTCTGGGCCTGGCGCTCTATGCGACCACGGCCACACGGAGGGAAGAACGACCATGGCTATGAATGTACAGGTCCAGGCTCTGACCCGGCGGTTTGGGTCGACGCAGGCGCTGGGAGGCGTCGATCTGGAGACGGGCCGGGGCGTGTTCGGCCTGCTCGGCCCCAACGGCGCCGGCAAGACCACGCTGCTGCGCACGCTGGCCACCATCCTCCCGCCCTCCAGCGGCACGCTGCGTCTGCTTGGCTGTGACCCCTCGCATCCCACGCAGCGCCGCGACCTGCGCCGCCGCCTCGGCTATTTGCCCCAGGCGCTCGGCTACTATCCCACCTTTACCGTCTTCGAGTTCGTCGAGTACTTCGCGCTGCTCAAGGAGATGCCTTCCGCACGGGTACGTCCCGCCGTGGCGCGCGCGATCGAGCGTGTGGGCTTGGAGGACCGCGCCACGGCGAAGCTCAAGACGCTCTCCGGCGGCATGCTGCGCCGCGTCGGCATCGCCCAGGCCATCGTCAACGACCCGGAGTTGCTGCTGCTCGACGAGCCCACGGCGGGTCTGGATCCCGAGCAGCGCGTCGGCTTTCGCACGCTGCTGCGCGAGATGGGGCAGCGCGGTACCGTCATCGTGAGCACACATCTGGTCGAGGACGTTGGCGCCGCCTGCGCCGAGGTCGCGCTGATGTACGGCGGCCATGTCGTGTTTCGCGGCACGCCGGCGGAGTTGACCGCCCGCGGGACGAGCGACGCCGTCGGTGACGCGCCGCTGGAGCGCGGCTACAGCGCCGTGTTGAGCGGAGCGCGCCCATGAACGCCTCCCTGCTGCGCATCGAGCTGCGGCGCAATACCGTCCTGCTCCTGCTGCCTCTGCTGGCCGTGCTGGTCGGACTCTCTCCGGCGTGGCGCCACCTGAGCGCCCTCGCCCTCTGGCCGTATCGTAGCTTCGACCTGCAAACCGCGCTGCAGGGGGCGGCCCCCGTATTCGCCGGCACCGCCGCCTGGATGGCCGGACGGGAGCGGCGCCGCGGGATGAGCGACTTGCTGGCCACCACGCCCTGCTCCCCGTGGACGCGCCTGCTGGCGACATGGACAGCGACTGCCCTGTGGGGGCTGCTATTCTACCTGGCCGTCGGCGCCGTCGTCCTCGGCGTCACGGCGGTGCAGGCCACCTGGGGCGCGCCGGTCCCCTGGCCCGTGCTGGTGGGCATGCTGGCCATGCTCGCCTGTGCGACGCTGGGCTTCGCCCTGGGCCACCACCTTCCCGGCCGGTTCACGCCCCCGCTCGTGGCGGTCGGCGTGTTCGTCAGCTTCTTCCTCGGATTCACGCTCCTTGATATGGGAAACAAAATCGGCTATCTAACGCCGATCTACCCCAGTGTCGCGCCGACCGACTCCGTCTGGTATGCGGATCGCGCCGATCTCGGCGTGGTCCAGGCGCTCTTCCTGCTCGGCTTGACCCTCATCTGCCTGGGTAGCCTCGGGGCGGTGGGGCGCGCCCGCGCCCTGCGCGGGGTGGCGCGCGGCTCCGCCGGGGTCCTTTGCATCGCCGGGCTAGGGCTCGCAGGCGCCAGTGTCGCCCTGGTCCTGAGCAGTCGCGCGGCCGACGGGATGGTGCGGATCCCCGTGTTTGGTGGCCCGGCGGCGGCGACGCCGCTCTCCTACATACCCGTCTGCCACGCCGCTTCCCTGCCCGTGTGCGTACACCCGGCGTATCGGCCACAACTTACGGAGACGGCGGCCCTCCTCAACCGCATCGCCGTGCCTGTGCTCGGTCTGCCCGGCGCCCCGACCCGCGCCGTGCAGCGGCCTATGACGTTTAGTGTCGTGTCTAACGGGGCGCACCGTGTGCTCGCTTTCGCGCCCATCGACTTCCACGATCCCACCAATCCGCCCCAGTTCACCCAAGTGTGGGTCGGGCAGGTGGCGGTGAGCCTGGTGGCGGCTCGCCCCCACGCGGCTGGCCGGCGCTGGACCACGGACAAAGCCCAGAACGCGGTCGCGCTGTATCTGCTGCGCCGCGCCGGCGCGTCGTTCGATCCCACCCAGTTCGACCAGGGGCCGGACGTCAGCGCGGCGGCACAGCGCCTCGCCGCCCTTCCCGCCCAAGCGCGGCACGCCTGGCTGCGCACCCACTATGCCCTGTTGCGCCAGGGCCGCGTGCGCCTGGAGGACCTGCCATGAGACTCATCGCGCTGTATCTACGCGCGCGACTGGCCGGCCGGGCGGTGGCCGTGCTCGCCGCGATTGCCGTGACCACATGGCTCTGGGTGCGGTGGTCCGGCGCCGCGACCAGCACCGTGACGCTGCTGCCGCTGACGATGCCGCTGGCGACCGCGGCGATCATCGGGGCCAGCGCCGGCTCGCCGTTCGGTGAGAGCGAGATGACCGCCAGCCGCCCCTTAGGGCCGTTACGCGTCGGCCACCTGACGGGGTTGCTCGGCATCGCGGCCATCGCGCTGGCCCTCGCCGTCCTGCCCTGGAGCGTCACAGATGGTGGTTGGATGCTTGTGCGCAACCTGGCCGGCTTCACGGGGTTGGCCCTGCTCACGGCCCGTGTCCTGGGCAGCGGTCTCTCCTGGGTCGTGCCCCTGGGGTATACGGTGCTCGCGCTCGTTGCCCCCCAGGCGGGGCAGGCGCCCGCCTGGGCGTGGGCCGTGCGGGCGACCACCGACCAGGAGGCCGCGGTCATCGCGACGGCCTTGCTGCTCGCCGGGCTGGCGCTGGTCGCGCGCTCCGGAGCGCGCGACCGCCCGGGTGAGACCGCATGAGAAGGCAGCCGTTGGTCAGGACGCGCACGCGGTGGGTGCGCGCCCACACAGCCAGGCGGGCGCGACGCGGGAGGGGGATGGGTGCCGGTTGACTTTCTCACCGCCGCACAGGAGCGGCGCTATGGCCACTGCGATGGTGAGCTCAGTCCGGCCGATCTGGCACGTTATTTCCATCTGGACGACCGTGACCGTGCCCTCATCGCGTCCCGCCGTGGCGATGCGCAGCGGCTCGGCTTCGGCGTGCAGATCGGCACGGTGCGATACCTCGGTGTGTTTCTGAGCGACGCCACAGCTGTTCCAGCCACGGCGGTGGCCGCTATCGCCGCGCAACTGGGCATCCCCGATCCGACCTGTCTGGCGCACTACGCGGAGCGGCCCAATACCCCACGCGACCACGCCGGCGAGATCCAGCGGGCGTACGGATACCGCGATGCTTGGGAGCCCGCCGTCGCATTTCCGTTGACACGCTGGCTGTATGCCCGGACCTGGAGCAGCGACGAGCGGCCGGGCGCGCTCTTCGATCTGGCCGTGACGTGGCTCGTTGAGCGTAAGATTCTGCTCCCGGGGATCACGCGCCTCACGCGTCTGATCGCGCAGGCACGGGAGCGGGCCAACGCTCGCCTGTGGCGCCGCCTCGCCATGCTTCCGACGCTGGAGCAGCGGGAACGATTGGAGCATCTGCTCGTCCGACCCGATGGGGCGCACCAGACCCCGCTGGATCGCTTGCGCCGCGGCCCCACGCGCTCTAGTGCGGGCGCGTTGGTCGCCGCCCTGCATCGGCTGCGCGAGGTGCGCGCCCTGGGCGTTGGCGCTCTTGATGTGACCCGTTTACCTCCTGGGCGCATCACCCACCTGGCCCGCTATGCGCAGGCGGTGCGGGCACAGGCGATCGCGCGGATGCCGGAGGAACGCCGGCTCGCGACGCTTGTCGCGTTTGCCCACAGGCTCGAAGCGACGGCGCAGGACGATGCTCTCGACGTGCTGACCCAATTGCTCAAAGAGCTATGTCGGCGGGCCGAGAAGCGGACCACGACGCACCGGTTGCGCACGCTGCGCGACCTGGATACCGCCGCATTGCGGCTGCGGGAGGCCTGTGCCATCCTGCTCGATCCGGCCTACCCTGACCAGGCGCTGCGGGAAACCATTTTCGCCCGCATCCCCGAGGAGGCGCTCCTGGACGCGGCGACGACCGTGGCCGACCTGACGCGCCCGCCCGACGACACCCACTACCGCGATCTGCGTCAGCAGTACACCACGGTCCGCCGTTTCCTGCCGTCGTTGCTGCGCACGATCACCTTCGACGGCATCGGCACGGGCCGTCCGGTCGTGGACGCCCTCGCCTTCCTGGCCCGGGTGGAGGAGGGCCAGGAGCCGGACATGGTCGATGCGCCCCTTGAGGTCGTCAGTGCCGCCTGGCGGCGTGAGGTGGTGCAGCCTGATTATCAGATCGACCGGCGGGCTTACACGTTTTGTGTGCTGGAGGCCCTGGAGGCCGGGTTACGACGGCACGACATCTTTGTCGCGCCGAGCGAGCACTGGGCGGATCAACGCGCCAAACTGCTGAGCGGGGCCGTTTGGGAGGCCCTGCGCCCGCAGGTCTGCCGCAGCCTGGGCCGCTCGCCCGACCCCTGGCCCGAGCTGCGGACGCTGGAGAGCCAGCTCGACGTGGCGTACCGGCGCACCGCCGAGAATCTCGACAACAACGAGGCCCTGCGCGTCGAACGCGTGGACGGCCATGATCGGCTCGTGCTGACGCCGCTGGAGCGCCTGGACGACCCGCCCAGCCTACGGGCCCTTCGTGCCGCGGTGGTGGGCGCCCTGCCGGCGGCGGATCTGGCGGAGGTGGTGCTGGAGGTCCACGCGCGCACGCACTTCGCCGACGCCTTCACCCATGTCAGCGACGCCCGTGCTCGTGTGGCGGACCTGACGACCAGCATCTGTGCCGTCTTGGTCGCCGAGGCCTGCAACATCGGATTGGAGCCGCTCATCCGCGCCGACGTGCCGGCCCTGACGCAAGGGCGCCTGGAGTGGATCCAGCAAAACTACATCCGCGCCGAGACCCTGGCCGCCGCCAACGCCCTCTTGGTCGACTATCATGCCCGGCTGCCGCTGGCGCAGGCCTGGGGCGGCGGTGAGGTGGCCTCCGCCGATGGACTGCGGTTCGTCGTCCCAGTGCACTCGCTCCACAGCGATGCGGCGCCCCTGTATTTCGGTGCGCGGCGCGGCGCCACCTATTACAACTTCATCAGCAACCAGTACAGCGGCTTCTACGGGTTGGTCGCCCCCGGCGCCGTGCGCGACGCCCCCTACATCCTGGCCGGGTTGCTCGAGCAACAGACCAGCCTGCGGCCGACGGTGATGATCGCGGATACGGGGGCCTATACCGACGCGATGTTTGCCCTCTTCTACTTACTGGGCTACCAATTCAGTCCCCGTCTGGCCGACCTGGCCGGGGCACGCTACTGGCGCATGGATCGCTCGGCCGACTACGGCGCGCTCAATGGCGTGGCCCGTCATCACATCGACACCGACCTCATCGCCGAGAATTGGGACGACTTACTCCGCGTGGCCGGATCACTCCACCTGGGCGCGATCGGGGCCGTGGAGTACGTGCGCTCCTTGCAGGGCAGCGGGCGGAGTGCCACCATCGCCCGCGCGCTCACAGAGTTGGGCCAGGTGGTCAAAACCGTCTACCTGCTCTCCTATGTCGACGACAGCGCGCACCGACGCCTGGTGCTCACGCAAATGAATCGGCAGGAGAGCCGGCACAGCCTGGCCCGGTTGGTCTTCCATGGGCAGCGGGGCGAGCTGCACCAAGCGTATCACGCCGGTCAGGAAGATCAGCTCAACGCCTTGGGATTACTCGTCAACGTGCTCATCGTGTTCACCACGGAGTACGAAGGCTTAGCGCTGGACCGCCTGCGCAGCAGGGGCATCGCGGTCCGGCACGAGGATATCGTGCGCCTGTCGCCGCTGGTTCATACGCACATCAATCTCCATGGGCGTCATCACTTCACCTTGGCGGAACCGCTACGCAACGGTGCCTTCCGGCCCTTACGCGATCTCGACGACCCGCTGCCCTTGAGCAAGGAGCGTGACCCTTAACGGACTCCACCGTTCCATTGCTACGGACGAGCCTAATCCGCCTCTCGATCATTAGTGGCCATCACAGGCGCGTAGATGACGCTACAGGGCGTAGGGCAGGGAAGCCCTACGCCCTTTCTCGTGCCCTCTCACGCCTCCTGGCGCCTTTCTCCCCCAACAGGGGTAATGCTTGCCCTGTAGGATTACGCCGACCAGAAGGCACCTCTCATCGGTCATTGTCGCACCCATGCGAGAAACGCCCTACCAGCGGCTCAGGGTCTCGCGCAGCTTGCGGTCGTTCCACTTGGCGTAGATGCGCGTGGTGTCGAGCTTCGTGTGGCCCAGGTGGCGGGCTGTCTCCTCCAGGTCGCCGGTCTCGGCGTACAGGCGCGTGCCCGCGCTGTGGCGCAACGAATGCATCCCCTTGGGCGCGACGCCGGCCTTCTCGCACAGCGCGGTGATGTGCTCCCAGGCTGTCTTGGGCGTGCGGTACGGCAGCACGTAGCCGTCGGGGCGACGCAACAGGCCCTGGAGCACCTGCTTCAGGGAGGCGCTCATGCCTATCGTGCGCCTCTTGCCCCCCTTCGAGAGCCGGATCGTCAAGTCCCGGCGCGCCATGTTCACGTCGCGCCACTGCAAGCGCACGCATTCGCCGGCCCGGAGGCCGCCGTGCGCACCCAGGAGCACCAGCACGCGGTCGAACGGGTTCGTGGCACCGTCGAGCAACGCCGCGACCTCGTCGTCGTCGTAGGGTTTGCGCTTCTCCCACGGGGGCGTGGGGTCGTGGGGTACATGCACGTCGGCGAAGGGGTCGTACAGGGAGGCCCGCGCCCAGCGCAGGGCGCCGAACAGGGCGTGCGCCGCTGCGACGCGCCCATAGATCGTGCCGGGCTTGAGGCCCTGCCGCTCCATCATCCTCACGTAGCGGTTGGCGGCCTCGGCGTCGGGCTTGAGCAGGTCCTCTTCCGTCCAGGCGGCGAGGAGCTTCCTGACGCCGTTCTTGTGGTTCTCGATCGTCCCCGTGGCGATGGTGGCGCCTGCCTTACTGTAGCTGCGCAGCCATGCCTCCGTCAGGCTCAGCAGCACGGTCACGTCCTTGCCGCGCGCCGCCTCCATGGCGAGGCGGCGACGGTCGGACGTGTGCATCCTGACCCACGCGTCGGCGCCCTCGTCGCCATAGCCAAGGAACGGGACGACGGACGTAGAGGCGGTCGGGATGGGCTCGTCGGGCATGGGTGTTCCTCTGCTACGATGCGTCCGCCTGTCGCGTTCGTGCGCTCAACATGATGAGGCTGGCGGCCAGTATCCCCAGACCTCCGCAGGCGAGCCAGAGACCGAGGGGATGCCAGGCATAGAGCGGCGCGCCGAGCGCCGGGGCAATGACGTAGCCCGCGGCGAGGATGGTGCCCGCCGCGCCCTGGTAGCGACCCCGCAGATGCGGCGGGGCCAGGGCGGCGACATAGGCGGAGGCGACCGAGTCCCCGGTGATCTCTCCGATCGTCCAGAGCAGCACGCACGCCGCCAGGGCCGGGAGCGAGCCCGCGACGGAGAGAAGGGCGAAGCCCGCGCCGATGAGCAGGAAGCCCGCCGCGATGGCGCGCTGCGGCCGCGCACGGCGCGTGAGCGCCGTCAGCGGCACTTCGCACAGGATCACGACGACGCCATTGACGGATATCAGCAGCCCATACGCCGCGACGGGGAGCCCGCGCCCCGCGACGACGAGCGGCAGGGTGGCGATCTGCTGCCAATACACTGTGTAGATCGCCAGCAGCGCCGCGAGCGCCAGGACGAAGGCGCGATCGTGGCGCATCGCGCGCAGGGCGCCCCCACCCTGCAGGGCAGGGCGTGCAGCGGGGGTGTCGCGCGGTAGCAGGCGGAGGGTGATCGCCCCGAAGGTGAGGGAGGTGAGGGCATCGCCGACGAAGAGCAGCGCGGGCGCGTGCCCGATGAGAAAGGCGGCCGCCGCGGGGCCGGCCGCGTATCCCAGGTTGGCGGCCAGGCGCGCGGAGGCGAAGGCAAGCTGACGCTCCCCAGCGGGGACCGCATCGGAGATGAGGGCCGCTCCCGCCGGCTCGGCCGCGCTGGAGCCCAGCCCCGAGAGGGCGGTGAGCAGGGCAATGGGGGGGAGCGCGTGCGCCGTGGGGATGGCGGCGACTGCGGCCGCCGCGAGCGCCATCGCCCCAACGATGGTATCGCGTCGCCCCACGCGGTCGGCCAGGAGGCCGCCGAGCGCCGGACCCAGGAGCGCGCCGCCCCCATAGGCGCTGAGCCCGAGCGCGGCCTGGAGCGGGGGGTAGCCTGCGCGGGTGAGATAAAGCACGATGAAGACGGGCAGGAAGGTCCCAAAGCCGTTGATCAGGAACCCCGCGTCGAGGACCCGGACCGCGCGCGGGAGAGCGATCAGACCCCGTAGGAGCGGCGGGTGAGGACGCCCGCCCGGTGCGCTCACCGCGCCGCGCCCCCGTCATCGAGATACTCGAGGGACTCGTCGAGGAGCGCGCCTCCGCCTCCGCCCCCGCCCCCGACGCTGGCCGCGACCGCCGCGATGAACGGGAGCGGCGCGAGGCGCGCCTCGGGCGGGAAGAGCCCTGGTCCGAGCACGTCGCCCCGGAGCATGGCCAGCGCGGCGGTCGTCACCACGGCGGCCGTGTCCAGCCACCACGGGCGCGGCCAGCAGGTGTAGCGCGCGGGCCGCCCGTCTTTGATGCCCTCGGCCACCGCCCACTGGGGCGTCGTCGGCGCGGGTGTGTCCGACGCCAACCAACGATCGGGGTCCCCGGCGACGGCCTCGTGGAAGGCGATCGTCGCGGCAGCGGCCCCGACCTCACCGCGCCCGATCCGCGCCGCTTGCGCGCGCCAGAGCGCGGCGAGTGGGGCGGGGAAGAGGGCGACCTCGCTGGTGATGTCCGCGACGCCGGGGAGATGGGACGGCAGCGTGCGCAGCTCCGCGCTGTCGACGGGATACGCCGTCACGGGGACACCCTCGGGGAGCACGAACGCATGCGCCTCCGCGAAGGGCGCCAACGCGATCGGCGCCCCGTGGCGATAGGCGCGCACCGGCCCGCGCGTGAAGGAGAGGATCGTCTGCCAGGAGGCGTTGACGCGCCCCGATGCGCGCATCGAGCGGGCGGTGTCGCCGGCCTGGCGAAGCCCCGGGTCGGCCCAGACATAGCCGACGCGGACCGCGCGCGCCTCGTCGAGCTGGCGGGCCGCGTGCAGGGCCAGGAGGTTCGTCACGCCGGGCGCGACGCCCATCCCGATCAGCCCCGTGACGCCCGCCACGCGGGCCGCGCCGTCGAGCGCCAGGACGCGCGCGGTCATCGACCCGTCCGCGCCGATGTCGAGGAGGTCGACGCCCGCCCGCACGGCGGCCGTGGCCACGGGCAGCGGCGTGTCCAGGTCGGGGCCGCTGACATCGACGAGCAGATCGACGCCCGTCGCCAGGGTCACGAGGCGGCCGTCGTCGTGGACATCGACGCGGGCGCCGGTCGCGCACGGGCCGATATCCGCGGCTACGGCCGCCGCCGCCGCGTCGTCCCGCCCCGCGATCACAAGGGCTGAGATGAGCGGCTGGGCAGCCAACAGGCGCGCCACATCCCGGCCGACGCCACCGGTTCCACCGACAATGAGCACCTTCATAATCCCGCCTCCCTCTCCACCCTGGTGGCCGCTGTGCGCGACGCCGCTATCGGCGCCGTCCCGTCGCGCCGATCTCCATCAGGTTCCAGTCTAGTGAGCGGGCAACGGATGGCGCAATATGATAACGTCGATAGGAGAGATCGACATTCCCGATGGGAGGGGCCACGATGGACACGGATCAAATACGCGCGTTCGCTACAATCGTGCGCGAGGGGAGCTTCGGCCGCGCCGCGCTCACCCTGAACCTGGCACAGGCCACGCTGAGCACACGCATCCAGGCCTTGGAGCGCGCGGTCGGCGGTCCGCTCTTCCTGCGTGGTGGCCGGCGGATCGCCCTCACCGAGCGCGGGGAGAGTTTCCTGTGCTATGCCCAGCGCGCCCTCGCGTTGCTGGACGAGGGGGTGGAGGCGTCGCGCCTCGCGCAGGAGGGGCAGCGCGGCCGGGTGACGCTGGCCGTGGAACAGACGCTGGCGGAAGGGCCGCTCGCGCGCGCGATCGCGCGCCTCCATCGCCGCCACCCGCGGGTGGAGGTCGCGGTCGAGGCGGCCGGGTGCGACGCCGTGGTGGGCAAGGTCCACGATGGGGCCGCGCGCCTAGGCCTGGTGTCGTGGCCCTACCCGAGCCACGCGTACGACACGCTGACGCCTCTCGTGCGTCTGCGCGACCCGCTCCTCCTCGCGGTCGGCCTCGCGCACCCTCTGGCCGCGCGCGGGCGGGCGACGCTGGCGGAGATCGGCGCGCTGGCCGCGCCCTTCCTCGCCCTCTGTTGGGACCACCCGACGACCATTGTCCAGGAGCGCATCGTCGCGCAGGCCGCCTCCGCGCTCGAGGTACCGGCAGCGACCGCCCGCCAACTCGTGACACAGGGAACGGGCGCCGCCTTCTTTCCGCGCACACTCATCGCCGATGACCTCGCGGCCGGGCGTCTGGTCGCGATCCCCCTGGCGGACAGCGCGCCCCTCTATCGGGAGGGCGCGCTCGTCCGCCACCCGCGAGGAGGCGCCCTCCCGATGGCGGTCCAAAACTTCGTGGGCATCATGCGCGACGAAGTGGCCGCGGCGTGTATCGCGCCAGGAGAGAAGACGGAATGAGAACCCTTCTCTCACACGGCGTGATATGTCGCTATGGTGCGAGGTACCTTCGACGCCCATAACGCCTTCGCGTCATCCTCGCGCCCGTGTTCTACCATTGTGAGGCTGTCAAGGGGGTGGGCGACATTGGGGCGTCTTGCATCCTTTCAACAAATAGGGTCGCCGCCGGTGGGCAGGGCGTCATCCTCGGGCTCGGGCGGCACCATCCCCGCCCCGACGTCTTCCATCGAGCGCGGCTACACGGACTGCGACGGGCGCGGCGCGGCTATCCAGGAGGGGGGACTAGCGGCTCTCCAGGCGCAGCATCTATGTTCTCGGCGTCGGCTCTCCGCGTTCCGGCCGCCACACGAACAGGAGCACACAGTCGATCAGCAAAGCGATTTTGGCGCCGAGATCGATCGCCGCCGTCGCCGGATAGCGAACGGCATGGAAGATGAAGGTCGACACGATGCACCAGACCAGCAAGCCTAACAGGAAGCGTCCGCGCCGAACGCCGAGTGTCCTAACCGCGTAGACCGCCAGGCCGACGAAGAACACAATGGCAACGATGAGCAGGATCGAGATCATGATGGTACTCCTCCGTCGTGACGTGATTGGTGACGGCGCTGGACGCGTGTCGCACAACGCAAACGGCACACGCCTGCAGGGGGGAGCGTCCGCCGCTGGCGCGCTTGGCCTATGACCCTCACAGGAGTACTATCGACATCCTGGTGCTTGAGGTGGAGGGCATGGGTGGGCGCCGGGGAGTGCCGGGGAGGACGGGGGTGTTGCCCGAGCAGTACATCCGCACAGACAGCACTGCCGCGCGACGCGTCGCGCGGCTGGTTGCGGATGCCCGGATAGGTGATATGCGCGTCTGCCACGCGCCATGACAGTTCGCCCACACACCCTGGTCGCTGTCCTCACAGGTAGGCATGCGCGCCGTCATCCTGCATATCCATACAATCCCGGTGTCGTCGACGAGGAGTCTGTGCGGCAGGCTTCATCGGCAGCCCAGATCACTCAATACAGATCGCTGATGTTAGCCTTGCACCCGCAGCTCTCATAGTATCGCCGCCGTCACAGCGAGCGGCGCCATGGGATCTTTGCTGCCGAAATGTAACACCTAGGCTCTTGCCGCACGAGTCCGACCCCGTGTCGTTACCCAAGCCCTGTAGGATTACGTCCTCCACGAGGTGCCCTAGCCGGCAAATTTCGCACCGTTACGAAAGCGCTCTACTAGCGGCTCAGGGCGTCCCGAAGCCTGCGGTCGTTCCACTTGGCCTAGATCCGCGTCGTATCGAGCTTCGCGTGGCCCAGGTGGCGGGCCATTTCTTCCAGGTCGCCGGTCTCGGCGTACAGGCGCGTCCGCGCTATGGCGCAGCGCGTGCATCCCCGTGGGCACGATGCCCGCCACCTCACAGAGCTTGGTGACGTGATCCCAGGCCGTCTTAGGCGTGCGCGCTCACAGGAGCACCAACGCGCGGCCGCGAGGCGTTAGACGGTCGGCGGGTGCATCCGGTCAAGGCACGCCTTCCTCAACCAGTCCGTCGCCGCCATATTTTACGCCTGAAGCGCCACATTAGAACCGCAAGAAACATCAACTCAATAATTACACCTGATCCAACAATCCAAAACGGATTGCCCAGGGCAACAATAATGTCGCTGCTGTGAATCGTCCTTGGGTCGTCACTACGGTATCTAATAGTCATCACTTGCCCTACTTGAACACGCTGGCTCCCGCAATCGTCGTTATCCTGGGTATGCACGATTGAGCCCTTGACTGTGGTGTATGAGAGCACCGGAGCGTAGCACGTGTCCTGATCCGAATTGTACCTGTAGAGATGGTTGTCAATCACATGCGCCCGAACGACAACCGAGTGGATGAGGAAGTCAACGTTTGACCACAGCGCAGGGGAATACGTGACTATCATTAGAAAGCCGGCGGCACCGACAAGGACAAAGCGGAGCAAACGGTAGAAAGTCAACAAAACTCTCCCCATATGATGGTGATACTGCGGGAAGTATACGCGCGGAACGCGACGGACGCAACAGCTATTTGAACTCCCCTTGTCCATAGGTAGGGAAAGGGAATCGGGGTGAGTATCCCCTTGTGTCTACTTCGCAATGATGCGCAGCACCGTGGTGCTCATGTGTGCCGTACGCAGTAGCCTACCACTAGGCCAACGCTCGGTTTGACGATTACGATCACCGTGAAAAATTCAGATTTAGAACAGGACGATTGCCCGTGAAGTCCTGTTCTAGATGTCCCAGCTAGTGTGGAGAGCAGAGATTTTGCTCGTATCCTAACTGTCGCAAGGCTGTCAAGAGGATGGGACAACATTGGCGCGTCTTGGTCTTGCATCCTTGATCAACAAATGGGTCGCCACAGATGGGTGGGAGGTAATCCTTGGGCTCGTGGATAACATACGTTCCACACCGTGCGTATGTCATCTAGCTGGGTTCAAACCTTTGACAACAGGACACGGGCCTCTCGCGTCCTCGCGGCGCGACGCCGGACTATCGCCGCTGATCGGCCCTGGTGTCCCGCTCGCGCTCGCGCTCCGGTCCACGCTCCTGCTCAGGCTGCCGGCTCACGTCTTGCCCCGCGCTGGCGCGCAGGGCGTCGTTCCAGTCCTTGCCCGGCACCGGCGGCACGTCACGGACGATGGTCCCCGCCGTGGGGTACAGCTCGCGTATCTGCTGCCAGCGCCGGTCGCCGGCTTGATCGTTGTCGAAGGCGCACGAGACGACCCACCCCTGGGCCAGCGCCTCCTCCATGGCGCGGATGGGCAGCGGTCCCGCGCCGTCCGTCGCCGCCACCGTCGTCCGATAGTCGGGGTAGAGCAGCGTCGCGGCGCTCAGGCCGTCGATGGGCGACTCGGCCACCACGAGCACCCGGTTCTGGCCCGGCTGCCCCTCCCCTACGGTGTGCGAGAAATAGCCGGCCTCCTTGTCGCTGTCGCGGCTCAGGCCCTTGAAGGTCGAGCCCGCCCCGACGCCGCGCAGGCTCGCGCCGACGGCGCGGCCCTCGGCATCGTGCGTGAGGAACACCGCGTTGACATGGTCGCGCCCACTGCGGTCAGTGTGGGTCGCCGCGTAGACGGTCCCCTCCCGGTGCAGCTCGTCGATTAGTCCGCGCGGAATGGCCCGCTGCTCCGTGAGGTAGGCGCGGACCTGGGGCCAGCGGCGCTCGTCGGCCTCCGGCTGCCGGAACGGGAGCGGCTCGTGGCGCGCGACGATCTCCTGGGCTTGCGCCGTCCGCTCCCGCGCCCCATGGTGGGCGGCCGCCGCGACGGCCAACTCGGCGCCGGCCTCGCGGCTCAGGTACGTCACCGCTCCCTTGAAGTCGTAGCCGGTGACGTGCATCACCAGGTCGATGGGGCCGCCGCCGCCCCGCTGCCGGTCGTGGTTGTAGAACTTCTCGCCGGTGATGCTGATGTGCTCGCCGTCGATGCGCCACTTCTTCTTGTCGTGGCGGTCCTGCTCGCCGCCGAGCTGCCGCATCGTGTCGCGCACGTCGATCTGTCGCACCTGCGCGACAATCGTCTTGTAGTCCTGCCTGAGCGTGGCGTTCTCTCGTTCCAGCGCACGGGTCCGCTGTTGGAGCACCACGACGGTGGCCTCGGCCCGCGCCGCCTGCCCCTCGAAGTGCGCGGCCTTGGTCAAGGCGCGATCCACCGCCGGCGCGATCCGCTCGACGATGCGCTCCCGCTGCTCGCTCGCGTACCGCTCGGGGTTGCCCACCAGCCGGCCCGGCCGCTCCACCTCCACCGCGCGCAGGACCTCCTCCTTGGCCGGCGTCGGTTGCTGGATTTTGCCGTACCACTCCCGCACGGTCTGGTGCGTCGCCACGCTGCCCCGGATGCCCCGGTCCAGGCCCAGGTGCGCGACGGCCGCATTGTAGCTGTCGTGCAGCGCGATCACCTGCCCTTTGGTCCCAGTGAACCCATGGGCGTTCATGTGCCCACGCTCGTCGATCGGCACCACCATGGCCTGGATGTGCGGGGTGGTCTCGTCCTTGTGCAGCACCGCCGCGACCACGTTGCGCGCGCCGCCGAAGGACTGGGCCAACCACTCGATAGTGCGCCGCGCCCACTCGTCGAGCAGCTCACGCGGCTTGTGGTCGAAGAACCCGTTGCTCACGTAGAAGGCGACATCGTAGATGGCCGAGTCCGACCGCTTGTAGGTCGCCTCCGCGACGCGCGCCTGCACGTCGGCCAGCCAGTCGCCCGAGCCGACCAGACGCACGTTCTCGTGCCGCCGCTCCGGGTCCGCGTTCGGGGTGGTACCCGTGCGCTCGTTGTGCGCGCCGCGCTTGGTGATCTTGCCGGTCTCCTTCACGGCGATCTTGTCGTAGTGGAACTCCCCGAAGGTCTTGGTCCCCGTCGCCGCCCCCGTCGCCGCCCCTCCCGTCCTCGCCATCGCCGCACCCATCGCCTTCTTTTCCAAGTGGGGTCAGGCCCCGCGCCCCTGCCCCACGATCACGTCCCCCGCGTCGCCGACGTCGTCGTCGCCGTGCACAGACGCATCGTCCACGCCTGTCTCCCGCGCGGGCCTGACGGCCCGCCGGGGGCGAACGGACGGAACTTTTGGCCCCCCACCGAGCTGTGCCCCCTTCCGGGGCCGCTTGGGGGCCAAAAGTTCCGGTAGTGAGCTACAGGATCGCTGCACGACCCCCTGCCGTCAGCCTACACGGTCGCGTCGGGCGCTCGCAAGGAGCGGGGTTGGGGCTCCTTGGAAAAGAAAGGGGGACGGAGTAATGCCCCTCCAGGTGCTCTGCTACCAGTGGCCGGTCGCGACGGATTGCCGACCAAATTGCCGGTGCTATTGCCGCTTTTGCCTGGCCTGTGCCCCACGCTCGTGCCATGCTGGACTCGTCGGCGGCGCCCCTGACCAGCACGGGGGGGCGATCCGACGTCGCTGATCCCCGTGAAAGGAGGTCACTCCCACCGACACACCATCGCTCGGCCCCTTGACCTCGACGCACGCTGGCTCGTGGCCACGCGCACGCAGCGCGCCCCAGACACGTGCCCCTCTGTGACGTCAGGAGTATAACTACGTTAGTTACGTCAGGAGTATAGCTACCATGACACCCGTAACCCGCCGCCTCGCGGCCCTTGCCCTGGCCGCCTCTTTTGTCCTCGTGCCCCTCACCGCCCAGGCCGCCCCTGCCTCTGCCGCAAGCGCGCACGCCCGTGCCCAGAGCCACCCTGCCGCTGCCCCGCAGCGCCGTCCCCAGAACCTCATCGACGCCTACTATGTCTCGACCTACAACACCCTCGGCGCCTGTGCCTTCGCCGGCAACGCGGGCCTGATCTTCGGCCTGTGGAACGCCTATGCCTGTCGTCTCTACATCCTGCGCGACGGCGTCGCCCACTGGGAACTCTGGGCCAGTATCTTCCCCGAGTGGCCGTAAGCGCGCACCCCCCGTCGCCCTGCGGACGCTGGCGTGTGCCGGCTCGTTGAGCCGCAGGCGTTGCAGCGTTGCGTATCCCCTGACCATGCTGTCGTACAGATCGAAAGGAGACATCGATGTCCACTCCCGTTCCCGCGCGCCGATCCCGATGGACGCTCGCGCTGCTGATAACCGTCGGCCTGGCGGTCCCCGGACTGACGGTCACGGGCGGCCTGGCCCGCCCCACCCCCGCGTATGCCCTCGGAGCGGGACGCGTCTGCGTGTTCCTCGCCCCCAGCGGGGCCTATAATCTCGGCCACACCGGCTGGGCCTTCCTCGAAGGCGGGACCAGCAACTGGATCTTCGGCGCCACCGAGAACGTGAGCGGTCTCCCCTTAGTCAAGCGCGGCGACAACAACTACGCCTGGGTCACCAATGGCCCCTGGGCCGGTGCGCACGGCTCGGTGCTGGCCACCTTCGCCGGCCGGCTTACCCTCGGGGGCACGTTCTACCATGGCGCGGGCTATTACACGCAGTTCCGCTGCCAGAACACCCCGAGCAGCGCCGTCGGCGGGGCGATCGCGCGTGCTAACGCGATCAAAGGCTACGGCTATGCCGTGGTCACCAATAACTGCATGGATCACGCCTACAACGTCCTGGCGACCTACGGCGGGAGCCTGGCCAACCCCGCCTCCGGGTATTTGACGCCCAACGGGTGGTTTGGCGCGCTCGGTATCGCCAGCGGGTTTGGGCCGATCTCCTATCTCGCCTCTGAAGGATAGGGGGGACGCACCAGAGGCGCGCGGGCGGGTTCACGGGGACCCGGACGCCGGAGACGAGAAGCGCACCTGCGCCGCCCCAATGGCGCAGGTGCGACTCGCATAGTGGTAGGCGGCGCAGTCCGCCGGCGCCTGGTCGGTCAGGTCCACCCGCAGCCCGCCCCAGCGCCGCCCGTCGCGCGTCCCGTCGAAGACGCCCAGCCGCACCCAGCCCGGACTGCGATGGGTGAAACCCGGAGCCGGCGACTCCTGGTCCACGCCCCGACGAGAGCGGCGCCCACGCCCGTCCGTGACGACGTACGTCACCCGCGCATCGGCGTTGTTGTCGGGGACCCACACGTCCACCGTGACGTGACGCCCGTCGGCGATGACGCGCGACGGGGGCGCGAACGACCAGCGAATGGCGGACACCGGCGGGCGCGTCGTCCCGTGCGCGTAGGTCCAGTCGGTGCGGCCGGTAAAGCCGGGATAGCCGTGCGCGGGATCGACGTACCAGGTGGCCCGCGTTGCCCAGCAACAGGCCGCCTGGCCGGGGCCGATGACCACCACCTGCGACGAGCGGTGGCCCCGGCTGTCCCAGCCGTCCCAGCCGTCCCCGTCGTTGTCCATGAAGCGCGCCTACTGTCGGTGGCGCGGCGCCCCCCGTTGGGTCGCTGACGCCGCCGACGGAGGGGCAGGGAGACTGGCGCGCCGCGGTGACAAAAGCCACCCGCGCGTCCGGTGGCACCTCCAGGGCCTCAGCCAGCAGCGCCGCGGTGTCCTTGCGCGGCCGGTGCCCTGCCCCCCGCTCCAGGTCGCCGATGCTGCGCACGCTAACCCCAGCCCGCGCGGCCAGTTCCTCCTGCGTCAACCCCGCCGCGGCGCGATACCGCTTGAGCTGCGCCGCGAAGGGCGGCTGCGGCGTCTGCACAGGCGCCACGTCGGGCGGTCGCCCGTTCTCCACCCTCTCCATCGTGCGTCTCCCGTCCACGAGTACAAGGACGTGTGCCGGACCCTCCTGGATGTGCTGCGCAACCCCTTGCCGTCAGCCTACACGCTTGCGGCAGGACGTGGCAACCGGGCCGCTCGGGGCTGCTTGGAAAAGAAAGAGGATTGCGCCTCGTCGTCCCCCTCACCGTCGTCGGCCTCGGTCGCCAGGGCGCACGCGGCACACATCCACTGGGCTGGGTCGCCGGCATGCGCGGGCTTCCACTCGACCGTCGCCGGCCGACCGCAGCCCCGGAGACAGGGCCGGCGCGTCGTGCCGTCCAACAACTCGGCCACGGCCGCGCGACTCATGCCCCATAACGTCGGCGTGCCGATAGACTGCAGGAGGAGACCGGCCCACACCGTTTCGGCGCGCGGTGTGTACCAGTCGAAGGTGACGCGCATGTCGATCATGTCGCCGGACCAGTCGCGGCGCGGGTCGGGGCGCGGGACGCGCTCAATCCAGACCAGCGGCTCGTCGACGGTCTCGACGAGGTGGGGGAAGTGGGCGCTGATCACGGTGGCCGCAAGGACGGCGCGATCCGGTAGCGGCCACCGGCCGTCCGGACCGGGGAGCGGCGTGCAGACCACCACCGGGGTCAGCTCCGGATGCTCGTAGACCTCGATGCGGCACGTGATGCGGCCGCGGTCGTCGTGCTGCCAGTAGCCCGGGCAGGCGCGGATATAGTCGATGGTGCGCTCCATCAGCCGCCCTCTCCGGCGCGGTGCCGTCGATACCACTCCTCACCCCTCTGTGCCCGGAGCCTGGCCCATTCCTCCTCGAGACATCCCTGGCGGCGGCCGGTGCTGCCTGGCCCTGGCGGCCCCCCGCACGTCGGGCAGGTGTCGCCAACCACGGCCCCAGGGCCGTGGCACGGCCGCGCTCACCGGCGTCGTCAGGGCGATGTCGTCGCCCCCTGCCGGCCCTGCCGGCCTTGCCAGCCCTGTCGGCCCTGTCGGCCCTGTCGGTTTCCCCGGTATCTCCCATATGGACATGGTGTGCTCCTCTCGCGCCTCGTGTCGTTGTTCAGGATGCCCGCGCCGCGGCCTCGGTGGGCGCACACACGCGACCGCCTCGATGACGGACGCCACGCGCATTGACACCGCTACCCGCACGATAGTATAAACTAGGTAGTTTCAAATGCCCACGCGCTGAGGAGGACGACATGCGGCCCCTGTCGGGCGAGGACGAAGCGACGCTGCGGGCCATCGCCGAGCGCCACGGCTTCTACGCCGCGCGCGGGCCACACACGGGCGAGGGTAGCGCCAGCCGGCTCATCGACGCGCTGCTCGCCGGCGAGGTCGTCACGCTCGCCCTCGCGCCCGCTGACCGTCGCCGCCTCGTCACCTGGCTCGACGAGGCGGCACCCCCCGAGGGACGCCTCGCCACCGTCCTGCACAGCCTGGTCGCGCAACTGCGCCCAACCCTTCCCAAAGCGGCGACGGCAGCGGCGCCACATCCCTCAACCACCCCAGTCGTACCCAAGGCGACGGCCTCTCCTAAAGCGCGTCGCGGCTACCTCACGACCGACGAGGCTGCTCGCCGCCTAGACCTGAGTCCCGCCCGCGTGCAGGAGTTGGCCCGCGCTGGCGAGATCGGCCGCAAGGTCGACGGCCGCTGGGCCTTCACCGCGCGCGAGATCGCGCGCGTGCAGAGCGACCGCGACCGCCGCGCGCGCCGGCTCTCCCTCACATCCACGCGCAAGCGCACGACACGCCGGCGCTCCTCCCCCTCGACCTCCGGCTCCGGACGGCTCACCCGCGCCGACATGCGGGCCATGGAACACCTCGATCACCTGCTCGCCGAAGAACGACGCGTCGAGCAGACCTACAGTCTGCCGTTCCGCGCCCCGCAGCGCGTCGCGACGACGGTCCACGCCTGCGCCCGCTGTGGCCAGGACCTGCTCCTGCTCATCTTCGGCGATCAGGCGCGCGACGAGGAGGGGCTGCTGGCTTACGAGCGGCTCATGCACGACGTGATCGTCGCCCGCGAGCTACCTGCCTATGTCCTGGGAGCGCCGGAAGGTGATGGGGCGCTCGACGACACGCCATCGCTGCTCCTCCAGGTCTGGCCGACGCACAGCGAACCACAACGGGTGACGCCTGGTGAGTGGGATGGCCTCCTGGCGCACTGGAGCCAGACGCACTGCACCCCTGCACCGCCCGCCCTGCCCGTTGATGCGTAGGTACGGGTTTGCGGCGCACCCCCTCGCCGTCAGCCGACACGATCGCGGCGGTAGGGGGCAATCGAGCGGCGCGGGCACCTTGGAAAAGAGGAGGTCCACTCGCCACGCTACCCCACCCTATCCCCTACGTGATCATCAGACGACTGCCCCACAGTTCACTGAGCAGCATCACGATTCACTGAGGGTTAATTTTATGGTAGTATGCAGGGAGAGATAGAGACGGCCCCGACGGGAGGATCGACCCATGCTGCGCACCACCTTGGACCACCAACTCGCCGCCCTCCGGGCCGCCGTCCTGGACACCGGCGCGCTCGTCACGGACGCCCTGACGCGCGCGAGCGAAGCCCTGCTGCGCGGGGACCACGCGCTGGCCGCAGGCGTCGTCGCAGGCGACGACACCATCGACCGCGCGGCCCTGCGCGTCGAGGAACTGGGCGAGCAGGTCATCGCCTTGCAGCAGCCCGCGGTCGGCGACCTGCGCGCCGTGCTCGCGGCGCTGGCCATCGCCCAGGACCTGGAGCGCATGGGCGACCACGCCGCGGGCATCGCGCGCCTCGTCGCACGGGTCCCCGACCCCTACGCTCTCGACGCCCCGACCTGTCAGGCGCTGCGTGCGCTGGCGACGCTGGCGCTCGTGCAGGCGCAGGACGCCCTCGACGCGTACCGGGCCGACGATGCGCTCTACGCACGCCGGGTGTGGCAGGGCGACGACGCGGTGGACCGGCTGCACGCCGGGCTTGTTGCGACGGTCATGGGGGCCATGCGCCGCGCCACGGACGCGGATGCGCTCACGATGGACACGTATGTGCTGTGGAGCGCCCACGTCCTCGAACGCATCGCGGACCGCGCGACCACCATCTGCGAGCGCGTCGTGTACATCGCCAGCGGGGAGCGCCACCTGCAGGTCGCCTCGTAGCGCCCTCGTCCACCACGGACGCGGATGAACGAGCGGCCTCACGCCGCCTCCGCGACGACGAACTCGACGCGCACGCCGGCCGCGATCCGGGCCAGCGCGCGCTCGACGACGGGGCGTAAGCGGCGGTCGAGCCACTGCTGGTGGAAGGCGTCGGGGACGGCGATGCGCAGCGTCGCGCCGTCGTCGTCGAGGACACGGGTGAGACTGAACCAGCGGGCGTAGTTCTCGCGCAGCATGTCGCCGCGTAGCTCGTCGAGGGCGCGGCGCCAGGTCGGGTTCTCCTCGGGGGACGCGGGGGACGCGGCTAGGTCGTCGGCGTCGGGGTTGGCCGCGTCCCCGGTCCAGGCGCCGTATTCGACGGCTGCGGGCGCGGCCTCGGGCGACCGGTGCCGTGCGGCACGCCGGCGATCCGGGGCGGTGCGCGACCGGGGCGGGGTCGGGTGCAGCAGGTCAGCCAGCACGGCGAACAAGTAGGGCATGCCGTTGGGCGTGAGGCCGTCGCGCTGGCGCTTGAGGATGTGGGCCTGGCGAGCGCGGGTCCGCGCTGCGGCCTTGTCGAGGATCTGGAGGAGCCGCGCGGGGGGCACGCCGGCGGTGTGGCCGAGGGATCGGGCGCGGGTCAGGCTCGACGCGGGGGCGTCGTCCCCGAACTCGCTACTGAGGTCAGCGATCCGGTGGGCCAGTGCCTGGTCGTCCGTGCTACCATCGGCCGTCGCTCGACGATCGTCGGCCAGCGTAGTCCGTGCCGTCTCAGCGGGGGTAGGGGGAATCGAATCGAAGTCGAAGAGATCTTCTTCGACTGGGTTTACTTGGGGTGAAGGATTCTTCGCCCTCCCCCTGTGCAATCCTTCACCCTCCTCCATTGCCAGCGGATCGGTGTCCCGTCGCCGGGTGTCCGGTCCCCCCCCCGTCGCGCCTACACATAGCGGGTCCTGTTCCGCTCCCCCCTGTGTGGGGCTGTGCGCGTCACCGGGCGGCACACGGCAGGCCGCGGGGGCGGGAGGCGCCGGCGGTCGAGGCGCGGCGTCGGCGGCAGGGGCGAGGGCAGGATCGTCGAGCAGGCCGTCCAGGCGCGCGAGCCCTTCGACCGCCGCGAAGAACGGCCGCAGGTCGTAGGCGTTGCTCTGCTGCCGGCCGCGGGCGGAGTATTGAGCCTGTATGTGCAGCAGCCCCTTGGCCACCAGGCTCCGGCTGTAGCCCTGGATGCACCGGACCGTCTTGCCCATGCGCGCGGCGATGGCGGCGTCACCGGGAAACGGGTCGCGCGTGCTCCACCAGTAGGTGCACAGCTGCTGGAGGTACACAAACTCGGCCTCGCTCACCCCCAGCCGCGCGTAGTAGACCCACGCGTAGGTCGGGAGCGCCGTGTAGCCCCCCGTCAGGAGCTGCGCGCCGTAGCGGTGGACCAGGCGCCAGTCGATCTGTTCGTCGGTGTCCAGCTCGTGGGACAGCGGCGGCGATGTCTGTCCTACCCTCGACGGGTGGGCATGATCTTGACATGCACGTACCGTTCCCGTATGATTGCTCATAGGTACTCCTCGGAAGCGTAAAGCTCCCCTGTGAGCCCGAAAACTCTTGTCGGGGGTGGTAGCCCGGTTTGAGTCTTCGGTCCCGATCTAGTCTAGTGGCACTGGTAGCCTTCTTCAACAATCAGCACCAGAACCGCACATTTATAGGCGGCGGACGTGGCCCATCGGGGAAACCCGGTGGGCTTCGTGCGTTTCGCACGATCGAGCTACGGCATAGCAGACTTCTCCATGATGGGCATCATAGCGCACCGGACGCGCTCTTGCAACAATACAGTGCATGCACGTAGAACGTTAGTGCTACAGTAGCGGCGCTCTCCAGGTTTCTCGCATGGGCGACCGCGTCGTGGCACGGATCACTCATCGTTCGCTCGAACCGCGCCTGATACGTTGCTACCTCTGCAGGGCCGGCACAGTCAGGACAGAGTAAGCAGGGAACGAGGCGTAGACTCCGCGTGCGCTTATTGACCAGGGTGCAGACGGCAGCGTAGCCGCGGTTGATGGGCAGTTCCAGGTTATGAGGCACGTTCAGAGGCAACGGATAAACCTCCTTGCCACACTGAAAACATCTGCACAACTGTCCGTGGCGTTTGCGCACTAGCCGACGGGATGCGAGCATCGTGACCATCTCCCCCTACGTTGTAAAAGCGACCGTTGCCGGTCTGAGTCGGCGACAGCTTGGCATCGCGCGCGATAACGTGGTAATGTTAAACATCCGCAACACGTCACACCTTAAGGATGCGATGTTTTTTATTTCCGATGTTTATAGATCATACTAACATTACAGGCAGGAGGTGTCAACTTGGACGATCCTAGTAGTTCGCGTCACGGCTCTTCCAACATCTCCCGCCCTCGGCCTTCTTTTGCAGAGGTGTTCAACCATCTGTTGACAACGCGGCGTACCTCTCGCGGGCGTCTGTACACGCTCACAGAGATTAGCGAGGGCACCGGCCTCTCGGTTCCCTACTTGAGTAACGTCCGAAAAGGCAACATCGCGGCCGTACCATTCGAGCGGGTGGTGAAGCTGGCGCGGTTTTTTGGTGTCCCATTGGAGTATTTCTCGTCAGAAGAATTGCCGCTTCCCGACGTCCCCTCGGCCGATGCAAGCCCACTGGTCTCTCCCACGATTGATGAGCCGGTCCTGCTCCGCTCCGGAGCACTTGGTCCTGAAGAACGCGCCATCGTCGCTCAGGCCATCGAGGAGGCCAAGATGGAACTCGCGGAGGTCATCGCGGAGAAACTCGCGGAGATCAAGGCGCGTCTGGGTCTCGAGGATAGTGACGCGGATCGTGGAGGCAAGACCGCGCCTGAGGAAAGACGGGGAACGGAGAGGGAAGGCGTGTAGTCGCGGGGGGATGACATGAAATGGATCAACCTCCTCCGTCTCGGTAGGCGGTCCCGGTGGACAGACTATCCCGCGCGGTGGTTAACGGAGGACGCGGCTACCAATCAGCGGCAGATGGACGATCTGGCGCGAAAGATTCTCCACAATCCCGGCGCTCAACTCGCCAAGGTCGAGCGGCGCATCATTGCCGCGCTGAGAACCTTGGGACTTCGACCGCCGTTCGACGAGGCGACACTGGCCGATGAGATCGTGGCGCGACTTGCCGAGAAGCTGCAAATACCCGTTTTACTGCGGCCAAACCTGCGGACTGGCGGGCGGGTCAGTGGCTTGGTCGTCCTGACGCGGGAGGGCATCGTCGTCTCGTATGCGCCGAGCGACGATCCACGAACAGAGTTCCTATCCAAGCTCCACGAGCTGTCGCATGTGCTGCTAAAACACCGTATCAAGAGAATAGGCGCCCTGGCCTCGGTCGAGATGCAATCTCCATTGCTCCGGGATGTCGACGATCTCGAAGCCGAGCAAGCCGCAGCGGTTATCTGGCTGGCATGTTGTCCGCGACCGCCTATCCGGTAAATCGCCATTCGAGCAACTGTTAGAGGATTAGGAACCTCACATGCTGTCTACACTCTTTTCCATCGTCAGCGTCGTGCTGGTGCTGGCGTCTCTGCACTATTTCCCGGCACGGCCTCGCTGGCGGTCGGTCGCCGGTGTTGCCAGCGCACTCTGTATCGGGGTAAGTGTCTATCTCATCCCCGACGCGCACGCGCTGGCACTCGACCGTGCCATCGGGATCATCGGACTCAGCCGCTGGCGACATGTCGGGCTCATGATCGGGATCTTCCTGCATGCGGTGCTTGTCCTTGGTTTGTTCGACACATGGTCCCCACGGCGAGTAGCCTTGCTGAGCCCTGCGGCGGCCCTGACCATCCTCTTCGCGGCGGCATGGTTCGCGGTGCGCACTCTGCATACCGATGTCCCCTCAACGTTGTTTTACGGGCCGCTCACCGGTCGGCCTGCTGCTGTCTTTGCCATGAACATGTTTATGGGAGCGGGCCTCGCCTACCTCGCCGGCTTTGTCGCGTGCGAGTATCTGCTGCAGGGGCTACGCACGCGGGGCACGTTCAGTCGCGTGATGCTACCGGTGTCGACGATTGTCACCGCGATCATCGGTTCCACGGGCATACTCTCGATGGTGGAAGCTGTCTGGAGTAACCTGGGATGGAACGATGCCGGCATTCACGCTGTGAGGACGTTGTTCACGCTGGGCGTGGCCGTGGTGGCATCCTCGTCCTTCGGCTTCCTGAAGCTGCGGCTATCTTGGCGCTCGCGCCGCGAAGCGCGCTACGGCGAGGACATCCCGGCGCTCACAATGGTCGTGAGGCAGCGTTCCGACGAGTTGCATCTCCAGCATTCCGCGGATTACGCAGCCGTCCGCATGACGGAGGAAGGCAGCGTGACACTGGGACTGTCGGCCGAACAAATCCGAGCCATGGTGGCAACGACAGCCTATCTCACGACGTCGGTCGCGAACATTGACAAGAATGAAGGCTCGGCCCCTCCGCACGCCCTTCACTTGCTTCATGGAGTCGGCTCGTCACTCAACGCGGACAAGGGGCAGGTAGAATTTGAGGAGGCTCGCCGGTTCGCCGCAATCACCCGCCTCGCTGTTGAGGTTGCGCCCCTATATGGGGTGTCTGAAGCCATTCATTTCTCTAGACCACGGTGGCCTCGAGGCGCCGTGCGCCTCCTAGTCAGCGTGCTGTCCGACCTCGGCTATCCAGTGGTGCCCGTGCCGCCCGTTGAGGACGAGGATACGGTCTGTGCCCAGGGAGATGTCTCCGCCTTGTCCTTGCGCGATCTGCGCGCCCACATGGCAGCGGCGGTCGTGTTCGTCGGCAATATCTCACTCACGCTATTCCCGAGTCACGCGTTTGACCAGCAGATGCTGGCCGAACTGGCCGATCTGCTTGAGGCAAGTCCCTTATCGGGCTATCACCGCCAGGTGGCGTTGGGCACGTTACAACACATCCTGTACATGCGGAACACTATTATCGGCGACGTCGGAGAGTCCGCCTGGCGTGAGTATGCGGCCCGCAACCCCGAGCGAGCTGCTGAGCAGGACACCCAAATCGCCCTGACGATGGGTCGGTACGTGGACCACTCTACCTACTTCCTTGCCGACATGGGACGCGTCGGGATACAGGTTCTTCGCACCCTTACGGCGACGGGATCGTCACGTCACCCGTCGCGCATGGCCGCGCTGTTGATCAGCGAGGCGCTGCACAGACATGGTGAGCCCTGCGCGCTCTATCCGGTACTCGCGACGCCCGCGGACGAGATGTCCGACGCGGACCAAACCAATCGATACTCCAACGCCCTACCAGCGTAGAAAGGACCGCTACCCTGCAACCGATACAGCCACCGACAACGGCCCCTGCCCCCCAACGCCACTCACTCATCGGCGATCTGCGCGCTTTCCAGCGCGACCGTCTGGGCATGCTCCTGGCCCTAAGCAAGGAGTGCGGCGATATCGGCCCCGTGCGGCTGGGCGTGCGATCGAACGTCGTCTTTGCGAATTCATCGGAGACGATCGGCGCGGCGCTGGTGGAGCATGCCGATGACTTCCGCAAGGGCAAGAGCTTGCGCCTGTACCTGCGGCCTGTGATCGGCGACGGCCTGCTTGGGAGCGATCCGAGCGTACATCGCCGGCAGCGCAAGATCGTGGGTCCAGCGTTCCAGCACAGGCGCGTGGCCGCGTACGCGGATACGATGGTACGCCAGGCCGATCAAGCGCAGCGCGGCTGGCGCGACGGCGCCACGATCGAGGTCGCGCGCGCGATGACCCGTCTGACTCTTGGCATCATCGGCGAGTTGCTGTTCTCCACCGACCTGCTCGACCGGGCCGACGAGCTGAGTTCGTCGATCCTGGTAGCCTTGCGCTACGCCTCGTCGCAGTTGGCGACGCCGCTCCACATCCCCCTCGACTGGCCTACGCCCAGTCATCTTCGCGTGCGCAAGGCAATCGCCCAACTGGACGCGACCATCTACCGGATGATCGCCGAGCGCCAGTCCGTGGGGACGGACACGGGTGATCTCCTGTCGATGCTGCTCCTCGCGCGGGCCGAGGACGATGGCTCCCAACTCAGCGATACGCAGGTGCGCGACGAGGCGATGACCTTGTTCACAGCCGGCCATGAGACCGTGGCTGCGGGGCTGGCCTGGACCTGGATGCTGCTGATGCAACACCCGGACGTGTACGAGCGCCTGCGTGTCGAGGTCGATCGTGAGCTCGACGGCCGCTTGCCGACCGCCGAGGACCTGCCACGGCTGCCCTATACGCTCCAGGTCTTTAAGGAGTCTTTGCGTCTGTATCCGCCGGCGTACATCCTCTCGCGACAAGCCATCCGCGATGTCGATCTGGCCGGCTATGCTGTAGCCGCCGGCAAGGTCGTGATCGTGTGCCCCTACGCGCTCCACCGCCGGGCCGACTATTTCCCCGACCCCGAGCAATTCGACCCCGAGCGGTTCTCGTCAGAAGCCGAGCGACGTCTGCCACGCCATGCCTACCTGCCGTTTGGCGCTGGTTCGCGCGTCTGCCTCGGCAACCACTTCGCCCTGATGGAAGGTCACCTCCTGCTCGCGACCATTGCTCAGGCAATTACGTTCGTGCCGCTGGGCCAGCAAGTCGAGCCGGAGCCCGGCATGAATCTGCGGCCCAAGGATGGGGTCATGGCGCGCATCCAGAGGCGTCAGGCGTGATGCCCAAGTCCTCGCTCGTATCGTTAGCCTTCTCGTTTAACGACAATTAGGAGATTGGACCAATGCACTCGGTGGACAGCGTCATGATTGACGCGCCGGCGGCAACGATTTATCGACTGGCCGCCGCGATCGAAAAGTGGCCCACTATTTTGCCGCACTATCGCTGGGTCACGCTCTTTCGTGACGATGGCCAGACGCGGTTGGTGGAAATGGCGGCAACGCGCGACGGCGGGTTCCCGGTGAAGTGGACGTCGGGTCGACTAACATGGGAAACACGATCATCGTTCAAACCACCATCAACTCGCGCGACGGCGCGCACGGAATTGCCCAGGCACTTGTCGAGTGCCGCCTCGCCGCCTGTGCGCAGATCTCTGGCCCGATCGCAAGCACTTACTGGTGGCACGGACAGATGGAGCACGCCGAGGAATGGGTGTGCACTGTCAAAACCAGACAAGCGCTTTACGGGCTGCTTGAGCGCGTGATCCGCGAACTGCACCCGTACGAGACACCTGAGATTGTGGCGACACCGATCATTGCTGGCAACCGGAGTTATCTAGAGTGGGTCGAAGCCGAGGCATCGGCGCTCGTTTCTTGAGGGGTATGAGCAGAAACTGACTACACCACAGTCCCACTTGTCCACCAGGAGGGTGGCTATAAATCCGCTAGTGGCAGTCTAATCGGTGTAAACCTGGTTTACACTCCCGCCGCGTTGGCCACTCGTCGGCAGCGCGCGGCTAAGTCGGCCAAGTCAAGACCCCGCTCCTGAGCCCACTCGAGGACGCGCGCGACGATTGGCCCAGCTTCACCCATCACATTACGCAGGTCTCGGTCGTCACGATCCTCGTCCTCGAGGACTGTCGGCTTAGCCTGTTCGAGCGTTGTCACTGTCGGTTTAGTCTGTTCGAGCGTTGTCGTCGTTGCCCCCGTTTCCACGGGCGTGTGCATCGCAAGGGCGACAGCTTCGGCTAGCGAGAGTTCGGGGTCGGTCTTGCGGACCTCGGCCGCAGCCCGAACTTGATCCTCGCTCGCGCCCATCTCGCGGGCCACCTCGTGCAGCGTGGGCGGGCGCGGCGGTTCAGTTGGCTCTTTACGTCCGCGCCGCAGGCGCTGAGCATCCTCCTTACGAAGCAGCTTGGTTGCTGCTTCGCGCAACATCTCCTGGCGAGCGGCCGTGTCGCGCTCACGGGCGATCTCCAGGGCCACGCTCGTCGAGATAGTGGGCGTCTCCAGTATGGCCTGTGCGACATCCTCGTGCTCGATCAGCTTAAGCCGATTCGCGACGTACGTATGGCTGCGGTGGAGTCGCTCGGCGACAACCCGCGAACCAATGCGTTGGAGGTCCATCAGTTCCTTTAGCGCCCGAGCCTCCTCTACGGCGTCGAGGTCCTCACGCTGAATGTTTTCGGTCAGCTGAATGATGCGCAGTTGTGTAGCTTCACTGTTACTAACCAGGACCGGCAGATGCGTGAGTCCGGCCTGTTGCGCGGCTGCATACCGCCGTCCGCCAGCGATAATCATGTAGCGGGTGCGGCCATCGTCGAGGAATCCATCCGCACGAACCAGCAATGGCTGCAAAACGCCATACTCCTTAAGGGAAGCGGCCAACTCGGTGAGGCGATTCCGGTCCATCGCCCGACGTGGCTGGCCAGGGTCAGGCACCAGTTGCTCGATCGGGACCTGCAAAGCGCTGGGTAACGTGCGCTCGGCATCGCGGAGCGCCGTCCCCGCTTGGGGCGCCGGACGACCGGGTTGTGCCCGGTCGAGTGCGGGCAAGCTACGTGAGCGCGCCATGTTCAACCTCCGTGAGGACGCGCTCAGCCAGAGATCGATAGGCTCCAGCCACCTGACTCTTTGGCTCATAGGCTGTGACAGGCAGCATCGCGTTGAGGCTATACTTGACCGCGACCGCTTGCGGGATAGGCTCAGCTAGGAGAGCGCCATAACGGGCGCGCAACAGGTCGAGGTTGGCGCGATCGTGCCCATCATGTCGAATGCGGTTAGGCAGAATGGCACCGATGCGCGCCGCACCGAGGAACGCCAATTCATCGCGGACGGCGATGGTATCGGCCAAGGCGTCGAGATCCTGCTGGACCAGTTCAGTGGGCAGAAGGGCAATCACTGCGGCCAAGAGCGCTGCGTTGAGCGCGAAGCCGAGCGCCGGTGGCGTGTCTAGGAGCACTATGTCGTAGCCTGTGAGACCGTGCAACAGAGCCCGGAGGCGAAAGGGACCGGTCGGGTTGTCGGCAAGGGCGAGTGCTGCGCTCTCAATGGATCGGTCGCCTGGGAGGACATACAGGTGCTCGATCGACGTCGGGCGAGCCAGCCCGTCGACTCCGCTCTGCGGAGCGAGGATGCGATTGCCGATCCCCTCGACGGTCGCAATCTCATTAGGCCCGAGAAGGACGCGTGTAAGCGACGCCTGTGGATCAAGGTCTACGATGGCGACCGAGAGACCTCGCTCGGTCAGGGCGCCAGCGAGATTGATCGCTGTCGTGGTCTTTCCACTCCCGCCCTTGCGCCCAGCGATGGCAATGATAGGCATGTGCATAGTGAGTGATCCCCTATTTTGTTCGAACGCTACCACACGCATGGCAGAATTCCCCGTCGATGCAACATTAATGATCTCCTCTACTCGTCGTACCATGCGCCGTCGACGTCCACGATGCGGCGCTCGCGGTCGGCCAGTGGGCACTTCACCCCGGCCGCTCAGCACACTGGGCCTGTCAGCAAAGCAACCCATCGGTCAATTCCGGCTCTATGCGTGTGCTGATGTTGGCGAACTCCCCCTCGGCCTTGAACTGCAACATCGCCCATCCGTGCGCCGAGGCGCTCACCGTCGATCCGTCGATGCGGATGAAGTCCCACCCCGTTTTCTCTCGGCCCCGGGCTGGTGTTGTGTGGCCCGCGGCGCGCGCCGTTCAGAGGACAGCGCACACAGGAGCGCGCCGCGTGGGGACAGCCGGCTTCACCCCGCCCGCTCGTCGTCGTCCACGCCAGCGGCCGTGGCGTCCACTGCGGCGTCGGACCCATCCCCAGCGGCGCACTCAGACGCGGACGATCCGACGGCCTGCACGTCTTTATCCTGCCACCACGTGCGCGTCCCGTCGTCGAGCGTGACCTCGATCTGTCCCCACCGGCCACGGCCGGACAGGACACCGTGGCGGCCGTCCCGATACGTGACCTCTGAGCCGGCCCCGCGCGCGAGGAGCGCCAGGTGGCGTGTCACCGCCTCGGGGGCCGCGAGGTCCCGCTCCGCTTTCGGCTCCCAGACATCACCGTGGCGCACGAAGAAGACGCCGCCGCGCATGACGAGATCCCGCGCCAGCGCGATGCGCCCGTCGTCCGTCTCTTGTGTCCCGAGGATGTCCCCCGTCGTCTGGCTGCCCCGCGCCCAGAGCGCCATCAGGTCGTGCGCGATCACGCCCGAGCGCTCGGCAGCCACGATCCGCTCCTGGTCCGCGGCCAGCGTGGCCCGCCGCTCGTCGCGTGGGAGCGCGACGTAGGCCGGCCGGCGCACCCCCGTCGGGAGATGGATCACCGGCAGGGGGAACCGCTCCCCTTTCCATCCCACGATCGTCGCCTCCACGCTCCCCTGCGCTACGGCCGCCGCGATGACGCCCAGGCGCGCCTCGCCCTGGCCCTCGTTCATGCGCGCGATCACGATATCACCCGGCAGCAGGGCGACGTGCGTGGCCTGGCGTTTCGCCACGTCCTCGGCCGCACGGGGGAGGTAGACGTCCTGCGCCCCCAGGCGCTTGCGCGCGAAGTAGGCCACGTCGGCGTCGAGTAGCACCTGGACGTGGACCCGCGTGGCCGGGGTGTACCGCGCCCCGGTCGCCAGGCGCGCCAACTCGACCGTCGTCCAGGGGCGATGCGGGCCGCCTGTCGCTAACGCCGTGCGGTGGACAGCGGCGAGGTCGGCGGGGGACACCGCATCGTCCGCCCCGTGCGGGCCGTCTGGTGGTCCGCCCGCGGGGGACGGGCGGCGCGTCCCCTCTCTCGACGGCGCGGCGGTCGCCGGCCACCCTGAGGTCACCGCCGACGCGGCCCGGGCCGGCGCGTCGATCAGCGTGACCGCCTCTCCGTTCACCGCGACGTGGGGATGGTGGCGGGCGACACGTCGGGCCAGGGCGCGCAGCGTGTCCGGTTCCCCATGCACCAGGACCGTCGTCCGTGGCTGCGCACGCGTGATGGCCGCCTCGATCTGGCCGGCGTCCGCGTGCGCTGACAGGCTGTACCGCTCCACCGCGCAGCTCAGCGTCAACTCCTCTTTCCCCAACGCAACGGTCGTGCCCTGCCGCGCCCGCAGCAGGGCCGCCCCCGGACTCTCGTCGTCCTGGTAGCCGCTGAAGACGATGGCGTTCTTCTCATCCGCCGCGAAGGCGCGCGCATAGAGCGGGGCGGGGCCACCGGTCATCATGCCCGACGAGCTGATGACGACGGCCGCCCCCGGGTCGGCGAGCAGGGCGCGGCGCCGGCCTGCCGTGACGGCGTACACCGCGAGCGAGGGGTCGGCGAACAGCGGGCGGCGCGCGTTCCGGACGTAGTTCTGCAGGCGCGGGTTCAGGTCGTGGACCTGCTCCTGATAGAGGTCGCACACGCCGCGCACCATGCCGTCGAGGTGGATCGGGACCGGAGGCAGCTCGCCCGTCGAACGTGCCGCGCGCAGGATCAGCGCCACCTCCTGCGCGCGGCCCACCGCGAACGCCGGCAAGAGGACGCGCCCCCCCACGCCCCACCACGCGCGCGACCGTCTCGACCAACGCGCGCTCCTGCTCCTTGCGGTTGGCGTGGATGGCGTCGCCGTAGGTCCCCTCGGTGATCACGGCGTCGGCCTGCGGGAGGCCCTGCACGTCCAGGCCGTGGAGGGTGCGCTGGGCCGTCACCGAATAGTCCCCCAGGTGCAGGACGCGGCCCGCCGGCGTGTCAATGAGGAGCATGGCGGCCCCCGCGATATGGCCGGCGTGCAGGAACCGCACGGTGATCGCGGGGTCGGGGAGCGGCGCAACCGGCCGCGCCCACTCGACCGGTCGCACCCGCGCGAGGGTGCGCTCGACCACCTCGGCCGTGTAGAGCGGCGTCTCGCCCTCCGGCGCCAGGTGCTCGGCCTCCATGACGCGCACGCTGTCGGCGAGCAGCAGGCGCGTCAGGAGCAGGGTCGTCTCCGTGCAGTAGATCGGCGCCGCCGGGACCATCTCAGAGGCAAGCGGCAAGGCGCCCGTGTGGTCAATGTGCGCGTGCGTCACCAGGATGGCGTCCGGCGGCTCGGCGGTCAGCCGATCGAGGGCGGGTCGGCGGTCCTGCCCCGCGCGCGCGGACGGGCGCATCCCCGCGTCGATCAGCACGCGCCAGTCCCCGATCCGCAGGATGCCGCACGACGCGCCAACCTCGCTCGCGCCGCCCAGGGGGATGTACTCCACCCTCACGCGTGTCCTCCCTCTCGCTCTCGTTCGCCCCGTTGCTCCTGCGCGACACGTGGCCTCATCTCCTGCCGCGCCGCCACGCGGGCGACGAAGGCGCAGCAGTCCCCTGTCCGTAGTGTCCCAGACGCGACGAGAAGGGCAAGGGCACGGGCGGATCGCGTACGCGCCCGGCGCCCACGACGAGCACGATGTCCGCCGTGCGCTCCTGTCGCCTGCGCACCCTCCCTCACCCCTCCTGCTGCACGTCGGCGCTGAGGTGGCCCTGCCCGTCGAGCGCAAGCACCGCCCTCCCCCACGGCGTCTCCACCTCGATCGCTGCGATATCGACCAGATCAAACGCCACGGCGTCCGCCGCCGGCCACTGCGACCCGTCGCGCCGCGTGACGCGCAGGCGCACCTGGGGGGACGACGACCGCTCCTGCGCCGGCCGCCCGCGGGCGGCCGCGACCTTCCGCACGTCACGCCGGAAGTCCGTCGGGCTGTAGGTCCGGCCAGAGGTGACCTGGTCGGCGGCGTAGTCCAGCGCAACGGCCGGGTCCGGGGCCGTGAGCGCCGCGTCGTACCAGCTCATCTCCGGCAGCACCGCGATCAGGGCGGCCCCCATCCCACCACTCGTAACCACCTCATGGATCTGCGCCAGGCGGTAGACCCGCTGCGGGTCGACCCCAAGCGTCGAGGCGAGGTGCTGCACCGCGGCGGTCCCGCGTCCAGTGCGCTCCGACCGGCTCACCACGCGCCCCAGGGCCTCGTGCACCAGGGCGCTACGGGCGCGCCACCGCAGCGCGTCGTCGTGACCGAGATACGCCCACGCCCGCAGGATTTGCTCATCGGACAGGCGGGGCGCGATGGCGATGAGCTGCTCCTCCGCCGCGGCGTCCCGGTCCATCGCCGCGAAGATGGCGCCGAGCACCTGGTCCCAGCTCTCCTCGCTCATTGCCGCACCCTCTGCGCGTCGCGCCCCGCGCCGTCGCACGCACTCATGCGCCCCACCATCTCGCGCTTGTGGCCAAACACATCGTCGAAGGGGGACGCCTCTGTGCGGACGGCATGGCCGCCCGCGCCAGGTCCACGTGGTCCAGGTCGCCCGCCTCCCAGCGCCGGACCGCCGCGGCCAGCGGGTCGAGGACCTCATGCCAGCGGTGATCATCGGAGGCGTCGATGAGCGCCTGGTCCCAGGCCCACTCCGGCGTGTCTCTCCGCCGCTTCTGGCTCATCTCATCCCCTCCCCGCCTGCGCGCCTCATCGCAAGGCGTCCAGCGCCTTGGGGTTGTGGATGCCCTTCTCCTGGTCGAGGAACCCAAAGAACTTCTTGAGCGCCACACGCGTCTCGTCGGGGTCCATGCGGTCGAGCACCTTGCCGCGGTACCAGCGCCGGAAGTGGCTGTTGACCATACCCCGCGTCACGTCCTCCAGGCGCTCCACGTCGGTGTAGTCACAGAGAAAGATGATGAACAGGTCCACGATGCTCGTGTGCGTCCGGGCGGTGCGCCGGCTGTACTTCTTTTCCAGGTAGACATTAAACTCCCCATTCAGCCCCTCCAGCCTCTCCCGGAACGGCGCCCGCGCCTCCTCGGCCTCCTTCAGCGCGGCCAGATACGCGTCGATCTGGTCGCCGGGGATCAGCACCTTGCCCGTGTACACCTCTGGCATCGCCTCGTCCTCCCTCACCTCGCGCGCGATGCGTCCCCCTGATGCCCTCGCCGGGGACGCGCAGGCGCCTGATCGCCCGTTTTGCGATGATGGCGCGCCGGCGATGCGCCTCCTTGAAAAAAGAATAGCACGCCTGAGCGGGAATCGGCACCGCGCCATGCGCTATGCGCACGCACAGGGCTGCTCCTCCCCCGCGACACCTTACTGCCATGCGAGGACACGGTAGCCGTGGCGCAGACGCCGGCGCAGGATCGCCTCGACGTGGGCCTGCGCCCGCGCGCGATCCGGATAATAGTCGACGCGGGTGCGCTCGGCGCCACCCGTGCGGCCCCAGCACCGCACCAGCG
>JAABUZ0100001518.1_pt1 | contig 43617 bp, 48 predicted proteins | sample 5562091 | NCBI WGS metagenome assembly JAABUZ01 (sample SAMN12813069, study PRJNA571459) | rock metagenome | isolation source: Antarctica rocks | place: Antarctica: Victoria Land, Linnaeus Terrace sud | collected 2015-12-21
CGTTTGATAGAGAGTAGAATGAAGAGTAGATAGACGAGTAGAATAAAGAGTAGATGAGCGAGTAGATAGACGAGTAGAATGAAGAGTAAATGAGCGAGTAGATAGACGAGTAGAATGAAGAGTAGATGAGCGAGTAGATAGATGAGTAGAATGAAGAGTAAATGAGTGAGTAGATAGACGAGTAAATGAGCGAGTAGATAGATGAGTAGAATGAAGAGTAGATGAGCGAGTAGATAAACGAGTAGAATGAAGAGTAGATGAGCGAGTAGATAAACGAGTAGAGTGAAGAGTAGTGCTAAATCAGCTAAATCAGCTTGTAGCTGATTTATGTAGCATGTAAGCTAATCAACGATGCAAACTCAGCTGACAGCTAGCTTGTAGCAAACGTCTCATCTAGTAGCTAGCATATGCATCTCAAGCGCATTAGTACTGAATGAACTCTGCTCACTAGCTCACAAGCTATCTAAGCTCTTTGTCGAAACGTCGATGAACAAGAATCGTTTCTACATAGAAAAATATCATAGATATTACAGTCAAAGATAGAATGCTTTTCTCGCTCGCTATTATTTAAATTTGATGTAATTTCATTAAGAACTTGTCATTTTCTAAATCTGAGTGTCAAGTCTATCTTCTTGCACTCACAACAGTCATCAAAACTTTTTCTTCTGCAGATTTGATGATCTTTTATTTATATCATTAAACGTTCAATTGCTGATTCAATTGATGTTCTTTTTTGCTTCAGAAACTGTCTTTCAGAGATCTGAATTAAATCTGTAGTCAGAGTCATTCTGAACTTACTATAAACAATGTATTTAATCTTCTTCAAAACATCTGAATGCAAAGATAGTTTATAAACATTGATAATACTGATTTCAATCAAGAACTCATACAAGACTTTATGTTTTTCTGATTTACATTAATGATTGTATGCATAGAAAGATTGTAGCTGATTGATCTGATTAACAGCTCTCATGTAGTGATTATAAACATCATCAAAGTTCAAAATCAAAAGCATTGCATAAAATTTATTATTGAATGAAGCTTTTGCAGTCTTAGCACTGATAAATGTTCTCAAAGATTTCTTTCTATCGCGAATGATGTAGATCTGATCATCAAACATAGTTAATTGAAACAGAATGATAGAGTTATCTTTTCAGACAAATTGCATGATCTGATTATCAGAGATGATCATCATTTTAAGCTTTTTTCAAAGTATTTTATTTTATTTCTTGTTTTGAATCTTCAATTGAACAAAGTTCTTGTAGATTTTGAAGTTTGAACGAGCTGTTTCTGTGATTTCATAGTCTCTTTTTCATAGATACAATAGAAGCTTGTGACTTGTGAAGAGATTGTTTAAAAACACTTTGTAAATGTAGTTTAATTGTTTAAGCAATTGATCAAGAAGATCTGTTATCATCATGACTGTTTTATTATTCTTTAGTTTCTTTGAAATCTTAACATTTAAAGATTTTTTGTCATGTTGATGATAGATTCAGAATAGAACATAGTCTTCATCAACAATCATTCAGATCTTGTAATCTTCAGAAGTGAACTTCGTGAATATAATAAGCATATCATGCAATCAATTCTTGAATCGCTGCATTACTTCATTTACAGTCATGAATTGATCAGATTTTCAATATTTTTTGCATGTTTCTTCAAGCAAGATATTAATAGATTCTATCTGATGAAGAAAAGTCAGTTTTCTCAATCAATTTAAATGAGAAACACATATAATTTAAATGAGAAACACACTTATTCTTTAAAAGACAGCGCTATCTGATCTGAATTTCAATTTATAGTTGAAGAAATACAAATTTCGATCAATATTTTCATATCTATTCAGAGTCATTGCTTCTTGAATCAATGAATGCAAAGACTTATTTAACTTCATATTTCAGTAGTCAGAAACTTGAGATTCTTTATGAAGATTCATATAAATGTGTATTTCAAAGTATGCTTTCAGTTTTAGCTCATTTGTGTTTAAGAATGATCTGACTTCAGAGTCTCTTTCTTTTTCTCATCTGTGACTCTGATTGATGTATATATTGATGTGTTTTGCTATTATTTGAAGTATTTCAAAGAAGAAATATAGATCTCATAAGCTTACGACATCTAAAGAGCTGATATTTACTGATATATTGATTCAACTGATGTTTGAAGATATTTGAATAGACTCAAATCGATCATTTATATCAGTGATAGAACACAGATTAGAACGATCAGTTTCTAAATCAGTTGAATCAGATACTACGTCGCAGGAAGGCATTATCAAGGTGAGTCAGGGGCTTTGTTGACATTGTTTCTATTTACAGAAAATAACCTTTTTGACGAAACCTTATCGAATCTGATTAGGGTTAACCTTAAAAATTAATCGAATCCTAACAGCGGTCAAAGGGATGACTCGCTCTATGCCGGCTCATAACAAGCACCTTGTACAGGTAAATCTCGCCGGCCTGTGTGAATTGAAAATGTCGAAGATTCTGTATCTAAAGGGACATGGGGGATGAGTCTGCTAATTGCGGGGTACACACCCTCGACAATAAAGTAGCACTCTTGTATACCATTACTTCGTACACTGCCAAGCTTCTCCGGTCGCCAGTCCTCGGGGTAAAGGGCACTTGATTAGAATCTAGATATCCCGGGTGTTGCGGCGGCATGGTGGTGGTGAATAAATTGGTCCACTTCTTTTTGAGAAACACTTTCGTCTTCCTTGCCGTCTGCGATCATACTTAATTGTTTCTGAACAACTCTGCGCAACATGACGAAGAATCATACGGCGGCTGCGCAAGAAAAGCCGTCAGGAATTCTTAGAAACTCTCCTGATATCTTCGCGTCGCGGCCTTCTGACCAAAAAGCGGCATACAATTCCGAATTTGCTACTGTAAATGGAGATTTCTCTCATATTGATTCGAAGAAAGTGCTTAGAAAGATGGATCTACACCTGATTCCCATGCTTGCATTGCTTTATTTGCTGGCATTCTTGGACAGAGGCAATATGAGAAACGCCAGAATCGAGGGTCTTGACAAAGATCTAAAGCTTACTGGAAGCCAGTACAATTGGACATGTAGGCAATTAAGAGCCTGAAATCATCAGGTAGATGAGGTGGCTTACCCCCGGCAGTGACTGTATTCTTCTTCACCTATTGCGTTTTTGAAGTGCCGTCCAATCTCTTACTCAAAAAATTGAGGCCTTCGATATGGCTACCTACCATTATGGTTGCCTGGGGTAAAACTTCCCAGTGTTTCGCTATCACTGAGCCCCAATTAACGTGACCAGGAATCGTCATGACACTTATGGGCATAGTGCAGAACTTCAAGGGCCTTCTCGCCGCTCGTCTCTTCCTTGGTGTTGCTGAGGGGGGTTTATACCCCGGGGTTGCTTACTACATCACAATGTGGTATATTCGCACCGAAGCGCAATTTCGACAAGCCATGTTCTTCAGTGCAGCGAGTGTCGCTGGAGCCTTCTCCGGCCTTCTGGCTTACGCCATAGCTGTGAAAACGCTTCGTCTCTTCCTTATTTTGAAATGCTAATGATATCGCAGAAAATGGACGGCGTCGGCGGTTACGCAGGGTGGCGGTGGATATTCATACTGGAAGGTATCCTTACTGTCATGGTTGCCTGCATAGCCTTCTTCACGATTTACGACTTCCCCGAATCCGCTAAGTTTCTTACTCAAGAAGAGCGTGCATGGGTCGTCTATCGTTTAAAGTACCAAGGGTCAACAAAGTCGGGCCAATTGGTTGCTGAGGAGGACCAATTCGATTGGAAGTATGTCAAGGACGCCTTCACCGACTGGCAAATCTACCTCAGCCTTTTTAGTGAGTACAACTGAAGATGACCAACTGCCTTCAGTACTAATGTGATTATAGTGTATTGGGTACAGTGCAAAATGATATCCAAAATTCCGTAGCACGTACTAATGGAATGTTTATTTTGTAGGGTATTGTGTGCCCGCTTTATGGGTTCGTCCTTTCTTATCCGCTTGCCAATGGATGAATTGACAGTGAATAGTATATCCTTATTCCTACCAACTATCATCAAAGAGCTAGGCTATACTGCCTCCACCGCTCAGCTCCTTACTATTCCCATCTATATCACGGCTGCTGCGTTAGCAGTAGCGGTGGCCTGGTTTTCTGATCGCCAAGGCGAGCGTTCTCCATTTATCCTTGTATGCATGAGTGCCATCGGGATCGGTTTCGTGATTTGCATCGCTGCTTCGGGAAGAGGCCTGCCAGGGTTGGTCTATGCAGGTGTCTTTATCGCCGTTTGTGGCATTTATCCCGCATTCCCGGGAAATGTCACCTGGTTGTCGAACAATCTGGCCGGCAGCTACAAACGGTCTGCTGGCATGGCAATACAAATTGGCGTTGGGAACCTTGGGGGAGGCAAGTTTCGTTCCCGTCGAGTTATAGACAGCGTCTGTACTAAATGGGAACCTAGCAATGGCGTCGAATTTCTATCGGAAGAATGACTCCCCTAAATACCTCCTTGGTCACGGACTGGAACTCGCGTTCGTGGTAGTTGGTATGGTCGCAGTGCTGGGCATGAGGTTCAATTACAAGCGTATCAACAAGAAGAGAGACGCGCTGCCTCTTGAGCATCAGGCAGACGTCGATATGAGTCGCCTAGGCGACAGAGCACCGACTTTTAGATACGTACTATAAACCCAGGTAGATAACTGGCCGTCTGAGTAGGCTATCCATAAGAGAACCAAAGCAGAGGAGATCAAACCATTCTGCTCCTGTTTTGCCTGAGCCGTGCCCTTGTACAAACTACCAACAAGGGATGACTGCGAAGTAAGTTGGAATAGAGTGATATTGATGCATCATGAAATCCAAGATCTGAGCGAATTCATGGACTGTAGTTTGACTGGAAGAGTAAGAAATGTGAGCCGAATAACTCAATTCGCAGAAGTCAGAGATATATTTTATGACTCAGCCATTCACCTGCCATCGTTGATTCGTGCTCATTCCAAAGCATCTTCTGGCTTAAGAATCGAGCTAAGGAACATATAGACCTGATCAACGTTACCCTTATCATTTCAAAGTTGAAGTGTAACTTACTTTGATCTGATATTTAGTATGACCATCGATTGATGCTCCCATTTTCTCTTTTACCTTTTTGACCAAGCTGACGATTTACAGTGTCAAAGAAGAACGCAAAAAGCTAGTATGGTGGACTATAATTCATATCGGCAAATATATCCAAGTGAATAAATACAATCGTCTTCTATTGCAATAGTATAATCTGATTCGACCTCAAAGCCTGCGCTGAGATGCCCTGTTTCATGGACTAGGTCGAATTGTGACCAGGAATGGTACTTTATTGAGAAACTTGTAGTATTTGATTCGATTGAACGGCGACAAGAAGGATCGAGCAAAGGAACACATGGAATGATTCAAACTTGGCTTTCCATACTATCTACCCAAGAAGCCACGTATTTTGACTACCGATCTGGCGTGTCTGGCTACCGGCTATTGTTTACAGACTTTCTACATCTCCTGGTGGTTACTTTTCGTTGTTTAGGATCAACTAGTACGCATAAAAATACTTATGATAGAGCGTATCGTTGAGCCCTGGAAGCCCACATTTGAAGGACTCGGTGGTGCTTCTCAATCCATACGCCCATTTTTCTAGGTAGGTGATACGGTGCAAAATCGGGAATCGAAATGGACAGAGCTATTATTGATAGCCGGCTCGCGGTATGGAGAATGAACGGTTTGTCTGTTTTCGGTGCAAAGATTGGGGGATGGTCAGCCTGTTCACCATGTTTAGGCAGGGGAAATATGGGGATGGCGGCTCTCTTTGTTAAGTACATACTCATCGACACGTGTATCAGTGGAACAGGTTCCATCCTGAGAAGGGATACGTCGTCCAGTGAGCGCCATTATCCACCCTCCAGGATCGATACTCCTTGAGAGAATGACCAAGTCCATAATGACCTCCAAGTTATAAGCGTTACCACATGGTCCATCCGCTGGGCTTGTAGTCCATTGTGTAGCAAAGAAAGTGCAAATAAACTAGCTACTGGAAACAACAGCGTTCAAGCTGTTGCCCCTTCGTAGGCAACAGAGGCTCAGTAGACCATGAACACGATCCAGAGCTCCATGTCAACTTTGTGCGTTTTCCGTATGTATCGCTACGCGCTGGGAAGAACGAGTCGCGACCCATGAAGAAGTGAGTTTATGAATAAAAGATAGAACATCAGACTACTATGGGATTATAAGAGCGGGCAAGCAGCGGGATCAGTGATCAAGACTAGTGTGGTTCCTGATGCAAGCCTTGGCCACACAAGACTTTATCAGCGGGTCCGAACGGACGATATTTGGGCGTCATGACGGAGCTTAAGTTTTCATGGGTTTATCAAGCGGCCAAAGAAGATAATTGTCAACCGTCCAATCGCTGCTGCCAAGGGGAGCTGTCATACTCTTGCGACGGCAGATGATCTATAATATTAGTCACTACTACATTGCTGTTGTGGTCGTGGGCGGATCACGAACCTCTCAGCCTCTCATTAATCTTTCACTCTGTCCAGAGGTATTGCATCCATCTTAATATTAGCTGTGGCGATCAATGCAGGCAGACTGAGGCTTCTCTGCAGACGTGACGGGTAGCCTGCCTGGGCGATAAAACCGAGTATTAGTTATGAGGCCGAGGAAGGCTTCATATATAGAGCGAACTTATTCCGGGGGATATCCCTCTATTGACACAGAATCTAGCAGTTAGTGAAAAGTTAGAATAGCTTGGGAGAGATCAACGGCCTCCCTCTGAGCTACTTTCACATCACTTCAACATGCGCTACTTCATTTCGTCGCCATCGTGGTTGTCCACCAAAAAGCTTGCAAAAACTAGTGGTCATGGTCGTAAATGGTTGTTGACGTCTCGGTCTACTCACTATAGCATACGCTTCTCTAATTGTTTTGTCGGAAAGTTCATGCTCAGAAAATTCTTGGCAACTTTGAACTCTTCTTTACCACAACAGAGGACGCTAAAGGTCGGACTGTATATTTGCGGTTAACAAAGACAAACATTCTCAATCCTCACAGCAGCGCTTGGGCCTCATTGGGCTCTACCCCGAGAATATCTCGAAGGTAGGCAATCCTAGGAGCAATAACGCTATATCAGCGGTCACCGGCTTCAGTACTTGAATGGTGAGAACGTACTTAGCTTCGGAAAAGAGCTTCTGCTTGATTTCTTCAAATCGGCGAACGGAGTCTTTCCATGCAGCTGAACGATTCTCAGGTTGGATGGATTTTATGCGCATCTTGAATGTGCCGCTGACAGGACGATGGTCAGAGACCCTTGTTTCGTGCCTTCGGTATTGAATCTGCTTGATCTTACTGGCACCACGATACAGTATTCGATCGCACCAGGCCGGTGCCCTATGTTTCTCGCTGGTGTCATACTTATCGGAGCCGACATCGTATTTGTACGTTGGTGCAAAAGTTATCATAGACTCCGTAAACGCTCTTAATCGGAAGCCTGGATTCCTCCTTCGCGATACCAGCAGCTGGTCTCTCTCAAGTAGCTTTTCGAAGTTGTTGTTGCTGATTGCTTTGATGACCGTATCACGGCCCATGGTATCGATTCGGTAGTTTAAGTCCCCTTTCAGTACGCATATTTCGTGGTCCAGGATCATTGACCCGTCACCACCTCCAATGTACGTATCACAACGAGTAACAGGGTGACATTCGCCAGGGAGCATTGTTGATTCGAGGATAGCTGCGGCATCGTTGTTGCGGTTCAGTGTCTGCGACTGCCCAGCCGCCAAATGGCAATTAACTAAGCATAGCGAAGTATCGTCATAGATAAAACGTAGTATGAGGGCACCCTTATTCTCGCGGATTAATGCCAGCAATAAAGTCCTGAAGCTGCGTACTAACCTTATTGCCATGCAAGCCGCCCATCCCACGTTTGACCTCTGCACTATCGAGCCTGCGGATACGGTTGTGCTGAGAAGCCTTAACGAATACGCAGCTGAAGAGTCCAACCATGCTTGCTGTGTGGAGTATATAATATGGTTCATTGGACGGCATGTTATCCTCAATACATCTCACGAGAAAGTCGCGCCATTCTCGGTATTGGCGGCTCATGTGTTCGTGCTCTGAGGGGTCTTTCTTTTTATTGCCTTTGAAAAGGCTCTCTATTGATTGTCAGCTAGATTTCAAGCGATTGACATGGAAAACGGACTGGCTGTGAGTCTCTTGTCTTCCAAATCGACAAGTTCCTGAAAACTAAATACTAGCAGATCTGGTGGCTCATGGGTTTGCAGGACTTCGTGAAAGAAACTGCTGTCCTTTTCTTCATGGCGAACGTTCGCAGGGGTCGCTGCTCCTACATTCCATGTCACTACAACAACCTTAACCTCCCTGAAGCTACAGTAGTCAATGTCATGGTTCTGTACGTCGTTCTCTGGAAGCACGTTAGCAAGCTTTTTGAATGCTGCAAATTATTCGGGTGCTCATACCAAGCCAATCGTCCTCCAGCAATCCATCCCACAATCGAATCGCATTATCTTGACCAATTGAAGCAACACGCATAAGACCAGATCTCCACACGCTACTTCTATCAACCAGAATGTTTGCGACGGGATTGTCATGGGCGAACCAATCCTTCTTCGTTGTCCACGGCTGCGTCCGTGTGTCATACACGTATATCATTCCGGTGTTGTAACCAGCCCATAGATAGGAGCCAGCTCCGGTCAGCGAGCTGATCTTGTAGACGCTAACGTTAATGACACCGAGGCAGGAGTAGTCTACTGTTGAGTAGATAGTGACTTTGCCATCAGCGTGACCAAAGTAAACACGATCCAATTGTCCACTAATAGTGGCGCCAGAGGTGACTTCGCCTAATCCTGACTGTCCAAGCGGGTGATCCAAGATCGTAAAAGTTTCATTCACCTGTGGATTTGGACGGAAGATTCTGATGTCTTTGCCAGTTGCAATCCAAAGACTGTTCTTGATAGTCAGTGAGAAAGAATGCCCCTTAGGCACTCTGTAAGATGATGGCATGCTTCGGAGGTTTGGTAAGCCATCCTCGTCTGGCGGCCATACGTAAAGTTTTCCGTCCTCATCCAACGTCCACATTGAATTTTGATGTCGGTATATCTTGATAATCTCACGTCGACCATGTGCGCTGGATTTCCTACGCACTACACTTTGAGTAGTAATATCTACCTCTTCTAAGTCTCCATAATTGTTGCCAAGCCAAAGACGCAAGCCTTCTTCGTCGGCCGTAGCTCCAGGCTTGAATGCCATTGCCGTGACTCGTGTTTCCTTTTCATGATGACCAACGCTCATGACCAATTCTCCAGACATCAAATCCCACGCTCTTGTCAAGTATCCAGTTGTGCAGACGTATGTTCCACATAGATCAAGGAGTCTAGTGTCGTAATGTGTCTCAATTTCCCAAGCTCCCGTTTTAGGGAATGGTGGTCGCCTATTGCTACTCGAGGCATCTGGAAAATCCGCCACATTGACAGCAGAGCTTCCTGCTTCGTATGCACGCGACTCCGGTTTTCTGACATCAATTTTGTGTCTTGTTGTCGGTGAAGGACGTGTCGATTCTACTACCGCATTGCTCCCGGCCTTTAGCGAAGTGGAAGGGCTGAAGATTGCACTTCTTCTTGGAGGAGGCGGAAACTCTGGTGTGAGTTTAGTCTGATCTTTTGGGGCGTTTGAAGCCAGTGTTTTCGATGTAGGGGTCCGTGTTGCCGCAAGATCTTTATCTTCTTTTCTGTCTTCCATCGACGTAGTAGCCATCGGTACCACCGACCGTTGTGCCACCCTCTCGATATTTCGGCGTGGAGGAAGTCCAGGTCGGACTTCTAGGTAATTGCTCGGCGGTAAGGCTGTTGGAGGAGAGCCGTTTGCGCCAGAACCAAGAGCTTTGCTTGTCCGAGCTGAGACGCTGCTTTTGTCGCATAGTTTAGATTGCATAGCGAAGTGTTTGGAAGACTCTTGGAAGTAACTTTGTTTTTCGCCTTTCACCGTAACATTTTGTGGCTGCTTGCTTTGCGGTTCTCTATCCTTAGATGGTACACGTCCAGGGCTTTCGTCACTGCTTGGAGGGGTGCTGAAAGGAGACAATCTGTCATCGACAAGAACGGCTTCAAGCTCGAGATTTGAGCTTCGAACGCCTGGTAATGGCTTAATTGGGATCTTCGGTTTCTCTGCACGATTAACAGGCGGTGGAGTGGTCTTCGCGAGAGTGTCACGAGGAGCTTGAACAAGATTCTGCTTCGAAGGCAAGTTTTCCAAGTCATTTATGATGCCGGTCTCTGAGTGTTTCCCCAACCGTTCAAAGGGTGGGTGGCTTGATGGTAGTGGTGAGTGACCAGATATTGCATTGTAAGATCGTGGGCGTGCTGGCGCCGTATTGCTCGGAAATGCAGGCTGTGGAGCCAAATGCATCTTGGGAAGGATGAGAGATTTTGGAGGAGATCTAGGAGGATCGACTGTCACTGTGGGAAGAGATCTGGATGGAGAGAGTGAGACCATAGATGTGGGCCGCTGGCGCAAAGGAGAAGGGGATAGTTGACTACGCGATACAGGTGTACTGGGTGTCCTCGGTGTTCTAAACTTTGGTTGCGGATCTGGAACATTTGAAGCTTCTAACGAAGGCCATGGTGATGGTCTCCGTGGGATATCCAAAGAGGCTCGATCAGTCGTCTGCGTTTCTTCTAAAGGCTGGCCGTAATGTGAACATGACCTCGGCATCGTCAAAGACGAAGTCGGGCGTGCAACTGGCCTGTTATTTCCCATTCCCTCGAAGTGCGATCTCAGCGACGAGACAGGTCTCTGAGAAGTGCAACAGTCAGAGTTCTAATTCTGCATTGAATTGGCAAGAAGCTCACTATCGACGTTCCGTCCGTGCTATTCTCGCTAGCATCCACCATCTTGATAAGGGTCTGGTAGGCTAAGACTGTAGCGATGGTAGATTGAAATGTTCGGGTGGTCGACTTAGGTCTTGAGCTCTGATTGGTCTCGAAACAATACAATATTCATGATTGTGGGATCGAACAACGAAACGAGACATTCGAGCAGGTGTTCGTACCGGAGAAACATTGGCAACTCTCGACGGAAGGTAAACTGTGAAATGAAAGACACAGATCAATTGCCGGCTCTTGTGAATCAAGCAGATGTTGATGAACGTGCAGGGCGCCCTTGACGAACGAGATTCACGGCACCTGCCAGCAGGGTTGACTGTGAACTTGATCCCATCAGCCAGCGAAGATCATAGTATGATAGTAGTGGCCGAGTATGTGCCGTCTGGCTCGAAGTCTGATCAATATTAAAGTATTCTGATTAACGTTCCATACTAAGTAAAATACATGAAACGCTAGCGTATTGCATCGCAGAACACCTAGAAAATGCCTTATCTTATCTTAGTCTTATCATTAGCCTATCTTTAGAGATACTCGTAACGCGCTAGTCACTCCCTACTCACCTTTCAAGCACATTTCCCTTTCTAAGTCTTGCCCTCACTCACCTCGATAAACCTAGTCCCGCGCTACGATGATTTCTACCATGTATGACGACCGACATTGCGCGAAGGTGATTGATTAGTATCTTCGCAATGGTAATACAATGTCGCGAGCTCGCTCAAGACGATGCCTCTTACCCACACGACGAACATTGAGCCCGGAAAACACCCTTGGGAAGCCAATCCTCTCTCCCTAACAACATCGCCCTCAATGGACAGCCTTCCAAGCGTCAAGAGTTCGTACTTTAATCCGGAGTGATGGCTTCCTCAACCCCATCCCCCCCACCCCCACCAGCGATTAAGAAATCGTCCCAATACCCCTCTCCCCTCATCATCCCACCCCTCACCACACACGCGCGGACCTTCATAATGCTCCACGGCCGCGGCTCCTTTGGCGGCTCCTTCGGCCCCGCGCTCCTCGCCCATCCTATTCCAGAATATGGCACCCTTCGCCTTGCCTTCTCCGCCGCGAAATTCATCTTCCCCACCGCCTCGAAGCGCCGCGCCGCTTGCTTTAATCGCTCACCCATCACTCAGTGGTCCGACAATTGGTACCTCGATGGGACGCCGTTGAAGAGGGAGGAATTGCAGATTGAGGGACTGAGGGAGACGAGTGCGTATATCCATGGGTTGATGAGGGATGCGATTGAGGAGGTTGGAGCGGGGAATGTGGTGCTCGGGGGGTTGAGTCAGGGGTGTGCGGCTGCGTTCGTTGCGCTGTTGACGTGTGATAGGGAGGGGATGTTTGGGACGTTTGGGATGTGTGGATGGTTGCCGTTTGGGAGGGGGATTGAGGAGGTTGCGACGGCCAGGGAGGCCATGAATTGTGGGCTTGAGGACGAGCATGATCCTTTTGCTGGGAGTTGTGATGAAGGTAGGTCCAGAGGAAGTTGGCGCTGCTGTCGTGTATGCTGACTCAAGCTGGATAGATGGTTCACCACTTCCGCTGAATATACAAGCTCTTGGATATCTTCGTGAGGAGCTCGATCTTCCTTCTGCGAATCGATTTCCATCTTGTCTCAGAATTCCGATACTCATTGGCCATGGCGATCTCGATGAGAAGGTCGGTGTCAAGCTTGGGCTTCAGGCAGCGAGCTGTTTATCTGCGCTTGGCGTGAATCCGGTGTATAAGGAGTACGAGAACTTGGGGCATTGGTACTCTGGCGACATGCTAGCCGACATTGTGACTTTTCTAAGAAAACATAGTACTACCATAGAAGAAGTGTAGGTCAATGAGAATTCATGCCTGTGGCTCTGAATTTCTATCTCATCAGCACGGCAGCCTTCCACTGCTATCGCTTCCCACATGAATCTCCAAGCCCAAGACCGATTTCGCACATAAAGAATCAGTGGTCACAAGATCATTCCATAATGCTTCGACCACTGGATCTATCCGCAAATAACGATAGGATATCCCAAGAGAGCAGACCGTGTGGCCCAACGGTAAGGCGCTTGAAGACCCTCAGCAAGGCGCTGTAACACAATGTCGGAATAGACAACTCGACTTCATTGAGAATGTGAATGATTGAATCTAATTTCTGGTGTTTTAAGCACCTTTGAGGTACTTGAAGTTGAAACATCTCTGATATGAGCTTGCTCCTTGGATCGGATGAACTGGACTGGTATGATTAACACTTATGGCATCTTGTGGGAGATTCGCTGACCATACTTACTTTCAGGGTAGGCGTGAAAGTTTGGTGATACTTCGCAGCGCAGAGCGTTATCAGAAAGAAGCACAGAGAATGTGTATGATGCTGTGCCCATTATATATTGCATCGACTGTTTAGCCAAAGGCACTATAAAAATCATCACAGCACGAACCCCATCAAATCGAATCGCTAGAATTCGCCTTATTGATCAATACAGAAAGGATTCGACCAACTTTGGGCTCAACACCTTGCTCTAGAAGCATCGAAAACAATTGAGATATTCCCCAAGGCCCTGTGCAAGCGTCGAAGGAGCTTCGTGTTCAACGTAGCTGTAAACCATGTCTTGATTCGACGGATCTGACTCTTCTCTCTGAACTGACCAAGAGTCCTTTACTTGTGCAAATAAGAATGGGATGCCTGGCTTTTGAGTCTATTGCGCTCGGTAGTTGGCACAGTCATCGTCCGAATCCACGAGTTCAAAGGAAACGGCGGAAGGAAAGACTTTTGCTTGGCGAAGCCCAGTGAGCAAAGCCGTCGTGAATTCATAGTCTCGCTTTTCATGCAATTGCTGTGGCAAAATCAGCTCAACAACTCTTCAATGTTCAAGCGTTTCAAACCTTCGCGAGATTGCTTATGGGTTCGCCCATGTCGCTGTCGACAATAGCACATGCTCTAGCATTCTCGCTGGGGATTTTCCATCGTACACCTAAGCCGCTGAGATAACTATTCTCATCGTTGTTACGGTCGAAAGCACGAAAGTCGGCAGCAATGACCAACGCTCCTAGATCCTTGTAGCTGATCTGATGAAGAAGAGCTAAACTGGATAAGAGGTTCTTGTTTCAGTCAATGCTTGTGACGCGGATGTTTTGCTGAAAGCGTTCGGCTAGGACAGCAAGTTGACCCAGCACATAATAATTCTCTCCTGTCTTGCGGAGAGAGTATGAAAACAGCGAAATGACGAGCGAAGAGCCTCGCTCGAGTGAGCCATACGAGCCGAGACAGTCCAATGTGTCAATGGGTTTCGCGAGCGTATTTTCTTACGGTAATATCAGCATCTCCATCACAGAAAGCAGCATAAGGCTACTCACCTCTTCTATCGGTTCACAAGTGTTCATTGGGAGTGTGTATTGTTCATACCACTGGTAGGGAGCCGAGCGAGTATCCAGCCACTCTCTGAGCAGGCTCGTAATGGCAGTCGTGTGGTACCCCAGTGCTGCCCTTGTTCATTCTCTCGAGCACACGTGAAGAAACAAGAAGCAAAAATGGTCGTCGAGGCTCCCCGCGATCTGCTCTGCACTCACGGGCAAATTTGGGCTTGGTGGAGGTCATGTCACCGTCTCCCCCAATTCATGTCGGTCTAAACAGACAAGTCATTGAGTACCCAAGGGTCCACAACCAGTCTAAAGGGCAAATGTTGCTCTACAACGTTACGGCCTTGGGAAGACCATCCAACCCTACGGCAATGCGCATTCGACGAAGTCTACGATACCCTTCATCCGCCCAATAATAAAAGCTCTCGATTATTGAGCCCCCTGCTACGCATTGAAGAGCTGGGTCGTACAATACGGGTGGCCAGGGTGGCAGGAACTGGAGGGTTGTTGTGGGCGAGAAGAGAGTTTGCGGCGTTTGTCACAAGAGGTTGGGCAATGCGTCGTTGCTGTGTTGCCTGATAATGCCGTCGTGCATTATCATGTCTGGGAAGGAGTCGGGGTGGGGTTGCGTATGCCGCAAAGGAAGTTGCTGGGTCTTGGGGGAGGAACTCGTAGGGGTGTTGTAGGCGCGAAGTTCTCTGGGCGGGAAGATGGTTGAGGACTACGGGATAGTCGTGTGGGTCGTGAGACTGAAGATTTGAAGCTTGGAGGTATGCAGCGTACAGCATACTTCGTATACCAGGGTGATAAGGCTTCCATGACTGAGATGTCTAGATTATTGCTGCTGCTCTTTGTTGAGACCGAGGAGGAGTCGGGGCCGATAGGGATGAACGCGCTGAAGGGGGCGTTGAATGAGGAGGTGTAGGATAGATGCAGGGTTGATGGTGACGACGGCATCTTGAGGTTCGTCGAGCGTCATTGAGGTTCGTCGTGTTCATGATGAGGGTGAAGTTTGTGAACGATGATGCAAAATTTGGGATTGAGTCGATGATAGGGTAACTTCTGAGTTGTGACTTCATTCGAATGCCGGTAGAATAATGTTGTGAGGTTTCAGCCACTCTCATCGATTGATTGTGAATTATTCACTTCAGAACCACGAAGCAGCAACAGCTAGTGCTCAGTCTCTATTCTTTCACGCCATTCGTCGTTGTACGGGAATCCTACTGTAAAGATGTATTTAGAACGTGTTCAGCATGCCGGACTTTACGTTCAATGAGCTCTCATACCGTAGCTTGCGCAATACGCCCTGCTAACAACCAAAGGGGCTCGGGCTAAACTCATAGGTAGCAGCACTGCGTGCCAACAAACCTGGCTCGCCAATAGCGCGTTACTCCTTCCACTCGTCTCTGCCAAACTTAATGATATCAGCCTGTTCCACAACCCAATATTTCGACGACGCTTTTCCCTCTTCGACCATACGAGCAGCTGCTACAGCTGCTCTACCAATGATGGTTTGATCTGCACCTGCACGTTACGATTTAGTACCCAGGATCTCAAAACATTCAAGTATTGATCAGGTTGGTCATACCAGCCTTGTCCTGGACGCCCTGTCCCAGCTTGTTTAGGTTTGCGAAGATGTTCTCCAAGAACGCATTTTTTGGCTTCTCCCTTCCGAGGATCATACCCGGCCTCAGGATAATAGCATGCTCGAAATCGAGCTCCTTAATGGTATCCTCCACGCCAACCTTCATCTTCGAGTAGGGTACGTAGATAGAGAGAAAACCTCTGGTCCCTCCACTGGAGATGAACACGTACGTCTTCACTCCCGCCTCCTTGGCTGCTTTGGCGTTCTCTATGCACAAGTCATGGTCGATCTTCCACTGATTCTGGATTCCGCCGGCTGTCGCTTTTGTGGTGCCGACTGCGTTGAAGACCACTGATGGCTTGGGAGACAGGGAGGATATCATGCCGCCCCATTTTGAGATGTCGCCTTCCTCGAGGGCTTGGAGCTTGGGGGACTGAGCATTTGGGAGTCTCCTTGAGACAGTCTTGACGGATGAGAATGCGTCTATGGCGAGGAGTGTAGCGAGGATCTGGGAGCCCACTGCTCCTGTACAGCCGAACACCGCTGCCGTCGTCATGGTGAAAGACCCCTATCTGTTGACACTGTCTATCTCAAACGGGACGCCTACCAGCAAGAAGAGAAGTGAGACGATGGAAATGTGAGGAAGTGGCTTTTGAGACAAACGAGGACATATCGTTGATTGCGAAACCTGTGTCGTTTTTTTTGAATTTGCCGAGAGCCTCACCAAATTTAGTGACAAGTGCAAAATTAAGAACCAGATTTGTAGAATCAACCCCACTGCCCCCCCGATGCCTCATATGTAGTATATTCAATGCTTCATATGTAGTATATTCAGTGCTTCATACGTGACCTACCCAGTGCTCCATATGTGGTCTACCCAGTGCTCCATATGCGACCTATCCAGTGCTCCATATGTGACCTACTCAGTGCTCCATATGTAGTATATCCGATGCTCCATATGTGGTCTACCCAGTGCTCCATATGCGACCTATCCAGTGCTTCATATGTGACCTACTCAGTGCTCCATATGTAGTATATACGATCTATTCAGTAAGTCGCATAAGAGACACTGGATAGGTCACATATGAAGCATTGAATAGATCACGTATGAAGCATTGAATATACTACATATGAAGCACTGGGTAGGTCGCATCGGATATACTACATATGAAGCACTGGGTAAGTCACATATGAGGCACTGAAATATACTACATATGACTCGCTGCCTAGCATGCCGTCAACGAAGGCAAGTGACAGGCACGGCTCAAGTACGGCTCACCTTAAAGCAGCCGCTGCTCACCTGCGAGGCTAGAAGTGGAAGGGGGGAATTTTCTCATAATCATGTCTAGTAGGGTATTCTGATAAGCGTTCCTTACTGAGTAAAATACATGAACGCTAGCGTATTGCAACCCAGAACACCTAACAAAAGGCTTGCCTTATCTTAGCCTTATCATTAGCCTATCCTTCGGGATACTTTTAACACGTAACCGCGGGGCCGTTTAGTAGAGTCGTCAAGCCATTTTGTCATTTTGAAGAAAACATGTGGTAAGACGTCTAGAATAACAAAACGACTAATCCAGCTCAGGAGCTAATTTTCAATGTAGCAAGCACATTCTTAACGCTCAGGTTTCCGTCAGATCTCCGTGTTGTAAGTCCATACTGAGATTAACAGGCACCTCGTGGGGCTTTCCATTGATGTTTCCCAGGTCGAAAGTGGTTTGATTGTGCCGAATGCCATGCGGAGCAAGCAGACCATGCGTTACTGCAGACGTTCGAAATGGTACATGTCCAGGCCATCTTGATTATCTATGCTAGCTAAAATAAGATGGTAGACTTTTGCCTGCAAGAAATGCAAGAAATGTTTCCGGAAAGACACTCAAGAGTTCGAAGACAGGTGACCAATAAGAAAATCATGAATCTTTGCGTATGAGAGGAATGCTGTGCTAACCTCTGGCCGCCAGCGACGAATATTGCCCTCATTGTGACAACCATTATGTCCTTGAAGCCATGACGCCAAAACCAGTCTTAAAGATTCAAGGCGAGGATACACGTATTGATGCTCGTATGCTCAAGGATGAAAGAGTGAACGGTCAGCAGCAGCGTTCAACCTCCGATGTAGAAGACACTGCAGATAGGCTTGGATGATGGCTCGTTCTTATCATTGTGGAATTCTAAGAGGTGTACTGCTAAGCCTCCGACTGAAAGGTATGAGTTGGTGGTTCCAAAGCTTAGAAGCATTAGCGTTGATTTACGTATTCAAGAGCACATTGCACAATTAGCTGCCGCCAGTATGAACGCATTATGGGACAGTCTGCCTGAGAGATCAGACAGTTTGACCGCTAAAGACTAAACTCATGAAGTAACGGCCAGCCTGAAGCTTAAGTATCCGATGATTCGCCGCCTGCCCGTGTCAGTATCGCTGCAGTGCCAGTGCCTGGTGTTCGGCCTGTCTTCTTCTTCGCCGCTTCTTCTTGCTTTTCGGCTTCTATGCTCTTCACATAAGACTCAATATCCTCGATCGGTAACATCTCGATCGCGTTGTTTGGCGCCATGATGGCTATTTCAATATTCTTTGCTCCAGTCTGGACGACTTCCAATAGTGACTTGACTGTGAGCTTGATAGTCTCTTCCCGACCCATATCATCCTTATGGTTTCGTTCTAGAAACTCACGTACTGTCTTACTGGATCGCCCGATGGCGTTGGCTTTCCTGCGGAGGAGATCAGCTCTTCGGCATCAAATTATAGTGACTCAGCCGCCCGCAGCTTACCATGCGGAATAGATACCAGAGGGTTCGGTCTGGTACAGTCTTGGTGTATTGTCCCCCTTATCAAAGCCCACTATTAGGGTACTAATACCAAATGGCCTAACCCCTCCACTCTGGGTATACCGCTGCTGAACTCCAGCAACATATTTCGTGATATACTCGATCGTCACTGGATCTTCAACAGTCAAGCGATGCGATTGAGCTTCTAAACGAGCTTTGTCGACAAGGATTCGAGCGTCGGCGTTCAGTCCGGCGAAAGCAAGACAGACGTGTGTGTCGACCAGGCCAATCTTTGATGGAGTAATCCGGGTATCTTGTAGCTTCATGGCAGACCGTTTCTCGCAACCCAGCACCACAATATCTTTCCCTTTGACACCTACGGCACAGGTACCTAGAGTTCTTGAGTACTTGTTTATATTTGCGGCGCTGTTGCAGCTCACCTCGTTTAACAGCCTCCAGGGCGTACTCGACCTGGAAGACATGTCCATCAGGACTATTGTAAACTTAGGCTTATGGCTTCTAGACCAATCGGAACAAGCTGTAACTCACCTAAATACTTTTCGACATTAGTTGTCGCATTACAGAGTTTGTTTGGATGTACTCACCGGACAACGCTCTGTCATATCCGGATGCCATAACGTAGATAGGTTCGTGTCAGAAGCCGTAAATGATAGACTGAACAGCAGCTATTTCGTGGATCAGCAAATTGTAGGAGTTGAAAGTCGTCTTGGAACAAAACTGATGATTCGTGTTTTGACTGCCTGCAGGTAAAGTAAGGTACTTTAGAGTTGAAGCTTAAGGTCCCGAGAGCTCGCGCGTTTACTCGCTAGATAGCCGCGTGATGAGTCAACGCCGAGGCATACAGTAATACCTCTCTGGATGTTTGCGGATACTCCACTACTCAACCTTTTCAATCCAAGGTAATCCTTTGGTGGCAACTGTAATCATGCTGACTCGTACACAAATAAGAGTCGCTTCTCGGCTTCGGAAACCATGCCCTAGCTCAATTTCCTCTCCTTCTCTATACCGAGCTGCTCAGGTTCGGTGGAGCTCAGCTACGACTGAGCCTCATCAGCCTGATGCTGATGGAAGCACTAAGGGTGCGCCAAGCTCTCAAAAACACATCAAGTTCACATCTGAATCGTAAGGCTGATGACTCGAAAGATGACCGCTATCAGCCCAGTAATATCTCTCTCTAGCTATCCAGACATAAAGCGTGATGCCAAATTTGGCGAGGTAGTGTAATGTGAGGCTATATGTTGGTGCTACTGGCTAATTGCGACCTCAGATTTCTAGCGAGCATATACAATTCTTCAGGGATCTATTGGGCACATCATCCGCTATCATTGACGGCGTTTCGAAGGATGCAGCCAGTGATCTAGAACCGTTCAACATCGACTGGATGAGAAAATATAAAGGACATACGAAACTCGTAATAAAGCCAGGATCTACCGAAGAAGTCAGTAGGGCGCTCAAGTACTGCAACGACCATATGTTGGCTGTAGTGCCGCAAGGTGGAAACACGGGACTTGTCGGCGGCTCGGTGCCAGTCTATGATGAAATCGTAATCAACACTTCTAGAATGAATAAGATCAGGTCGTTTGATGAGGTTTCAGGGACGTTGGTCGCTGACGCAGGTTGCATTTTGGAGGTAGTTGACCATTTTCTGGCGGAAAAGAATCATATATTCCCTCTAGATCTTGGTGCTAAAGGATCATGTCAAATCGGAGGTAACATAGCGACCAATGCTGGCGGACTCCGACTATTACGTTACGGCAGCCTCCATGGCAACGTTCTTGGTCTTGAAGCAGTATTACCGGATGGTACCGTGATGGACGATCTCAGCAAACTGCGCAAGAACAACACAGGGTACGATCTAAAACAGCTTTTTATTGGTGGCGAAGGTACGATAGGGATGATTACTGGCGTCTCCATCCTCTGTCCGCAAAGATCAAAAGCGGTCAACGTGGCTTTCTTTGGCCTTGAGAGCTTTGAAAAGGTACAGAAGGCGTTTCGCGAGGCTAAAGGCCAGCTCTCGGAGATTCTTTCCGCATTCGAACTGATGGACGGCCAAAGCCAAGATCTTGTGCATACAGTCACCAACAAGAAAAGCCCCTTGGAAGGCAGGCATCCTTTCTACTGCTTAATTGAGACTAGTGGCTCAAATTCAGAGCATGACAGCGAAAAATTAGAGAGATTTCTAGAATACGTAATGGGCGAAGGCATCGTAGCAGACGGTGTATTGGCTCAGGATGAGACTCAGGGTCAATCGCTATGGTCATGGCGAGAAGGAATCCCAGAATGTCTTGGACATTGGGGTGGTGTCTACAAGTATGACCTTTCGATACCGCAATCCGAGCTCTATCAGCTTGTTGAGGACACACGTGAACGTCTTACATCGGCCGGACTGGTTGGAGATGACGGAAAGCATCCGGTAGTGGGTGTTGTAGGTTACGGCCATATGGGAGACTCGAATTTACACCTCAATGTTGCAACACGGAGATTTGACAAAGAAGTGGAAAAGCAGTTGGAGCCTTTTGTGTACAAGTGGATTTCGGAACGGAATGGAAGCATAAGTGCCGAGCATGGGCTTGGAATTGCAAAGAAAGCATTTATTGGCTATAGTCGCAGCGAAACGATGATCAAACTGATGAAGCAAATCAAGGGCCTCTATGACCCGGTACGTGTATCCGGTAAACCGTATGTATACTGGAAACTGACTGCAGCTTAGAAAGGCATCATGAACCCGTACAAATATATTTAGAGCGTACCAATCTGAAATCGAGATAGTACAATTGCATGTATCAGTCGTCAGCTGTTTGGCTGTGTCGAAATCTCTGCTCCAATTCCTGTAGAATAATGGGACATCAATCGACTGTTACTTTAGATCTTACCTAGATCCATTGTGAATCAGAAATACCTACTCGGGCCTTTAATGATACCAATTGCCCTTGGTTAGATAAACCTATCCGCGCTCGTATGCGCATTTTATCGGAGTGACTGCTCAATGGGAATATATAAAGCATCGACTTGGGCCAAATTGCATGTAATTTAGCATACACACAGCGCCTAGATAGTGCCATAGCCATAGGCTGCATGCACTTAATGAAGAGAAAAAAAGAAGAAAAAAAGAGATAAATCTATCCTAGATTCAAGATCCGGGGCCGCACCACTAATTTGGTGCCGGATTAAAGTATTTCACTACGGAATTAGCGGGGATTATTTCCCGTCGTTGGGTCAACACTATTTGTTTATGGGGATTTCGTAACCACAGAACCCAACGCTCGTAAACTCCACATTTTTGTGCCATAGCATCGCTCCTGCTCAAGACTCTCCGGCACTTGCTTAGCAGCCGTGGCCTGCTCTTACCTCTTAACAGATTCCCAGTCGCTTCATTTGTGCCAGTCATTTGGTCATGGACGAAGGTGCAATGGCAACCCAGTATCAAGTACTGGAAGAGCTAGGGAGTCAGTTCTGCCGTCAGAGCAGCATGTTAGGATTCAAGAACTAATAGAGATCGATAGGTGGTAGCTTTGGCGTCGTTTACAAGGCCATCGACCGCTCTACAGGAGAAGTGGTGGCCATCAAGCATGTAAGCAGACGATGCCTGAGCGGGGGTAATAGGCCTACAAGCTGAGATTACATTAGATCGATCTAGAGTCCAGCGATGATGATATACAAGATATACAACAGGAGATTTCAGTTCTTAGTACATGCGACAGCCCATTCGTTACACAATACAAAACAAGCTTCTTGCGCGGCTACAAGTTATGGATCGTAATGGAATTCCTGGGTGGAGGTTCATGCCTGGATCTGGTAATTACTAAAGCTGGCTCGTAGTGGAGACGATAGACTGATTTCTGTAGCTGAAACCAGGTCCGTTCAACGAAGGCCACATCGCAATAATATGCCGCGAGCTGCTCTTAGGACTCAATTACCTCCATCAGGAGGGTAAAATACACCGAGATATCAAAGCGGCCAACGTGTTGCTTTCGCAGGCTGGAAAGGTGAAATTAGCAGACTTTGGCGTTGCAGCACAGCTCACCAATATTAAATCACTACGGAACACATTCGTTGGAACACCATTTTGGATGGCACCAGAAGTTATTCAGCAGGCTGGATATGACTTCAAAGCGGATATCTGGTCATTGGGTATCACTGCTATGGAGATGATTAATGGAGAGCCGCCAAATGCAAGCACTCATCCAATGAAAGTACTATTTTTGATTCCTAAGGCGCCGGCGCCTAGGCTCGAGGGACACAGTTATAGTCGGGATTTCAAAGATTTTGTCGCTGCTTGTTTGGTCAAGGATCCCGACCGTAGGCCCACCGCAAAGGAACTCTTACAACAACGTTTCATCCGAGGTGCAGGTCGTGTGGAGGGGTTGCAGGAGCTTGTTCAACGTCGGCAGATGTGGGATAGCACTCAAGGACGGCATACGCACCCAAAATACTACGAGGAGACAATGGCCTCAATGTCTTTGCAAGAAGAGAAGGATGACTGGGTATTTGATACAGTCAAGGCTTCGACGATTGCAATGCCAAAGGGTACACAGAGGCGTCGGAAAGTCTCGGCTGTTCAGCATCAATTACATGAAAGCCCAGAAAGTATGATGAGCAGATTGACAATTGACGGAAGTGCTCCGAAAGCGGCTTCTCCTCCTTCAACCGTCCGCAAAGCCACGATGAAACGTCGCTCGTCACTAACGCAGGTTGCTTCCCCAGCGAAACGAAAAGCGAGCGGACAAAAGCAGCCATTAGGGCCAAGTATAAATTTTGGCAACAGCGCATCCACAATGCGGCAATTTCGCCGCGTATCAGACAGGTCTCCAGACGGATCACCCAACGGAACAGTGGCCGAGAGAGACGAAAATCATGAGATTCAGCTCGAAACAGTGACCAAGGAGGCTTTACTCGGGAGGCGAGCATATTCTAAGGCTATCGACCAAGCTTTTCAAGAGGTGTACGCACAAATCGGAAATCAGGTCAAGAGAGAAGCGATTTCCAAGGTAGCTCACGCCTGGAGCGCTTTAGACAACGATGATCCTGAGGGAGAGTACCATCTACTGAAACTCATTATGGAAAAGTTACAAAGGTGGGTTAGATTTTTGGATGAACGTTGGATTTGAGAATACTAACACATGGTCATAGTGATCCGAAATTGTCAGCACTGCTTCCGCCATCCCAACCAACAACCCCGCAAAAACCGAAGCTCGTTCTAGCACAAAACAACCCTCACCTAAAGAGCCACCGCCGGCGTCAATCGTCTCTAATGCCCACGGACGATGGATGGGCGGAAAAGCAGTGGAATCTCCCTGGACAGCTGACTCCGGGAATGGAGCACGCAAAGCAATTGGCTGATGTGTTATACAGTAAATGGGCCGATGGTCTTAAGAACAGGTGGCCTGTGCTTGGATGAAAAATCTCGTTGAATATAGAGATGTGGATTCCTTGACTTTCCGGTCCTCTCGAAGAGGAGCCGGCATCCACTAGAGTCCCTTCTTCATTACCTTCTTGTCTATATTTGTTATACTAAAATTTTGCCCATAAGCCCACCATTGCCAGGTCTGCTTGTCGATATCTCTCTTCCTTGTCCGCATAAAGTAAATGGTCCGGATAACTCATTCAGGACAGCATTGCGTCAGGCGTAGGCGCAGATTTCTGTATCATATTGCATTTTCGTGAACTCAGTACTTCCATAGAGGTCCACTTCGGTTTGCATGAATGTAGAAATATGAACGCTTGTTATGTACATATACAAAGCGTTGACGGTGTAGCTTGTGTACGGATTTATCACCAACAGTGCAGGCATTCAGGCGATCTTACCATAGCGCGTAGCCAATGTTTACACCCGAGCGTGGTCCTACTCGCCTCGCTCGTGTCCTCCCCGTTGCCTTCCACAAATGGGACATTAATAGGTATGACAATGGTCATTTGCTACACTCTACAGATAAGCTAGTCGAGTATTCACGTTGAGAGCATCGTGCTTCTCCCGGTTATTGCGTTCCACTGCTTACCGTCTGCCATCATGCGCTCCTACCCCTAACAATCAACATCTAATCTCTGCTAATTATCCTTCCGTGTGGTTAATTCTCCTACACGTCCTCGAGAAGGTCCATAGCCCCCATTCTAAGCTACGATATTATCTTTCTGAAAGTATTTGGACCTTTCCCCTAGGACCGAGACCATGGCTCGACGAAGTCTAGATGATTCCCGAAGGCTATTGGCCCACAAGGGATGTCACACCCCGTCCTCTTCAGTCCCAAGTACGCCTGTTATCCCGGTTAGACCACTTTCGCCGGAGAAGAAGATACACCACACAGAAGATACCAGTGGCTTCCTCACCGCGTTAGCATCGCAAGAACGCTTAGTCCTGGAACTCCGTGAACACCTTCATAGAGCTGAGCTAGATCTTGGGAAGTTGAAAACGAAATGGGCCTTGCACGAGGCAACAAAGAGGAGGACACAGCTTCAGCCACTGAATACATCCATTAGTGCTCCGAGATCCGTTGATGGCGAAGAATTGTCGCGGAGCAGCAGAGAACAGCAAAGGCACAAGATTGTCAAAGTTGATCGAAACAACTCCCAGCGCAAGGTCTTCTCGGGTTCAAGACATATGAAGACCCTGTCCTTGCTTTCGCCAACTGCTACAATGGAGCACGGAGCCAATTCACCTAGCAGTGCTAGGCCACCCAAGTCTGGTCCAAGGGATACCGAGAGACAGTCCACCTCGAATATCGTGGTCGAAGAGAACAAGCCTGTCGCGAGTCCGATTACGCTTGCCTCCACGGCTCTAACCGAAACGCCAAATACAAACCTTCCAAGAGACGTTATATTAGACACCGGTAAGCAGTTGGTCGGCGATTTCCGCCAAGGCTTGTGGACGTTCTTTGAAGATCTCAGGCAAGTTACAGTTGGTGATGAAGCTGTCAGCGGCTCGAAAGGTGGAACGGTTTGAGATGATCCGCGGAACATTCTTCGCCCCAATCTCAAACCCATCCTCGATACCTTTCCTTCTTCCTTAGAGCGGTCCGAGGCTCTTGATTTTCTTTCAACCAACCTGGAGATTGTTTCCTACTGCTCACAGCAAGTCCATGTGTACATCCTTCATCCTGGCAGATCCAGCATTTCAGCTCATGCATCTCAGCTTTATTGATCCAGCGCAAATCTGCCACTAATGGCGCAATTAGCTGTCATTAATCAACACAGACAGAGGCCTCCTTGCGTAGCGAAATCGATGGATCCCCTGCTGAAAACAGTCCACTATCCTATACGTTTCAGAAGACGCATACTTGGACAGCCTCCAAATTACGCCAGCACTACATGTCTACGTTCAGGAATTGTGAGGAGGCTGGGCAGTGTATTCGAGAAGAGTAAAGGACGCTTCTGTCGACACCGCACACCTGGCATAAGAGGTCAACTGAATCGAGAACGAACTGGGTGGAAAGATTGCTCTCATCGCATGATCGCTTGAGTGGATTTCCTGTCTACTGTTAGCCTTCTGATGTGGAAATCGTACTGTTGCTATTTGTTAGCTGTCACTGAACGTATGTCCTTTCAAGGTCGAGGTCCCAAACCTTATTCGGCGCAATTCTTAGATGCTTAGCACATACGTAGCATAGCAATGCTTTGTACTTTGGTTCCCTGCTGATACCATGTGAAACAGAGCCGTAAATAGCCATATCGAGGCGTTTAATCGAGTATTATACATCGTATAAAAACCAATAGCGGTAAAATTAGATCCGTAATTTCATGGTACGGTAAACACATTCGTGGTCTCCGCAGAGACCACTTCTGCATTTACATGCCACGAGCGACGCCATTATGAGCTTTCCTGGAATGCCCGGGCGGGCCTTTGGCGGCGCTGGGAGTGATACAGCAGGTATGAGCGACCAGGAGGCCATGATGGTCAGGACTGTATGTCTGCCATATATCAGACCATTCACACTCGGATCCAAGCTGACCTCTCCGCGATATTGAAGATGCAAACAGCTATGGAATCCTGCCTTGGCAAGACTGTCCTCTCTGGCGGCATGGGATTTGTGCTCGGTGGTGCCTTTGGGCTCTTCATGTCAAGTGTATGTCTTTCCCTGTCGTGTTTGTTCTTCTTACCCACTACCACAGGCAGGATCGTCTCACTAACGGATGTTTGAGAACAGATGAGCTACGATACGCCATTAAGCGGTCCGGGCCAACAAATATCTGATCTTCCGATGCGAGAGCAGCTGAGAAGGGGATTTAGAGATATGGGAACAAGAAGTTTTAGCTCTGCTAAGAATTTTGCGCTGGTTGGGGCGATTTTCGCGGGGACGGAATGTTGTATTGAAGGGGTGTGTCTACGAGATAGGATGTAATGGAAGTGGCTCTGATGGCTGACAGAAGCTACTATGACAGTATCGGGCAAAGAATGACCTCAAGAACAGTGTAGCTGCTGGATGTATCACTGGAGGCGTGCTGGGAGCAAAAGCTGGACCACAAGCGGCGGCGATAGGCTGTGGTGGCTTTGCGGCTTTTAGTGCTGCGATTGATTATTATATGAAGATGCCGGCTTCGGATTAGGGGTTTTATCGTTTGCATAGCGCGGTGTTTTTGGGTACATCTCTACTTCCTCCACTATTGGGTACTGCGCATGTAGAAGGTTGGCGATGCATTGCATTTACAGGAGTCTGGATGTAACAGCGGGCTTAGATGCCATTAGTGGAGGCGAAGTTGGTCATGGATAGGAGGAATATTGTCGTCAATAACATCAAATTTCCAGCCTCGTTCGGAAACCTATCGCACTCTGAGATCTCTAGACTCTCCATACCCATTATAACCTACGCCTCTAAGGTTCCATAATGGGTTTGCGGGCTGCGTGTTGCCGCCTGCGTCAGTTGCTCGAGATAAGATCCTTTGCTTATCTCCTTTCTTCAGATGAACAACAAGTCTCCATAGAACCCAGCACCATTTTCCCTTTCCATTACAGCAGCCGTCAATCTCAGCATCTTTCCATGTCTCACCTTCGTCTGTTGAAACTTCGACTTTGACAACAGGCCCTTGATCACCTTGGGGAAGTGCGTATCCTTCAACCTCAAAGGTTCCCTTGGGAGATAGTGTGACAGTATCCCCATTTTGGGGAACAGCAATGACACAGTTGACGGGCATATCTTGTATAGCTGGAGCAATGTCCCAATATTTTTCAGCTATATGCTTATCCGTAGCCTCTGGTGGCAGTATCTTATAGTCACGCTGCTGGTAGAAATTGGACGATTCCTGCATTTGCACAGTGATCCGATCAAGCCATTTGACCGAGCGACATCCAGAAATTCCAGGAACCACGACACGGACAGGGTAACCGTGATTAGCGGACAATGGTTTTCCGTTCATCTAAGCACAATAAGCATTGGGTCTACCACCGTAACCAAATTCATTCTACCTCCAACGCCAGAAGAACGTCTGCATTATCTCTTAAAGCCCGTTCGAGCTCTATGCTTCCTCCATACCAATCATCACCCTGCACCTGAGTCTTAAAGCAAGCGAACGCTACGTGGCCCTTTTCCAAATCGAAGAGATTGACGCCAGCTCTGTTTAGAATATCCCGGAGCTTCGGGCCCTTCCACATGCAGTTCATGACAGCTCCATCTCCCCAATCGATGCCGTCGACTTCCTTAAGTAGAGTACGCATGCTATGTCGACGATTGCCTGCACATTGAAGAGCGCACACCACTTCATGCTGGATATATTGACTTCTGAGGGCCTGCATTGAAAGCTCCAGCGTGTCATTGACGGCCCCATCAACATGAACAACATGGCTCTCTGCATCTATGTGCGGTATGGGACCATGGTTACGGTCGTATGCTCCGTTCTCGGTGATGAAGCTATACAGTGTGAGGTATCGTCGTTTAAGTGGGGAAAGCCCTGCCAATTCACCTTCTAATCAGGTCTTCGACCGCAGGTTCCCGATTGAGAGGGTCTTCGACTGAATACTCAAGTTTCATATTGGATTCTCTGTTACAGGCATCTCCTTCGATTTTGTGATTGGTGATTCATGTGACGAATGGAGATCTTATGGGCACAATATGACAGGGGAGTCTGCCAGCAAGGCAATTCTGATTGCGGTCTTATCTCTGAGACCGCAGACTGAGGCCAACATGGCAAATGGACATGGCAACTACCCCATCGGTCATGTATCACTCTTGCTGCGGGTACGCGCTGTCAACTCCAAGCCGGCAAACACCGGTAAAGGTAAGAAATTACCTTAGACAACAGGCTGAGATAAGGTAAGGTAGAATAGTGGTTCACCTCAGAAGAGTCTCCCTTGATCGACGATCAGATGGAAGATCAGCCCGGCACCAGATTCACCCGTCTTGGCCAATCATGAACCTTGCGTTGCCGTTGACAGTCGAGATTGCATCTAGAATTGAAGTGTCAAACGCAAAACTTGACAGTTCTCGGCTAATTCACCCCGGCCCCGAATTTCACCCTAGCCCTCGCTCGCGTCGGGGTCGGATACTCTGATTCCGATCCCGACCGAACTTGCACGTCTGCATCTATCGTGAACGCGTGCGGCGACAACGAGGATTTCCTGCATTTGATAGATCGTAAATGAGTCGTCGACTCTGTGACGAGCAGCTCTGCGCTGAAAGCAGCCGTCATCATGATTTTGCGCGTGCGCGAGCGCGCGAAAAGTGTTGTTGCATCTTGTAGAAGTGTTAAAATCGATGTCGTTCATGTGCTATGTGCATGCGTTATTAACGCTATGAAAAATTCATTCTGATCTTTTGATCTTGCTGAGCTGAAACTGAAAATCTGATAAGAAACTGTCAAGTTTTCAGCAAGAAGTGAGCTTCTTGCGCACGTGTGTAACTCGCGATAAAGAGCGAAGACGACTTCTTTTCAAAACTTGACAGTTCAAACTGAAAATTGAAAATTAATGCATGCATTCAAAAAGCATGCATTGAGTCGAGTTTGAACTCAGAACCAAAAATTTCAAAAGCTTTCGCACGTCTCTTTAATTGAAAGATTACTTTCTCATGAGTCAGAATCAAGAATGACACTCGACTCAAACTACTCATAATCTCTCAACTAGAAAGACGAGCGAAAGCTGAAAGAGTTTCTTATTAATAGTACACAATTCAATTAAATAAAAGCATGATATGTCTTTGCATATGTTGCTAACGCACACATGATGTCATTTGTTTTGCACTTCATCTCAATCTGTATGTATTTATGTGTATGTACTCTGACTTTGCAATTGAACGCATTGAATGCATGCGATGATAACGCTTCAATGATTACATTTTCTTCACATTTTGACTTGATTCACACGTCAGCGTTTTAGAGCTGCAAGCGTTCAATAAGCTTGTGATAACAACGTGTAACATTCACATTCTTCTTCATAATTAGACTGATCGTCGAGTCGAGTTTCGAGTTGACATTTTGAACCCGAACCGAGATCGGGTCGGGTTGCTCACATTTTCAACCCGATCCGAGTCGGATTGCTCATATTTTCGACCCGACGCGACGCGACCCGACTAGGAATTGGGTCAATTCGACCCGACCCGCCAAGGACTCGAGCTTGACGTCAAGAGGGCTAAATATAGAAAGTTTTCCGGTTTTTGACTTTTGCATTACCTTTTTGCATTATCTTTTGATAGAGAGTCATAAAGAGGAACATGAAGGGAAACATGAAGGGAAACATGAAGGGGAACATGAAGGGAAACATGAAGAGAAACATGAAGAGAAACATGAAGGGAAACATGAAGGGGAACATGAAGGGGAACATGAAGGGGAACATGAAGGGAAACATGAAGGGAAACATGACAGGGAAACATGAAGGCCGTTTGACTTTGATAGAGAGTCATGACGGGAAAATATGGTAGAAAGTCATGAAGAGAAACCATGTAGGCTGTTCGACCAAGCTATTTACATCTATCTAATATCTTGTCGAGTCGGGTCGAGTTTTCGAGTCGGGTTTTCAAGTCGAGTTGTCGGGTCAAGCTTCTCAACTCGACTCGAGTTCTCGAATTCAACTTCTCAATTCGACTCAACACTTTTCCAAAAAAATTTCAACTCGACTCGACACTTTTCGAGTCGAGTACTCAACTTGACGCGATCAGTCTATTCATAATATGAATCTTTTCATCTTTCTTATAAAAAAAGCTAGTTTCAAAGCTTACTTTTGAATACATATTTCTGATCATTTTTGCATCTATCTTATCAATATGCTTGCGTTTTAAACGAATAGCTTCAATCATCATATGTAATGATTGTCTCTTTAACAACACAAGATATAAACAAAGATCAGTATAGTAACAAACTAATCATTAGACTGAAAGTCTGAGAATAGCTAAGACAATAGACTGTATTGACTATTACATGAGTTGAGCACGAAGCTTCTATCTAAGAGAACGATCATTATTATATAGACATAAAAGAATCGTGTCAAGTCATCTCTGCTCTGAATGATCGCTTTGATCATTCTCGAGCAAGATGAGCAAGATGAGCACTACGCTCGTCATGCTCACTGTGATCACTTCTGATTCAAACGATCAAAATGATCATCTTCAAGACTCTGATTATTTAATGATTATCTAATTATTGCTGTTACATAATCTCATGTGAAAGAGTTCTAACACTAGATTCTCTTCTAAGATTTTCATCTTGAAAATCACTTTTCTTTCATGTCTTCTTATCACACAACGAAAAACTCTATCTTGCGTCGCAGAGATCTTCTTGAGCGTACGAGTTCTGAGCGTGCTGTCATGCGTCTCTGTGAACACTGCAGTCGCTTGCAAAAGAAATGTCGTGTCGACAACGAAACTGATCGTTGCATCGAGTGTGTGCATCTCGATCGCAAATGCAATCTTACTTTCTCAATGATGAAGTGAAAAAAAGTAAAGACAGAACGCGATCGCGTTCTTCATGAGCTGCTGAATGCTCACAAGCAGATGCAAGAGATTTTCGCAAGAACTACTTGTTTGCAAAATCAATTTGTGTTTCTAGAGAATAAGAAACAGACGATGATTGAACGAGAATTTCGAAACATCGTCGAGCTCGAGAAAGAAGAGAGAAAGACTAGTGAATCATCGCTAAATCATCTTCTTTTTGACGTGTCTTTCGAGCAGATTGAGATTTCATCAGACTTTAACTGACTGAATTTCTCAACTGAAACTGTCACAGAAGCATCTGACAATTCTTGAGATTTCTCTTCGATTTTCAAGTGTCTTCGATATGTTCGTAATCTTTTCACTTGACTAATCAATGAGACTGATCTTTGATATTCTGTTGATTCAATATATTCTTTACTTCGTACTTGACATTCTGATTCTCTGAATCAATATCTGAAGATTCTGTTTGAATTGATGTATTTAAGTCTGCAGACTTCAAAAGAAAAATATGAAATATTGAATGTATTTTCATAAATGCTGAAAGATTCAACTCATAGTTAATCGATTTCTTTTCTTCTAGAATTTCAAACGATTTTAGTTTCATGTGATTCAACTTGTTACTTAATCTTTTTGTCTTAATATTTCGTCTTAGTAAATAAGCTTTCTCTCTCTTTTTAAGAGTAGATTCTCTATCTTTTTTCTTATTTGCATACAGAGTCATGCATTTACTTAGAAACTGAATGTTCTTTTGCAGCTCTTTGTGCAACAAATGTATTTGTTCAATTTGTATCATAGCTTTCTGAGTTATTTACGCGAATTCACGCGATTTCTTAAGAGTTTCTGACTCAAACTCGTAGTTTGCAAAGAATGATGACATGCTGATTACTTCTGTTGTTGTGTTATTGAAAGACAACTGTGCTATTGACAGTAGCTATATTCAATCGTTCTGTCTATAGTTGATATAGCATCTGAGATACTGTTTCAGTGTCTGATTCATTCTTTTCATTTGTTCATTCATCTGTGAATGATAAGCTGTTGACAACTTATGATGAATTCTCAGTTGATTCATTAACGATTTTCAGAATTTTGATGTGAAGAGCTTGTCTCTATTCAAAATTATCTCGTCTGATAATTCATAATTTGCTACAATCATTCTCAAGAACGTGTAAGTCAAATCTTCTGCGAATGTTGCTTTCTTGTATGACAAGAAATATTCGTACTTGATTAGTTTATTTGTGACTATCAATATAGAATCATACGTTGTTCTTGTAACTCTTTCTTTTGACTTTGATAGCTTGATTATAAAGTTCAAAGCTATGCTTTTTCATGCATGATCTGATGTGCTAAGACTTTTCAAAAGTTCGTAAAGTCTGTGTCGACTATGCTTCGTTTGAATGCATACGTTGCACTTTCTTATGATATCTTCTACTTGTTTTCTGTGAGAATGCATCTCATCAACTATGAACGATGTGTATCTGCAAGGCTAGCTCGCAAGATTAGATCAAAGAGACTAACGAGTGAATAGAGATAGCGACTTGACAGAAGATGAAAACTCTGCAAGCTTTTGCTTTCGTTTCTTAGCAATTAGTTCTATCATTAATAAGAATGCTATCTTATTATCTTCTACTACGCAGTTTCACGTAAAGAGATCTCGTCGTCTCACAGTTCTAATTGCTTCATTTGCACGAAGCTGCTCAGTAAGAAATGTCAAACATGCAGCGACTCATCAGAAGTCACATAATCGAAAGAAGTGATAACTTCTCTCACATTGAGAATTCATCGTTTCATCAGAACAGATCTGAGAATCACGCATTTGAACACGCAGATGAGAAGTTCAAATCGCAAGAATCTAATGAACAGACAGATCATATTTCTTGACGATCAACAAGCGAAGTACGCAAGCAGTTAAAGAATCTGAAGATGCAGAATGTACTGCTTGTCTTGCAACTTTGCATATCAAAACTGAAGCGAGAGATTCGATCAATTTCTGATCATCGATGTCAACATAGTGATGCACGCAAGCGTGCTAATCGATCTCGCGAGTCTAGAGAGCAAAACATCACGAACTACAACTTCTTGATGTTCTGACTGCGAGACTGCGAAGACTTCATAGTCGCGATATCATCTGATTTCATCACGAAACAAGAGAAGCTGCGATGATCTGCGTCATACTTGTCAGAGAAGTCTTGCAATCAGTGACGAGATCATGTGATGAGCATGTGCAATCATGATGAGAAACTTGACTGAAAGTACTACACTGAATACTTGCGTGCTAAACTTAGCAATTCTGAAATTCGTAACTTTCAAACAGAACATTGACTTGAAGCTGCGAAGCAGCGAGTTGATCAAAGCATCGCGAATTTCGAACAGTATCTCATCAGACTGTATGCAGATCTGAACTATCATATATTCAACGAGACTTGCATGATGTACTTGCGAATGAAGATTAACGAGATCATCATGAACGAGTCTCTTTGCATCTCATACATCTCTATCAATTATGTCAGTCTGCTAAAGCATCTTATAAACATTGACTTGCATCTGCAAGACACTGACGCATTGTCGAAGCTACATTCGCAGCAAAGTGAGAGTGCAGCGTCTCAGAAAAGTTCTCGATTCTCGCATGAAAAGACGAAGTCTGTCGCTGCAACGAAGAATTCGAAGTTCTCTGCTTTGAGCACGCAGTCTAAAGACGATGCAACATTCAAGTTCAATGAATTCAAGCAAGATGCTGTTTTATTCAATCTTACGTGCTGATTATGCAAGAAGCTGAGACACAAGATCGATAATTCAATGTGTCTCAACTACGCATTCAGACAAGAGACTCGCAATCATAATGAAGAGACGAAAAAAGAGAAAGTCTGATGTTTATCATCGAATCATTAGATATAACTACGAAAAGATGATTGTCACGTGCACTGATGATATCAGTACTGACAAATGTTTCTGAGAGAGTGCGTGAAGCTCACTGTCTTATTGACTCTGAGATCGAGCGAAACTTTATATTGCAATCGTGAGTAAAAGAGCATAAGTTATCAAAGAATCATGCAACTCTGAAACAGATTCAGATGATTGATGATCGTTGAATTTTCTGCTATGATACACATCAGATTGATATCGAGTTGATTAATCACAAGAAAGTTTGCAAGAGCTGAAACACTGAGTTTCATGCTGTGAACATGCAAGAATATGATATGATTCTTGACTACTTGTGATTAGATGAGATCGATCTGAATATTCGCTGACGCAAGCGTTGTTGATCGTATTGAGAAAACAGCACTCAGCGTGCAAAGCAAATACGAGTTAATCTGTGTGAAATATTGAAATTTGCTGAGCTGACAATGCTTGCAGCTAAGAAAAGAAGAGAGACTTATGTAACTCTGCTTTATCAGCTGCTATCTACAGATGACTTATTGCAGAACGCAGATCATCAGACTGCAAGATGCAATGCGCTTCAAGCAAAAGAATCAGAAATATTCTTTGCTATTCAAGATTTCAAGAAAGTGTTTTCTGAGATTCTTTCTGATAGTTTGAACACGCATGATCAGATGAAACATTTCATTGATCTGATGAAGGGCAAAATGTCTTGCATCAAGTCTATTTATAAGATGACACAAAATGAGCTCGCTACGATACAAGACTTTCTAGACAGCGCGCTAGAGAAGAAATGAATTCATTCATCAAGTAGTTCTGCAAAAGCATCTGTGTTGTTTGTAAAGAAGTTGAACGAAAGTTTTCGTCTATGCGTGAACTATCGTGATCTCAATGAAATAACAGTAAAGAACAATTACTCATTGTCTCTACTGTCTGAGACGCTGAATCGCTTTGCTCATGCAAGACACTTTATCAAGATTGATATTTGCAACGTTTATCATTGCATTTGAATTCGCAAGAGCGATGAATGAAAAACGACTTTTCATACACGCTACAATCAGTTTGAGTATCAGATGATGCTCTTTGAACTGACAAATGCTTCTGCGATCTTTCAGTTCTATGTAAATCACGCGCTTAAGTCATTCATGAATATTTGCTGCGTGATATATCTGAATGACATCTTAGTATACTCTGAGATGAAAGAGCAGCATTGAAAGCATGTGCGCAAGATTCTTCGCGCGCTACTGAAATATTGACTGTATGTCAAGCTGTTGAAATGCGCTTTCAATCGTAGCGAAGTTATATTTCTGAGATTCATGATAAAGCGAAGAAATATTCAGATGAAACAGTCTCGTATCAACGCAATCACTAGCTAATTTGAGTTCAAGTCTGCGAAGAACATTCTTGTATTCTTGAGATTTGCAAGATTTTATCGATGATTTATAAGAAAGTTCTTTCAAATCATCACGCTCTTAACAGATTTAATCAAGAATGCGAAGAAGAAAACGATGCATTCACTCTTCGCAATAACATCGAAAGTAAGAAAAGCTTTTGAAAGATTAAAAGCAGTCTTTGTCAATGCTTTCATTTTAAAACACTACGATTGAGATGCAGATTTTCACATGAAGATCAATGCATCAAATCGCGAAGTCAAAGACGTGCTTAGTCAGAAAAGCAAGACTGATCAATGACATTTCATTGCATACTATAGTTATAAGTTCAAAGAAGCTGAAGTACAATGAAACATGCACGACAAAGAGCTGTATGCTATAGTTCTTGATTTTAAGAACTGACAACACTATTTTCAAAGTAGCAAGCGACTTATATGTGTGATAACAGATCACAATAATCTTTGTTACTTTATGATGATGAAGAAGCTCAACGCACGACAGATGCGCTGAGCTGAGAAATTAGCTGCGTTTGACTTTCATATAGAATATCGCAGAGGCAAATTAAATTCTGCGAATGCGTTGTCAAGAAGACTCGATATTATGAAATTGAATGATAACAAGAAGAATAATGATTATTTTCTATCTACTCTGCGAAACAAACTTCGTAATCAGAAATGTCAATCTGAACTGCTAAAGAATGAAGAAGTTTCAACAGCAATCAAACTCGCAGCATTGACGACGCAACTGAATGACACAGTCATTACAGATACTCGAGTCATGTGTTCAAATGAGAAAGTACTCGCTAGATCTTGCAGAATTCTAAACACTGCGTCGTTTCAACTTCTGATTCATCAGATTATGAAGTTGAAGAAATTCTATTTGAAGATGAGTGAATCAATGACTGCGTGACTGCTGAAATTACAACAAAGAAACGTCTTTGTTGCAAACGAGAAGTGACATCAACGATTCGCATCTAGAAAGAATGAGCTTTTGAAATGAAATATGAAAGATGATAAACTGCTACGTCGTGATCTTGCAATCTATGTACTCAATGACTCTGTTACAAGAAATGAGATTCTGCATATGAATCATGATGATTTCAAAGCAGATCATTTCACATGCGCTCATATCAAGACTGCGATAAGAAGAAAATATTACTGATCGAAAATGCTCAAAGAGATGACGAAATATGTTCGCATCTGTTCAGACTGTCAGCGAGTGCGAGTGCATCATCATAAGCTCTATGAGAAGCTGACGTTTATATCTTCAGAAAGTGTGAATTCATTTCACATGATGATCATGAATTTCATAACAGACATGCTCTCTGCAAAGAATTCATACATCGAAAAAACAAGTGATGCTATATTGATAATGATAAATAAATTGATCAAGCATGCAATCTATATTTCGATGATCAAAGATCTGAACGTTGAGAGGCTTACGAATCTGCTATGACGAGAATTCATATCTCAGCATGAAATGATGCGAAGCATTATATCGAATCGAGACTCACTGTTTATCAATCATTTCTGAATCACTCTATGTTGACATCTCGAAGCAAAGCGAAAGCTAAGCATTGCGTTTCATTCGCAAATCGATGATCAAACAGAAAGACAGAATCAGATGCTTAAGCACTATCTGCGAGTGTATTTTAATTACAAGATGAATAACTGATCAGAGCTTTTGTCAATGACGACGTTCGCATATAACAACAGCGTACACGCTAGTATCAAAAAAACTTCACATGAACTTTTAAAGAAATACATTGCAAGCTTTGCAAAGACATCTGAGAACAAAGCTTTAAAGAAAAAGACATTCTTGACTACGAAGTGAGCAGAATGACTACGAAGTATCAGAGAACATTTAATGAGACTATGAAAGTGAGTAGCAGAGCAGCAAGCAAAGTATTATAATGCTCATCATAAAGTTGCAAGTTTTCAGATGAAAGACAAAGTGCTTCTGCAAAGTATAAACATTCATACGCTTTGATCAAAGAAGAAGATTGATCACAGACAACTGAAATCATTCAGAATATTGAAGAAAATCAACATGCAAGCGTATAAGCTTGAACTATCTGAGAAATATGATGCAATTCACTTGATCTTTCATGTCTCTTTATTGAAATTCTGACACTCGCGTGATGAGAATTCGAAGTCGCAGATCATTCTCGTAGAAGAAAAAAAAGAATGAAAGATAGAGAAGATACTTGATCAGCGAATCAAGAAAGAAAAGATTGAGTATTTAGTTCAATGAGCTGATTTGTCTTTCTACGAAAACTTCTGAAAATCAATGAAAAATCTTAGTAATGCGAAGAAGATCATTGAGAACTACGAGACAGAAAGACAAGTACATCAGTCAACTGCAAAGAAGTCAAAGGGAAAAAAGAAAGACAAATCACGTAAGAATCATGATTGAGAGAATATCAAAAGCGCAAAGACGCAAGTTTAAGAAGTTGATATTAAACTACAATTATAAAATCTCACACAACATATGTTTTCTAAAAAAGAAGATGATGAACGTCGCGAAAAAGCGAAGAAAAGAAGCGATCAACGATCGCGAGCGAGAACGTCAAAGTGAAGAGAAGAGCTATTTATTCATCAGCGAATCTCGTCACGCACTGCTTGCTTCAGTCAATACTTACGAGACGAAGACGAAGCGACATGACGACGACAAGAAGTGACGAGAACAAGAAAGATGAGAATTTCTACTCAACTGTTAGATACAATCTCACATGATTGAGAGAAAAGCTACTCACTCTCTCATTGTCGAAGACGAAGAGTGAGACGAGCTTTGATGCGAGCGTTGAGACAATGAGTCATCGTCAGCGCAGCACAATGCATCGACAGCTGAAGATGACGCGAGACTGAGTTCATCATGCAATCATGCTTTCTCACGAAGCAGTACTCGCATTTGCGAGCACGCTCGATGAGAGCACGACACGTGTAAGTCATTGCTGCGCTCAGACGATGAACGCAGCGACAGCATCAGATTATCTGATCATTATGATTTATCATGTGTCAGCACTTATCGAAACACGCAGAGATAAATATGTTTATCAAGAATCGTGAGTTCAGTCTTCAACATCAAAGACGCAAGAAAAGCAGAAGAAGCAAACGTGACAGACGTGACAGCGACGATGACGCGAGAGAAGCAACAAGAGATATACATCTCAAGAAAAAGAGCAGACTTTGCGAGCATGTTAGCATGATCTCAGTGAGCGCAGAGCTGCTACTTATCATGTTGATAATGATGATGTTGATACTGTCATGTCATTCACGTTAGCTCATGAGCTGACTTGCATCACAATAACGCTGCAACGAAAGAAGCTCATATCATGAGCTGCGAGCTATGCAAGATATGCATAGCAGATCTCATGCTTCGTCAGTTTGAAAGAACAGTACTCACGAAGAGATATGCTGAAACGAGACAAGAAGAAAAGAAAGAAAGAAAGAAAGCAAAGCTGAAGAGTTGATATCAACAATCTTGCACTAGCTCTGTTTATGCTTGTTAGCATGATCAATTCACGACACTTCTACACAGATGTTAAAGCGCTGAAGAAGTCATGATTACGCTATCAGCTACAGAAAGACAATACGATGCTATGAAGATTCAAAGATCGAGTCTTTAAGAGAGAATGCAGTTGTGAGAACGCATCTCATCGACTATGAACGATGCGTGTCTGCGAGACTAGCTCACGAGATTAGATCGAAGAGATTAACGAGTGAATAAAGATAACGACTTGACAGAAGATGAAAACTCTGCAAGCTTTCACTTTCGTTTCTTAGCAATTAGTTCTATCATCAATAAGAATGCTATCTTATTATCTTCTACTACGCAGTTTCACGTAAAGAGATCTCGTCGTCTCACATTTTCTCATTTTGAGAAAGTAGTAGATTCTAGATATTCTTTCAATAATTTTATTCAAATTCTGATGCTTATGTATCATTGACTTATGATAATCATCTATTATTTTTTGTCTGCATCTTGTTGAAACATAGATGAGATCTTGAAATGTCAGTATTTCATTAATTATCTCAAAGTTCGCGTTGTCAGCAATATTCTCTATAATATTCTGCGCGACTGAGTTCTTTGCTAACTTTAACTTTATTCGTTTCTCGAGATCTTGATTGTAGATTCATAACATAGCTGCATTTTGTTTATTGTAAACAATGAAATCAATCTGATTCTGTTGTAAGATAGTCTGATTTACCTGTAATTTATCTGTTATGTGATCTGCTCTTTTACTCAAGACATCAATCTTCGAGTTCTCAGATCTCTTTCAATATTGAATTTGAAAGTTGTATGATGACAATTTCTTCGATCATTTAATCTGTCTTCGATTTAGAACTTTCGTGATCGTGAAGTATAACAAATTCTTATGATCTGTATATACTTGAATCTGATGTCTAGATTCTTTCAGATACACTCTTCATTGTTTGAAAGAGTCAACAATAGCTAATAGCTTCTTGTTGTGTATCTCATAGTTCAATTCAGCGACTGTAAGCTTATGATTGTAGTAAGCAATAGAATGCAGACGTCTCTTTTCGTCTGATTAACTGATACACGTCTCAATAGCTTCGTCTGACGCATTCATCTCAAGCGTAATAGATTTTTCTGATTCAAACATGATCAGTACTGACTGAAAGATGAACAATTTCTTCAGCTTCTCGAAAGCTTCTTCTGCTTTCTCAGTTCACACGAACGATATATTCTTCTTCGTAAGATTCGTAAGTGACGAGACGATTCTGAAGTATCTCTCTATAAAGCGTCTATAAAAGTTCGCGAATTCTAAAAAGAATTGAACTTCGATCTTTGACTTTGACATCAATCAAGTCGTAACAGCTTCTATCTTCTTTGAGTTCATTCTTAGACTCTGAGATGTGATTATGAATCTCAAAAACTGTACACTTTGTACATGAAATTCACTTTTTCCTGACTTGATGCGCAGATCGACTTTCTTCAAAGTCTGTAGAACTTTCTTAACATGTTGCACATGTTCTTTCTTCATCTTGAAATTTACTAGTATATTATTCAGATATACTATGATGAACTGATTCAGATAACGTCGTAACACATTATTCACAAATGTCTAAAACGTGACTGAAGCATTGATTAAACCGAAAGACATGATCAAATACTCATAATGTTCTAGTCGAGTATGAAAGACTGTCTTTCACTCATCTTCTTCTTTAATTCATATTCGATTGAATGCTTCAAGTATATTGAATTTTGTAAATCACTGTGCTCTCTGCAATTGATTCTGCAGTTCAGACATCGATCATTTGACGAAATCAGCTAAAACTGACTACAAGCTCATCAAGCTAGCATCAGTCAAAAATATCTGTTTAGTCGAGCTTCTAGCTCACAAGCTCTAATAGTCACTCATCAACAACTAATAGCTAGCTACAAGCGCTTGTATCTTTTGATGACAGTCATTTGCTCAAAAGATATAATGCGCAATACATGTTTGCTTTTCGTACGTTTCTACATTCAAGATTTGTATGTAATCAAATAAATCATTTGATGAATTGATTATTTAAGTAGCTATTTAATCATCTATTTAAACATGAAGAATGCTTGATAGAGAATCATGTAGAAAGTCATGAAGAGTGCTTGATAGAGAAACATGAAGAATGCTTGATAGAAAAACATGAAGGACGCTTGATAGGGAAACATGAAGGGCGCTTGATAGAGTGCTTGATAGGAAAACATAAAGGGCGCTTGATAGGGAAACATGAAGGGCGCTTGGTAGAGTGCTTGATAGGGAAACATGAAGGGCGCTTGGTAGAAAAACATGAAGGGCGCTTGATAGAGAAACATGAAGGGCGCTTGATAGAGTGCTTGATAGAGAAACATGAAGGGCGCTTGATAGGGAAACATGAAGGGCGCTTGGTAGGAAAACATGAAGGGCGCTTGGTAGGGAAACATGAAGGGCGCTTGGTAGGGAAACATGAAGAGCGCTTGATAGGGAAACATGAAGGGCGCTTGATAGGGAAACATGAAGGATGCTTGATAGAGAGTCATGTAGAGAGTCATGTAGAAAGCCATGTAGAAAGCATTGTTTGACCCGTGTTATGCGCTCGATCGACGCATATTTTGAAGCATGTAGAATGTTTGATAGAGCGTTTGATAGAAAGCTCAGTCGATAGCTCAATAAATAGCTCAGTAGAAAGATTGATAGAAAGATTGATAGAAAGATTGATAGAAAGATCAGTAGAAAGCTCACTAAATGACTCGATCGAAAGATCAGTAGAAAGATCGATCGAAAGATCAGTAGAAAGCTTACTAGATGACTCGATCGAAAGATTAGTAGAAAGCTCAGTGAAAAGCTCAGTAGAAAGTATTGTTTGAAGCACTGTTTGACTCATGTTATGCACTTAATCAACGCGTCTTTTGAAGCATGTTTTGAAGCGAGTAGATTGACTAGTAGATGAACGAGTAGATAGCTGAGTTGATAGCTGAGTTGATAGCTGAGTTGATAGCTGAACATGTTGATATTTTGATTGTTGTTGTTCTAGAAAGTAGAAACTATAAAGGAAAAAAGAAGATGAAAACTTCGAACTTTCTAGCGTCAGCTCTATAAAGTTCGAAGCGAAGATTATCAAGTAGATAGCTGAGCATGTAGAATGATGAGTAGATAGAAAGTCATGTAGAAAGCATTGTTTGAAGCACTGTTTGATGTGTTTTATGCGCTCGATCGATGCATTTGATAGAGAGTAGAATGAAGAGTAGATAGATGAGTAGAATAAAGAGTAGATGAGCGAGTAGATAGACGATTAGAATGAAGAGTAGATGAGCGAGTAGATAGACGAGTAGAGTGAAGAGTAGATGAGCGAGTAAATAAACGAGTAGAATGAAGAGTAGATGAGCGAGTAGATAGACGAGTAGAATGAAGAGTAGATGAGCGAGTAGATAGATGAGTAGAATGAAGAGTAGATGAGCGAGTAGAGTGAAGAGTAAATGAGCGAGTAGATAAATGAGTAGAATGAAGAGTAGATGAGCGAGTAGATAGACGAGTAGAATGAAGAGTAGATGAGTGAGTAGATAGACGAGTAGAATGAAGAGTAGATGAGCGAGTAGATAGATGAGTAGAGTGAAGAGTAGTGCTAAATCAGCTAAATCAGCTTGTAGCTGATTTATGTAGCATGTAAGCTAATCAACGATGCAAACTCAGCTGACAGCTAGCTTGTAGCAAACGTCTCATCTAGTAGCTAGCATATGCATCTTGAGCGCATTAGTATTGAATGAACTCTGCTCACTAGCTCACAAGCTATCTAAGCTCTTTGTCAAAACGTCGATGAATATAGGCGATAGTGAGTAACTGTTTTTAATTATGATGTTATTCAATGCTCTGTAATCAACACATAGTCTTAAACTTTCATTCAATTTTGAAACAAACAGAATTGAGTATTCTGCTGATGATTGCAATTTTCTAATGAATTCTTTTTGCATGTTCTCTTTCAGATATTGTCGCAAAGCGTCAAGCTTTTCTGCTGATAATGAATAAATGAACTGTTTCGTGAATTCTTTGTCATCTATGAGCTTGATCTCATGATTTCACGATTGATGTTTGAGTAGTGCCTCTTGATCACTTTCTTTCTCAAACAGAATTTTATATTTCTGATATTCTTTAAAAATTTTAATGATAGCGAAGTTACTTTTAACCTTTCTGCTTCATAACATCTGTGCATCTGAGCTGTTCTTCAGCTCGCTGCGTATATCATTCGCTGTCATTACGAAGATTTTCACACTCTCTGATGACTTTAATATCAAATGCAATCGCGTCGTTTCTGTATGAAGAAAAGTGATTGTTTCATTGACTCAATCTATCATCGAATTGATCATACGAAGTCATGATATGTCTAAAACTATATCGCTGCCTGACTGCTTCATAAAGTTTA
>JAABUZ0100001519.1_pt1 | contig 43587 bp, 42 predicted proteins | sample 5562091 | NCBI WGS metagenome assembly JAABUZ01 (sample SAMN12813069, study PRJNA571459) | rock metagenome | isolation source: Antarctica rocks | place: Antarctica: Victoria Land, Linnaeus Terrace sud | collected 2015-12-21
AGACCACATAACGCGAGCCCGCCCCGCGGCTCACAGGCCGGCCGCCTCCCGCGGCGCGGGAGGCCGTGTACTGCGGACTGATCGCGGACCCGGTCAGGCCGGAGCTCGATTCCCGGCACCCGACGCCTGCCGCGATCATCGGCGCAGGACTCGTGCTGCTGGAGGAGGGCGTCGTAATCGCGAGGCGGATCGACCGGGAGGCGCTCGGTCACGTCGTGCGTGGCCGCTCAGCGCGCCTCGATCCTAACGAGGTCCTGAGCGTCGCGTCCGTGCAGCTGGCCAGTGCCCGGTGTGCTGCCACCGTCCTTGAGGATCTCGACGTGCCTGACTGGCGGGCGGAGCTTGAGCATCGCGCTGGCAATGTCAAGCCTGAGGACCCGCTGACCGCAATGCTGTTCGCTGCCGTCGGCTTAGCCAGGTTTCTCGTAGAGCTTGACGAAGATCGCCGGCGAGCCGGCCAGACCCTCCTGAGCGTGCTTTCAGCTGCAGCCTCGAGCACTGCCGGTAGCGCAGACCTGGCGTCGGCCCTTGCTGCGGCTCGTGCTGGGCCACCGCGGATTCGGCCGAATCGCGCTGCCAGGCGACGGCCACGCTGAAGCCCCTGCTCAGGGTGCTGGGGCACTCCATGATCCCACCCGAAGTGGCTTAGCCTGGCGCTCCAGGCGGGCGCGGATACGCAAGACCCTCCTAACGGAACTGCGGCTAGCACGGGGCATCCGGCGCGGTGATGAGTCGGTCGATCCGTAGTTCGGTGGGTGGGTGGGTGGTGGTGGTCAGCCAGATGAAGGGGATGGGGACGTCGGTGAACAGGGCGTGGTCTTGGAGGGCGGCGGCGAGGTTTTCGCCTTGGCCGAGGTGGTGGGCGTATTGGTCGGCGGCGTATTCGCGGCCTCGCCAGTAGGCGCCCCAGAGGGGGGCGAGGAGGCGCAGGCCGAGGCCGCCGCCGGCGAGGCCGATGGTGATGCCGGCGATCAGGCCGATGAGCGCGGCGATGAGGGTACTGATCGGTTCGGCGATGAAGTCGTCGGTGACGGTGGGCCGTTGGCGGCTGGGGCTGTTGGCTCGCGCTTCGGTGGGGGTGGGGGTGCGGGTGGGTAGGACGAGGCGGCAGAGCGCTTCGGTGAGCCGGCCGTCGGTGGTGTTGAGGTGGCCGAGTTCGTGGGCGAGGATGGGGTCGGTCACGGTCGGGAGGTCGAGCAGGCCACGGGTGATCATGAGGGTGTGGCCGCGCACGGCGGCGTTGATCTCGTGGTCGTCCACCACGAACCACGCCTTGGGGGCTTTGAGGGTGGGGTCGGTGGCGGTGAGCTGGGCGAGGGAGGTGTCGAGGGCCTCTTGTTCGCGGGTGGAGGGTGGGCGTCCGCCGGTGCGTTGGCGCCAGAGCCAGCCGTTGCCGGGGTAGACGAACGCGGTCAGCGACCACAGGATGGGAAACAGGCATCCGCCGATGCCAAGCGCACCGGTGACAAGACCGCTGGGGAGGTCCAGGCCGATCAGGCCGGTGAGGGCGACGAGCAGGAGTCCGAGCAGTCCGCCGAGCAGCCAGCGGGCGGCGGCCCCGGGGATCTCCAGGGCGATGGTCAGCAAGTACAGGGCGGCGGCGCGCAGTGGCATCAGGACCTCCCGGTTGGAATCATGACGGACAAACGCTCAGAACGGCAGCCGCGCCGGAACAGGCGTCGTCGGCAACAGGGCGGCGGCTGCCGGTGGCGGGGCGGGTGTCGCGACTCGCCGTGGCGCCGGCGAGGGCTCGGGGAGCGTCCGGTTGTGGTCGGGGGCGGGGGTGACCTGGATCTTCATGGCCCGCCCGCGGTTGATGACGTAGGCGGCGCCGGTGGGTAGGGCGCGGACGTGGTTGGGGTCAACTTTGAACTGGTGCTGCAGGCGCGCGGAGCCTTCGGGTTCAATGGCGCGGGGGCCGTAGTGGACGGAGTACTCGGTTGTCTTGCGGGTGCCGGCCAGGGCGATGACCTCGTCGGGGGTGTTGATGCGGTGGCAGACGATGGTCTGCACCGAGCCCAGGATGCGGGTGGCCTGGTCGGCGTCGCCCATCCCGGCGGCGTGCTGGGGGCAGAGGACCAGCGCCGTGTTGAACGCCCGGGCCTGCTCGATGCGCTCGGCCATCCCGGCCCGGGCGGCGAGGGCGGAGAACTCATCGACGACGAGCAGGCACGGCTGGTCGCGGGGCTTTCGCTTGGTGAAGTAGTGGACGAAGTCCTCAAAAGAGAAACCGGGACAGATGCGCGGTCTCGTCCTTGAGGGCGAGGGAGTCCAACAGCAGGTAGCCGGCGGTGGTCTCATCCCAGGACCAGTCGCCGTCCAGCGCTCCGGCGGTGTGCGCGAAAAACGCGTGGTAGCGCAGGCGGACCTGGCGGACCTGCTCTGAGGTCAGCGACGCGGCCGCGCTCGCTGGCCCGTGGGCGGCTTTGAGCTGGTCGAGGTCCATCCGCGAAAGGGCCTGGACGCCGGAGGCTGGCGGGCCGTCGGGGTGCTCGCAGACCAGCGCGATGGTGAGCTTGGCCACGTCGCGATACCACGCGGCCGGCCCGTCTGAGGCGTAGTCGACGACCTCCAGCAGACGGTTGGCGATCGCCCGGGCATCGCCGCGCCACCCATCGATCGCCTCATCCGGGAACACCCGGGTCCTGCGGCTGGCGTCGGCCATCAGCCCGGCGAAGCGCTCGGCGGTCTGGCGGTCGCCCTTGCCGTCGAGGAAGAACACCGGCCCCGGAGAGCTTTTCGCCGTGGCCCAGGCGATCCGCAGGGCAGTTTCGGTCTTCCCCGACCCGGTGGCGCCCATCACGACCACGTGGTGGACCAACCGCTCAGGCGAGAGGACAACAGCGCGTCCGGCGGCCGGCAAGGCCCGCTCGCCTGAGAGCCGCTCACCGAGGACCATGCCGTGCTCCCCGTCGGCCGTGGCCATGATCGCCGCCGGGTCGACTGGGGGCGCCACGACGGGAGGCCGCCGCCGCCCGAAGGCGCGACGCTCGGTGCGGGCCGGACCGGCCTGGCGCACGCGCGGCGGGCTCATGCCATAGGGCCGGTCGGGAGATCGCGGACCGCGAGACTCGGGAACGCCCCAGTCTGAGCGAGGTCGTCGAGCTGGCGTTTGGCGGGCGGGGCGCAGAAATACACGACCGCGTGATGTCGGGCGGCCAGCTCGGAGACGATCGCCTCGGTCCGCGCCCGGGCTTTGGGGGTCAGCTCGACCGGCTCGCTTCCGCAACGCGACCTTCAGTGGGGACACAGTGTTCGGCGCGGCGACCTTCCAGGCTGACGCGGAGTTCCACGGGGCGACCTTCGAGGGCGACGCCAAGTTTGACGAGGCCACCTTCGAGGGCGAAGCGAGCTTCGGCAGGGCGACCTTTAAGGGCGACGCCGAGTTCCGCAAGGCAACTTTCCAGCGCTTTGCCACATTCGTCGAGGCGAAGTTCCATCCCCACGTCGAATGCACCGAGTCGTACTCGCGGCCTCACTGCAGCTTTACCGAGGCGAAGTTCCACGATGTCTGGTTCTGGTCGGCGACCTTCCAGGACGCCTGGTTCGACGGGGCGAGCTTTCGAGGCTACCCTCAGTTCGACCGGGCGACCTTCGAAGGGGACGCCGAGTTCTCCAAAGGCGAAGTTCCAGCGTGACGCGCAGTTCGGTGGAGCGACCTTCCAGCGCACGGCCCGGTTTAAGGCGGCCACCTTCCAGGTGGACGCCAAGTTCCGTGAAACGACCTTCGAGGGCGACGCCGAGTTTGACGAGGCCACCTTCTCGCGCGACGCCAGCTTCGGCAAGGCGCAGTTCCGACGCCGTGCTCTGTTTGAAAAGGCGACGTTCAAGACCGACGCCAGCTTCGAGAAGGCGATCTTCCAGGTCGCCATTTTCCAGGCGGCGACCTTCAAGGACAGCAGGTTCGACCGGGCGACCTTCAACGGGGACGCCAACTTCGAGAAGGCGACCTTCCAGGACGCCAGGTTCCAGGCGGCGACCTTCAAGGGCGTCGCCCGATTCGACGGGGCGACCTTCGAGCGCTCGCGCAACTTCGGCCCGGTCCTCGGATGCACCAGAGTCACCCTCGACCGGACGGTCTTCGCCGAGCCGATCAGGATCGAGGTCAGTGCACGAGCACTCTCCTGCGCAAGGGCGCAGTTCCGCCGCGGCGCCGACCTCTTAGTGACGGGGGCAAAGGTCTGTCTTTGACGACGCCGACTTCGCCGAGCCGTCGATGCTCGCGCCGCGGCGCGAGCCAGTTGTCGGCGAAGAGGTGGTGTCGGAAGAAGGGACGCGTGACCCAGAATGGGAGGTGGCGCCACGGGTGGTCTCGGTGCGCCGTGCCAAGGTCGCCCACCTCACGATCGCCGCCGGCGTGGACCTCCGGGCGTGTCGGTTTGGGGGTGCACACGGCCTCGACCAATTGCGGCTGGAGGGAGTTCGCTTTGCGGAGACACCCTGCGAATGGCGGTGGACGCGCCGGCGGGTGATCTGCGAAGAGCACCAGTGGCGTCGCTGGAATGGGTGCGAGGGGCCAGAGATTCCCAGCCCTGAGTCTGCACCGCAAGCGCCCGAGCAGATCGCCGCGATCTACCGCGCGCTTCGCAAGGGCCTTGAGGACAGCAAGGACGAACCGGGCGCAGCCGACTTCTATTACGGCGAGATGGAGATGCGTCGCCACAGCGCACCCCCGGCGGAGCGCTCGATGCTGTGGCTCTACTGGCTGCTCTCCGGCTACGGGCTGCGCGCCAGCCGAGCACTGCTCGCGCTGGCGCTCACTGTGGTCGCCTTCGCACTCCTCTTTCACTGGTGGGGCTTTCACCCGCATCGAGGCTTCGGGCGGGCGCTGCTCTTCAGCATCGAGAGCACCTCGGGTCTGTTCCGGGTTCCCGAAGCAAAGGGCTTTGTTCTCACCCCTGGCGGAGAGGTGCTGCAGGTCATCCTGCGCCTCGCTGCACCGTTGCTCTTCGGTCTCGCGCTGTTGGCGGTCCGTGGGCGCGTCAAGCGCTGACGGTCGCCCGTTGTGCCGCAGCCCTTGGGGCGATAGGCGAACGTCTGAAGCGAGAAGGAGGGTCTCGGACGTACCCGAGGCGTCGGGCAAGCGCCGAGCCGTGGCAGAGGAGCTGCAACCCGCCGCCCCGGCGGTCTCGAGCGCAGTCGTTGGCCAGGTCCTCGACTCGCGCGCAGTTGTCGCTGCGTCCGGCGCTGTGGGCTCGCGGACAACGCTCAGGCCAGCGCGGTCTACCGTCGCCAGGGACCTGCCCAGCAATGCACACCGGCAGGCAGATCGCCTGGCCTCGGTTTGCCATCAGCCCGCCAGTGTCCCCCACCCCCGCGGGAACCACGTGGCGGACAGTGGCGCAGCCAGCACGCGCCGCGTTGCGTGCTCAGGACGACCGAGTCAGACCGCTGGGTCGGTGAGCATTATCTGGACAAGCATGAACGTTACGCTCTAACGTGAGGCTTGACAGGCGTGACCGCCGCGTCTATGCTCCCCACCGTGGCCGATCCCACGACGCCATGAGCCCCAAGCGCCGCTCCCGGGCCGCCGACGCCCGCGCCGCCATGCGCGAGCTCGACCACCGCATCTCAGACATCGACCGCGAGCTCGAACGCGCCCGCGTCCTGCGCGACGAACGCCGCCGGTTGATAAACGCCAAAGCCGCGCTCTCCGGCGAACCGCTCAGCCCCACCGGCGCCCAGCGCATAACCCAGGAACACGTCGCCGAGTACCTGCGCCAGCACGGACCGGCCGGGCCGCTGGAGATCGCCCGCGCCCTGGGCGCCAGCCAGAGTGGCGTGTCCATGCACCTCTACCGCGGAAAGTGCGACCGCTTCATGCGCACCGCCGATGGCTGGGACCTCGCCGAGCGGACAGGCACGTGATGACCACCATGCTGCTCTCCTTCCAACCCGCTCGCGCGCCCCGACCCTGGCCCCGCCAGACCGTCCATGGACTGCGCGCCGCCTTCGCCGAGCTCTCCCCCGACGCCATCGAGCAGATTGCCCACCGGGTCGCCCAAATGCTCCGCGAAGACACCCCGCCTCCACCAAGCCGACTCGTCGACGCCGAACAGCTCGCCCGTCACTACCGACTCAGCCGCACCTGGGTCTACGAGCACGCCGACAGCCTCGGCGCCATCCGCCTCGGAACCGGCCCCCGCGCCCGACTGCGCTTCGACCTAGCCGAGGTGGCCCGAACCCTCGAAGCCGGCGCCGGGGAGACCGTCCGCTCCAACCCCGCTCCACGAGCGTCGGCGAGGCCAACGCGGCGGCCGCGCGCCGGGCGCGAGAGCCTTCTTCCGATCCGGGATGGCCGGCCGGCCCGGAGCCGGGCGTCCAACATACGGTCCGTTCGCGACGAGTAGGGACCAGTGGCACGACCCGCGAAGGGCACCATCGAGACCCACGTGCTGGAGGGCGGCACGCGGTCGTTCCATCTGCGCTTTCGCGTGTCTGGCCAGCGGGAGCGCGAGATCCTTCACGAGCGTCCCGGGTGCGCCTGCGGCTGTGGCGGAGGGTGGGACGAGCAGAGCGCGCGCAACGAGCTGGGGAACATTCTCGCTCGCGTTCGTGTTGGCGTCTGGCGCCCACGAACCCGGGTACCCCCGCCCACGGAGAGCCGCCGGGCCCAGCCGACGCCGACCTTTCACGAGTACGCATCGCGCTGGCTCCAGGCCAAGGTCGACGGGGCGGTCGGCGACCGGCCAATCGACGCCAATACGGAGGCGGACTACCGCTGGCGGCTGTTGAACCACCTGCTCCCCTTCTTCGCGTCCTATCCACTCGATGCGATTGATCGGGACCTCTGTGTCGAGTTCAAGACTCGCAAGCTCCGCGAAGCCGCGGAGTTGCGCGAGGCCATTGACGCCGGTGCCCAGCTTCGTGACGGCCGCGGGCGGCGCGTCCGGCCGCTGTCGATTGCCTCGGTGCGCAAGCTCCTTGACACGCTCGCCGCTGTACTGGACGACGCCATGGAGGATGAGTACATCGACCGGAACCCGGCGCGCTCCAAGCGCCTGCGTCTGCGCGTTCCCAAGCCGCGTCGCACCTTCTTGGAGATGGACGAGCTCGCGGCGCTGATCGACGCGGCGGACGCCCAGGACGGCCCGCTCGCCTCACGACCCGCCCGCGTCGCATCACCCAGCTCCATGCGAGACCGCGTCGCGGCAGCGGCCGCCGCCGGGCGCCGGCCGAAGCAGATTGCGTCCGAGCTTGGCATCGCCAAGTCGACCGTGAGCTACCACCTCGCCCGCGTGAAGGCTCCGCCGTCTGCGCCGTACGCCGGGCGACGCGCTGTCGTCGAGATACTCGGTCGCAGTGGCCTGCGGGTCAGCGAGGTGTGCGATCTGCGCGTCGGCCACCTCCGCCTTCACGACCCCAATGGCGCTCGCCTTCATATTCCCGACGCCAAGACCGAGGCGGGCATCCGGGAGGTCCAGCTGACCCCCGACATGGTCGAGACGCTGATCGAGCACCTCGACCGCCTCCGACGCCTCGGGCACTCCACTGGCCGCCACGACTTCGTCGTGCAGAACCTCCGCGGTGGACGCCTGAGTCGCCAGCGAGCAGGAGAGATCGTCGGAGAGGCTGCGGCTCACGCCAGCGCTCGCCTGGAGCGCGAGGGCATGCCAGCTTTGCCTCGTACGACGCCGCACTCCCTGCGCCGCACCTACATCTCGATCGCGCTGCTGGCCAACCACTTCGACGTCAAGTGGGTCATGAGCCAGGTCGGCCACGCCGACTCGAAGATGACGATGGACGTCTACGCGCAGCTCGAGCAGCGCGCCGCGCGCTCCCACGGCACGTCGTTCGACCGGCTCGTCCGCCAGGCCCGCGAGCAGCTCATCGCAGCCGCCGCGGGCTCGGGGCTGGACCCCGTTTGGGCCACGAATGGGCCACGAGCTACAGAGCTGGCGCCTTCAGACTCATCGAAAGGAAATGGCGGCGATGAAGATAATGCTGATTTCCAGTACATTCCCCCAATGGCGAGACCCGGACTCGAACCGGGGACACCACGATTTTCAGGGACGCGCCAGAGTCGCTGCTTGTGCGAAAAGTCCCTGCAAATCAGTGTCTCGGCGGTCGTGCGCTGCCGGCCGTATCCCTGCCGATACGGGGAGTGCCCGGGGGGTTTAGGACCTCACGGGGCGGTTGAGGTCCTATTCGCCCAGGGACGCCGGCGGTCGAGCGGCCGGCCGCTGGCCCGGAGGACGCTCACGAGAGCAGATGACCGGCCTGCCCCGTGGCGAGCGTGGTGCCGACGCCGGTGAGGATGCCCGTGCCGACGCTGCCGAGCCAGTCGGCCGTCTTCCGCAGTCGCGTGCGCTCGTCGGGATCCTCGGTCCGTTCGGCTTCTTCGAGTAGGGCTTGGACGAGCCGTTCGATGGCCGCGTCGGCGGCGCCTCGTGGCCAACCTCGTCTCAGCCTGAGCGCGTCCAGGCTCGGCCTAACGAAGCTCGGCCCGTCGATCTGGTCGACGCCGCCGCCGGCTCCGCCGCTTTCGGCTTGGCAGTCGATCAGTAGTCCGGCGTGCGCCAGCTCGGCGATGGCCGTCCGGGAGACTGCATCTGGCAGCGTGATCGTGGCGGCGTGAACGCCCCCTTCTGGAGCGCCGGCTTGCTCGTAGGCGGTGATCGAGGCGTCCAGTGCTGGCTCGAGCGTCGTCCAGTCGAGGGACACGGGCAGGCCCTGGACCCCAGCGCGTGCGCGCTCCGCACGCTGGCCCCGTAGTCGGCCCGCAGCGGTCAGGCTGAAGGAACGCCCCTTGTCGGTGACCGGCGCGTCGAGGCGCACCCATCCGCGCTCGAGGAGATCGTCCACATCGTGCTCGGTGGGCAGCGCCCAGCTCGGATCCCAGCCCGGGTGGTCGACGAGGCGATTCATGCCGCCAGTGTGCAGCAGGTGGAACGAGCGACGATCGGTGCCGGCTCGCAGCCCCTGTCCTTCGGCGGCGATCAGGCGCTCGAGCCAGGTCTCCGGGGGAGCAATGGGCATGCACCGACGTTACCGGCGCAGCCGAACGACCCGCATGGCCTTCGTCGATTCGATGACCTGGTCCTGTGGGCGAGCGCTCCCGACGGGCATCGCGGATGTCCGTCTTGACCCGAGCGACGCGCTCTATGACTTTCTAGCGACCCTTCTCGCCTCGACAGATGGCGCCGGCGGCGGGACGCGACGCGCCCGTCCCCAACTCCGGCTTGTGGAGCAGAGGGGCGCGGCTGTCGAGGTCAGCTATGGGACGTTGATCGGGTCGGGACCGAGGAGGTAGCGGCAGCGCTTCAGGACGACGCTCGCCGCGTGCTCGTGCCACGCCACGAGAGCGCGCCGGTCGGTTTCGCACGCAGCGCAGAACGTGCGGCGTTCGCGTCCAGAGCGACCACCGCCGGCGAGTGCCGGGCCGAGATCGCATCCGGCGCAGCGACCAGCGCCGCGCCGGGCGATCACCCGTGCGCCCGTCCACACGAGCTCGAAGAACCGCTCGCCAGGTCGATTCGGTTCGTCGCCGGCCGCGAGGGGAGCCATCGGGTCCCATGTCGCGGAGCACAGGCCGCCCATGAACGCGAGGGCAACTCCCCGCTCGTTCGGGTCCACGCGCAGTCCGGTAGCTGCCGCGCGCAGGAAGACCGCGACGACCCGTCGTCCGTGCCGCCCTCGCCAGTACCGAGCCGCCAGCTCCAGCGCCGCGTCATTCCACGGCGGCTCGAACTGGCTTCCCCAGTCGGGGTTCGGGTCGATCCACGCGTCGAGACGGGGATCGTCGGCGACCTCGCGCGCATGCTGCAAGAACACCGGTTCCGTGTGGAGCATCGTGGCCAGCGCCCGTGGAGCAAGCAGCCGCTTCGTGACGGCGCGGGCCTTCGTATTGTCGAGTAGGTCGGTCATGGTTGGGTGCTCTGGACGCTGTAGACATCAGGATCGTCGACCGGCCCCTGAACTCGAAGATTCGTGTCGATCGGCGGTCGGGTAGGGCCGCTGGGCGCCCGATCAAGGGGTGTCGCCTGAGCCGAGGTGCTGGACGGCAGCGCGCTCGATGTCGGTCGCTTCGATCAGCTCGGCGCCGCGGTCGATGGCGCTGACCAGCGCGTCGTGTGCGATGCCCAGGGTGCTGCGAAGGTTGCGTCGCGCACGGCCGCGGTTCAGTTCGGCGACCTCGACGACGGCATCCGGGCTGAAGGCAGCGTCGCGGCCTACGTCGGTCGCAAGGCCGGTTCGGCGGTCGAGGATCCGCTCGAGTTGGCCGCTGACGACCTCGGGGACAGGGAGGAGTCGTTCCAGCGCACCATGCTCGCGCCGCGCGGTAGCGAACGAGCCCATCTGAACGTACTCGTCGTGGACGGCGACGACGAATCCGGCGTGTACTTCGGTGAGCGACCGGAGGACTGGACCGAAGAACGCGCCGACGAGCTCTTCTCTGGTGGCCGTCGAGGCTGGACGGCGGGTGAAGCTGTCGGAGTCGTCGACTACGATCACGGGCTGGCGTCCCGTGTCGGCGATCACCTCCAGCGCCTGGTTGACGGCGTCGAGCACCTCGCTGGCTGGCCGGTCGAGCTCTACGCCGGCGAGGCTCCTCGTGACCTCGCGAGCGACCTCGCCGCTTGCGATCCAGAATTTCGCGGCGAGCTTGCCTGCGAGCTTGCGCTCGCTGGCGGGCAGCGGACGCTTCGCGGCGGCGGCGGTCAGGATCGCGCTGCGTTGCTTCTCGGAGAGGCTACGAGCGCGCTCGGCGTCGCGCATGATGCTCTGCACCAGGTGGGCGGCGAACCGGCGGGGGTCGAGGATCACTGCGTCATCGTCGAAGGCGACGGAGACCCAGATCGGGGCGAGGGCGCTGTCCGGGTCGTCGAGCGCGTAGCGCAGCAGGCTGGTCTTGCCACAGCCGATCGGTCCTTGCACGCCAATCCGCTCCGCGCTGTGGGCCGCGCGCACGACCCCGCTCTCGGTCCCGGTGCGACCGGGGTCGTCGAACGCCACGTGGTAGGCGGGCATGTCGACGTGCAGCGGGCTGCTGTCGAACGCGTGCGCGGCGCGCAGGGCGTCGAGTACCTGGCTGCTCATGGGATGCGCTTCACGGCGAAGCTGCGAATCGGCCGGCCAGGCTTGCCAGGGCGATGTTGCTCGGTGCTCTCCAGCAGATCGGCGTCTTGGAGTTGGTGCATCAGCTCGCTGACGCGTTGGCGGCTCGCGCCGACCTGGCGGAGCATCTTGGTATCGGATGCGCTGACGGGACCGTGGTCCACAAGGTATTCGACGAGCCGAGCCGCGAGCGGGCCTGCCACCGCCGCGGCGCGTTCGGCGTGCTCCCGCCCGCGGGCGAGCGCCGGCGGGAGCCCCGCGTGGATGTCGGCGGCCGCGCGCAGCAGACGCCGCGGGTTGCCCGCTCCCGCCGCCAATATCTGGCGCAGCTGGCCTTGGTCGGGGGCCTCTCCGTGGGCTTTGAGGAGGCGGCGAGCGTCGACATCGCTGAGTGGCTCCAGCTCGACCGCGATCGGGAAGAAAGCGTCGGCCGGGGGTTCACGGTAGAGCGGGCCGTCGGGAGTATCGCCCGCTAGGAGCCAGCTCGCTCCCTCGATCGCCCAAAGCTCGTTTCGTAGTGAGCCGAACACCCCGTGGGCAACGTCTGGCGCTAGACCGTCGATCATGAGGCAGACCCGCCGCTCGCGCTCCGCCACGGTCTCGGCGAGCAGGTCGATGAGCTCCATCAACAGAGCAGGCTGCACGACTTGCCCGAACGGACCATCGGGCTTCGAGAGAACGCGAAGGTCATCCATCCATTCGCCGCGACCGCGTCTGCCGTCGAGGCGCCGTACACGCGCGACCAGGACGCCCAGCAGCTGGGCGGGGTCGCCGACCGCCTCCCCGCCCAGCGGCACCGCGTCCATTTCGTGTTCCTGCTCGAGCAGCCACGCCACGTGGTTGAGCAGCGAGCTGCGGCCGCTGCCTGCCTCGCCGAGCAGCAGGACGTTCTGCGAGGCTGTCAGAGCGCCGAGCACGCGCTCGGTTTCCTGTGCGCGGTCGATGAAGCGCCGCTGGTCGACGTGTGTCGGCGCGAGCGGTCTGGAGGTCACGTCGGCAATACTAGCAAAACCATTCTGCCGGTCACCGGCACAATTGGCGTGCGACCGTCGGCGACCTGCGGGCGTGGCTGACCACGACCGTCGCGCGCCTGGCGATCGACGCGCTCACTTCGGCGCGCGCTCGACGCGAGCGCTACGTCGGCACCTGGCTGCCCGAGCCACTCGTCGGCCCGCCGGCCGCAGCGACAGACTCCTCTGACCGGATCGCGCTCGACGAAGCGGTGAGCATGGCGCTCATGGTGGTCCTGGAGTCGCTCACCCCGGCCGAGCGCAGCGCCTTCCTGCTCCACGACGTGTTCGGCTACACCTTCGAGGAGGTGGCCAGCATCGCCGGTCGCACCCCGCAAGCGACTCGCAAGCTCGCAACCCGCGCCCGCAGCCGCGTCGAAGCGGGGCGACCGCGCTACCCGGCCAGCGCCGAGCAACAGCGCCAGATCGTGCAAGCGTTCCTAGCCGCCGCGGGCAACGGCGACATCGATGCCCTGCTGGTGCTGCTCGACCCCGACGTCGAGTACCGCAGCGACGGAGGCGGGCTCGTCCCGGCGGCGCGGAAGATCCTCAGCGGAGCAGACCGCGTCGCGCGAGCACTCACCGCCCTGGCGCGCAACTACAGCGATGCCGTCGACGCCTTTATCGTCGAGGTCAACGGCGCCCCCGGGCTGCTGGTCGAAAGCGAGGGCACGCGCAGCGTCGTCTCTTTCACCGTAGACCACGGGCAGATCCGCGCGATCGACGTTATCCGTAGCCCTGCAAAGCTGGGACACCTCGCCAGATGAGTCGCCCGCAGGCGGACGCGCCGCTGCTGCTCGGGCGACGCCGACGGACGCTGCGGCTGGTGCTCGCCTTGAACGCCACCGTCGACGTGACGATCGGTGCCTTCGCCACGCTGGCGCCGCACTCGTTTTACCGGTACGTCCTGGGGGTCGACCTCCTCGGCCCCTACAACCAGCACCTGATGAGTGATGTGGGCGGCTTCTACCTCGGCTTTGGCCTTCTGTTCGCGTGGGCGGCCTGCAATCTCGCTCGCGAACTGGTCCGCGCGGCGTGCGTTGCCGCGGTGCTGACCAGCGTCCTGCACTTCATCTACCACGCCCAGCACCTCGAGCACTTCACCGGCGGGCAGGCTGCCACTCAGACGGCGGGCCTCGCCATCGCTATCGCACTGCCGATCATCGCCCTACTCATCAGCCGGGGGGGCTAGGTACTCCGCGCCGCGCGTCGAAGGACTCGCCGGCGGGCGTCACCGCCCAGCGCCCGGCTCACGCTCACTGCAGGCACGAGCAGCCGGCTTCCGCTTCGAGTGCCGCTCGGTCAGAAGGGGAATCCTCATCCTTGCCGCCCGCGGTCATCTCGTGATCGGTGTTCGTGAAGGCGGCACGGCGATTGGTCAGCTGCGTCGCGCGGGCTCTGTGGTGCTCAGTCGGCGAGAATGCCGCGTAGTGCTGGTCGGATCGCTGTGGCGGCGTCGAAGTGTGGCTCGGGGCGAGCGAGCTGATCTGCGATCACGCCGTCGATATAGGCCAGGAGCAGCCGGGCGCGACGTTTCGGGTCAGGTGCGCCCGCGCGTTGCAGGAGCGCAGCGAGCGTCGTCCACCAGAACTGCGAGGAACGCGCAAGGCGTTCGCTGGCAGCGGCGTCTTGGGTGGCGTCGAGAAAGAGCGCCCTGCGGGCCAGGGTCAACCGGCGGCCGGAGCCGAGCGCGTGGGTGATTGCCTGGCTGCTGAGCATCAGCAGGAAGCGCTCATCGACGATCGCGTCGTCCCCTGGTGCCAGCACGGGCGGGAGGTTCGCGAGTTCGTGGTCGATCAGGTGCTGAAGGATTCCGTCGATCAGCGACGCTCGGGTTCGAAACACGTTGGAGGTGCTACCGGCCGGCAGGTCGGCCTCGTGGTCGACGGCGCGGTGGGTGAGCTCGCGGGCGCCGCGGAGCGCGAGCACGTTCACCGCGGCGTCGAGCAGTTGCTCTCGGCGGCTGGACACGGCGCGTCGAACACTACGGGTGTTGTCAGACCGCCACTACATCTGTAGTGTTGTCTGGTCAGGAGTGGACGGCTCAATCCCCGGAGGTAGCGAGCGATGACCCAGCGCGGAGACAGATTCGCCTTTCCCGACGGGACGCGATGGCTGGTCGAGCAGGCGCCCGGCGACAGCGCTGACGGTGCGGTCGTGTTCAAGGTCAACGTACCGCCGAGCGTGTTCTCGCCTCCACCGCATCGACATCCCAAGGCGACCGACTCATACGAGGTTCTCGAGGGCAGCTTTTCGGTCCAGGTCGACGGCCAGTGGCGGACCCTCAAGCAAGGCGACCGAGCCGACGTGCCGCCCGGCACGGTCCACACCTTGGCAAACCGAAGCGGCGCGGAGACCGTCGTCCGCAACACCCATTCGCCGGCCAGTGGCTTTGATGAATTCGTCGCTCGGGCCGATCGGCTAATGCGCACGAAACATCACCAAGGCCAAGGACGTCCGGGTACCGATCTTGTTCTCGATGCTCACGCTCGAGTATCCGAACACCTTGATTCCGGGCCGCAGGCGCGACGCCGCGACAACCCACGTGTTCGCATCGCTCGGGCGCGCGCTGCGCATGAGCACAGCAGTCCGATAAAGAGTCCCGGCACCCCCGGCGGGGACTTCGCGCCCACTCCATCTTTTTCGCGGCTTGGTCCGCACGCAGCGAGACCGCTCGCTGGCCGAAACAGACTGCTCCTTCGTCGCCGACGGGGCACTGTCGTCCGGACGGCTGCTTCCGGCGCCGAGCGACAGCCTCGGATCCCGACCCTCGGCGGCGGCAGCAGGGCTCTGCCGAGAGATCCCTGAGCGCCCTGCTCGTCGCCAAATCCGGGCCAACGGGAGTACATACGTCCCTGCCGACGGCCGCTTATGGTTCACGAACAACCCGTACTCTCGCACGCCGAGGCACCGCCGGCGGAGCGCCCGCGACCTGTCGGCAAACGCAAGGGCCGTGTCGCTGACGCCACATCCCGCCGGAATGTTCCCCGGTGACGTTCACGGGGCGGCCCTCCTATGCCAGCAGAAGGCTGCATCGGGTCGCTCGACCGCCGCGGCAAGGAGCGCTAGATGCCCACTCAAACCCTCAACCACCCTCAGGTTTTGGACCTGAAAAGGACTCCGCGCGCAAATCAGGCCCTGCAGCGCCGCGTCAGCCGGCCCGACGCGCCGCTCAAATACCGCCCATATGCAGGCATCTTTACGAATGGCGAGACCCGGACTCGAACCGGGGACACCACGATTTTCAGCGGCGCGCCCGAGTGCCCCTGCTGGTGTCCTACTCCGGCTCTTGGTCCTCGTCGGCGAACTGGGTGCGGGCCCGGCTGATCTGGTCACGCAGCCGGTCCGCGACCTGCTTATAGACGGCCAGCACGCTGCGGTCCTCAAGCCGGTAGCAGCGCAACCGACCCTGGCGCCGCGCCGCCCCCACCCCGCCCGACGCAACAACGCCAGATGCCGCGAAGCGTCATAGACGCTGACCTCTACCTCCCCAGCCAGGTCGCCCACCGACACCTCGCCACCCCGATCCAACGCGTCCACCAGGCGGATCCGCGCCGGGTGAGCGATCACCTCCAACCGCGCTCCCACACGCCCAGCCACCGCCACACTAATCGGCCGCCGAAGCATCATTCTCCAACCAGGAGGGGGTCGCAGATCGGGCCGACGATGCCCGTCCCCGACGGGGCATCTCAGCTCCAGTTCGCCCTCGCCGGCGTCGACGAGCACGTCGACGCTGCAGCCGATCTGTGCGTCCAGCGGCCGCTCCACGGTCACACCACGGCGCGCGTCAGGAGCGTTGGGGTTCCGGGAACGGGCGCGGCACTGCATGGGACGTCTCCTCGCGTCGGGGTATCGCGTTGATGCCGCTCGGTATCCTGGCTTCCGGCTCGACGCTTCCCCCGGCCTTCCAGTCCGCGATGGACCGTGGCTTACCGCCGCGTGGCGGTGTGGACGTCACTCCTCGGTGACAGTTGCGGGATAGCCCCGGATTCGCACCGGGTTCCCGAACCGCGCGATAGACCGTACAGCACGGTGGATGCCCGGGGCTAGGATCGCGCCACGATGAGAAAGCTGCTTGTCATCGGGATCGGGGCGGGCGATCCCGAGCATGTGACCGTGCAGGCGATGGCGGCGCTCAATGAGGCCGACGTTCTCTTGATCATCGAGAAGGCCGGCGAGCGCGAGGACCTCGTCCGGCTGCGCAAGGAGATCTGCGACCGGTATATCGAGCGGGCGTCGTATCGGATCGTCGACGTCCCGGACCCCGAGCGGGATCGCACGACACCTGCTTACCGGGCGGCCGTGGAGGAATGGCGCGGCAAGCGCGCCGACGTCTGGGAGCGGGTGATTGCCGACGAGCTCGGCGAGGACGAGAGCGGCGCGTTCCTCGTCTGGGGCGACCCGTCGCTCTATGACAGCACGCTGGCGGTCATCGACGAGATCCGCTCCCGCGGCACGGTCGCCTTCGAGCATCGCGTGATCCCCGGGATCAGCAGCGTCCAGGCCCTGGCCGCGCAGCATCGGATCCCGCTCAACCGTGTCGGCGGCGCCGTCCAGATCACCCCCGGCCGGCTGCTGCGCAATGGCTTCCCGGCCGGCGTCGACGACGTCGTGGTGATGCTCGACGCCCAGTCCTCGTTCCGGGCGGTTGCCGACGAGGATCTCGAGATCTACTGGGGTGCCTATCTCGGTACCGTGGACGAGCTGCTGGTGTCCGGGCGCCTGACCGAGGAGGTCATGGGAGAGATTGAGAGCGTGCGCGCGCATGCACGCGAACGCAAGGGGTGGATCATGGACACCTACCTGCTGCGTCGCAGGAACGGCCGCTAATTCGTCGCGAAGCCGAGCAGTACGAGCAGGGTCGCGACCTCGGTCAGCGCGACCGTCGCGCCGAGCGTGTCCCCGGTCCGGCCGCCAAGCGTGCCACGGGCCCAGCCGGTGATCGTAAAGGTCAGGAGGAGTACCGCGCTGACGGTCGCGAGTCCGTGTCCGACCCCCGCGAGTAGGACGGCCGCGGCCAGGGAGACGACGGTGGCGACGCTCAGTGCGCCGGGGCCGACGTCGAACGAGGCTCCCAGTCCGTCGGGGCGTGCCGGGGCGGCGAGCACGGCATGCAGCAGCGCCGCCCAGCGGCCTGCGACGCCGGCGAGCACCAGCGCCCGCACGGCAGCGTCCGGGTCCAGTCCGGCGAGCGCGGTCACGGCCAGCAGCATCCAGGTGATCAGCGCGAGCGCACCGAACGTCCCGATCGACGAGTCGCGCATGACCTCGAGGCGGCGTCCACGGTTGCCGCGTATCCCGAGCCCGTCGGCGCAGTCGGCAAGCCCATCCTGGTGGAGTGCGCCGGTGATCGCCACGAGCGTCGCGGTGGCAAGCACGGCGGCCGCCGATGCCCCGACCAGCGGGTCCGCGCCGGCGCGAACTCCGCCGGCGATCGCGCCGACGAGCGCTCCGACGAGCGGGAACCATGCCGCGGCCGTGCCAAGGCCCGCGGGCTCGCCGCGATGGCGGACGGGCAGGACGGTCAGGAACCCGACCGCGAGCACGGCACCGTCGGCCGCGCGGCGAATGGAACCCACGCCGCCTCAGCGCCGGCGGGTGACGCCGGCCTCCTCGAAGGTCGCCATCTCGCGGTGAAGGAGACCGGCGGCCGCGACGATCGGCAGGGCGAGCAGCGCGCCCGACGCCTCGCCGAGGCGCAGTCGCAGGTCAAGCAATGGTTCGAGTCCCAGCTCGGCCAGCGCCACGTCGTGGCCCGGCTCGGCGGAGCGGTGGCTTGCCACCAGCACCTCGGCCGCCGCGGGGTCGAGGCCGACGGCCGCTAGCGCAGCCGCGGTGACGGCGTAGCCGTCGAGGATGACCGGCAGTCGGCGCCGCGCGGCCTCGACGATCGCTCCCGAGAGCGCGACGAGCTCCAGCCCGCCGAGTGCGGCGAGCGCCTCGTGGGCGGCCAGCCCGGTCCCGTGGCGCTCGATAGCGGCGGCGACGACGGCACGCTTGCGCGCCACGCCTTCGGCGTCCAGGCCTGTGCCGCGCCCCACCGTCATCACGGGGTCGGCCCCCGTGAGGACGCAGACCAGCGCGGCCGTCGTCGCCGTGTTGCCGATCCCGATCTCCCCGAGAGCCAGGCAGTCGACCCCGCGCTCGGTCAGGTCGGCGGTGAGCGCGGCGCCGGCTGCCAGCGCTTCGTCGCGCTGACCACTGGTGAGCGCCGGGCCGGCGAGCAGGTCGGCCGAGCCGGGCGCGATCTTGGCGTCGCGGACGCCGGGTGGCGTCGGCCCGATCAGACCCAGGTCGGCGACCAGCAGCTCGTGACCACCCGCGCGCGCCAGCACGCCGACGGCGCTGTCGCCACGGGCCGCGGCCGCGGTGACCTGGGCGGAGACCTCGGCGTCGAACAGGCTCGTCCCATGGACGACGTGCCCGTGATCGGCTGCGCACACCAGCACGCCCGCGCGTGGTCGGACGGGCGGCGGTGCACCCGTGATCGACGCCCAGCGCTCGATCAGGGCCTCCAGCGCGCCGAGGCTGCCGCTGGGTTTGACGAGCTCGTCGAGGCGGTCGCGGGCGCTGATTGCGGCGGCCCGGTCGGGCACCGTGCCCGCGGCCGACGGCGCCGCTGCTGTGCTCTGGCGCCAGCGCTCGTCCATGACGACGTCCTCCACCGGCATCCGTGATGACCACCCGGCGGCCTCGAGGCCGGGGCGATCCGGGCGCTCGTCGGGCCAGCCGAGACACAGGTAGGCGATCGGGTCGACCGTCGCTGGGATCCCGAGTAGCGCCCGCAGATCGTCGGGGCGATAGAAGCTGACCCAGCCGACCCCGAGCCCCTCAGCGCGGGCCGCGAGCCACAGGTTCTCGATCGCGCACGCCGTGCTGTAGACGTCGGTCTCGGGGATGGTGCCCCGGCCTAGCACCTCGGCGGCGGGATCGCCGTGGTCGCAGCAGACGCAGATGCCCAGCGGCGCCTCGACGATGCCCTCAACCTTCTGGTCGAGGAACTGGCGGGCTCGCTCGTCAAAGCGGTCGGCTTGTCGCAGCCGCTCACGCTGAGCGAGCCGGCGGACCTTCATCCGCGTCGCCGTGGCGCCGACGACGATCAGCCGCCAGGGCTGCATGAGCCCTACCGAGGGCGCGCGATGAGCGGCCTCGAGCACGCGGCGCAACACGTCTTCGGGAACCTCGTCGGGCCGGAAGCGCCGGATGTCGCGCCGTTCGGCGATCACGCGGTGCACGGCCGCGCGAGCGCTCTCGGGATAGCGCCAGCCCGTGGGGTCGCCCGCGCGCACCGCGGCACGCGAGGCGTCGTAGCCAGGCGGCGTGGACGGGCGGAAAAGACGGTCCCCGGGGGTCACGCCGAGAACAGTAAGCGGTTCGGCACGACCCTCTGCGCGTCGGTAGCATGGTCCCGTCAGCGTGGCGGCGCGAGGAATCCGGTGAGAGTCCGGAACGGTCGCGCCACTGTGACCGGGAGCTTCGGCGCCCGGGAAGTCAGGAACTCGTCCGCCACGAGCCCTTCCCAGTTCGGGACGCTTGATCCCGTGGAGGTATTCACCATGCACTCGCAGGTCTTGCAGGCTCCGATCCCCCAGCGGGATCGAATGTCTGCGTGAGACGGCTGCTTCTCGTCCGACACGCGCCCACGAGTGCGACGCGGTCCTTCGCGTTCCCGGCGGACGAACCGCTCGACGAGGGCGGGTTCGTCAGCGCCGGGGCGCTCCGTGCCGCCATCTCGTCGCGCGCCGAAGCCCTCTGCGGCCCAGCGCTGCGCTGCCGGCAGACCGCCGAGGTCGCAGGCCTCCTGGAGCCCCAAGTCGACCCGGCACTGGCTGAGTGTGATTTCGGGACATGGGCCGGCCGGACGCTCGCCGAGGTCACCGCCGCGGAGCCCGAGAGCGCCCGCGCATGGATGACCGACGCCGACGCGCGACCGCACGCCGGCGAGACCCTGGGGGAGTTCGCCGCCCGGGTCGGGGCCTGGCTCGACGGCCAGGCCGCGCGCGACGGCAGCGCGGTGGCGATCACACACGGCGGGGTTGTCAAGGCCGCCATGGTCCACGCGCTGCGCGCCCCGATCGACGCGTTCTGGCGCATCGACGCCGCACCGCTGGCGATCACCGAGCTGCACGCCCATGATGGACTCTGGACCGTGACGCGGCTCAACTGCGCGGTTCGGGCATGAGCGGCGCCGCGCTCGCCTGCGGCTACGCCGCGGACATCGCCTTTGGCGACCCGCGGCGCTGGCACCCGGTCGCCGGCTTCGGACGGCTCGCGACCGCAGCTGAGCGCAGGTCCTACGTGCCGACGCGGGCCCGCGGCGCCGCATACGCCGCGGCGCTCGTCGCCACTGCGGCGCTGGCCGCGGAGCTCACCGCGCGCCTCGCCGACCGCCGAGCCCTCGGACATACCGCGGCCTTCGCGGCGGTGACGTGGGCGGCGCTGGGCGGCCGCTCGCTCGTCTCCGAAGCTCGCGGGCTCGCCGCGCAGGTCGACAGCGGTGACCTCGAGGTCGCCCGACGCGCTCTACCCGCCCTTTGTGGCCGCGACCCCGAGGCGCTGGACGCGGACGGGCTGTGCCGGGCGGTCGTCGAGTCGGTCGCTGAGAACACCGCCGACGCCGTTGTGGGCCCGCTCTTCTGGGGCGCCGTGGCCGGGCCCGCCGGCGTCGCGGGCTACCGGGCGGCGAACACGCTCGACGCGATGGTCGGACACCGCAGCGAGCGGTATGCGGCGTTCGGGTGGACGGCCGCGAGGCTCGACGACGTGCTCAATTGGCCGGTCGCTCGCGTCAGCGCGCTGCTCGCCGCCGCCTGCGCGCCGCTCGTCGCGGGCTCGCCGCGGCAAGCCCTGCGGACCGTGCGCCTTGACGGCCCGGCCCATCCGAGTCCGAACGCCGGACACATCGAGGCTGCGTTCGCCGGGGCGCTCGGAGTGCGGGTCGGAGGTCCACTCACGTACGCCGGTCGAGTGGAGGGGCGCCCTACGCTCGGCACCGGACGCGTTCCCGGCACCGAGGACGTGCGCCGCGCCGCACGCCTATCGGTCGCGGTCGGCGCCTGCGCCGCCGCGCTCTGCGCCCTAGCCCGGAGCGCCCGATGAGGGGCGCGCTGCTCGTCGCAGGCACCCACTCCGACGCGGGAAAGTCCGTCGTCGCCGCCGGGATTTGCCGCTGGCTCCAGCGCGCCGGCGTGCGCGTCGCGCCGTTCAAGGCGCAGAACATGGCGCTCAACTCGGTCGTGACGCTCGACGGTGCCGAGATCGGCCGGGCGCAGGCCGTCCAGGCCGCGGCCGCGGGTATCGAGCCCGAGGCGGCGATGAACCCGATTCTGATCAAGCCGTCGGGTGAGCGCCACAGCCAGGTCATCGTGATGGGCAAGCCGTACGCCGACGCGGACGCCCGCTCCTATCAGGAGCTCAAGCACGAGCTGCGGCCGGTCGTCGCTGAGGCGCTGGCCGGTCTGCGCGAGCGCTTTGACGTCGTCGTCTGCGAGGGCGCTGGCAGCCCGGCAGAGATCAATTTGCGCGCGGCCGATCTGACCAACATGTGGCTGGCGCGCGAGGCGGGCCTGCCGGTGATCGTCGTCGCCGACATCGATCGCGGCGGCGTGTTCGCCTCGTTGTTCGGCACCCTGGCGCTGCTGGACTCCGCCGACCAGGCGCACGTCGCCGGATTCGTCATCAACAAGTTCCGCGGCGAGCGCACGATCCTGGCGCCGGGCCTCGGCCAGCTCGAGGACCTGACCGGCCGCCCGACGCTCGGGGTCCTGCGCCACGTGGAGGGCCTGTGGATGGATGTCGAGGACTCGCTCGCGCTCGAAGCCGCGAGGCCAGAACTACCCGGCACCGGCGACACGCTCGACGTCGCCGTCATCCGGCTGCGATGGATGAGCAACTTCACCGACGCGGATGCGCTCGCTGCCGAGCCGGGCGTCCGCGTGCGCTTCACCCGCTCGATCGCCGACGTCGAGCGCGCCGACCTTGTCGTGATCCCCGGCACGAAGGCCACCGTCGAGGACCTCGACCGCCTGCGCGCTGCCGGACTGGACCGCGCGCTGGCCGACCGGGCCTCCGCTGGCGCGCCGATCCTCGGTGTCTGCGGCGGCTACCAACTGCTCGGCGAGCGCATCGACGACGACGTCGAGTCCGGCCGCGGGGCGGTCGCTGGCCTCGGTCTCTTGCCGGTCGCCACGCGCTTCGAGGCCGCCAAGATGCTGCGTCGGCGCAGCGGCCGCTCACCGCTGCTCGGGGCCGAGGCGTCGGGCTACGAGATCCGCCACGGCCGGGTCGAGCGCCACGGCGGCGAGACGCTGCTGGTCGCCGACGACGGCGAGCCCGACGGCTGCGTCGCCGGCTCGGTCCTGGGGACCGCGTGGCACGGCGCGCTCGAGCACGACGGCTTTCGCCGCGCCCTGCTGGCCCGCGTCGCCGCGCAGCGCGGGCGGCGCTTCGTGCCGGGGACCGGATCGTTCGCCGCGGCCCGCGCGGCACGGCTCGACGCGCTTGGCGACCTGATCGCCGACCACGTCGACACCGAACGGCTGACCGCCCTGATCGAGGGCGGAGCGCCCACGGACCTGCCCACCATCGAGACGGAGGTGCGGCCGTGCTGCGCTTCGTGACCACCGCCGACACCGAGATCCTGGCCGCCGCCGCCGCCGTCGAACGACTGCCGGACGACTTCCCGTCCGTGTATTGCTCCAACCCGGCCGGCCATCCCGATCCGGCCGCGCTGGTCGAGGAGATCCTCGACGGCGCGCGCGTGGTGCTCTGCCGCGTCCTCGGCGGGCGCCGCGGCTGGACCGAGGGCCTCGACCTGCTCGTTGAAGGCTGCCGCCGGCGCGGCACGATCCTGCTCGCGCTCGGCGGCGAAGCCGAGCCCGACGCCGAGATGACCGCTATGTCGACGGCGCCGGCCGGCGCCGTCGCGCAGGCCGGCGAGTACCTGCGCCACGGCGACGTCGACAACGTCGAGCAGCTCCTGCGCTTCCTCGCCGACACGTTCCTGCTGCAGGGCCACGGTTTCGAGCCGCCCCGCCAGGTCTCAGACCTCGGCGTGTACGTCCCGGGTCGCGGCGACGTGACGATCGAGGAGGCCGTCGCCGCCCATGACCCCGACCGGCCCACGGTGGCCGTCTGCTTCTACCGCTCCCACCGTCTGACCGGCAACACCGCGTTCGTCGACGATCTGCTCAGCGCGATCGAGGCCGCGGGCGCCAACGGGCTGGCCGTCTGGAGCTACACGCTGCGCCGTGACGCCGACGGCCATGTCCCGGCGCTCGCGCTGCTCGACGGCCGCGTCGACGCGCTGCTGGTCACGATGCTGGCCACCGGCGGTGCCGGGGCGAGCGACAACGCCAGCGCGGCCGGCGAGGGCGTCGGCGAGCACTGGCAGGAGTGGGATGCCTCGGCGCTCGCCGCACTCGACGTCCCGGTGCTGCAGGCCGTCTGCGCGACCAGCCCGCGCGCCGCATGGGAGGCTTCGGACTCCGGGCTGACGCCCCTCGACGCGGCCACCCAGGTCGCGATCCCCGAGTTCGACGGGCGCCTGCTCGGTGGCGTCGTCTCGTTCAAGGAGCGAGACGCGCAGGGCTCGCCGGTCGGTGTACCGGTCCCCCGCTACGTCGCCGACCGCGAACGCTGCGCGCGCGTCGCCCGGCTCGCGGTGCGCCACGCGCGGCTGCGTCGCCTCCCGGCGCAGCGCCGTCGCCTGGCGCTGCTGCTGACCAGCTTCCCGACCAAGCACGCCAGGGTCGGCATGGCGGTCGGGCTCGACACGCCGGCCAGCGCGCTGGAGCTGCTGCGCGCGCTGCGCGAGGACGGGATGCGCGTCGAGCACGGCTTCGGCCACGGCGACGAGCTGATGCACGCGCTGATCGGGGCGGGCGGCCACGACCCGGAGTTCCTCACCGGCGAGCAGCTCGCCGCCGCGCCGCTGCGCCTGCCGGTCGCCGACTACCTGGCCTGGTACGCGACGCTTCCGGCCGGGCTGCGCGCGTCGATGGAGGAGCGCTGGGGGCCCGCGCCGGGCGACCGCTACGTCGAGGGCGAGGACTTCGTGATCGCGGGGCTGGAGCTGGGCAACGTGCTGATCGCCATCCAGCCGCCGCGCGGCTACGGCGAGGACCCGGTGGGCATCTACCACGACCCGGAGCTCCCGCCGACCCACCACTACCTCGCCTGCTATCGCTGGTTCGACGCCGCCTGGGGCGCCGACGCGATCGTCCACCTCGGCAAGCACGGCACGCTGGAGTGGCTGCCGGGCAAGATGCTTGCGCTCTCGCCGGCCTGCGCGCCCGACGCCGCGCTGGGCGACGTCCCGCTCATCTATCCATTCGTGGTCAACGACCCCGGCGAGGGGGTGCAGGCCAAGCGCCGCGCGCACGCGCTGATCGTCGACCACCTCGTCCCGCCGATGATGCGCGCCGACAGCTACGACGAGCTCGCCGAGCTGGAGGCGCTGCTTGACGAGTACGCGCGCCTGGAGGTCCTCGACCCGCCCAAGCTGCCGGCGTTGGCGTCGCGCATCTGGTCGGCGATCGAGCGCGCCAACCTGCAGTCCGACCTCGACATCCACGAGCGCCCCGACGACGTCGGCGCGCTCGTCGGGCATATCGACGGCTACCTCTGCGAGGTCAAGGACATCCAGGTCAAGGACGGGCTGCACGTCCTCGGACAGGCACCCGAGGGCGAGCAGCTTCGCGGCCTGACCTCGGCGATGCTGCGGCTCGGATCGGGCGGCATCCCCGGGCTGCGGCGTGCCGTGGGCGCCGCGTTCGGACTCGACGAGCCGGCGCTCGTCGCCGCCGCGGGCGCGCCCGCGCCGGAAGTCCCGGCCGAACTGCTCAAGCGCTTCCGCGGACCGGCCGCGAGCGGGGGGGACCTCGTCGATCGCCTTGAGGACGCGCACATGGCGCTGCTCGACGCGCTGGCCGCCGGCGGCTGGGACACAGCACAGATCGACGCAACGTGCGAGACGGTGCTCGGCCACCGCGACGACGGGGTACTGCGCGCGCTGCGCTTCGCGTGCGACGAGGTGGTACCGCGGATCATGCGCACCGGCGACGAGCTGACCAACATCGTGGTCGCACTGCACGGCCGCCACGTTCCGTCCGGCCCGTCGGGCGCCCCGACCCGCGGGCGCGTCGACGTCCTGCCGACCGGCCGCAACTTCTACTCGGTCGACCCGCGCGCTCTGCCGTCAGAGCTCTCGTGGGAGGTCGGCCAAAGGCTCGCCGACGCGGTGCTCGACCGGCACCGCGCTGAGACCGGCGAGCTGCCAGGCATGGTCGGCCTCGTGGCCTGGGGCACGGCCGCGATGCGCACGCAGGGCGACGACATCGCCGAGATCCTCGCGCTGCTCGGCGTGCGGCCAACGTGGCAACCCGAGTCGCGGCGTGTGACCGGGATCGAAATCGTCCCGCTGGCCGAGCTCGGCCGCCCCCGCATCGACGTGACAGTCCGCATCTCGGGGTTCTTCCGCGACGCCTTCCCCCACCTCGTCACGCTGCTCGACGACGCGGTGGCCATGGTCGCCGCGCTCGACGAGGCGCCCGAGGACAACTACGTGGCCGCGCACGCGCGCGCACACACCGAGCGGCTGGGCGACGAGGGCGCGTGGCGGCGCGCGACGACGCGCGTGTTCGGCTCCAAGCCCGGGACCTACGGCGCCGGGCTGATGCAGCTGCTCGACACGCGCGACTGGCGCGACGACTCAGACCTGGCCGCCGTCTACGAGGCCTGGGGCGGCTACGCCTACGGCCGCGGACTGGACGGCGCGCCCGCGCAGGACTCGATGCGCGACTGCTACGCGCGGATCGAGGTCGCGGTCAAGAACGTCGACTCCCGCGAGCACGACATCCTCGACTCCGACGACTACTACCAGTACCACGGCGGCATGATCGCGACCGTCCGGGCACTCACCGGCCGCGACCCGGCCGCCTACCTGGGCGACAGCTCCGACCCGTCACGGGTCGTGGCGCGCACGCTGGCCGAGGAGACGCGCCGCGTCTTCCGCGCACGGGTCGCCAACCCGCGCTGGATCGCGTCGATGATCCGCCACGGCTACAAGGGAGCCGCGGAGCTGTCGGCCACCGTCGACTACCTGTTCGGCTACGACGCGACGGCCGGCACCGCCGAGGACTGGATGTACGAGCAGGTCGCCCAGCGCTACCTGCTCGACGCCGACGTCGCCGCGTTCATGGCCAGCTCGAACCCGTGGGCGGCACGCGGCATCGCCGAGCGCCTGCTCGAAGCCGCCGACCGCGGACTGTGGGCTGACCCTGACGACGCGACGCTCACCGGCATCCGCGACCGGTTCCTCGCCCTCGAGGGCGAGCTCGAGGAGACGCAGGCATGAGCGACCTTCCCGCCTTTCCGCTCAGCGCGATCGTCGGCCAGGAGGCGCTGATCGAGGCGCTGCTGGTCAACGCGGTCACCCCCGGCGTCGGCGGCGTGCTCGTCCACGGCGAGCGCGGCACGGCGAAGTCCACCGCGGTGCGGGCGCTAGCGCCGCTGCTGGCGCCGGTGAGCGCCGCGCAGGACCAGCCCTTCGCGTTCGCACCGGGCGAGATCGCGCCCGGCGGGCCGGTCCCGGCCGACGCACCGGTGGCGCCGCGCCCGGCGCCGCTGGTCGAGCTGCCGCTCGGCACGACGCTCGACCGGCTTGTCGGCGCACTCGACCTCGGCCGCGCACTGGCCGGCGAGCAGGCATTCGAAGCCGGCCTGCTCGCCCGCGCTCACCAGGGAATCCTCTACGTCGACGAGGTCAACCTGCTCCCCGACCACCTCGTCGACGCGCTGCTCGACGCGGCGGCCGCCGGCGTCGCAAGGGTCGAGCGCGAGGCGGTCTCGGTCCAGCACGCGTCGCGCTTCCTGCTCGTCGGGACGATGAACGTCGAGGAGGGCGACCTGCGGCCGCAGCTATTGGACCGCTTCGGCCTGGGCGTGGACGTCCGCACTCCCACCGAGCCCGCCGTCCGCGCGGAGATCGTGCGCCGCCGCCTAGCATTCGAGCGCGACCCCGCCGCCTTTGCCGAGCGCTGGCGCCCCCACGAGTCAACGCTGGCCGAGTGGATCGCCGCCGCGCGGGCGCGGGTCGACCGCGTCGCTCTGCCGGAACGCGAGCTGCTGCGGATCACCGGCGCGTGCGCGCGGCTCGGAGTCGACGGCGTCCGCGGCGACATCGTCAGCGCGCTCGCCGCGCGGGCGCTCGCTGCACTCGACGGCGCCGACGAGGTCAGCGAAGACCATGTGCGCCGCGCCGCCGCGCTGGCGCTCGCCCACCGTCGCCGCCGGGACCCCCTCGACGGACACGCCTCGACCGATGACGAGCTACAGCGCGCGCTCGACCAACCGCCTGACGACGAGCCGCCTGAGGACGATCCGTCGCCGAGCGGTGGCCAGCCGGACGAGGTGGAACGGGCGAGCGGCAACGGCGCACCCCCAGCCACGACGGCCGCTCCCGCCGGGCAGGCTCAGGACGCCGGCCCTGACGGCCCCGTCGCCGAGGAAGCGTCCGCCTCGAGCCAGACACCGCCGTCGTCGGATCTCCCAGCCGGGCCGCGTACCGACGCGCCGGTCGCCGCGCGGCTGCCGCTCGACGCTCTCGCCCTGGCCGGGGTCGGCCGCGGGCCCGCGGGGCGCCGCGCACGGACCGCCGGCACCGGGGCGGGAGCGATCGACACTCGCCCAGCGCTGCACGGATCGGAGGACCTCGCGCTGGTCGCCAGCCTGCGCGCCCGCCTGCTCGGTGCCGGCCCGGGCCACCTGCGCGAGCACATCCGCGCCGGGCGCGAGGCGTCCTTGCTGTGCCTGGTCGTCGACGCGAGCGGGTCGATGGGCGCCCAGCGACGCCTGGCACGCGTCAAGGGCGCGCTGGTCTCGCTGCTGCGCGACGCCTACGCGCGCCGCGATCGTGTGGCGGTGATCGCCTTCCGCGACGACGCAGCGCAACTGCTCGTCGTCCCGGGGGCCCCGCTTGAGCGCGCCGCCGCCGCCCTTGCTTCCCTGCCGACGGGCGGGCGCACGCCGCTCGCTGCCGGCCTGCACGCCGCCGAGCGGCTGGTCGACCGCGAGGCGCTGCGCGACCCGACCCGCCGCTCGATCGCTGTGGTACTGACCGATGGCCGCGTGGCCGACCCCGACGGTGCCATCCCGCGAGCCGCGGCTGCACTTGGGCGGACGGCCTATGCCGTAGTGGTCGTCGACACCGAGGAGGGGCCGGTCCGCGTCGGCCTGGCCGCAGCACTGGCCGCCGCGGCCGGCGGCCGCGTGCATCCCCTCGTCCCCGCGCCTTCGACCTTCAGGAGAGCCGCATGACCGAGCCGACTAGCGACACCCCGCTGGCCCGCCACGGCGGCGGCGACGTCGACGTCCCGCACCGCCCCGGCGACAAGGGCAGCGCCGAGCCCAAGCGCCGCAAGCCCCGCGACCGGCCCCTGGTCATCGTCGCCACGGGCAGTGGTAAGGGCAAGAGCACCTCGGCGTTCGGGATGCTCATGCGCTCCTGGGCGCGCGGCTATCGCTGCGGCGTCTTCCAGTTCGTCAAGTCGGGCAAGTGGAAGGTCGGCGAGGCCAAGGCCGCCGCGGCGCTGGGCGGGATCGACTGGGAGAAGATGGGCGACGGCTGGTCGTGGCTATCCAAGGACCTCGGCGAGTCGGCCGATCTCGCGCGCGAGGGCTGGGCCGAGGTCAAGCGGGCGATCGCCGAGGAGCGCTACGAGTTCCTGCTGCTCGACGAGATCACCTACCCGGTCAAATGGGGCTGGATCGAGGTCGACGACGTCGTCGCCACGCTGCGCGACCGGCCGGGCTTCCAGCACGTCGTGATCACCGGCCGCGACGCCGCGCCCAAGCTGCTCGACCTCGCCGACCTCGTCTCGGAGGTCGTCAAGGTCAAGCATCCGATGGACCAGGACATTCGCGCCCAGCAGGGGATCGAGTGGTAGCCGTCCTGGTCATCCTCGACGGAGCGAGCGAGCCGCTGGGCCTCGCGCCGACCAGCCTCGAGCGCGCGCGGACCCCTGTCCTCGACCAGCTCGCCGGCGAGGGAACGTTGATGCGGCTGACCACGGTGGGGCCGGGTCTTGCGCCCGGCTCGGAGGCGGCCATTCCCGCGCTGCTCGGCTGGGCGCCGCCGGCACCGGTGGACCGCGCCGCGCTGGAGGCCGCCGCGCGCGACATCGCCGTGCCGGCCGGTCAGCGAGCCTGGCGCATCGACCGCGACGGCGGGCGACGCGCGACTGACGCCGCGACGCACCGCATGGCGACCGCGCTGCGATGCGAGCTTCCGGGCCACGCCGTGCACGCCATCGGCGGCCATCGCCTGCTCGTCTGCGGGTCCGCGCCGTGGCCGGCGGCGCTGGCCCGGCGACCGGAGCTGCGCGTGTGGCCCGACGGTGTGCTGCCACCGCGCGTCCTGGGAAGCGACACGGTCGTCGTCGCCGCGCCGGGCGCCGCCGCGGGTGCGGGCCGGCTGATGGGCGCCACCGTCGTCGTCCCCCCGGGCGCCACGGGCCGCCCCGACACCGACCTCGCGGCGAAGGCGAACGCTGCGCTGGAAGCACTGCGCCGAGCGGGGCGCGTCGTGGCTCACGTCGGTGGGCCCGACGAAGCGGCCCACGCGTGCGACGCCGCCGCCAAGGTCGCCCTGCTTGAGCGCATCGACCGCGAGCTGCTCGCGCCCCTCGCCGCAGCGGTCCGGGCGACGGCCGCGACGCTGACCGTCTGTCCCGACCACGGCTGCGACCCGGCGAGCGGCGAGCACGACGGCGCGCCGGTCCCCTGCCTGACCTGGCCGGGCACGACGCGCACGGCAGGTGGGCGGCTCACTGAGCGCGACGTCGTGAACCTGGCCGTCACGCCGCTCGCCGGGCAACGGGAGGCCGCGTGATCGGGCGCCTCGTCATCGCGGGGACCAGCTCAGGCGCGGGCAAGACGACGGTCGCCTGCGGACTGATCGGTGCGCTGCGCGGCCGTGGGCGCACGGTGCAGGGCTTCAAGGTCGGCCCCGACTACATCGACCCCAGCTACCACGCGCTCGCCTCCGGGCGCCCTGGCCGCAACCTCGATGCGTTCCTCAGTGGGCCCGACCTGATCGCGCCGCTCGTGCGCCACGGCGAGGCCGGAGCCGACCTCGCGGTGATCGAGGGCGTCATGGGGCTCTTTGACGGCGCCTCCGGACGCGGCGAGCTGGCCTCGACCGCGCATGTCGCCAAGCTGCTGCAGGCACCGGTCCTGCTGGTCGTCGACGCCGCCTCGATGGCCCGCTCCGCGGCCGCGACCGTGCATGGCTACCGCACGTTCGATCGCGAGGTCCACGTCGCCGGCGTCGTGTTCAACAAGGTCGGCTCCGACCATCACGAGGAGCTGCTGCGCGACGCGGTCGCCGACCTAGGCGTGCCGGTTCTCGGCGCGCTGCGCCGCGACGAGCGGATCGTCGCGCCCGAGCGCCATCTCGGCCTGATTCCCGCCGGCGAGCACGCCGGCCGCACGCGCACCGCCCTGGACGCGCTCGCCGAGGCGATGACCCGCTACGCAGACCTCGAAGAAATCGAGCGACTCGCCCGCGCCGCCCCCGACCTCCCGGGACCGGCCTGGAGCCCGGCACCCGAAGGCGACCCCGTGTCCGGGACCCGCATCGCCATCGCCCGCGGCCCGGCGTTCTCGTTTCACTACGAGGAGAACCTCGAGCTCCTGGCCGCCGCGGGCGCCGAGCTGGCGCCATTCGACCCGACCACCGACGAAGCGCTCCCGCCAGGGGCCGGCGCGCTCGTGCTCGCCGGCGGCTTCCCCGAGGTCTTCGCCTCCGAACTTGAGGCCAACGCGCCGCTGCGCGCCGCCGTCGCCGCGTTCGCCGAGGACGGCCGGCCGATCCTCGCCGAGTGCGCCGGCCTGCTCTACCTCTGCACCGACCTCGACGGGCACGCGATGTGCGGCGCACTGGCCGCCCGCGGCCGGATGACCGGCCGCCTGACCCTCGGCTACCGCGAGGCGGAGGCCGCCACCGCGACACCTTGGATCGACCCCGGCGAGAAGGTCCGCGGCCACGAGTTCCACTACTCCGCGATCAAGCCCGTTCTCCCCAACGCCCCGCCGGCATGGACCCTCTCGGCCCGCGGGACCGACCGGGCCGAGGGGCTCGTTGCCGGGTCGATCCAGGCCAGCTACCTCCACGTCCACTGGGCCGCACACCCGTACCTCGCGCTGCGGCTCACCCGCGCCGCGGCAGCGGCGCGGCCGATCGCGGCGTGAGCCTGGCGCTGGTCATCGGCGGCACCCGCTCGGGCAAGAGCGCCCACGCCCAGCGGCTGGCGCTCGCCACCGGCCTTCCCGTCCGCTACGTGGCGACCGCCGACGCGACAGACCCGGCGATGACTGAGCGGATCGCCGCGCACGCCGCGCAACGGCCCGCCGCGTGGACAACGGTTGACGCGGGCGACCGGCTCGCCGCCGCCGCCGAGTCCGCCGGCGAGGCGTGCGTGCTCGTCGACGGGCTGGGCACATGGATCGCGGGGGCACTGCACCGCGCCGGCGCCTTCAACGCCCCGGACGGCGCGGTGCTCGAGCGCGTCGCCAGCGAGGTGCGCGCACAGGTCGACCGGCTCGCCAGCGCGGGCGAGCGGGCGACCGTGATCGTCGTCGCCGAGGACGCCGGCCGCGGCCTGCTGCCCGCCGACGCCGCGTCGCGCGCGTGGCTGGACCTGCTCGGGGAGGCGACCCAGCGCCTGTCCGCGCTCGCCGGGCGGGTCGACCTGGTCGTGGCCGGTCGCCCGATCGCGCTGAGCGCACCCGCCGATCCCGCCGCCGGTCTGCGCCACCACGGCGACCGCGACGTGCGGCCCGGTGACGCCGACCATGCGGTCAACGTCCTCGCCGGCGGCCCACCGGCCTGGCTCCACGATGCGCTGGGCGCCGCGCTCGACGGCGCCGTCGCACGCTACCCCGACGAGTCCGAGGCGATGGCCGCGCTCGCCGCGCTCCACAGTCGCGAGCCGGGGGAGATTGTGCCCACCAACGGCGCGGCCGAGGCGCTGTGGCTCCTGCCGGCCGCTTTGCGCCCGCGGCTGGCCGCCTGCGTGCATCCGGGCTTCACCGAGGCGGAGGCAGCGCTGCACGCCCACGGGGTCCCGGTCGTCCGCGTCCTGCGCGACCCCGACGACGACTTCGCCCTCGACCCGGCTGCCGTTCCGGACGAGGCGGACCTGGTGATCGCCGGCAACCCGGCGTCGCCGAGCGGCACGATCGACCCTGCATCGGCACTGCTCGCGCTGCGGCGCCCTGGCCGCGTGGTCGTCGTCGACGAGGCGTTCATGGGCCTCGTGCCCGGCGAGCCGGCGTCGTTGGCCGGCGAGCGCCTCGACGACGTCGTCGTCGTGCGCAGCCTCACCAAGGCGTTGGCCGTGCCCGGCCTGCGCGTCGGCTACGCGATCGCTCCTGACCCGCTGGCCCGGCGGCTGCGCGCCGTGCGGCCACCGTGGTCGGCCAACGCACTTGCGCTCGCCGCGCTGACGGCCGCGGCCGCCCGGCCGGACGCGCTCGCCGCCACCGCGCACCGCGCCGCCGCGGAGCGCACAGACCTCGAACAGCGCCTGGCCGGGGTCAGCGGCGTCCGCACATGGCCTTCGGCCGCGAACTTCTGCCTCGTCGAGGTCGCCGACGGCCCCGCGGTGCTCGCCGACCTGCGCGCGCAAGGGATCGCGGTGCGCCCGGCGGCGTCGTTTCCGGGTCTCGGCGCCGGCCACCTGCGCATCACTGCACGCGACCCCGAGCGCAACGCGCGCCTCGCCGCCGCGCTCGCCGAGGCCGTCGTGTGAGCGGCGCGCGGATCGCCATCGTCGGCGTCGGCGCCGATGGCTGGGCGGGTCTCGGCGAGGCCGCGCGCGCCGCGATCCTCGCCGCCGACGAGGTCGTCGGATCGCGCCGGCAGCTGGACCTGCTCCCGCCCGACGCACCCCCGGCCCGCGCGTGGCCCTCGCCCATCGATCCGCTGGTCGATGAGCTCGCTGCACTCCCGGATGGCTCGGTCTGCGTGCTGGCCAGCGGCGACCCGATGCTGCACGGGATCGGAGCCACGCTCGCGCGGCGCCTGGTCCCCGGGCGGCTTGTGGTCATTCCCCATCCCTCGGCGTTCGCCTTGGCGTGCGCGCGGCTCGGGTGGCCCGCCGCGGACGTCGAGCTCGTCAGCGCCGTCGCGCGCCCCCCCGACGTCGTGGCCCGCGTGCTGCAACCCGGTCGCCGGGCGGTCGTCTACGCCACCGGTGCGAGCGGCGCCGCCGAGGTCGCAGCGGTGCTGCGCGACCGGGGCTTCGGGCCCAGCCGCTTCGTCGTCCTTGAGCAGCTCGGCGCGGCCGCCGAGCGGATCGTCGAGAGCACCGCCGACGCCTGGGGTGACCGGCCCGCCGACGCGCTGCACGCCATCGCCATCGACTGCGTGCCCGCCGTCGGCGTGGCGCTGCACGCGCGCGTTCCTGGCCTGCCCGACGAGGCCTACGACACCGACGGCCAGCTCACCAAGCGCCACGTCCGCGCTGTCACCCTGGCGGCTCTTGCTCCCACGCCCGGTGCTGTGCTGTGGGACGTCGGCGCCGGTAGCGGCTCGATCGCCATCGAGTGGCTGCGCGCCGAGCCTACCGCGCGGGCGATCGCCATCGAGGCGCGGGGCGACCGCGCCGACCGGATCCAGACCAACGCGCGGACGCTGGGCGTACCCGCACTGGAGCTCGTTCGCGGCAGCGCGCCCGGCGCATTGGACGGCCTGCCTCAGCCCGACGCCGTGTTCGTCGGCGGCGGCCTCACCGCCGAAGGGGTCCTCGACTGCTGCTGGCGCGAGCTCGCGTCCGGCGGGCGCTTCGTCGCCAATGCCGTGACGCTTGAGAGCGAGCAGATCCTCGTGGCAGCTCGCGACCGACACGGTGGCGAGCTGATCCGTATCGCGATCTCGCACGCGGAGCCGATCGGCGAATTCACAGGCTGGCGCGCTGCCCTGCCGGTTGTCCAGTGGTCCGTGCGGAAGACGTCGTCATGACCGTCCACTTCATCGGCGCCGGGCCGGGGGCCCCTGACCTCATCACGGTGCGTGCCCAGCGGCTGATCGCAGCCTGCCCGGTGTGCCTGTACGCCGGCGCGCTCGTGCCCGAGGAAGTGTTGGCGCACGCCCCTGCTGGTGCGCGTGTCGTGGACACCCAGCACCTGACGCTCGACCAGATCATCGCGGAACTCCGCGCCGCCCACGCGCGTGGCGAAGACGTCGCGCGCCTGCACTCGGGCGACCTGTCCATCTACAGCGCCGCCGCCGAGCAGATGCGCCGACTCGACGCGCTCGACATCCCGTGGGACGTGACACCCGGCGTGCCCGCCTTCGCCGCCGCCGCGGCCTCCCTGCGCCGCGAGCTCACCATCCCCGAGGTCGCGCAGACGGTGATCCTCACCCGCTATAGCCGCCGCGCGTCGTCGATGCCGAAGGGCGAGGACCTCGCCGGGCTCGCCGCCCACGGCGCGACCCTCGTCATCCACCTGGGGGCACAGGCCATCGAGGAGATCGCCGTCACGCTCACGCCGCACTACGGCGCCGCGTGCCCTGCCGCGGTCGTCGCCCGCGCGAGCTGGCCCGACGAGCTGGTGCTGCGCGCGCCGCTGGCCGAGATCGCCGCGCGGGTCCTCGACGCCGGCGTCGAGCGGACGGCAACGATCTTCGTCGGTCCGGCACTCGCCGCCGCCGGCTTTCGCGACAGCCACCTGTACTCGCCGGCGCGCGAGCGACCCGAGAACAGAGCGGCGGTGAGCGACGGGCGCGTGATCGGCCCGGGGGAACGGTGAGCCCGGGACGCATCCTGATCCTCGGCGGCACCGCCGAGGCGCGCGAGCTGGCTGCTTCGCTGCACGCTGAGGGTGTAGCCGTTACCTCCTCGCTCGCGGGCCGCGTGAGCCGCCCCCGTCGGCCCGCCGGCGCGGTCCGCGTCGGCGGCTTTGGCGGACCCCGGGCGCTGGCCGCGTGGATCGCCGAGCACAGGGTTACCGCGGTGGTTGACGCGACCCACCCTTTTGCCGAGCGCATCTCCGCCTCCGCTGCGCAGGCCTGCCCGCAAGCCGGTGTGCCGCTGCTGCGCCTCGAGCGGCCAGGCTGGACAGAGCGCGACGGCGACCACTGGCACTGGGTCGCCGACCTCGACGCGGCGGCTGCGGCCATCCCTTCGCTCGGCCGCCGCGTGCTCCTGACCACCGGACGCCAGGGACTCCCCGCCTTCGCCGGCGTCGAGAGCCCGTGGTTCTTGATCCGCTGCGTGGACCCGCCCCACCCGCCGCTACCGCCCTGTCACGAGCTGCTGCTCGACCGCGGTCCCTACACCGTCGACGGCGAGCTGGCGCTCATCGACCAGCACGGGCTCGATCTTGTGGTCACCAAGGACAGCGGCGGCGGCCACACCGCCGCCAAGCTCGAGGCCGCCCGCCTCCGCCGGCTCCCGGTCATCGTCGTGCGCCGCCCGTCGCGGCCGCCGTCGCCGGTGCCAGCGGTCGTCGTCGTCGACGAGGCGCTCGCCTGGGCGCGCGATCAAGCCGGGTAGCGCCGCGGCGTGTAGACACGTACCGGCCCCCCGCCGTCGCTCACCGTACGCGTCGTCGACGAGCCCACGATCAGCAGCGTGCGCATGTCGACGACATCGAGATCGAGCGCCTCGAGCGTGGTCACCGTGACCGACTCCGCGGCGCTGCCAACCGCCCGCCCTACCACGACCGGAGTCGACGGCGCGCGATGACGGCGCAGCACCTCGACCGCGCGCGCCAGCTGCTCCCGGCGCGTGCGCGACGCCGGGTTGTAGAGCGCAAGGACGAGGTCGGCCGCACCGGCGGCGTCGAGCCGGCGCTCGACCACGTCCCACGGCTTCAGTTGGTCCGACAGCGACACGACGCAGAAGTCGTGGCCCAGCGGCGCGCCGACACGCGCCGCCGTGACCTGCATCGCCGACAGGCCGGGGATGACGCGTACCTCGACCGCCGCCAACTTGGCGTCGGCGTCGACGACCTCGAGCACCGCGGCGGCCATCGCGAAGATCCCCGGGTCACCCGAGGAGACGACCGCTACCCGCGACCCAGCGGCCGCCAGCTCCAGCGCGTGCCGGGCGCGCTCGGCCTCGACACGGTTGTCGGTCGCGTGACGTCGCTGCCCGCGGCGGTGAGGCACGCGCGCGAGGTACGTCTCGTAGCCGACCAGGTCGTCGGCGCCGGCCAGCTCACCCCGCGCCTCGGGCGTCAGCCAGTCCGGCCCCGCCGGCCCGAGGCCGACTACCGCGACACTGCCCGGATGCCCGTTGCGCTCGGCCGACGTGGCAGCCGGGACGAGCACGAGCGACATGTACGGCACGTCGCCAGCAACTTCGAGCAGCGGCACGATGCGCTCCTCGGGCGCGCTGGCCCGCTCGACGTACACGCTTCGCGCCGCGACACCCGCGCGCTCGGCTGCCCCGCGCACGCCCTCAAACCTCCGGCCCAGCTTGAGCACGACCGCCGCGTCGGTGCTGCGCAGCCACGCTGCCAACACGTCCGGCGGCAGCGTCCCCGGCAGCACCGTCAGCACGTCATCACGCTTGGCCAGCGGCCTGCCCGCCGAGGCCGCCGCCGCACTGAACGAGGTCACGCCCGGCACCACCTCGGTCGCGTAGCGACGGGCCAGTCGCTCGTGGAGGTACATGTAGGAGCCGTAGAAGAACGGGTCGCCCTCGCACAGGACGGCCACGTCGCGCCCCTTGTCGAGATGGCCCGCCAGGTTCTCGGCGGCGGCGTCGTAGAACTCGCGCAACGCCGCCTCGTAGCCGCCCGGATGATCGGGCGGCTCGGTCGTGACCGGGTAGGTCATCGCGACCTCGACCTGTCCCGTGCGCAGGTACGGCACGGCGATGCGCCGCGCGACGCTGCGACCGTGCCGAGCCACCGGGTACGCGACGACATCAGCGGATTCGATCACCCGGCGCGCCTTGATGGTCATCAGCTCGGGATCGCCGGGCCCGACACCGACACCGAACAAGCGGCCCGCGCCGGTCATGGTTGTCGCGTCACTCATTCGGCGGGACTCGCGAGTGCGTTGACGGCCGCGGCGGCGATCGCGCTGCCGCCCCGCCGCCCGTGCACGACGAGGTGATCGAGTCCCGCCGGATGCTCGGCAAGCGCGGCCTTGGACTCGGCGGCCCCGATGAACCCGACCGGCACACCGATCACGGCGGCGGGGCGGTCGGTGCCCTCATCGACCAGCTCGAGCAGCCGGAACAGCGCCGTCGGCGCGTTGCCCACCACGACCACCGCCCCATCGAGCCGCTCGCGCCAGAGCTCCAACGCGGCCGCACTGCGCGTCGTTCCCAGCTCCAGAACGAGCCCAGGAACCGCTGGGTCCGACAGGGTGCAGACCACCTCGTTGGCGGCGGGAAGCCGCGCGCGCGTCACCCCGGACGCCACCATTGCCGTATCGCACAAGACGGGCGCTCCGGCGCGCAACGCCCATTCCGCCGCCGCGCCAAAGCCGGGCGAGGCGGCGACGTCGGCGGCCAGGTCGACCATCCCGCACGCGTGGATCATCCGGACGACAACGCGCTCGAGCACCGGGTCGAGGCCGTCGAGGCCCGCCTCGGACCGGATCGTCGCGAACGACCGCCGGTAGATCTCAGCCCCGTCGCGGACGTACGTCCTCACCTGCGCGTCCCCGCGAGCAGCTCGATCGCTTCCGCCTCGTGGCCGACGAGCGCTGTCTCGTGACCGTCCTGCACCGCAACGCCGGCTGCTGTCGCCGTCACCGTGATCGGCGCCGCAGGCGGGCGGCCACAGCCGCGCTCGCACGCCGACCAATGCTCCAGCGGCCAGCCAGGGCCGCGCATCCTCGCGCGCTGGGCCGCAGCGGATCGCACGTCGGCGCGTGCACGCGCGCACGCCCCGAGCCCCGAGCACGCCGAGAGTCCCCACCAGCCGGACTCCTCCGACACAGCCAGGCCGGCTGCCTTGAGCTCGTCGACCAGGTCCGCAGCGTCGTCAGACGCGACATCGACGATCGTCACCGTTCTGCGCAGTGACAGGCGGGCGTCACCCGGCACCACGCCGAGGTCGAGCCGGCCGAGCGGAGGCAGGACCGTGACCGCCCTTCGGCCGTCGCGCTGCCCGAGCACACCCAGCGCCAGCGGCTTGTCCCGCGCCGGGGACGCGAGCTGCGGCAGCATCGATCCGCCCAGGCGGCGCGCAATCGTCTTAGGCCCGGCCTCCAGCTCCCCCATCCGCCACACGGCGTCGCCCCGCGCGGCTACGAGGAACCCACGGGCGGCGTCGAGGGCCAGCGCGACCGCCTCCCCCGGGGGCGCGAGCAGATCCGTGGGCTCGCCGGCGAGGATGAGCCGAAACGCGTCGCTCGCCTCCGCCCGCAACTCGATGTCGGCGCCTGCTCCGCCGAGCGTTCCGCTGCCGTCTTCGACGGCGAACAGGAACCGGCCCGGCAGGCCCGCCAGCGCGGGATCGGCGCACAGGCCCCAATCGAGCCCGTCGACGACACCGTCGGTCGGCGCCAGCGCCACCGGGTGACGGCCGCCGAGCGGGCTCGCGACGATGTTGCGCACCCGGTCGTGCTCCGGAGAGGGCAGCAGCCCAGCCGCCCACAGCCGGTCCGCCGCCGCAGCTGCATCGCCGTCTTCGAGGCCCCGCACCTGGAGGTTGGCCCGCGACGTGATCTCCACTATGCCGTTGCCCAGCTCGGCGAGGTCGGCGATCGCGGCCCGTCCGCTCTCGGTCAGACGACCGCCCGGAAGGCGGACGCGGGCGAGACCTCCGTCGCCCGCGGGATGCAGGCGCAGGACACCGGGGCAGCGGTCGGCGGAAGGTCGTGCCGCCACGGCGGAGCGATCGGCACGGCATGGGTCCATCGAGTACCTCCTGGGAAGAACGCGTTCCCGAAAGCGGCGGTCGCGATGGCGTGAGTTCCTGACTTTCGGGAGAGACCTCCCGATCACAGTGGCGCGACCGTCCCGGCGTCTCACCGGGTTCCTCTCCGCCATCGCGCTGACCGCAGGAGCATACCCCTCGTCGACGGCTCATGGCCATCGCGGTTATGCTGCCCGCGAACGTGTGACGGTGCGAGGAAGCCGGTGCAAGACCGGCGCGGTCGCGCCACTGTGACTGAGGTGCCCAGGGGCATCCAGAAGCCAGACACTCCGCCGAGCACACGGACCTGACCCCATACCGGGACGCGTGATCCCGAAGGAGGCACCACCATGTCGGACGTCGTCGTCGAGCGGGGAGCACTCAGCCCTCCCGCCCCGATCGTCTCGCCCGGCGAGCTACTGCCCTACGCGGTGTTCGCCGGCGTGATCCTCATGCTGCTGATCTACTTCGTCGGCGCCGAAGAGGGCGCCACGTCGCTGGTCGGCGGGCACTACGTGCACGAGTTCGCACACGACGCTCGCCACCTGCTCGGCTTCCCCTGCCACTAGGAGGGTCATGATTCGGCCCCTGCTCGTGCGGGGCATGCTCGTCGGCCTCGCCGCCGGCCTGCTCGCCTCCGCCTTGGCGTTTATCTTCGGAGAGCCCCAGGTCCAGCACGCGATCGACTTCGAGACCCACCTGGCCCGTCTACACCACGAAGCGCCCGGACCGGGCGTCGTCTCCCGCGGCGTCCAGCGCTCGTTCGGCCTGCTCACCGGCACCGTCATGATGAGCATCGCCCTGGGAGGCATCTTCTCGCTCGTCTTCGCCTGGGCCTACGGCCGCATCGGCGCTATGGGCCCCAGACTGACCGCCGCGGTCCTCGCCCTCGGCGCGTACCTCACGATCACCGTCGTGCCGTTCACCAAGTACCCGGCCAACCCCCCGACCATCGGCAACCCCGACACGATCGACCGCCGCACGCTGCTGTCGGTCGCGATGATCCTGATCTCGATCCTCGCCGCAATGTCAGCGGGTCGCGTCCGCCGTCAGCTGCTCCCGCGGGTCGGGAGCTGGAATTCGGGCATGCTCGCGGTCGCCGCGTTCCTGGCCGCGATCGTCGTCGGAGAGCTGATCCTCCCGGCCGTCCACGAGACGCCCCAGGGCTTTCCGGCGGACGTCCTCTGGCGCTTTCGGATCGCCTCGCTGGGCATCAACGCCACCATCTGGGCAACGATCGGCCTGGGCTTCGGCGCGGTTGCCGAGCGCCTACTTGCCCCACGGCCCGCCCGCCGGTCCGCAGTCGCCGTTCAGGCACCGGCACGCCAGTAGGCCGCGGCCCGGCTTCGGAGGCGAGCCTCAGCGCCGCAGGCCCGAGCGTGGCCTCCCGTCGTTTCGGGTCCATCAAGAAGTACCCGGGCGTTCCCCGCGAGGCGCTCCGCCGGCCGGGCGTAGGAGCGCCGCCGCGGCGAGTGCGGCAACGACGGCGGCGGTGAGCGTCGCAGTGGTGAAGTCGGCGGCCTGGTTGAGGAGGCCGGCGAGGAAGGGCGCGGCGGCCAGGCCGCTGGCGTAGGCGAGGTTGTAGAGCGCGTAGAGGGTGCCGTAGGCGGGTGGGTCGTCGCGTTCGGCGATGTCGGCGATCATGGTCAGCGTCGGAGTGAGCACCCCGGCGGCGCTCATGCCGAGGACGGCCAGCGCCGCGGCGAGCAGCCATGGGTCCTCCACGAGCGCGGTGGCGGCCAGGCCGGCCGCAGCGACTGCCGCTCCGGCGGCGGCCAGTCTTTGCGCAGCGACCGCCCGCTGCGCGAGGCCGACGAGCGGCGGGCCGACGGCCGCGGCGAGGGCGCCTGCGCCGAAGAGCAGACCGATGGTCGTCCGCTGAAGGCCCAGTGTGCTGCGTGCGTGGAGGGGCAGGATCGGCTCCAGGAAGGCGATGACGGCGGCTCCGAGCGCGGTCAGCGCGGCGATGCGCAGCAGGTCGGGGCGTCGGCGGAGCGTGGGGGCGCGCTCGACCGGGGCGCGCTGCCGGGTGACTGGCAACAGCGTGAGGCGGGCGATCGCGTCGGCGATCGCGACACCAGCGCCGAGCATGAACGGTGCGTGGGGCCCGAGCCAGTCGGCCAGCGCGCCGCCGAGCGGTGGGCCTGCGAGCACGCCGACGCCGACCGCCGAGAGCGCGATGCCCATGGCAGGGCCGCGCGTCTTGGGGGGATGGGTCTCTGCGATCAGGGCGAGGCTGGCCGTCCAGGTGACTGCGGCCGCGGCGCCCTGCAGCGCCCGAGCGGCGACCAGCAACGCGGGCGCGGCGACGACGACGAGCAGGAGCGTCGCGGCGGCCAGCGGCGCCGAGCCGGCGAGCATCGTGCTGCGCGTGCCGAGACGGTCGACCGCCAGGCCGGCGATCGGCGTGAAGGCGACCAGCGCGGCAGCGTAGGCGGCGAAGAGCAGTCCGACGCCAACGGTCGAAGCGCTCTGGTCGCTGGCCAGCAGCGGAAGCACGGGGACCGCGAGCCCATACAGCAGCGCGTCGGTGAACAGCGCCAGGGAGGCGACGGTCAACGCCGCGCGCGGCCCATGTTTCCCACCTTCCTTCACTGCGGTGAAGATAGCGTATGCTGTAGTGAAGATGCGAGCGGGGTTGGGAGAGCAGCTACGCGATGCGCGCGCGACGTGTGGCTTGTCGCTCGATGCGGCCAGCCGGGCGGCGAAGATCTCTCAGGGCTACCTGCACAAGCTCGAGGCCGGACGGGTCGAGAACCCCTCGCCGCGCGTACTGCAGCGACTCAGCCAGGTCCTCGACGTCCCCTACGAGCGGCTGATGGAGCTCGCCGACTACCTGATGCCCACCGACGCGGTGAGTGCCGAGTCCGGGCAGCGCTCCCCACAGGAGGCGGACATGACAGCGAAGACAACCGACGAACACGCGACCAATCGGGAACTGGCAAGGCTGCTCGAGGCGGTACTGCGCGAGCTCGCCGAGGTGCGGCACGGGCAAGACGAGATCGCGCGCGCGCTCAAACGGATCGCCTCCGGCGAGGAGTAGACGGCCCCAGGGCTGACGGGCGCGGGCACGCGCGTGAGGAGCTCCGTCCGCTACCGTCACGTCCGACCGCCAACCGGGGGGTCCCTGCCGCGAGGGGCTGAGAGGGCGCTTCCTAGCGCCGACCCGCCGAACCTGATCTGGGTCATTCCAGCGAAGGGAGGACATCGTGAGTCAGGCACGCCAGCCGGCGAGCGCAGCGAACTCGACCAACCGCTTTTCCGCGGAGCTGTGGTCGGGGATCGAGGGGACCTATCAGGCGATCCTCGAGCATCCGTTCATCACGGGCCTGAGCGACGGCTCGCTCGAGCGGGCGGCGTTTGCGTTCTACGTCGTCCAGGACGCCCACTACCTGCGTGAGTACGCCCGCGCGCTAAGCGTGGCCGCAGCGCGCGCCCCTGCGGAGGGGGACATCGCGATGTTCAATGAGCACGCGGCCGGGGCGATCGCGGTCGAGCGCTCGCTGCACGAGGGGTTCTTCGCCGACCTCGGACTCAGCGAGGAGGACGTCGCGCGCACCCCGGTGGCCCCGACGAACCTCGCCTACACGAGCTACCTGATCGCCACCGCCTACGGCGGCTCCTTCGCCGAGCTTCTCGGGGCGGTGCTGCCCTGCTACTGGATCTACCGTGAGGTCGGCAACGCGCTGCTCGAGCGGGGATCGCCCGATCCTCTCTACAGGCGCTGGATCGAGACCTACGGCGGCGAGGAGTTCGCCGAAGTGGTCACGGCGGTGCTCGCCCTGACCGACCGCCTCGGGCCGGCGCTCAGCCCGGCGACGCGCGCGAGCGTCGCACAGCACTTCGCCACCACGAGCCGTTACGAGTGGATGTTCTGGGACATGGGCTACCGGCGTGAGCGCTGGCCCATCTAGGCGTGGGTCGTTCCCCTGGCCTTCGCCACGGCCGAGCGCACGAGTTCGCCGACGCCGAACCATCCCCAGTAGATCCGGTGCTTCTGGATCAGTCCGTTATCGATCTCCATCACCTCGGCGATGTCGATCTGCTCCCCGTCGGGAAGCTCACGCGGGTATTCCCAGAACAGCGTCCGCCCGTCGCACAAATAGTCGCCGGTGCGGTACCAGCGCACGAGTTCGTTGGGGCGTCGCCGCGTGCCCTCGGCGAGGAAGCGACGGATCTCCTCATGGCCGCGCAACACGCCAGAGCCAGCGTCGAGAACGATGGCTGGAACGAGCGGACTTTCAAATATGGCGTCCACCGCGTAGAGCGCCAACAGCCCGTCGACGTCACGACTACGCGCGCGCTCGTGCCAGGCTTCGAAAATTCGTGCGCACTGTTCGCGATCGTCGCCCATTGTCTCAGCGGGTTAGGCGGCAACATTATCGTGGGGTCCGACGAGAAGGAGCGAAGAGCAGGAGGCAGCGACGAGCGCGGTCGGCACGTCGACAGCGAGCCCGTCAGCGGGTCCAGGCCGACGGTCTGAGCGGTTCACCCGGAGACATCGGGGGGCAGCGACAGCCCGAAGCGTTTGGCCAGCAGCCGGAGGTCGTGGTGGTCCTCGTCTGCGAGTCGATAGCCGAGATGGTGGCGAAGCTGAAGCTGTGGGGTCAGGCAGCGCACGGGCTTTCCGGCG
>JAABUZ0100001522.1_pt1 | contig 43554 bp, 38 predicted proteins | sample 5562091 | NCBI WGS metagenome assembly JAABUZ01 (sample SAMN12813069, study PRJNA571459) | rock metagenome | isolation source: Antarctica rocks | place: Antarctica: Victoria Land, Linnaeus Terrace sud | collected 2015-12-21
GTCCGGATCGCCGAGCGCCACCCGCCTGACCCGAGCCACCGGGCCGTCTACGACGAGCTGTTCGGCGTCTACGCGGCCGCGTACGGGGCGCTGAAGCCGCTCGCCCAGCCCCTCGCCCACGCCGCGGGCGCCGTCCAGCGACACCCGCTGGCCGGACCACGCACACGGAGGACCCTTCATGGCACCCCTGACGTTCGACATCGAGCTAAGCGAATCAGCGCTGGTCGTGATCGACATGCAGAACGGCTTCGCCTCCCCGGACGGCACGCTTGGACGGGCCGGCTTCGACATCAGCATGACCCGGGCGATCATCCCCAAGATCCAGCAGCTGGTGGTGGCCGCGCGCGAGGCGGGCATCGCCGTGTTCTGGAGCCGGCAGGTCCACTATCCGGGCGACAAGACCCGCGCCGCCCGCCGCATCCCGGGCCACCTGGCGCGCGGGGCGGGTCGCGCCATGCTGTGCGCCCGCGGCACGCCCGACGCCGAGATCATCGACGAGCTCAAGCCCTACGTCGCCGACGCCGACGACGTCATCCAGAAGCACCGCTCCAGCGTCTTCTACTGCTCGACCTTCGAGCCAGCCCTGCGTGTCCGCGGCATCCGCCTGCTCATCGTCACTGGAACGACGGCGTCATTCTGCGTCGACTCCACCGTCCGAGACGCGTACGCGCGCGACCTGGATGTCATCGTCCTGGCGGACGCCGTCTCCGATACCGAGATCCAGGCGACCCACGCCATGCTGCGCAGCACCGAGCGGTTCCACGGCTACGTCACCACGACCGACAAGCTGCTGGCCCAGCTGCGCCGCCAGCAGCTGGTGCCCCCCGGAGCGGACTAAAACCAAAGCCAAGGTGGAAAACGCAGGATGCTGGCGGCGGGTTTGATTGATCATCGTTTGGCGGGAATGCGTGGGGATGATGTGGCAGGGCTGGCTGGCCATGGTGCTCGCGGTAAGCGGCGTGACGAGAGGGCCCACTACGGGGGTCGGCGCGGTCCGCGCGGAATGCGTGTGCCGGGCCAAAACGGGCCGTCGTCCTCGGACGATCGCCACCACCACCTCCAATAGTGTCGCCGCTGGAGCGCTATCGCGTCAGGTGCAATGGTGAGAGCCACAAACCCGACGACGGTGAGCAGGACGAACAGTAGGATGCCGACGGGCACCGAGGCACCGCGCGATAGCACCAAGCTCAACGCCGCTGCCAACAGCACGCTACAAGCAGCCGTGCGAGCAATTGCCGCTGTAGCCAACGCATGGTGCTTCCGAGGGAGGTTGATACCACGCGCGCACTGCAGCCAAGCGAACACCGGCATCAGTCGTGGGTGAGTTCCGCGACGGCCTTTCTTGGCGCAGTCGTCGTCGACCAGCGCCTTGCCGGCGGTCGCGGCAGCGATCAGCGCAGCAATAGCGGCGTTGTTCAGCGCGCGTGGCAAGCCGAGGCTGGCCTTGTGCAGCCGAGCGATGGCATCGTCGGCAAACAGCGGATCGGTGCGACCGACGAGCGTCAGGTGATGGCGCAGGTACTGGGCGGACTCGGCCAGGTCCATCGGCGCCAGTTGGTAGCGGGTGGCGACGCGCTGGTCGAGGGCGGCGAACACGCCCAACCGTAATTGACGGGCGAGCGTCGGCTGGCCGACCAGGAGCAGGGCGAACGGGCTCTGCGAATCCATCTCGGCGTTGGTCAGGAGCCGCAACTCCTCGAGCTGGTCGGGTGCCAGGAGGTGCGCCTCATCAATGATGAACACGACGCGGCGGCGGCGCTCATGTTGGGTGGTGAACTTCTGCTGCGGATCGCGGATCAGCACCCAGCGCAGGGGCACCGTTGGCTGGCCGGAGTGGTACCAGACGGCGGTGGCCGAGGCGACCTCCACCGCGCGCTCGCCCCTGCCGTACCACTGGGCAACGGTGAGTGCCGTCCAGACGGTGGCAGGTGGTGGCGAACGGGGGCTGGCGTGGCCTCTAGCGTCGTGGCGATCCACCGGGCAGCGCTTACCAACGGCATTCGCAGACTCGTGGCTGCGTGCAGCACGACCTTCCGCCTGGGGGCAGTGCTACCAGCGACCACAGCCTAGCCAGTCAAGCCCACGTCGGGTTGCTACATCCGTTGCTACACGAAGGCCCTCCCGAGTCTCAGGAGGGCCTTCTGGCGGCGATTCTGAACTTGATTTTGGGTGAGCCCCCTCGGACTCGAACCGAGAACCGGCTGATTAAGAGGAAACTGGTGCTCGGAGACCTTTCCAATCTCAGCGAATGCGGCGCTCAGACCCCCTTGTGAAAAAAGTCAGCTGGTTCTGCCGAGGAGGCTTGCTCGGTTCGCGCCGACGTCGGCGCGAACGACGCCAGAATCATACCTCGCTCCTCGATCCCACGCTCGCGGCTACCGGGAATGGTGCGTGGGCGTGTGAAGGGAACGGGCGGCGGTGCAGCTGGGCAACGAGCGACACGAATGGACGACAGACGACCAGCAGGGGCTGACGCCGTCATCTGCACGCACGCAAACCTGGCTGAAGGCCGGCTACGTTGCCGCGACGCTTCGGGCTCCTGGACAATGGTGGCGTTGTCGGCCAAAGCCTTCTCACAGCCGTTCGCCTATTGGGTCGGCATGGACACCGATCCGCGGACCGCGCCCGAGGCTTTGGCGGAGTTCGACCGCTTCTACAGCACGACCCACGTCCATGAAGTCATGGCCGCGCACACCGGCTTCGTGGGTGTCAGCCGGTATGAGCTGATCGGGCCTGACCCGCGCGGCGGCGAGCACCGTGGACCGCGTTGGCTGGCGGTGTACGAGATGGCGGACGAGGCCGCGGCGCTGCACTACCTCAAAGACAACGAGCGCCCCTGGCTGCACCGGAAGCGGTATTCGCCGTGGCCGGCGGCGCGCAGGCGGGCCAAGACCGTGTGGCGCATGCTCTGGCGCCAGATCTCTGACACAGGCAGGAGCGACCAGCCGCCAGACGCCGTGTCCATGGTCGGCACCAATGTGCCTGCCGACACCGATGCCGACCTGGCCGAGGTCAACGCGTTTGCCACCAACACCCACGTGCCCGAGGTCATGGCAGGTGGTGGCTACACCCACGGCACCCGGTTCGAGTTGTACCGCGCGTTCGCCCATCCCGCGCCCGGGTGTCCGCGGTTCTGCATCGTCTACGAGGCCGACCCCGCGGCAACGGAAAGGCGCGAAACACGCCGCGCCGAGCGCGGGCCGCTGTCGTCAGGTCCACCGGCGTGGGAGCACCGCGAGGCAGTCTGGCGCCTGGTATACCGGCGCATCCCGCCGCCCGACTAGATACCAGAACGGAGCGTCGAGGGGCGGAACTTCCGGCGGTTTTTCTTAGCGGTCCGCGAACGGAGTCACGTGCGTATGCGGGTCTTTTCGCTCACGACGTCTGGCTGCACCGGTCCTAACGTTGGCCGCATGCAACAACTTGCGGCACACCTGACCGACGCCCCTCACGTCCACCTTCACGCGTGCGCTCGGCCAGTCAGGTCGCGGGATCACAGGGTGCGGTGCCTCTCAGAACAAGCCGCGCGTCGAGTGCTGCCGCTTGTAGAGTCGCGCCATGGATACATCTCCTCCTCCCAATCGACTCAACAAAACCAACCTTCAGGCGCGCCAACCGCGTGTCGGGACCGACGGAGCCGCCCTCTGTGGTCCCGTGCTCGTCGCCGTCCAGTGCAGTTGCGGACGGTGCCAGCGCGTGCACGTACACAGTGCCATGGCCTTCTCGGGCGCGTGCATGGACTGCGTCTCCGGACCGACGGGTATCGGTCGCTCTCGGCGTGCCTGCTTCTCAGCAAACTGACCGATGCGCGCACTCCGTGCTTCACCCTCTCTTCAGAACAGGCCAGTACATGAGCCTCGAACCGTTCGTGGGGGCCGGCACGGCGTGCTTGTAGTCGACTTATCAAGCTGAACGCCGTACAGCGAGTGCGTCGTGAGCCCGCCAGGTCGAGCTGCACGTGGACGAGCAGCAATGGGCCGGCGGTGTTCGTGAGCATGGAGCTGAGCGCCGTGGACCTGGGCGGGCGGCTGGTGTCGGTGCTGACCAACAGCACGAAGGACCACCTGGTGGTCGGTCGGCTGACGGACGAGCAGCAGGGGCAGGTGCACCTCGACCGCCAGGTGCAGGCCCGCTGAGAGCTGAAGCGCCCGCCGCGGCGGATCGCGACGCTGCGGGCACGGGTGGAGAGTCTTGGCGCCGACGTCGCCTTCCGTGACATGCACGCCCCGCGACTCAACGCTAGGGGTGAAAAACCGTTTGCCATCCTGGTCGACGGGCGCACATACATAGACCGTGAAGAGGCCGCTCCGCCGTTTGCGGCCGCCGTGGCTCGCAGCGCGGCGGGCTACGATACGGCCGGGAGCACGGAGGCGCCGGCCTCGACGCCGATCGCCCGCTACCGGGCCTTCGACGTGACCGTGCGGCCGGCGACGTGCGGAACCCTCCGCCTCGGCTTGCGCTGTCCGGACCGGGCGGATGCGCTGGAACAGCACCGCGCGAACGCTCGACCTGGCCATGCTGGAGGGCTACGGCACGGGGCTGTTCCAGCGCCTGGACCACGTGCTGCAGGCGCTCTACGACAACCGCGATCAAGTGTTCGAGCTACCGGAGATCGCAGGTGGGTACCGCGGCCAGGGTCCCAGAACGACCGTCTGGCTTTCTGCGCATGGCGGAGTTCCCGGACGCGGTCGCGACAGGCAACGAGTTCGGCGAGCTCGAGCGCCTGGGTTCCCTCCGCCGACCGTAAGCTCTGTGTACCGGCCCCGATAGCGCGGCAAACATCAGCCCGCCAGCAGCTGCTGCTCCTGGCCTCGTGCGGGGTAGCCGGCGTCCAGGCCGAGCTCCTGGTCTGAGCCATGGGGTCATAGGGTAAAGGCATGCTAAGACGGCACGCGCAACCGTTCGACCTGGCGCTAATGATCAGGCTCATCGAGGTCAGTTCGGCGCGCGGGTACTGAGGCCGGACCTGTTTCTGGCCTGCTATGCCGCCATCGCGCTCCGAGCCGTCCTGCCAGCCATACGACGGTGGCGGCTCCGGTGGCCCATTCCACGCCTACATCGCCGGCCCGATCTCCGACCGGGGTGGCCATTGAGCAATCGCCAGGACTCCACCCAGCGCTGCTGCGGACCGCGACCCGGCGAGCTAGCGAGGATCGTCGCTCTGGAAGGTGAGCTGGAGGCATTGCCGACTTGCCGAGCTGGTCTACCTCACTTGCTGGCCCCCTAACCGACGGAGTTTGTTCTGTCGGCGACCAGGACATCAGATGCCTCTGTGCCTTGACCGCTCATTCGCGCTCGACTAAGCTCACGCCACCTCGTCGGACTCATCAGATGTCCTGAGTGGTCTGGGAGGCTTGGTTCGAGCAGCCCGAGCAGACAGCGGGTGGCTGAGGAAGAGTGATGTCGGCCGCCTTTGATGAGGGGCGGCCAGAGGCATGAGGAGGAAACTGCGACGTGACGCCCGAGCAGAAGCTGGCCGAGCTAGCTATCGAATTGCCGACTGAGTCGCCGACAGGCGTGCTGTCACCGTCAAGCGTCATACGTGCCAACGTCCAGGCGTCCATTCAACAGTGTCGCGGCAACTTCGTCGTCATGTCAGCGGTCCCGAGTGTGGGCACCCAGCTCAAGTACGCGGGCCGCATCGGTGACAATCTTTCTGTGGAGGACGGCTTTCAAGCGGCGCGCCTCAGCGCGATCAACGCGATCGCCGAGATGAAGGTATTGCTCGGCGACCTGTCCCGCGTCCGCCAGATCGTCTCGGTCCTCTCGTTCATGGTGACCACGGCCGACTTCGTCGAGCACCCGCTGGTCAGTAACGGGGCAAGCGAGATCTTCCACCAGGTGTTCGGCGACCGGGGGCGACACTCTCGTGGTTCGCTCGGCCTGTACAGCATGGGTGGTCGCGTGCCCGTGGAGCTGATCGTGACGGCTGAGATAGACGGTGACTGACGAGGTCGAGCTGCTCGTCGTCGGTCTCGGGGTTATGGGCGCTGCCGTCGCGCGGGAGGCAGCCCGTCGGGGTCACCAGACGATCGGATTGGAGCAGTTCTCCAGCGGCCACACACGGGGCAGCTCCCACGGGCGGTCGCGCGCCCATAGCCTGTTCTATCAATCCCCGTATCTCGATCTCGCCGTGCGCGCCCGAGAAAGTTGGCTGGATATTCAGCAGGGGTCGGGCGCGCGGCTGGTCTACTCGTGTGGGATGCTAGTGTGGGATGTTCCGACCGCGACCGAGTTCACGGCCACGCTCGCCGGGTTCGGCGCGGCTGGCCTGCCACACGCTCTCCTATCGCCAGCCGAGGTGTCTCGCCAGTTTCCCCTCCTGACGTTGCCACCCGACTCGACCGCCTGCTGGATGCCCGAGGCAGGCTTTCTCGACGCCGACGTGTGTCTTGCCAGCCTGGTCGAGCAGGCTCGGGCCGCGGGTGCCGACCTGCGGTTCGAGCAGCCGGTGGCGCACATCGACCTGGACGGCGAGCGGCCGCGGGTGGTGACGCCATCCGGCGACCTCCTGTGCCAGCGGCTCGTGGTCACTCCCGGGCCATGGGCCGGCGACCTCTTACGCGACTGCGGCTGGCCGCTGGCGGTCACGCGCCAGAACGTCTTCAACTTCTCGCCAGCTCGACCCGAGCGTTATCTGCCTGACGCGCTGCCCGTCCTGGGCGACCGCATCACCGGTGAATACAGCTTCCCGCAGCACATCCCTGGCATCAAGGTTGCTCAGAGCGCCCTTGGCCCAGTGACCGATCCGGACCAGCCTCAACCGGCGCCGTCGGCGGACGAGTCGGCCCTGCTCGGCTCGTGGCTGCACAGGGTTCTGCCGGAGGTGGCGGCCACACCACTGGGCGGCACCTCGTGCCTCTACACGGTGACACCCGACAGGGGTTTCATCGTGGGCCGGCACCCAGCCCACGCCGGCATCGTCGTGGGCGCAGGCTTCTCAGGTCACGGCTTCAAGTTCGCTCCCGTGATCGGGCAGATTCTGGCTGAGCTCGCTCTGCTGGACGCGCCCGCGCCAGCGTTCCTGAGCCCAACCCGCTTCGAGCAGGGCGCCACCCTGCCAGCGATCGTCTGAGCTGGAAGCGCCGTCGGGGGTCAGACTACCAGGACACCGCGCGGAAGTCGCGAGTCCACCTCAGCTCCCGACGGTGTCACAATCAGCGTGTTGCAGTGTCGGTAGGTGCGCCCCTCGCTCAGAAGGTCGGGCTCGATCGAAAACGCCATCCCCGGTTCGAGCACGGCGTCGGCGTAGAGGCGAACGTCCATGCCGGGGTCCCGTGCGTTCGCTTCATAGCTCACGATGCCACGGCCCAGACCGGACCCGGAACGCGTGCCGAACCTGTGCCGGGTGAAGACATCCTTACACGCGCGATCGACGTCGGCCAGCCGCACACCGGGGCGGACCGCGGCGATCGCCGTCTCGTTAGCGTCGACCATAACGTCGAACTCCGCTCGCACCTGGGGTGTGGGTGTGCCGACAACCACAGTGCGCTCGACGTTGCCTTGATAGCCCCAGAACAAGACGTCCACGCCCGTCGTGAGCACCTGGCCCTGACGAGGACTGGCCTTCGCCTCCCAGGCGATCCACTCGCTGTGCCCCGATCCCCGGCGGGGCGACTCGAGCCCGGTGTGGATACGCATGCCGAAGGGATACTCAGGATAGCGCTCGACGATCACGTCCATCATGCGCGCTCGGCTGGCGTCCCATATGTCGCGGGCGGTGCGTCCAGCTGCCAGCTGTTCGATAAGCACTTCCTGGCCAACGTCGCACACGTCGTCTGCCGCGCGCAGCAACCGCAGCTCCTCGTCGGAGAGTGTGCGGCGCGCGGACGCGAGCAGTTCAGAGGCCGGTTGGAATGCGACCTCGGGTAGGGCAGAGCGAAGCAGGTCCAGGGCACCGGCCGGCAACACCGCCTCTTCGATGCCCAGACGTGCACGGGTTAGACCGCGTTCTGCCAGCAGCTCACCTAGCCGCTGGGCCAGCGAGTGGAGCGGCGGCCGGGGGTGCTCGTACCGCGGCTCGGGGTTGTAGTCCCAGTAGTAGCGCCGGTCGTCGATCCACGACTGCGACTCCAGGTGGGCGCGCTCGATGATGGACACGATCATTGCCGGCTCGGCATCAACCGGCAGCAGCGTGCCCAGAGGCCGTCCGAAAGGGTGCACGGGCGCGCCGCTCAACCAGTAGCAGGCCGGGAAGGACGTGGCCAGGATAGCGTTCAGCCCGGCGGCGGCCATCAAGTGGCGCGTCTTGCTCCAGCGCCGCTGGACCTCCTCACGGCTGAACGGCTCAGCCACCTGCGAGTCGCCGCGCCGCTCCGTCGCGCGGACGACGGACGAGGTGCCCCCCGAGCATGACGAGCCACGGCTTATCAAGGTCCATCAGGTCGCGCAGCGGATCGCCATCGACGACCAGCAGATCGGCGCGCTTGCCTTCCGCCAGGGTACCCGTATCGTGGAGGCCGAGAAGCCCGGCCGTCGCGCGTGTCGCTACCTCGATGACCTGCGCCGGCGTCAAGCCCAGCTCCGCCATGAACGACAGCTCGCGAGCCAGACTCCGGCCGCTCAGCGGGAAATAGGAGGGCCCCCCGTCGGTGGCGGCACTCACGGAGACGCCCGCGGCCACGGCGCGACGGAACGACGCCATCTGGGTCTGATAGATCGTTCCCGCCTTGCGGGCAACGAACTCCGGCACCAGATCCTGCGCTCGATTGACCCCTTCCACCTCGGTGCACTTGAGGCCCGCGGACAGCCACGTCCCCCGTTCGAGCATCAGCTGGATCGCTTCGTCGTCGAGCTCGATGCCATGTTCGACCGAGTCGACGCCCGCCCGTATCGCTGCCTTCGTGCCGGCCAGATTCGAGCAGTGGGCGCACACCTTCTTCCCTCGGCGGTGGGCCTCGTCGACCGCGGCCGCGATCTCCTCCGGCGTCAACTGCACATCGCTCACCAGCTCGCCCGGCGTGGCAGTTCCGCCGGTCACCATCAGCTTGATCCAGTCGGCGCCGGCTTTGCACTCCAGTCGGACGGCGCGGCGCACGGCATCGACGCCGTCGGCCGGCACGCTGATGCTCGTCCCATGGCCGCCAGAGGCGCTGATGGCGCGCCCACAGAGAAGGAGACGCGGGCTGGGAAACAGGCCCGACTCGGCCGCCTCTCTGACGGCGAAGATGGCGTGGTGTGGGTAGCCACAGTCTCGGACGGCGGCCACGCCGCTCCGAGCCAGCTGCTCGAGCCCGCGTACGACGTCCAGCACATTGCGCGCTACCTCCTCGGGAGTGCCGGTTGGTGGCGACGAACGGCTGTGGAAGCCATAGGTGTGTACGTGCGAGTCCAGCAGGCCAGGCAGCAGCGTGCGGTGCCCGGCGTCGATGACCTCGGCCCCCGCGAGCTCGGCGTCCGTGGCAGCACCAACACTGACGATCCGGCTGTCCTCGACGACAACCGCTCCGCCGCGCAGGGGTGGCCGCGCCGTGCCGTCCAGGACCTGGTCACAGAGGATCGCGGTTCTCATGGAATCCTCCGTGCTAGCGTTCGGCTCACGCGGGGATGATGGGCAGGTCCGGCGTGGCGATCGGGTGCAAGATCTCGCGACCGCTCTCCGTGACCAGGTACTGGTCTTCCAGGTCGAACCAGCCGTCCTCGGTCGCGAACATGGGCTCCACGGAGATGACCATGTTCGGCTCGAGCACTGAGTGATTGTCGGGATGGACCGACAGGCAGCCGGTATTCCGGAACCCGTGCCCGACTCGGCCGGTACGGCGGTCGGGCAAGCCGTGCTTGCGTTCGACAGCGACGCACGCGGCATAGATGTCGGAACAGACGTTCCCTGGCTTGATAGCTTCGGCCATCGCCTGGTTGCATTCCCAGGTGATGGCGTAATACTTCAAGACCTCGGCCGAGGGTTGCCCGATGTGCCAGCTCCGGTCCACGTCCGCCGCGTAGCCGCGGTAGCTGACGCCGCTATGGCCGCGCGATAGGAAGTCACCATCTTTGAAGACCCGGTCGGTGACCGCGGCGTGGAACATGTTGGAGTCTCGCGCCTTGCGGTTCCGGACGTCCCAGGCGGTATTTGCCTGGTAAGCGTACCCCTCGCCGAAGCGGCTGTCGAAGCGGTCGCTCATCGCGCGCAGGAACGCACGTTCGGTCATGCCAGGGCGAAGGACGTCTGGCACCTGGTCGTGCATCCAGATACCGGCCTGGCACGCTGTCCTGAGGCGCTCGATCTCCAGCGGCGTATGGACGCTCATCAGCATGCGGATGACGGCTGAGGCGTCCACGATCTGGGCTGCGGGCATGAGCTCGCGCAGGGCCAGCAGGTCGTTGACCGAGATGCCGAGGGTCATGCAGTCGCCGAGCTCGAAGCCCAGGCGGGCGCGGTTCAGGCCAAGACGGTCGAAGATGCGCGGCATCAGCTGGATGTCCCAGATCTCGACGCGGGGCCATTGGGAGCGTTCGACGATAGGCAGAATGTGTGACACCCAGGTGGACCGGCGGGTCGTGTTCATGTGCTCGCCGGCGGTGGTCGGCGTCATCAGCAGGTAGTCGTCGGCGTCGGTCAGGACGTACCAGGCCGACCGGGATTGACACCGGTCGTGCCATTCGTGGGGCTCGGCACGGCTGGTGAACCACTGGCCAATGGCGCTGGAGGTGATGACCAGGGCATCGAGCCGCTGCTCGGCCATCAGGGCGCGGGCGCGGCGCAGGCGCAGCTGGTACTCGTCGCGATCGAAGTCGCGCTCGAGCTCATGTCCGGGGAGGTCGAGCCACCGATCCTGGAGATGGACGTAGTCGCCGTAGTCCAGAGCCTGCATACCTATCGCGTACCCCCGAGTCAGCCCGTAGACATCTGATGTCCGCTTGCGTCGATGAGGGTAGGCAGGGAGAAGGACATTGTCAAATCAGTAGCCGTCCGCTGTGCTGGTTTCCATTGGTGTCCACCCGAGCGCCGATCTCCAGGCTGTCGGCTGGTTGAAGGTGATCTGACGTCGGCTTACACTCGCCGCCATCCCTGGAGCGGAGAGAGCCATGCCCGGATATCGCCTCGAGGAGCTGACCTGGCCCGACGTGCGCGAAGCCGTCGAACGTCGCCTGGTGGTCTTGCAGCCGCTGGCCGCCATCGAGCAGCACGGTCCCCATCTGCCTGTTGATACCGACAATCTCATAGCTCGACGGCTGTGTGAGGCGGCGGCAGAAGCGGCGCCTGACGAGTTCCTTGTCGCTCCGGTCATTCCGTACGGTTTCAACGATCACAACATGGAGTTTCCGGGCACCATCTCGATCAGGCCGAGCGTCCTGCTCGAGTATCTGTTCGACGTCGGCCACAGCTACGCCGTCAATGGCTTCCGGCGCATCCTGTGGGTCAACAGCCACGGCTCGAACCAGCCGGTCGTCGATCTCGCCGCCCGCCGCATCACGAACGAGACGCCGGCGTTGTCGGCAGTCACCAGCTCGTTCGCTCTGGCGAGGCTGGCCGAACAGCGGCACACCATACGGAGCTCGCCACACGGCGGAGTCGCCCACGCGTGCGAGTTCGAAACCTCGGTCTACCTTCACCTCGCTCCGCAGCTGGTGCGCGCCGACCTCATCCAGGATGAGACGCCAGCGGCGATGTTCGAGTACGTCGACCACGACTGGCTTGGAGGCGGGCCGCTGACCTTCATGACCTGGTTCAGCCAGCGGACTCGCTCGGGCGTCGACGGCGCTCCCAAGCATGCCTCGAAGGAGAAGGGCGAGCAGCTGTTCCGCGCCTGGTCCGAGCTGTTGCGTGACGTTGCGCGGTCATTTCGCGACATGGAGCTGCCGCCCCGGCACGACCAGCGGCCGGCTGGGGCCTGGCCAGGTGGCCTTCGCTCCTAACCGCCACTGGCGACGTCGAGCAGGTGCTCCAGCATGGCCCGTTTGGCCCTGTCCGGCTGATGGTCGCGAATCGCCTCCATAATGCCCCGATGTTCGTCGGCGTCGCGCTGGGTTGGCAGCGTCCCGTCGCGGTCGTAGAACGAGATGATGGCCCCGGCCATCCGCGACAGCGATCCGTTGTGCGTTGCCCGCACCACGTCCAGGTGGAAGCCGAGGTCCTCCGGCGGCCGGAAGCCGTGGCCGATCACCTCAGCCAGGCGATCGACGTCGTGCCGCAGGCGGCTGGCGTCGTCCTCATTGGCGCGCCGCGCCGCCAGAGCCGCGGCGGCTGGCTCAACGATGCGGCGGACTTCCAGCAGCTCGCCCCGTGCCGCTTCGTCAGGTGCCGGGCCGAACCCGTCGGAACGCCGCAGAAGGTCCTCGCGGAGCGAGCGGACGTAGGTGCCACGACCGGGCCGAATCTCTACCAGGTCCAGTGCGATCAGACCGCGCACCGCTTCCCGGACCGCCGAGATGCCGACTTCCAGCTCGGCCGCGATCTCCCGCTCGCTGGGCAGTCGGTCGCCCACGCGGTAGCGCCCATCGCGCAGCATGCCGGCGATCGCGGCCGCAGCCTGGCGGGTGACGGTGCTGCGCGACAACGGCGTCCCCTGGTCAGGCCGCTGGCCTGGCTCGCCTGGCGCTCCGCTGGCACGGCTCACTGATCGGCACCATTCTGGGGCGGTGGGGCTGTCGTGCCGGAGCCCCACGTCTCGCTGGCCGCCGCGGCCAGGATAGATATCATAACCGCGGACAGCAGCCGCCGGCTGTAGGCGGCCTCCGGCCGGTCGAATACCTGGTCAGTCGGGCCGGACTCGACGATGCAGCCCCGCTGAATGACGTAGACGCGTTGGGCTATAGAGCGGACGACTGCCAGGTCGTGGGAAATGAAGAGCAGCGCCGTCCCGTAGCGCTCCTGCATCGACCGCACCAGCTCCAGGATCGTCGCCTGAACCGACACATCCTGGCCCGAGACGATCTCGTCGCAGATGACCAGGCGCGGGCGCGCCACGAATGCGCGGGCAATCGCCACGCGTTGCTTCTGGCCGCCACTCAGTTCATGCGGGTAGCGCCCCCCCAGTGCGGGATCCAACCGCACCTCCTGGAGGACCCGATCCACCACGTTGGAGCGCTGTGCCCGTCCGACCTCTGGGCGAAACAGGGTGACGGAGCGCCCGATCAACCCGGCAACTGTGTGTCGCGGGTTGAGAGAGGAATCCGGGTTCTGGAAAACAATCTGGACCGCGTTGTACTGTTCGCGGGTCCGGCGGCCTGAGCTCTCTAGGCGTGCCCCTTCGAGGCGGACGACGCCAGAGTCCACAGGCACCAGCCCGACGACAGCGCGTCCCAGGGTCGACTTGCCACTCCCGCTCTCGCCAACGAGTGCGACGACCTCGCCCGGGCCGACAGTCAACGTCGCATCCAGCACTGCCTGGACCCGAGCCGGCCCGCTCCCGTAGCTGCAGCTCACGTTCTCCAGCGAGAGCGTTGGCACCGCCGGCGTGGGCGCGGGCTCTGGCGACGTCCTGAAGTGGGTCCTGGCCGATGCCGCCAGCGGCCCCAGCTCGGCGGCGCGCAGGCAGCGCACCTCGCGCTCCGCGGTGTCCACACGCTCCAGGGCGGGGTGGCATCCGTGACAGACATCGACCACCCACGGGCACCGCGGCGCAAACGGGCAGGCATCCGCCACCACGTGGCCGGGCGGTAGCCCGGGCAACCCGACCGGGCGCACCGCTTCCCGCGTGGACGGGAGAGCGTCTAGCAGGGCGCGCGTGTAGGGGTGGCGCGGGACGAGCAGCACGTCAGCCGTCGGTCCCTGCTCGACGACCTCCCCTGCGTACAGGATCACCAGCGTGTCAGCAACGTTGCCGAGTAGCGCCAGGTCATGGCTGATGTAGAGCGCTGCCATGCTGCGTGCTCGAATCAGCTCGATCAGCATCGAGACCACCTCAGCCTGGGTGGTGACGTCCAGACCGGTCGTCGGCTCATCGAGGATGATGAGCTGGGGATCGCAGGCGATGGCCAGGGCGATCGCCACGCGTTGCAGCTGGCCCCCGGAGCACTGGAAAGGATAGCGCCGCATCATCTCCGCCGGGTCTGGCAACCGCACCGCCGCGAGCAGCTCCGCGGCCTTTCTGGTGGCCGGCCTTTCGGCAAGGCCACCATTAACTTGAAGGACTTCGCGCAACTGCGAACCGATGTGGAACGCGGGATTGAGTGCCGAGGCGGCGTCCTGGCCAACGTAGCTGATCCTTGTGGCCCACACGCGTCGGCGCGCCTCGGGACCCATCTCGTACAGGGGCGTGGCACCGAGCATGGCCTCGCCCGCCACGCGCACGGCACCCGACGGGAGATAGCCGATCGAGGCCAGCACGGCGGTCGTCTTGCCGCTACCAGACTCACCAGCGACGCCAACGATGCGGCCCGGCTGCGCGGCCAGCGACAGGCCGGCGACGACCTGCGTCACGCCGGCACGCGAACGGAAGCCGACCCCGAGCTCCCGGACACGGAACGTTTCGCCCGCGGTCGGAATGGAGGGCCTAGAGTGCGGCATTGCCGCGGACGTTCCGAGCCAGATGAATGCCGACCTGATCGCTCACCAGGTTGATGCCAATGGTCAGCACGGCGATGGCAACGGCAGGCGCTACGGCGATGAGCGGCGCCTGCCCCAGATAGACGCGACCTTCGCTGACCATCAGTCCCCAGTCGGACGACGGCGGCTGTACACCCAGGCCTAAGAAGTTCAGTGTCGCGATGAAGATGATGGAGTAATTGAGCCGGATGGCCGCCTCTGCCAGCAGCGGACCAGAGATATTGGGAAGAAGCTCCCGGCCAATAATCGCGTGGGTACGTTCCCCCCGCGCGCGCGCGGCCAACACGAACTCCTGCTCGGCCAGCGCTTGCGTCGCGCTCCGCACGATGCGGAAGACCCGCGGGGCGGTGACCAGGCCCGTGAGCACCACGATGGAGACGCTGGATGAGCCAAGGGCGATGACGAAGATGATGACCAGGACCAATGGCGGGATCGACATGACGACGTCCGCCACCCGTGAGAACACGGCGTCGATGAACCGTCCCTGATAGCCAGCCAGCAGACCCGCCGGGCCGCCGATCACGAAGGTAACCAGAACTGCCAGTGCCGCCAATACGAGAACCGAGCTGCCGCCGTGCAGCACCCGACTCAAGACATCTCGCCCGAGCTGATCGGTGCCCAGCCAGTGCGCCGGTGTTGGGGCATCGAGTGGAACGCCCTTGAGCGCATACGGTGAGTACGGAGCAATGGAGGGGCCGAGGATCGCGATGCCACCACCGACCAGGACCAGCGCCAGCCCCAGGCGGCCTGACGTGCCGGCGAGGAGGGCCTGAAGCCATCCAGGCGCCGCGCGCCGGGGTGCGGTGGAGATGGTAGTCCGCGCCGCGGCCAGCGCCATCAGCGCCGTCCCAGCGACCGTGCGCGAAGGCGCGGGACGGCGAGCACGACGAGGGCGTCCGCGAGCAGGTTGATCGTCACCAGCATCACGGCCGTTACCACGGCCACGGCTTCTATGGTGGGGAGATCTTTGGCAACGATGGCCTGGACGAGCAGAGTGCCGATGCCGGGATAGGCGAAGACATTCTCGATGACGATGACGCCGCTGAGGAGGAAGATAGCGTTGAGGGCAACGACGTTGATGATGATGGCGCTGGCGTTTGGCAGAGCATGCCGCCAGAGAATGCGGTTCGGGGAAAAGCCATTGAGAATAGCCGTTCGCACGTACGGCGCCGACAACGTCTCGATGATGCTGATCCGCCCCAGGCGAAAGACATACGCGGTCGCGGCGAGCCCGAGAGTCACGGTCGGTAGCACCAGTGCCGCCAGATTCCCTTCCGCTATGCTACCGCTGGTGACGGGGAGGACGCGCAGCATTGTGGCACCCAGCAGCAAGATCGCAATCGCCAGGACGAACTCGGGCACCGACGTGAGTGAGATCGCGACCATCGAGAGGCCGAGATCAGCCGCGGAGTCGCGGTGCCGCGCCGACCAGATAGCCAGCGGCAGCGCGAGTGCAACGCTCAGAAGCAAGGACAGCGCACCCAGGATGGTGGTGTAGCGCAGGCGTTGCGCGAGCTCGATCCCGACTGGCGCCCCGGAGATCACAGACGTGCCGAAGTCACCACGGACCATGCTGGCGGCCCAGCGAAGGTAGCGCTCAGCAGGCGGGTCGTTCAAGTGCATCCGCTGCCGGAACACGGCGCGCTGCTCCTCGGTGGATTCGCGACCGAGCGCATGGAGCGCTGGATCGACTGGCACGATCTCGATGGCCGCGAACACCAGCAGCGAGACCGCCCAGACCGTCGCGAACGCCACGAGCAGCCGTCGACAGAGGGCGAGCACCACCCGCCGCCCAAAGAAGACCCATCGCGGCGGGGGTTGATTCGCCAGGCCGAGAGGCAGGTTCGCCAGCGTCGTGGTCCTCCTCGCGTAGCCGATTCAGCTCAAGCGTTAAGCGAAACGCGCGTCCGTGAAGTCGAAGAACTCGACAAAGTTCGTGGCAACACCCTGTAGCTTCTGCGCCTTCGCATGGAGTCGCGAGGCGTACGCAGGCAGGACGATGCCGTCATTGTCATTCTGCAGTTTGATAGCCTTCCCGTACTGCTGCTTCTGCACGCTGACGTCAGAAGTTTGCGCGGCCGCCTGCACCGCGGCGTCGAAGTCCGGACTGGACCAATGGGTCATCCACTGCCCGGCATTCGTCACGGAGATGAGCGGGAACACCTCGGAAGGCGACCGTCGGTTGTAATCGGGGATGTAAAACGGCTGCTTCTGCCAGACGGTGTCCCAGAATGTGGAGCCGCCTTCTTTGATATCGATGGTGATGCCGGCCTCGGCCAGCTGTTCTTTGACGGCGGCGGCGATGTTGTTGGCGCCAAAGCCGAAGACGGTGATCAACGGGAACGGCAGAGTCAGTCCGCTGCCATAGCCCGCATCTTTCAGCAGGTCCTTCGCCGCCTGGATGTCGCGCTCCCTGGGCTTGAGATCCTCGGGGAACATCGGATCGCTCACCGGGATCGTCGTGTCGGCAGCTATCGACGCGAAGCCAGCGTACACCGTTTGCTGCACCTGCTGCCGGTCGACCGCCAGCTTGAGGGCCTGGATCACTTTCGGATTGTCGAACGGGGCGACCTTCAGATCACAGATGAGCCCGTGCCAGGCCGCGTCCTTCAGCGGTAGCGGCTCATAGCTCGTGCCCTGCAGCTGTTTGCTCGAGGCGAACGCGATATTGTCGATCAGGTCGACGTCCCCCGTCAGCAACGCCTGCATCTTCGATGCGGCCTCGGGGATGTTCTTGAACGTCACCTCGTCGACCATCGGCTTGCCGGTCTGCCAGTAGTTGGGAAACCGGGTGGCGGCGAAGCTCTGGCCTGCCGTGTAGGACTTGAACTGGAACGGGCCAGTTCCGATCGGCTGTCGGGCAAAATCAGCCGAGGTGTAACCGTCCTTGAAGATGCGCGCGTTGCGGACGCCCAGCGGGTTGGGGAAGAAAACGAACGGCTTCTCAAGCTGAAACTTTACCGTCGAGTCGTCGACAGCCGTGATGTTCCCCGGTTTGAGGAGAGCCTTGAGTTGCGCGTAGAGCGTGGAGGCACTCTGGGGGTCCATGGCGCTTTTCAACGACCAGACGACGTCCTTCGCCGTCATGGTGGACCCGTCGTGGAACGGGATGCCCTTCTTAATCTTGAAGACCCATGTCTGGCTGTTATTGCTCGCTTCCCAGCTCTCGGCGAGGTACGGTTTGGGCTGAAAGTTGTTGTCGAGCTTGACGAGGGACTCGTACATGAGACCCTGGGGCGGGACAATGAAGAAGTTCTTCTGCTGCAACGCCGGGTTCAAATTGTCGTCGGTCAGCGCATCGCTGAAGGCAACCCGAACCACCCCGCTGTGGCCGGTGGTCGCCCCGCTCGGAGCACCGGTGGCGCTGGCACCCGGTCCGCCGGTTGCCGCCGCTGGTGGCGTGGCAACACGCGCGCTGGTGGCCGTCGCCCCGCCAGTGGCCGGGGCAGGTGGGGCACTGGTCGGGATGGGGGCGGTCGGATTGCTCGGCGGCGCTCCACTGCTGCACGCCGCAAGTCCCAGCGCACCCACCGCGGCACTGGCGCGCACGAGGAATGCTCGACGACGGATGGCGTTCCCCAAGCCGTCGCGGGCCCCCTGATCTAATCCAGCCATCGAGCTTCCCTCCTCGTTCCACTCAGGACAGGAGCTGCGGTATACGGCCCGCGAGCCGAGTCTAGAAAGGGCCCTGTGTGAGTGTCAAGGGTCATCTGATGTCAGATCGCCTGGGCTGTCGTCCCGACGTTGCACCGCGCCCCGCCCCGCTCCTCGGGTGCGGCCCACCCATGGGCGCCTGTTTAGTCTGGGCGATGCACACCAACCGGATGAACTTCGATGCCAGGGACTCAATGGCAGGCAAAGGATTCGGCTCCGTTGACATCTGATGTGTCTTGACACGGCGCCACGTACCAGCCAGAATGGCCGCGCGGCTCGTGGCGCGCTGGTGCTGGCCGGCCGGGTGACCGACAACCGTGCCGGCGCATGCCCATGCCGCCGTCCATTGCGGAGGGAGACCATGACGGCAAAGGTGGAGCCCGAGCTCTGGCCGGCACTCCGACACTACTGGCATCCAGTGGCGCTGTCTCAAGAGGTGGTGGAAGCGCCCGCTCCCATCAAGCTTCTGGGCGAGAAGCTCGTTCTGTTTCGCGTCATGGACACGCTCGTCTGTTTCCGTGACCTGTGTGTCCATCGCGGTACACCCCTTTCTCTCGGCTGGGTGGAAGGAGAGCGTATCGTGTGTGGGTACCACGGCTGGAGCTACGACGCCAACGGCATATGTACGCGTATCCCGGCCCTGCCAGAAGGCCGCACCATCCCCCTCCGGGCACGAGTGGACACATTCCGGGTCGAGGAGCGATACGGACTGGTCTGGGTCTGCCTCGACCAGCCGCGGGTAGCGATCCCCGAGTTTCCCGAGGCGTCCGACCCGACCTTCAAGCTCACGTACCACCCCGTCTCCGTCTGGAAGGCCAGTGCGGCGCGACGGACCGAGAACACCGTGGACGCCGCGCACTTTCCCTGGGTGCACGAGGGGATCCTGGGAACTCGGGACCATCCCGAGACGCCGGTCTTCGACATCCATCGTGTCGACGATGAGCTGCGCTTCGACTACGAGGATCTGCCGAACCCGATGCATCCCATGCCGCACCGCCGCGTGTACCGCATGCACCGACCGTTTACCATCCACCAGCGGAAGGTGCGCACGGGCGAACATGACGTGGAAGCATCTTTCAGCTCGGTGTGTCCTAATGCGGCCCGAGAGAGCACCTCGTTCCTGATCATCGCCCGAAATTTCCATCTCGACCCCGACGACGAGGCGAAGCGCTTCGAGCTCGATGAGTTGATCCGTCGTCAGGATCAGCCTGTCGTCGAGAATCAGCGACCTGAGGAGCTGCCGCTGGATCTCGCTGCTGAGCTGCACATCAAAGGCCCGGATGCCGTTGCCGTCGAGTATCGACGCTTTATGGCCGAGCTCGGCGTCGACGTTGATGCTTCGGCGCCGACCGCTGCATTCGCGTAAGGTGCCAGTCCCAACGTCGCGTCCAAGCTCACCTCCACCAGGCGAAACGGTGTCCGACGGAGCAGCATGGACGATCGAGCTCGTACCGGCATGGTTGCGTGGCGGGGCGCGGGTGGCGTGCATGCTGTGTGGACGGCCGGCTGTGCCCGGGTGGGAGTACACGGGCTGCCGCGAGTGCGGCGAGGCGGGCCCGCTGGAGCTGGTCTATCCTCCGATCCCTTGCTCTGGCATGGCGTTGTCCGAGGCGGCGGCCTGGGCCAGGGGCAACCTGCAGCCTCTGACCGTGGAAGACCTGGTCCACCTGGGAAGCGTCACCACCCCGCTGGTGTCCATGCCCGGGCTTGGCCAGGAGCTCTATCTGAAGAATGAGGCTTTCAGCCCGACGGGCGCACACAAGGACCGCTATCACGCCGTTGCCGCGGCATGCGCCCGGCTGTTACGCTGCGCCGGCGTTGTTACCAGCTCCACCGGCAATCACGGCGTGTCGGCCGCCGCTCACGCCGCTACTGCCGGGCTCCCATCGGTCGTACTGTGCCATCCCGACGCACCCGAAGGGTTGCTGCGCACGATTCACGCGTTCGGTGGGCTCGCGGCTCAGCTGCCGGGTGAGGAGTCGAGAAGGGCGCTCGTCGAGCTCGTCGAGCGGGGCTGGTTTCCCGCCACCTCGATGGACCCCCTTCTATCAGGAAGAGCCAACCCCTTCGGTGCCGAGGGGTACAAGGGGATTGCCTACGAAACCGCTGAACAGCTCGGCCGCATGCCAGGCGCGATCATCGTCCCGACCGCGGGCGGCGACACGATCTACGGTATCGCGAAAGGCTTCATGGAAGTGGCCGCGCTGACGGGGCTGGCCATGCCGACCATCATCGCGGTGCAGCCAGTGTGCGCCAATTCTCTGAGCAGGAGCATGGCAGCTGGCCATCAGGTATCGGTAGATGGGCCGCCGTCGATAGCCCTTTCCATCAGCGATCGTGTGACGGGTAGACAGGCAATGGTGGCACTTCAGCGAGCCCGTGGCGTCAGCGTGGACGTCAGCGACACCGCGATTGCCGAAGCGGTGCGGGACCTGGCGCGGGTGGGCATCTATGGCGAACCAGCCTGCGCGGCGAGTCTCGCCGGGTATCGTCAGGCGGTCGGGTCAGCTATCGTCGATCCAGGCCTGCCGTCGGTCGTCCTGCTGACGTCGTCCGGCTTCAAGTGGCCCGAGACAATGTCCCAGATCTTCCACGCGACGCCTGCCCGATCGCTTGATGAGCTCCATCAATGGCTCACGACCGCGTGAGCCTCATCACCGAGGGGGGACTCGACGCGCACCAGGGCCCACGCCCCAGCGTGACGCATCAGGTGGTCAACGCCCTGTGCCGGATGCTACGCAGCGGGCAGTACCGCGTCGGGGATCGGCTTCCCAGCGAACAGGAGTTGGGTGCGACGCTAAAGGTCGGACGGTCCGCTGTGCGGGAAGCAGCGCGGGAGCTCATCACGCTCGATCTGCTCGAGATCCGGGCTGGGCGCGGAACCTTCGTCAAGTCGCTCCGGGCGGACCTCCTGTTCCGAAGCGACAGCCTGGGCGACACTCGTGACGACGCGATTCGCCAGGAGCTCCTTGAAGTGCGCGTCATCGTCGAGCCTGAGGCCGCGGCGCTCGCCGCGGAGCGAGCCACTAATAGCGACCTGGAGCGCCTGGCGCACGATGTGGCTGTTCTGGCCGACGCTGTCGGTAAAGGCGTTCGGCCTCGCGAGGATGTCGGCTTTCACCTCGATGCTGTCCGCGCCGCCCACAACGCCTCGCTGGCACGCGTGAGCAGCGCCATCATGTCGTTCTATGCCTGGGACGGAACACCGCCTACCGAGCGAGACGCCACCGAACACACATGCATCTTCGAGGCCGTCCGTGACCGTGATCCTCAGCGGGCGAGGCGGCTCATGCTGGCGCATCTGATCCGTGACTATGCCGACGCCGATCAAAACGAGCTGGACCCGCATTTGTGCGGATGATAGACCGCCTCCGAAGTGTCTATGAGTACGGCTTCTGGTGAGTCGAGCCGGCTGACCGGGGACGCTGGTCGTCGCGGCGCGAGACAGCGATCGTGCTGCGGTTCCCGCCCGGTGAGGCCTGGATGCGCTCAGCCGCGTTGACGCCGCAGCGCACCGGGACGTTTACCCGGAGCGTGGATTTATTTGTCGGCCTGGGCCGGCGGAAACAGCGGCAACCTACGGCGCTCCCGTAGGTCCCGCCCGGGATAGTGTGCATAGTGGCCTTCGATGTCAGAATCGAGGGCCGCCCGGGCGGTGGCCTCCGAACTGTCCGCTGGGTGCTCACGCGCTGCGTGTCCGAGCTCTTGTGCTACCACAGCGTGAAACCAGTATCGCCATTGCGCTCGGTCGACGCGCTCGGGGCGCATCCGAGGATGGTCCTGAACAGCTGCCGGTGCCCCGGCGGTGGCTCACTGCGTGATCGAGTACGCTGCGAAAGCATGCGCACCAGGAGACACACGTATGTCCGGCCACGAACGCGCTAGCGACCGACAGGCCGCCTATGGCCCCCTGGTGTTCTCCGCTAGCGAGTACATGAGCCGGGTAGACCGAGCGGTACGCCTCCTTGGAGAGGCGAGGCTCGACGCGCTCCTACTCACCGATGACCGGAACCTGCTGTACTTCGCCGGCTGGGGTGAGCTTGCCCCGGCCGGCGCCCGGGCGCGGCCCCGATTCCTGGTGCTAGACCGCCGGGGCAACGCGGCGCTTCTGGTGCACACGGCGAGCTTCGCCCCGGCCGTCGCGATGACCTGGCTGCAGGAGGTGCGCACGTATGAGCCGCTCGGTGGAGCGCCCATCGAGGATCTGCGCCGCTGGCTGGCCGACAAGGGGCTGGCGGCAGGTCGGCTGGGGATGGAGCTCGGCGTCGATCAGCGGCTCGACCTCACGGTCGCAGACTTCCAGGCGCTGGGCCGCGCCCTGCCCGGGGCCGAGCTCGTCGATGCGGCCGGTCTGTTGTGGCGGCTGCGCATGACCAAGTCGGCAGCCGAGATAGACCGCATCCGACAGGCCTGCGCGATCACGACGCGCAGCTACGACCGCTTCTTCGCCGAGGCCCGGGTGGGGATGAGCGAGAGCGAGCTGACGGGCCTGTTCAGCCGCGGCGCGGCGGCGGAGGGCGCCAGCGCAAGTAGCTGCTACGTGCTCGTCGGCCGCGGTCGGTACGAGCGCGGCAACACCGTGCCGACGACTGACCCGTCGCGCATGGGCGACATGCTCTGGGTCGACGGTGGCGCCAATGTTGGCGGCTACCGCGCCGACTTTTCGCGAGCCGGCGTGTTCGGTCCGCCCGATCCCGACCAGAGCCGACTCGCGGAGGCGATGCTCGCCGTGGTAGCCCGAACCATCTCCATGATCGAGCCGGGCGTTGCGGCGCGCGACCTGGCTCGGCGGTGCACCGAAGAGATGGCGCGGTACGGGCTGGAGCCCAACACGGGCGCCGGTCGCCACGGCCACGGGCTGGGTCTGCTGGTGACCGAGCCGCCCGATATCGCGGCACACGATCACACGGTGCTCGAGCCTGGCATGGTCATCACGATCGAACCGGGGTATGTTGCCGAACACGGTCGGTATCACTTCGAGGACGACGTGCTCGTCACGGCCGCTGGCCACGAGATCCTGTCCGCGTGCTCGCGCTCCCTCCGCGTCCTCTGACCAGTGCCGCACCGCGATGTCCCGGTGCAGGAAGGAGGTTCCCCGTTGACATCGCCGCGTCATCAGTCTAGCGTGTGAACGTTCACAGCACGCGACACGCCGTGGCATGGGCTCTCCCGACCGGTGACATGGCCTCCGCGGCGCACGGTGTTGGTCGTCCAACGATACCCCAGAGGTCGCAGGAGGTCCTTCCAGTGATTCGACGCGAGAAGGCGAAGACCCCGGCCCGGGCAGCGCGCGTGATGGCTCTCGGCTGCGCCGTGCTCAGCGTGCTCCTGGCTGCTTGCAACTCCAGCGGCGGCGCGGGCGCGCCCGCGGGTCCGCTCCCCACCTCGAACGCGGCGTCCACCGTCGCCGCGCCCACCAAGCCAGCCGCGCCGGTGGTCGCCGCGTCAGCCGCGCCGAGCGTCGGGGCCGCATCTCCGGTTGCGAATCCAGCTGCGTCGGCGGTGCCGTCGGCCGCCGCGGTGGTCTGCGAGCCAGATAAGGTAGCCACCAAATACCCCGGTCTCGCCAACAAGACCCTGCGGGTCGGCATGGATCCCTCCAACCCACCCATCGAGTACCGGGACGCGAATGATCCGAACAAGATCGTCGGCTTCGATCCCGACTTCCTCGACGCGGTCACCAAGTGCATAGGGGTCGCGTATGAGATCCACCCCGGCCAGTTCAGCGGGTTGATCGGCGAGCTTCAGGCCGGCCGGATCGATGTCGAATGGTCGGACCTGTACTACAACACCGAGCGCGCCCAGGTCGTCAACTACGTCACCTACTTGACGGCTGGCACGGGCGCGCTCGTGAAGAAGGGCAACCCGAAGGCCATCAAGTCGATCGACGATCTCTGCGGCAATCAGGCGGCCGCGAACCTGGGCACGGTTGAAGAAGTGGCGCTCCGCGACCAGAGCGCCAAGTGCACCGCGGCTGGGAAGGCCGCCATCGACCTCACTACCTACCCGGACACGCCGGCGACCGCCCGCGCCGTCCAGACCGGCCGGAGCGACGTGGCACTCTTCGACCTCCTCGCGGTGGACGGGTTCGCCCGCGACAATCCGGACACGGAGCGGGCCTTCGCCATCATCAGCGGGATCAAGGTTGGCGTGGGTGTCGGCAAGTCGAACGACGAGCTGCTGCGCGCCCTCCGTGATGCCATTGGCGCCCTCCAGGCGAACGGCACGCAGCGCACCATCCTCCAGAAGAACGGGATGGATCTGGCTTTGCAGCTGCCCGTCGAGATCCTGACGAGCTGACCCGGCGCCCGGCGCGACTCGCAGAGTGGCGGACAGCGAACGGAGGATGGTCCTCTGAGTCAAGTCGTTCGCTACCTGACGCTGCCGTTTCTCCTGGAGGGCGCGTGGATCGCCATCCAGATCGCCGCGGTGTCCATGGTCGGGGCGCTGGTGCTCGGTCTGGTGCTCGCGCTCATGCGGCTGTCTCCGTTCAAGCCGCTGAGCGGCATCGCCTGGTTTTACACGTGGATCGTGCGTGGAACGCCCATCCTGTTGCAGCTCGTCTTTCTGTACGACGCGCTGCCAGCCGTCGGCATCGTCATGACGTCCGTGACCACGGCCATGATTGGCTTTGCCCTCAACGAGGCGGCCTTCAGCGGGGAAATCATTCGCGGCGGCATCAGCTCCGTGAACCGCAACCAGTCACTGGCCGCCGCCTCCCTGGGCATGGGTCCGCTTCTGACGCTGCGCCGGATTGTGTTGCCGCAAGCGATGCGGGCGATTCTGCCCGCCCTTGGGAACGAATGCATCAGCCTCTTGAAGGGCACCTCGCTCGCGTCGGTCATCGCCGTGAACGAGCTGACGCTGCGCAGCCAGCAGATCGTCTCGCAGAACTTCCAGTTTTTCACGGTCTTCGCCGCATCCGGAGCGCTGTACCTGGCAATGACGACGGTGATCGCCGCGGTGCAGTACGGGCTCGAGCGGCACTTCAACCTGGACGTCGAGCGCTCGTCGCGCGCGGATGGCGCGCTGCGTCGGTTCTTCGGGTTCCGCTTGCGACCAGAGCCAGCGGCAACAGAGCTCGACGTGGCGGGCACGCCCCGGGTCGACCGTGCCAGTGCGCCGCCGGCGGAGCCGACGTCCCTGCCCCAGATCGGGATTGTTGCGGCCAGCCCGATGCCCGACCAGCAACCTGGTGCGAACCGCGGGCCGTTCGTCGTCTGTCACGATGTCTGGAAGGCGTATGGGCATCGGGAGGTGCTCCGCGGGGTTGATCTGACCGTGGGCCGCGGCGAGGTTGTGGCGATTATGGGACCCAGCGGCTCCGGCAAGAGCACGCTGCTGCGCCTCATCAACCACCTCGAGCACCTCGATCGCGGCGAGGTCACGGTGGCTGGCAGCTACGTCGGCTACGAGCTGACCACCGGAGGACTGCGCCCCACCAGAAACCTGAGCAAGGCGCGCGCCGACGCTCGGATCGGCATGGTCTTTCAGCACTTCAATCTGTTCGACCACCTGACGGCGCTGGAGAACGTGATGGAAGCACCCGTGCAGGTGTACGGCGAAGCCCCGGCCTCCGCGCAGACGCATGCGGTCCAGGCGCTGTCAGGAGTCGGCCTTGGACGCCACCTGCAGCACTTCCCGCATCGCCTATCGGGAGGCCAGCAGCAACGCGTCGCAATCGCCCGTGCACTGGCCATCAAGCCGCGGCTCATGCTGTTCGACGAACCTACCTCGGCCCTGGACCCGGAGCTCGTCGCGGAAGTCCTCGCCGTCATCCGACGCCTGTCCGAGGGCGGCATGACCATGCTGATCGTGACGCACGAGGTGCGGTTCGCCCACGAGGTCGCCGATCGCGTCGTGTTCATGGACGAGGGACGCATTGTCGAGGAGGGAACGCCAGCGCAGGTGCTCGACGCGCCCAGGGAAGAGCGCACCCGGCAATTCCTCCGGCTCGTCGAGCGGGAGATAGGGACCTTCTAGCGCCGCGGTCGGGAGCACAGCTACAGAAGGAGGTACGCGCATGGGCAGTACACCGCGGGTTGCCCTCATCACAGGTGCAGGAAGCGGCATCGGACGCGCGACGGCCGATGCTTTTTTCGCCGCCGGCTACGCTGTCATGGCACTCGATCAACACCTCGATCCTGTCCAGCAATGGGCCGGAGCACAGCAGTCGCAGAGGGCCGCCGCAGTCCAGTGCGACATACGGGTCTCTTCTCAGATCGCCTGCGCCGTCGCCACGACTGCGCAGACCTTTGGAAGTATCGACGTCCTGGTGAACAACGCGGGCGTGCAGAGCGACGGGATGGTTGACACCCTCCCGGAGGACACGTGGCGCACGGTTATCGACACAAACCTGACCGGCACCTTTCTGTGCGCGCAGCACGCCATCCCGCACCTGCGCGTCCGCAAGGGCACGATCGTGAACACGGGCTCACCCATCGGCCGTCTCCACAAGAGCGGGGTCGGGTGTTACGCGGCAGCGAAAGCTGGCGTCGAGGCATTGACGCGCGTCATGGCGCTCGAGCTCGCACCTGACGGCATAAGGGTCAACTGCATCCTGCCGGGCTCCACGGATACTCCGCTCGTCTGGGCGAAAGTGCCGGAAGAAGAGCTGGCCGCAAAGAAGGCCCTGGCCGCCGAAGAGCAGCCTATCGGGCGCATCGCGAGCCCGGCGGAGATTGCTGACGTGACACTCTTCCTGGCCTCGGACGCGGCCCGCTTCATGACGGGCTCCTCGGTCGTCGTCGACGGCGGCATCCTGTGCCGGATCGCCTCACGCTACTGAAGCCGCGGGGCCGGCCGACCGTGAAGGAGCACTCACCAGCTCAGCCCGCGTGGTCCTCGCGCCATGTGGGCCACACGATGCGCGTAGGTCGATGCTATTGGGAAAGCTGGTGTGCATCGCGGCGCCGCCTTGATCGTCCTCAATCCGAGCCAGGAGGACGCGGGCAGCCTGGGCGCCCAGGGCGTACGGGTCACCGCTGACGGTCGTCAGTGCAGGTTGCACGAATGGCGCCCATGCCGTCTGGGTATTGGCCACCAGGCCCACGTCATCGGGAAGACGCAGACCACGATCGGCGGCCGCGCCGAGCACGCCCAGGGTGACGATGTACCCCACGCTCACGAGCGCGGTGGGCCGAAGGCTGGTTCGCAGCAGCGCAGCGACTCTAGCGCGAACATCGTCGGTGCGCTCGCTGGCCGACACGACGAGTGCTGTTTCGGCAGCGATGCCGTGGGCGGCGAGCGTTCCGCGATAGGCGACGACGCGGCTATCCTGGCCGCTGTAGCGCGTCGTGAGCACCAGACCTATTCTTCGGTACCCATGGCCGATGAGGTGCTCGGTCGCCATCCGAATCCCATCCGGATGGTCGATGGAGAGGCTGTCGATATCAGCGACGAGGCGGTTCAGGACGACCACGCGCGTTCCGCCCGTGACGAGGGCGCGGAGGCCCATCTCGGAAGCATCGCTGACCGCCACGACCAGTGCGCCGTCGACCCGCTGCTCGTGGAGTGCCTCCAAGTAGTACTGCTCTTTCTCTTGGTCCTCGTCCGTGTTGCAGACCAGGACACGGTAGCCCTGTCGTTCAACGACGTCCTGGGCACCGCGCAGCTCCGCGGCGAAGAACGGGTTCATGACGTTGGACAGCACGAAGCCGATGGTGCGTGTCCGCCCGCTGCGAAGGCTGCTGGCAATGCGGTTCTGGTGGTACCCGATGGCGTGCATGGCCGCGAGCACACGGTGACGCGTGTCGGGCGCGACCAGCTCGCTTCCATTGACAACCCGAGAGACGGTCTGTCGCGAAACGCCGGCATCACGCGCAACATCAACCAGCGTCGGCTGATCCAGGGCTCTCGGACGCTGGGATCCGGACGTCGACAACGTTAATTTAGTCCCCCTGCTCGTTCCTATCAGCCGTTCCCGTACCAGGTTACGCTGTCGCCCATCTTGCGGGCGGCCAGCGCCGTGCCGTCGACGCTGTGCCCACACGGTGTCGCGGAGCGCAGGCCTGCGGGTCCGCGGTGCGTTGACGCGTGCGTCGCGGCCACTCTAGCATCTTGTGAACGTTCACAGCTGGGGAGGACAGCGCCGTTTCGGTCAAGACTGAGCCCCATCAGTTCCCGCAGACGCGGGGCAACCGCGCCATTCTGGTGCTCGTCGATAGCTCGCGGACCGAGTACGCTGTCCTGCCGACCGTCCTCCGCGCGCTCGAGCATTGCGGGATCCCGTTTCGGAGCGTCGACCTGTCCTGGCAGGGCCTCACCGACCGACTGCTGCATGAGTCAGCGGCCGTCGTGATGGCCCAGGAGCACCTGGCCTCGTCCATCGCGGGGAGCGACCTGAGCGCTCTCATTGCCGCTGTCCAGGGCGGCCTGGGTCTGGTCAACCTGGACTTCGATCTACAGAACGCTCCCCAGGCCCTTGCCGGTGCGCTTGGCGTTGAAGGCGGTGGCGCTGCCGGCTCCTTCCCATTCGGGGCGCTGTCGGGCCTGGGGATTCGTTCCAGCCAGCACTACATCACGGGCACGAAGAGCACCGGGGCGCTGACTCGGACACGGACGCCGTTAGCCTACTGTGGACTGAAGGTCGCGCGAGCAGGGATGGACGTCCTGGTCGAGTCGGATGATGGAGCACCGGCTCTTGTCGCGGGAAAGCTCGGGCGTGGTCGGATCGTTCAATGGGCGGTATCGCCGCGCCTGTGGCTGCGCCAGTACCTCGGCTGGACCCAGGGCCTGGACGATCTGTTCTGGAAAGCGATCGTCTGGGTGGCACGCAAGCCATTCACGATGAAAGCTATGCCACCGTACGTGCGCATGCGTTTCGACGACTGCAACGGCTACTGGCGCGAGGCGAGAGACCTCGCGTTCCTTGAGCACTTCAACGCCCGGGGCCATCGACCTAACGTCAGTCTCAACGTGCGCGCCGTCACGCCCGATGCGGCCGCGCACATCAGCAGGCTTCGAGCCTCTGGGCGCGCTGATTTCGCGGCTCACACACTGGATGCCAATACGAGCGTGTGGTTCAAGCGTGCACACGGTCCCTATACGCCCGCCGAGATGCGCTCCATCGCGCAGGAAGTCGATGCGGCGTTTCTTCGCTGGGGGATCGAGCCGTCGCGCGTGCTGTCCGACCACGAACATGAGTTCGGGCATACGGCTCTGCCGTACCTGCGCGCTCGCGGCATCCGCTACAAAATGAACGTCAATCTACCGGACGAAAGGGCTGAAGGGCTCCATGAAGATTGGCGGCCAGCGCCGTACGGCTCCATGAGCTATGCCTTTGACACGCAGCCAGTCAGCGGCATGTTCGTCGTTTTCAACCATTTTTCGACGTTTGACCACAATCGCACATACCTGGAGGATGGCCGGCGCTTCTTCCTCAATCGCACGGGCGGCGTGGGCGAATGTAAATGGGATTTTCTCAACGGGTTGACACGCTCGACTACAGGCCGTGCTGGCAATGACGTCGAGCAGGCAGCGCAGCGCCTTGCTACCCATACCGCCCGCGGATTGGACAGCCTGTTCTTTGGTGGATCGATTACACACTCGCATTTCATCCGCGACCTGGCGCCCGCCGAATGGGACAGTCTGCTTGATCGTGTTGATCAATTGATGAGTGGCCGTGAACGACGCTACGCCAGCTACGATCACATCGCCGCATACGCCGAAAGCAAGGTGAACACGGTGCTGGACGCTGCCGACCTAGAGCCAACCGGAGGGCTCGCATGCTCTCTGCGCGGTGAGGCAACTGTGCCACTCGAACTGTACTGCTTCTCGGACCGCGACGAGCACACCGAGCATCGCTTCTGCGAGGTTCCAGCATTCAGTGGACAGCAGAAGACAATGCTGGGAACCACTTTCTAAGGCATGTCGCTTTCGTCAGGCGTAGCCCCTCGGTGAACCGGGCGACCAGAGTGCCGGAATCGACCGCGAGACGCTGGAGTCGCGAGTCGATTCGGCCATCGGCCTTGTGCCTCCGCGCCCGTGCCTCCATGGCTACACCACATCTACAAGCGTGCTGTTCGATCTGCTGGATGCGCTGCTGGTCGCGGGCTTGGTGCCAGCGTTCGTGCACGTCAGTCTGGCGGGCCTGTTCCGCCGTGGCTGGGGCGGCGCTTACGCTGCACTAGCGGACGACTAGGTGGACGCCTGTGCTCTGCGTGAGATCGGCGCGACGGCGCCGCGGGAGGCAAGCCCGCCGGTGTGCGCCAGTGACACCAGCGAGTGGGCGCGCTGCGACGCGGACTGCCGTCCCGAGCGCGGGCACTACCATCACCCCGCACGCCAGTCGGCCGGCCAGCCGATCGTGGCCGGCTGGTCCTACTGCTGGCTGGCGCAGCTGAGCTTCAGCCACGACAGTAGGACCGCTCCGCTGGACGTGCGCCGCGTGCCGCCGCCCAGCAACGCGCACACCATGGTGGCCGAGGACCGACCGCTCCGAGGATCGCTTCCTATCGCGCCGACCATCGCGGCCAAGCACTCCGCCAGCAGGCGCAGCGTCGTCTGGCGCGTCTGATCATTGGCGAAGCGGACGAAGCGGTAGCGACTCCAGGCCAGCACGGCACAGAAGACCTCCAGGCCGGCCTCGCTGGCCCAATCGGCCACCGGGTGCTCGCCGGGCACCGGCACCCACGGGCGATACGTCCCCCGTTGCGTCTTCCAAGCGGCCGTCGCGCCACCGCTCGTCGGAAGTTCCTCCGCGAGCCAGCGTAGCCAGCTTTGCGGGCCACCACCAGCAGCCGCCTGGCCGTGTCGGCTTGAGGTGAAGCGTCGCCAGTAAGCCACGCAGACTGCTCAGGGTCTGTCCGTAGTCCGCGCGCCGTGCGCTAGCGCCGAAACCGGGTGGCGTCAGCGCGCCGGGTTAGGCCGGGATGGCTGTCCAGCCGCGGCTAGCGCGGATCGCGTCGAACGCCTCCTGGAAGCGCCAGCCGTCGCGGAACGTGAGGTAGCGGTCGCGCCGGGAGCCCAGCACGTCGGCCACGAAGTCGCGCGCCAAGGCGGTCCACTTGCGCTGGAACTCGTCACCTGTCGTCGGGTGGTCGGCCACGATGCGCTCGGGCACGGGTAGCTCCTCCCAGGCCTCGGGCGGTTCGTCGGCTCGGGCCCGCCTGACCGTGTAGGAGAAATGCCCGTCGACGATGAGGCTGCCTTCCGTGCCGTGGAAGCGCCAGCCGTTCGGCGGCCAAGCGCCCGGGTGGCCGGTCGCCGAGATCGACACCTGGGCCGCTCGCCCCGGCTCGTGGGTCCCGACGCGCAGGAGAGCGGTGAAGCCGGAGTCGGCGTCGCACTCGCGCCACTCGAGTCCGGCCGCCTCCTCGACGGTCGGGCGCCGGGCAACGCGCGTCCGGAAGTCGTGGATACCCGGCACGATCGGCGCACGCTCGCGCACCCGCCGGGTCTCGCCCACGACCGCCTCTAGCTCGCCACCAAGCGCGCGCTGGATGATGCCAAGCCAGTGGGGCATGGCGTTGTGCAGCAGGCCACCGCCCTGCTCGACCGAGTCGTACCAGGTGAAGGGCGTCAGGGGGTGGACGTGGCGGCGGAAGGTGCCCTCGACCTCGCCGACCCGGCCGACCGCGCCATCCCGGATCAACTCGGCCAGCCAGACGACGCTCGGGTCGTAGCGATGGGTCGGGGCGTAGGCGTGCTTGACGCCGGCCGCGAGCGCCAGGTCGTACAGCTTGCGGGCCACGCCGGCGGTCGGCGCGAGCGGCTTGTCGCAGAAGACATGGTGACCTCGTGCCAGCGCGTGCTCGACGATCTCGGCGTGGGCGCCGGCCGGCGTCGCGACCGAGACGATCTCGGGGCTGATCTCGTCAATCGTCGCGCGCCAATCGGTCGAGGCGCGCGGTACACCCAGCCGCTCGGCCGTCGCCTGGACGGCCGAGGGTGTGCGGGCGCAGATCGCCTCGACCGCGACCCCGTTCTCGCGCAGCGCGAGGGTGTGGCCCTCGCCGGCGAACCCAGCGCCGACCACGACCGCGCGCAGCCCCGTCACGGGCGGGGCTTGTCGAGGATCTTCTGCGCGGCATCGTGGACCTTCTTCATCCCCTCGGCCGGGGTGATCTTGTTGAGCCAGATCGGATCGGTGTTCTGGCCGAACGCGTCGTTCAGCTCCTGTGCCCGGACGTTCCAGGGCTTGGGCTCGGGGAACGGCTTGCGACCCTCCTTCAGGACCGCCTGGAACTCCTTGAGGCCAATCATTTTCGCGTTCAGGCCGGGGTCAGACTGCACGTCCGGCCGCGCGCCCGGCCCGCCGGCGTTCAGGGACACCTTCTCGATGCCGATGTCCTTGGCGGTCATGAACTTGGCGATCCGCCAGGCCACGTCCGGGTTCTTCGAGTTGGCGGTCACGCCGACCAGGTCGGACTGGGAATGATTGCCCATGACGCCGGTCGGGCCCTTCGGCAGGACCGCCGCGCCGTACTTGAACTTGCCGGCGATCAGCGGGAGCAGGAAGGTACCAGTCCACAGCGTGTTCTGGAGCATCGCGACCTTGCCGCCGGCGAACATGTTGGTCTCGGACCCGCTCTGGATCTGGTCGGGCGCCGGGTGGACCTTGTGCTTGTAGACCAGGTCGTGGATCCACTCGGTCGCCTTGGCCGCCTCCGGCTCGCCGAGGCGCGACTTCTGGCGCTCCTCGTCGAGCACGTCGCCGCCGAAGGAGCGGATAATGATGTGGTGCGCGCCCGAGGCGCCGGCGTAGCCGAACTGGTTGTCGGACGGCCTGGTCAGCTTGACCGCGCGGTCGACCAGGCCGTCCAACGTCTCGTTGAGCGTGTCCGGGTACGGGACGCCGGCGGCGTCGAACAGGTCCTTGTTGTAATAGATGAGCATGGCCTGGTACTGGTACGTCTCCGGCAGGCAGTACTGCTTGCCGTCGAACTTGCCGTTCTCGACCGCGGCCGGGTAGTACTGGCCAAGGTCGAACTTCTCGGCCTCGATGAACGGCGTGATCTCGCGGTAGAGTCCCTTGTAGGCCATCTCGGGGAAGAATCGCGAGATGTCGACCACGTTGTCGCCGATGGTCTTGGAGGCGTGCAGCGCGGCGAGCTTCAGCCAGTACTCATTGGTCGCGACCATCGTCTCCATCCTGATCGGCGTCTGCGGGTTGGCCGCGCTCCAGCGCTTGGCGTACTCGACGAAGTGGTTGGAGAGGTCGCCCTGCCGGCAGTGGAAGACCATCTCGGTCGCGCCAGCCGGCGCCGCCGCGGGGGCGGCCGCGGTGCTTGTGGTGGTCGTGGCACCGGCGCTGCCGGTCTTGGCCGCAGCGGTCGCCTCGCTCTGAGCTGGCGGCGGGGCGCAGGCGGCGGCCACGGCGCCGAGGCCCGCCAGGCCGAGCCCGCCGAGCAGGAGTGAACGACGCGAGTACGGCTTTGCCATGGGTCTTCTCCTTCTCGCTAGCCTTTGAAGCCGGACATCACCGCACCGCGCACGAAGTGGCGCTGCGCGACGAAGAACAGCGCGACGACCGGCAGCGTCATCAGCGTCGAGGCGGCCATCAGCAGGTGGTCGCGCCGCAAACCGCCCACGACGGCGCCGCCGGTCGCGGCGCCCTGCGACTGGAACTCGCGGATCCCGACCGCCAGCAGCAGGTTGTCGTGGGTGTTGACGAAGAGGAACGGCGCCAGGAAGGCGTCCCAGTTGGCAATCGCGGTGATGATGGCGGCGGTCGCGAGCGCCGGCATGCAGAGTGGCAGCAGGACGTACCAAAGAGTCTGCAGGTAGCTGGCGCCGTCGACCCGCGCTGCCTCGTCGAGGTCGCGCGGGAGCGACATAAGGAACTGCCGGATCAGGAAGATGTTGAAGGCGCCGCCGCCGAACCACTGCGGCACGATCAGCGGCCATGGAGTATTGATCCAGCCGGCGTTGAAGAAGAGGACGTACTGCGGGATGATCGTGACCTCGACCGGCAGCATGATCGTGGCCAGCGTGATGATGAAGAACGTGTCGCGGCCGGGGTAGCGGAAGCGCGCGAACGAGTAGGCGACCAGCGTGGCAGAGGCCACCGAGCCGAGCGTGCCGAGCACCGTCACGAACAGCGAGTTGTAGGTCCAGCGCCAGAAGGGCACCACCGTGAACATGTCGGCGTAATTCCGCCACTGCGGCGTGTAGGGCAACAGCGGCGGTGGAAAGAGCACCAACTCGGCCGGCGTCTTGAGCGACGAGCAGAGCATCCAGACGAACGGGAAAAGCGCGAAGACCGCCAGCCCGAGCGTCAGCGCGTGGTAGAAGACCCGGCGGCCGCGCGAGTGACGCCGGCCAGCGTCAGCCGAACGGGCGCCGACCCGCTCCTCAAACAGCCCGGCGGGGACGGCGCTCATCGCGCTTCGCCCTCGTAGTAGACCCAGCGCCGCGACGTGCGAAACTGGACCACGGTCAGCGCGACCAGGACCACCGTGAACAGCCAGGCGAGGGCAGACGCGTAGCCCATCTCCAGGTACTTGAACGCCTGGGTGTAGATGTGCAGCGCGATGAACCAGGTCGCGAAGGCTGGCCCGCCCTGAGTCGCGATGAAGGCGACCGTGAACACCTTGAGCGCGCTGATGACGCCCAGCACCAGGTTGAAGAACAGTGTGGGCGAGATCATCGGCAGCGTGATGTGGCGGAAGCGCGCCCAGGCGCCGGCGCCGTCGATATCGGCCGCGTCGTAGAGCTCCTGCGAGACGCCCTGTAGCCCGGCCAGGAAGATCATCATCCGGTTGCCGCCGATGCCGGTCCAGAGCGCGATCACGATCAAAGACGGCATCGCCCACTCAGTCGAGCCGAGCCACTTCGGGCCGCTGACCCCGAAGAGGCCGAGGACGTAGTTGATTAGCCCGACATCGGGCTGCAGCAGCCAGGTCCAGAGGATCGCGGTCGCGACCGCCGGCGTCAGGCTTGGCAGGAAGAAGAACGTGCGGTAGAGGTTGGTGCCGCGCAGCCGCTGGTTGAGCAGGAGCGCGAGCAGCAGCGAGCCGAAGAGCGCGAGCGGCACCGAAACCAGCGCGTAGGTGAAGGTGAGCTGCAGCGAGGGCCAGAAGCGCTCGTCGCCGACGAGGGCATTGGCGTAGTTCTCGAGTCCGACGAAGCGTGGCGGCCGCGCGACATCGTACGAGGTGAAGCTCAGGTAGAAGGAGTAGACAATCGGGCCGCCGACGAAGAGCGTAAACCCGATGATCCAGGGCGATAGAAAGAGGTAGCCAGCCAGCGCCTCTCGCCGGCGCGCGACCGACGACGTCGCGTGTAGGCTGATCGTGCGGGCACTCTGACTCATTGCACGGACGTTATGGGGAGGCACCAGGCCTGTCAAGCGTCGTGTGCTCTTTCGGCGACTTAGCTTGCGATTTACTCTTCGGGTGGGAAGCGAGAGCGAGTCCGGGACAGGGGCTGAGGTGAGCCGGTAGGCTCTGTCATGCAGGACCGGACGCAACGGGAAGCGCTGGGGGTCTTCCGGGAGCGGGTCTATCACGCCTTTGACCGCCGTCGGGACGCCCTGTTCGATCTGCTGGATGCGCCGCTGGTCGCAGGCCTGGTGCCAGCGTTCGTGCACCTCAGTCTGGCCGGGCTGTTCCGCCGTGGCTGGGGCAGCGCCTACGCCGCCCTGGCGCATGGAGCGGTGGACGCCCCCGCTCTGCGGGAGATCGTGGCGGCGGCGCCGCTGGAGGCGGGCACATCGGTGTACGCTCTCGACACCAGCGTGTGTCAGCGCGGCCTCCTTGGCATTTGGCCCGAGCTGCTGAAGCCCGTGCTCGAACAGGTCCAGCGGGACGAACAACAGCAGCCACTCCATGACACGCTCGGGGAGTGTGCGGATCTGCCACGTTTGCCGGAGCACCGTCTGGAGCAGCATGGCAACGGCCGTCGCGACCGCACCGGACAGCAGCGGCGGCCACCAGCCCGAGTACCATGGACTGACGCCTTTCCTTCCTCGGATTCCCGGCCGAACCCGACGTGGGCCTCACCAGCTCACGGATGTCAGGGCCGGGCGAGGATCGGAGGCGAGGATAGGAAGCGACTCACGTGCTTGAGGGCGTGCCGTCGTCGTCGCTGTCTCGCTCGGGAAACACCTACTACTGAGAGCGCGACGCCATCTGTGTGGCCCCGAGTGTACCTGTGGCCACAGCGCGGCGGCGGGCCACCGCGTCGTCGAGCGCCAGCTTGCCCGCGCCCACCAGGAAGAGCACCATGCTGCCGGCCAACATCATGAGATCGAGACGGCTGGCATCCCAGCCCTGGCGCGGGAGTCTGACGACGAGGCTGATTACCAGGAACTCTGCGACGAACCACAGCGCCACCCAGCGCGCCCCGAGTCCGAGCAAGATAAGCAGACCGCCGACCACTTCTCCGGTCGCGATGATCGGACCCATCACTTGTGGCATCGGGATACCGAGCTGGGTGAAGAAACCCACAGTCCCGCCGATGCCACCCAACCACTTCTGTAAGCCGGCCACAACAAGAATGACCCCCATCAAGATCCGCACAGTGGCGATCCCCCAGCGTGCATCCAGCGGCTGATGTAGACGCATTGACATACCCTCCCGAACGAAATCATGGCGAGCGTGGCGATCAGGCTGTTATGAGCGCAGCCCGACGGGCCGCGGCCTGGGTTCTCAAGAGCGAGTGCACCCGTCCGGCCCGCCGGATCGCGATTAGGTTTCGTAAGGTCTGCCTTCCGGCAGGGCCTTCATCCGGATATCACAGGCGACCCCTGGACTGTGTGGCGGACGCATCAGCCTGGACCCACAACCGTGAAGGCCGCTACCATCCACGGATGGAGCTTGCAGTAGTAGGTGTAGTTGCCAGGCTGCAGTTGGGCGGTATCGAGTGTGTACGTCTGGCCCGGCATGAGCAACGCCTGCTGGTCTGGCGACGAGTCGAAGCGCGCGCCAACCTTCACCTGGTTGGCGAACGGTGCGCCCGCCCGCTCCAGGCTCGTGACCGTGTGTGGATGCTGATTGCTGTCGGGATTGACGAACAGGATTGCCTGACCCGCGGTCACGGTCACGGTCGTGGGAGCGAAGCCCCACAGGGCCTGCCCGGGATCGAACGTCGTGGCCGCCGCGTCGTTGTCGAACATAGTCACGGTCGGCGTTGCCGCACTCGTGGTGGAACCGGACACCAGGACGATGACCGCGGCGACGAGCAGGGCCGGGAACGCTAGCCGGAACGGATAGCCAACGATGCGCATAGAAACACTCTTTTCCTCGAGCCGGACGCTGGCGGCAACGCTTCAGTACGGAGATGCATCGTAGCGCGGTGCGTGGCCGGCACCTACAGACTTTGGTCGCACGTGCGACGCGACCAAAGTCGGCGTGCTCAGCGCAGCTCCGCAGGTCGATCTCACGGGTCGCATGGCGGTGACGTGACCCTCGGGTCGTAGCGCGCTTTGACAGCCGCGCGCCGATTCGCAGGACGGGCCGGGTGTGTCCGCCCAGGTTTCTCACTGGCCCCCGTAGGCGGCACCGTTTGCCGGCGCAGGGGTGGCTGCCGGTTGTGGAGTGACGAGGTACCAGGCGCCGCCCACTCCCTGGCCCTTGGTGTCCCCGGGCTGGGTGTCCGATGCGTAGTAGTAGAGCGGCATCCCGTCGTAGGTAACCTGCATCCCGCCGTCGTCACGGGTCAGCACGCCGAGACTCCCCAACAGGCGGTCCCCAGCCACCGGGTCCCCCTGGACCAGCAGCGGGGGCCAGGTCGCCGCGCAATTCCCGGTGCAGGTGCTGACGTCGGCGGTGTCCCGCTTGAACATGTACAGTGACATCCCCGCGGAATCCGCCAGGACCGTGCCGAGTGTGGAATCGTCCCGGGTGGTCACTGTCGGGCCGGGCTGGGCTGATGCTGGCAGGCCAGGGGCCAAGGCCAGCGCCACCAGTGCTGCCGTCATGACTTGCAGGCCAGCGCGACCCGGTATGCGCTTCGTCGATACGCCGAACATGGCTGTGTCTCCTCCTGTGGCGCGAGTGGACGATGCGACTCGGCCCAGCGGCCTGGCGGCAAACGCGTGTGTGGCCGGTCCGTGTCGCGACTCTCCCTCAGGGTCGCTCAGTTCGAGACGCTGCGACTACAGACGAGGGGTGACATGCCTGTGGGACCTTGGTCCGAAGGTCGGCCCGGAGCCCGCCGCGCAGCGCGCGCTCGCGGCCTCGCGCTCGGACCAAAGTCGCACCGATGCAGGCCCCTGGTCTGTAAGGAGGCGTGGTGCCTGGCCCCTAGAATAGCCGCGAGGATGGCGAGGATGATGCAGCCGGCGGCGAGCGTCCCGGCGCTGCCACGCCCGATGGCGCCCGTGTGCGCCACCGCGGTGGGCCGCTATGGACGGATGTCTCTGGCGCGGCAGTTCCTGCTGGCCAGCCTGGCAATCGTCGTGGTCGGCATGCTCGTCACGGGCGCCTGGGTCGGGCAGGAGATCGAGTCGGGCGTCCTGAGCCGCACCGCCGCGATCACGGCCCTGTATGTCGACAGCATCATCACACCCCATCTGCAGCCGCTGGCGCGGCAGACCAACCTTGACCCGGCGGACGTGGCCGCGCTCGACCAGCTCATCAGCAACACGCCGTTGGCCCAGGGCGTGGTCGCCTTCAAGGTGTGGTCGCCAGACGGCGTCGTGTTGTACAGCCCCAATCGGCGGCTGCTGGGCCGGCGGTTCCCGATCGAGGGAGGTCTGGCGCGTGCGGTGGGAGGGGACGTCAGCGCGGAGATGAGCAGGCTGGACGAGCCGGAGAACGAGTACGAGCGCGAACACTGGTCGCGTCTGCTGGAGGTCTACGCCCCGGTGCGCCAGAACTCTGGCGGGCGCATCATGGCCGTCACCGAGTTCTACCAGCTGCCGAACGATCTGGACGCGGAGATCGGCGCGGCGCGGCTGCGGTCCTGGGCAGTCATCGCGGGCATCGCCCTGGTCACCTACCTGCTGCTGGCGGGCATCGTGCGGCGCGGCAGCGACACCATTGGACGCCAGCGGGCCGCCCTCGAAGGACAGGTCGCCGAACTCCAGCGGCTGCTGGACCAGAATGGGCGGTTGCACGAGCGCGTGCGGCAGGCCGCTGGGCGCACGACGGCGCTGAACGAGCGCGCCCTGCGGCGCATCAGCGCCGACCTGCACGATGGGCCCGGGCAGGATCTGGCTCTGGCATTGCTGCGGCTGGAAGCGTTGCAGGCGCCGTGCGACCTCGCCTCGTGCGTCAGGCCCAGCAGCGACTTCGCGGTGGTCCGCGGGGCCGTCCGCGACGCGCTCGCCGAGGTCCGCGCCATCGCGGTCGGCTTGCGCCTGCCAGAGCTGGGAGCGCTGCCGGTCGCCGAGGTGGCCGAACGTGCGGTGCGGGACCACGAGCGACGTAGCGCGACAGCTGTCCATCTCGAACTCGGGCAGCTGCTCGGCGATGCGCCGCTGGCGCTCAAGATTGCGCTGCACCGGACCGTGCAGGAAGCGTTGTCCAACGCCACGCGTCACGGCCACGGCCTGGCGGTGGTAGCGCGGGTGTGGGCGGATGCCGATGCCCTGTACCTGCTGGTGTCGGACGCCGGGCCGGGATTCGTGCCCGACCAACTGGAGGGCAGCGACCAGCTCGGGCTCACCGGTATGCGCGAGCGCGCCGAGCTGCTGGGGGGCAGCTTCCGTGTTGAATCCGCGCCCGGCCGCGGCACCACCGTGCGAGTGTCGTGGCCGCTGCCCGAACGTGCCGCGCGATGAGCGAGGCGCTGCGTGTCATCGTCGCCGACGACCACCCGCTCTTCCGGGAGGGAGTGGTGCACTCGCTGCAGACCGATGGGGACATCGTCGTGGTGGGCCAGGCGGCCGATGCCGCTGGCGCACTCCGTCTCGCCCAGGACAACCAGCCGGACCTTGCCCTGCTCGATGTCACCATGCCGGGTGGCGGGCTGGCAGCAGCGCGCGATATCACCACCGCCTGCCCCGCCACCAAGGTGGTCATGCTGACGGTCTCGGAGGACGAGGACGATCTGGTGGCCGCCATGAAGGCGGGCGCTGCGGGGTACGTCCTGAAAGGCGTCTCGGCGCGCGAGCTGACCGCAGTGATCCGCGCCGTCGCCGCGGGTGAGGTGTACGTCGCGCCCGCGCTGGCCTGGGGCCTGTTGCGGGCGATGACCAAGCCGCCCCCGGCCGACCCGCTGGCGGCCCTCAGCGCCCGCGAGCGCGAGGTGCTCGAGCTGGTTGCCGGCGGCCTCAGCAACCAGGAGGTCGGCCTGCGCCTGAGCCTGGCCGAGAAGACGGTCAAGCACTACATGACCAACATCCTGGCCAAGCTGCAGGTGCGCAGTCGTGCCGAGGCGGCGTTGCTGGCCCACAAGGTACCGCTGGGGGATGCTGGACGCGACTGACCTCACGCGGGTAACAACGCACTCGGCTCCCGGCTACACGTTGGTCCTGGTCGGCCAAGACAGCCGTGCCGCTGGTGCTCACCGAGCGGCAGTCCCCGGGAACAGCGCGGCGCAAACGAGGTCACCGCGGCCAATCATGTGCCACGTGGTGGCCGCACGCTGTCAGGGCTGCCCAGCGTCTAGACCTGGCAGGGACAGTACAGTTGCGGTGATGGCGGACCGCGCCGACGCCGTACGCGAGTTGGCCGCGATGAAGGCTGAGCACACCGCCGGTTATGGCGGCGGCCGCCTGCGCGCCGCGATCTTCGGGATCAACGATGGGCTGGTCACCAACGCGAGTCTCGTGGTCGGCATGGCCGCAGCCGACACGACCCGGCAGGCCATCATCCTGGCCGTCGTCGCCGGGCTGGTCGCCGGAGCATTCAGCATGGCCGCCGGCGAGTACATCAGTGTTCGGACCCAGCGTGAACTGTTTGAATCGTTGATCGCGGGCGAGAGGCGCCAGCTGAAAGAAGAGCCGGAGGCCGAGCGACACGAGGCGGAGGTCATCTTTCCGGCCAACGGCCTCCCGCGGCACGATGCCGAGCGGGTCGCTGCGCACATCATGGCTAATCCCGAGGTAGCACTCGACATGATGGCGCGGGAGGAGCTCGGGTTGAATCCCGACGATCTGGGCTCACCAAGTGGGGTCGCGATCAGCTCGTTTACTTCCTTCGCTTTCGGCGCGGGCGTGCCTCTGGTCCCCTACGTTGTTCTAGTCCCCTGTCGAGCCTCAATTGACGGGTGGCCAGGCTGCGAGGGGTACCTGGGGTCCCGGTCGCGTGCTGGAGGGGCGAATCGGTAGCCGCCCAGGTCGTCGAAGATCTGCTGCGTCGATCCCAGTACGGTTAAAGGCCTTCACCGGCCGGTAGCCCAGTGCCTGCAGCCACCCGCGCCACTGGCTCCACTCCCTGGGTCGGCGCGTCCAACTGGTGATTCGTGCTGCCCTGTACCGTTGCCACCGGACGCTGATCCTGGCGCTGCCGCCGGGGTGCCGGCCCTTGCGCGGTGCGCGGGGCAGGGCTGACAATCCCCGCGTAGTCCCGTCCATCGGGATCGGCGAGCGAGTGGGAGCAAGACCGCATGCTTACGATCGACGCGCAGGTCCATGCCTACGAACGCACCCACCCGGGCCGTCCCTGGGCCGGTGTCCTCCAGGGCCCGCCGGAGGTCACGGGCGATCAGATGGTGGCAGCTATGGACGCGGTCGGGGTCGACGGCGCGATCCTGGTCTCGCCGTTCTCCTTGTACCGCTACGACGCCAGCTACGCGCTCGAGGTGCATGCCAAGCACCCCGACCGCTTCGCCCTGGTCAAGCCGGTCGACCCGAGCGACCCCGCGGTGGCGGAGACGATCGCCGAGTGGACGGCCACCCCGGGCACCGTCGGCGTGCGCATCATGCTGAACCGCGACCTCTCCGCCGACCCCGCCGATCCCAGCATCAACCGCGTCCTCGCGGCCGCCGCGCGTCACTCCCTGCCCGTCAATCTCCTCGCCTGGGGTCGGCTGGATCAGGCCCGCGAGCTCGCCGCGCGCAATCCCGACACGCAGCTAGTGATCGACCACCTCGGGCTGCCACAGCCGTTCGAGCCGCCGGCGCCCGCGCAGCCCTTCGCTGACCTGCCAAAGGTGCTGGCATTGGCCGCCCAACCCAACATCGCGATCAAGATCACCGGCGCCTGCACCCTGTCGCACGCCCCCTTCCCTTATCAGGACATTTGGGACTCCCTCCGACGCATCTTCGGCACTTTCGGGCTGGATCGCTGCCTCTGGGGCACAGACTGGACGCGGGCGGTGGCGTTGTTGACCTATGAGCAGGGCGTCCAGGCGTTCCGCGTGACCGACCAGCTCTCGGACAGCGACCGCGCTAGCCTGATGGGCGGCACGCTGGCGCGGATCTACAACTGGACGCCCGCGAAGCCCTCAGGGGAGCAACCCGGGCGACGGTAGCACCTTCAGCTTCGCGCGGCCACAGCCCCGCGCCGTGCAACAGCCAGACGCGCGCGCTTAGATGGAGGTGCTCCACGACAGCCCCTTGCGGCCGCTTCGTGCTCTTTCCGCTCAGCGCCACCCATCAATCCACGGCTGACAACCCAATAGACAGCTGCTTCTCCAGAAGAGAACGTGGTCGCTGAGCGGTGGGAGGCGGGGCCGCGCCAAGCTGTCACTGCCATCGGCAGCGGCTTGATCGTCCTCTACGACGTCGCGCGCTCCGCCGAAGGTCTGGCGCACCCTTTCAAGGTCGACGTGGTCAGCACCTGCGCCCGCCCGGTCAGCCGGGAGCTGGCGCCGCAAGACCTTCGCCGGACGTTCGCCAAGCTTCCGCGCAGCGGACTGGCGCCGCTTGAGCACATCCAGCTCGCGCTCGGCCACCAGAACGTCCAGACGGTCCAGCGCTACCTGGGCTGGGAGCTCCACCTCAGCGACGCCGCCTGTGAGCGACTCAGAATTCGGATCGCTACCTGAGCGACCACGCGCTCAAAGGCGGCTACATGGGTCGCGCGGCCCGTGCCGGTGCGCAGGCTGTGATGGCTCTGACGCTTGAGCACTGCCGTACCACGATCCTCTGACGAGGCTACCATTCCGTCCATGGTGCAGACGCACACGGAACAGCTCGTGTCCACCGAGAGCGAGGATGGTTACCTACTAGAAGGCGCGCTGTTCACGCCGAGCCAGGGTGAGGGCGGGAAGCTACCCGTGGTGTGGATGCACGGCTTCACTGGCCGCTTCTACGAGCAGCACACGGTCGCCATCGGACGGCGGCTGGCGGCACGTGGCCACGCATTCGTGACCGGCAATAACCGCGGTCACCACCTTGGCGCCACCATCGTCAACCTGCGCGGTGGCGAGGGCCTGCGCGGCGGCGGCTGGTGGGAGCTGTTCGACGCATGCCTCTTCGACTACTCGGCCTGGATCGGCTTTGCCGTGAGCCTAGTGGTTCTTCACGCGGGGTTTGCGGAGATGGGGGCTGTTGCCGGTATGGTTGTGGGGCATGCACAAGACCTATCGGGTGAGATTGGTAGAGGGGGAGCGGGGCGATCTGGAGCACCTGCTGT
>JAABUZ0100001523.1_pt1 | contig 43525 bp, 37 predicted proteins | sample 5562091 | NCBI WGS metagenome assembly JAABUZ01 (sample SAMN12813069, study PRJNA571459) | rock metagenome | isolation source: Antarctica rocks | place: Antarctica: Victoria Land, Linnaeus Terrace sud | collected 2015-12-21
TTGAGATATTTTCGACGTTCGGTGATCGTCATCTTCTCTTCTTGCGGCATTGGACGCTGCCCTCAGTAACATTTTCTTTTGAGGGAAGTGTACCCCGTTCAGTAACATTTTACATGAGGGAATGCGCCACTAGCTAAATGGCACCGTGCATGTTATAATATAGAGAGAATTAAGGGAACCTTTAAGAAAAGTGGGTAGCTCCCACTTTTCTGCATGCCAGGGACTTTTTTCATTGCACTAGAAAAAATGATAGTGTTTCAATCGGGCGTAGCGGGAGGACCATGTCAATGAGAAGCGAATTTCAAGCAGCTATCGCACAATTAATTGCCGAAAAGGGATTACCCCGCGAAGTGGTAATGGAAACGGTTGCCAACGCCCTGCTGGCTGCATACCGCAAGAGTTTCATTGGTGGCGACAATATTCGCATTGAAGTTGACAGAAATGGTGAGGTCCATGTATGGGCCTCCAAACGCGTTGTCGCACAGGTCGAAAACCCGAACGATGAGGTTTCTCTAGCTGAGGCACAGCGCGTCATATCCAATGCAGCACTGGGACAATTTATAGATGTAGACTCTTCATCCATCTTTAATCGCATTCCTACTCAGACAGCAAAACAAGTCATTCTACAGCGTATCCGTGAAGCGGAGCACGAGCATCTCTACGACCAGATCAAAAACTGGATTGGTGAAATTCGACTTGGCACACTGACACGTAAAGACCCGGGGCGTGGCTGGCTTCTCGACTTTGATCTTGATAAGGCGGACAAAGTAGAGGGTATCATGCCTACCAGCGAGGAAGTTCCTAGCGAACGGTACCGTGTGGGACAACGTGTGCGCGTCTTTGTCTACGATGTACGCCGTATTCCAGGGCGTATGTTACAGATATTGGTATCGCGCACGCATCGTGATCTTGTGCGTCGTTTGTTTGAATCAGAGGTCCCCGAAATCTATGAAGGGACTGTCGAGATAAAAGGCATCGCGCGCGAACCAGGAAGCCGCTCAAAGGTTGCCGTTGTCGCACGTCAGGAGGGATTGGACCCAATTGGTTCATGCGTGGGAGTTCGGGGATCTCGTATTAATAACATTGTTCATGAGTTGAACGACGAGAAAATCGATATTATTCAGTGGAGTCCTGATGCCTCCGCGTTCGTTAGCTATGCATTAAGTCCTGTAAAGCCTTTGAAGGTTGAACTACGCGAAGCAGATCACACAGCGATTGTCACTGTACCGGAGCGACAATTGTCTCTTGCCATTGGAAAAGATGGGCAAAATGCCCGCCTCGCTGCAAAACTCACGGGTTGGCGCGTCGACGTAACCAAACCTACGGAAGGCGAGGTATATGAGGAGCAGCCCCTCGACTCGGGAATGCAAGAGCCTGTAGCCTCTTCCAGACGTGATCGTGGAGGTCGTCATGAGCGTGGGGAGCGCGGGGAACGTGGAGAAGGACGCCGTTCTAGCCAACGTGGTGGTGGGCGACACACTCCATCCTATGATGATGAGTGAGATAAACAATACGGAGTAAGTGAGAGGGAGGAACGATAGATAGATATGATTAAAAGAGAAAATAAAGCACAAAACAAGCAGCAGCCAAAACGTCCGAAGCACGTTCCACTACGCACTTGTGTCGCCTGTAAAGAGACAAAATCGAAGCGAGAACTGTTACGGATAGTCAGGATGCCAGATGGTCACGTTGTTATCGATGCCACTGGTAAAAAATCTGGACGCGGTGCTTATCTCTGTGCTCGCCTTTCCTGTTGGGAGACCGCTCTCAAAAAGAAGCGGCTCGAACAGGAATTTGAGATAGCTATCCTAGAGGAAGACAGAGTTGCGCTCGATGCCTACGTTGCAACCTTGCCAAAAGACTAGATAGCAACATAGTTGCAAGGATACTCAGACTGTACTATACTAAGCATTATCATTGTCACTAATTTCCGCCTTCAATGGTGGGAAAGCATTCATAAGAAATTTATGCGTCATTTTATCTCTACTCTTGAGAGAGACACAGCCCCTCGTCTACAGGACCAGGTAGCGACTGATTGCGGAGCAACAGCTATGAATATGTAATCCATAGCCACTACGCCGGAGAGCGCAGACGATATGTACCTGAAACTGCACTAACGAGGTTCTGTCCCCTATTCCCTGTTTTTGATATATGAGGAGTAGGTGACAGACCTTTTTTGTGGCTGTGAAGAGATTTCCATCGCCATTCGTGGCGCATCATTCGATAGAAGGGGTCTTCTTCATGAAAGACACAACCGAATTTCCAGAAGGAACGGAGCAGGCAAAACAACTCAAACCACGAACGCCTGCACGTCCAAAAACAGAGAGTGCCACACCTGCCGGTCAGGATCAAATTGCGCGACCAGTACGGCGTCGAACCTCGCCACCAGCAAATACAGTAGCAAATGGTGCTACACAAACGCAGAACGGAGTAGAAACGCCAACTTCCGCTGCAGCACCAACTTCCTTAGAACAACATATCGACACTACACAACAGGTGCAACGCGCCGAGGCTGAGCCTGTACAGCAACCCCAACGTCCCAACAATGCTCCTGGGCAACGGATAGAGGGCGGTCCTGTACAGCAACGTCCCAACAATGTTCCTGGGCAACGTCCTGAGAGTAGGCCGGTACAACAACGTTCAAACTATACTCCTGGGCAGCGTCCTACCCACGCTCCTGGCCAACGTTCCGAAGGTGGGACTGGGCAACAACGTTCAAACTATACTCCTGGGCAACGACCTGAAGGCGGGTCGACGCAGCAGAGGCAAGGCAACCCTCCAATGCAGCAACGCTTCAATGGACCACCTCAACAACGACAAGGGGGGAGTGCGCCAATACAGCAACGGCCAGGAAGCTCTAACTCATTTCCGCAACGCCTGGGAAACAATCCTACTCCGCAGGGGCAGAGGCAAGGCAACTTTCCTCCGCGTCCTGCGAACTCAAGTGGAACAACCTACCCACCATCAACACAACGACCGAGTGGCGGGGGGCGTCCAGGAAGCTCTGCTCCTGGCGGCACACGTCCTAGCTATGGGAATAGCAACGGACAGGGTCATGGTGGAGCGCATGGTCGTTCAGGTGGTGGCCGCTCAAGTACACCGACACAGCGTCCACAAGAACGACGAGCAGCAGCTGTAAAAGAGAAGGTAACAGGACCAATTGCTCTTCCACCACAGATTATGGTGAAAGACCTTGCTGACCTCCTTAAAGCAACGCCGAATGAGGTCATTAAAGTTCTTATTAGCAATCGCATCTTTGCTAATATCAACCAGGTCATCGAATACGAAAAGGCTTCAACGGTAGCGAAAGAGCTTGGCTTTGAGCCAAGTCCAAGCGAGACCGCAACAACAACGGGGACACAAGGCACTACTCTCTCGGCGAACGAAGCAATGATGGCGGCACGCGACGATGATGGCACGGTGGTTATTCCACCAGTTGTTACCATTATGGGTCACGTTGACCATGGGAAAACATCCTTGCTCGACACCATTCGTAAGACAAAGGTTGCTGCTGGTGAAGCTGGTGGTATTACGCAACATATCGGAGCATACCAGGTAGAGGTTAACGGTAAGAAAATCACGTTCCTTGACACTCCTGGTCACGAAGCATTTACCGCTATGCGTGCTCGTGGTGCCCAGGTGACACACATTGTTATCATTGTGGTAGCAGCAGACGATGGCGTCATGCCACAAACGCGCGAGGCAATTTCACATGCCCAAGCAGCAAAAGTGCCGATCATCATCGCTCTTAACAAGATCGACAAGGCTAACGCCAATCCAGATCATGTAAAGCAGCAACTCGCAGAAATGGGCGTAGTGATTGAGGAATACGGTGGAGACATCATTTGTGTTCCCGTCTCTGCGCGCCGTGGTACTGGCATTGACGACCTGCTTGACTACATCTTACTGGTTGCAGAGGTACAGGATATCAAAGCCAATCCTAACCGCCTTGCCACTGGTGTCATCATTGAAGCACGACTGGAAAAGAACTCAGGCCCGACTGCAACCGTCCTTGTACAGCAAGGGACACTCAAGATGGGGGACAACATCATCGTGGGTGCGCTGGCTGGCAAGGTACGCGCAATGTTCAATGATCGTGGGAAGCGTATTCAGAAGGCTCCGCCAAGCACGCCAGTGAGTATCATTGGTTTACCAGAAGTGCCACAGGCTGGTGACCATCTTGAGGTCACCAGCGATGAGCGCACGGCTAAGCAACGTGCCCAGCAAGAGGCTGAAAAGCGTAAGAGCGAGAGCACACCGCTTGGTCAGGTCAGTCTTGATACACTTTATACACAGATGCAAGAGGGCAAGGTTAAAGAACTCAACATCGTCCTCAAGTGTGACGTACAGGGTTCTGCTGAGGCACTCAAAAACGCGTTAAGCAAACTTAGCGAGGAGAATATCAAGGTTCGCCTCATCCACGAAGGCATCGGCAATATCAGTGAAACCGATGTTCACCTTGCCGCGGCATCCGACGCTGTTGTGATTGGCTTTAACGTCAAAGCCGATGGTGCGGCACAACGGCAGGCGCAAAAAGAGGGCGTCGATATTCGTTACTACAATGTTATCTACAAGCTGACCGATGAAATCCAGGCGGCCTTAACGGGTATGCTGGAGCCAACATATCGCGAGATTGTTGAGGGTCATGCGGAAGTTGTCCAGACGTTCAAAGCTGGTAAGACAACGGTGATTGCGGGTTGCCGCGTCACAGATGGCAAGCTTACCCGTTCCTCTCAAGCGCGTATTACACGTAAGGGCGAGAAGGTACACGAGGGCAAGATTGAGTCTATCCGTCGTGGCAAAGACGATGTGCGTGAGATCACGGCTGGCTATGAGTGCGGTATCGTACTCGAAGATTTCACAGCGTTCGAGGCAGGCGACATTATCGAAGCCTTTGCGCAAGAGCGTGTGAAGCCTGGAGCATAAAGTAGCATGCACTGTCGTGCATAGTAGGGCAACCGAGTGACCTCTTGTGATCGCCCCCACTAAACATAGTAGGGGCGGTCCTTTGTGGTCATTGCATTAACGTCAATAGATACATGGGAAGGGAAAGCGATGGCAAATCCACATAGACAAGAGAAACTAGGCGAATTGTTTGCGGCAGAACTGAGCGAGCTTATGCGAACACGCGTCAAAGATCCCCGTGTGGGGTTCGCTAGCATAACTCGTGTAGAGGTAAGCGGCGACTTGCGCCATGCGAAGGTGTTTGTGAGCGTTATGGGAACACCAGAAGATCGTAAAGCAACAATGAAGGGATTGAGCAACGCAGCTGGCTACTTGCGTCATGAGCTTGCGAGCCGCATTACCCTCCGCTATATGCCGGAGATCGCCTTTAAACTCGACACGTCCATAGAAGAGGGTGCCCGCGTTCTCGAACTCATCAAGCAGGTTTCGCAAGAAGACCAGGAACGTAGTCAGGCCGCAGCCGCAGCTCAAGCAGAAACGCATGAGGAAGAATGAGTACCAGCATTACCAGTACAGAGAATGCTTCACCGCTACTTCAACAACAAATAGACCCACAGCTTTTACAACATGCAATGGCACTTATCGAGCCTGCACAACACATTGCGCTCTTAGCACATGAACATCCCGATGGGGATTGTCTTGGCTCAGCACTTGGCTTTGCACATATATTAGAGCAAATGGGCAAAACATGCGTTCCCGCTTGTGCCGACCCAGCCCCAAAGTCGTTTACCTTTATTCCTGGAATAGATCGTTTGCAACAGAGTCTCGGCACCGTTGGTGAGGAGCCGTTTGATCTGGTCATCGCCCTTGATGCTGGCGAATTGACACGCTATGGCGCACTTTACGAACGTCATCGCACTTTTCTTGACGCCGTCCCCATTCTCAATATCGACCATCATATTAGCAGTCAAGGATGTGGACGTGTCAACATCATTGACCCAATAGCCGCTTCGACAACGGAACTCCTTGTACTTTTTCAACAACAGGCACAACTTCCGCTTAGTCAGGATGCGGCCCAGTGCCTACTAACAGGATTGATTACCGATACATCGTCCTTCCAATTCACCAGCACCACACCGCGTACAATGGAGGCGGGAGCAGTCTTACTAGGTGCAGGTGCTGTCGCCGAGACGATTGTTGTACCTATCTATCGCTCTCATTCGTTGGCACATGTGCGCCTACAAGCAAAAGTCATTGAGAGCATTGAGACTGCATGTGATGGTCGTCTTGTTTGGTCTCATGCCACTGAAGCAACACTCGCGGCTACTGGCGCAACCACTGAGATGGACGATAACTTCTCGGGCTACCTTCGTGATATTGAAGGGGTACAAATCGCCGCCTTCTTCAAAAGCTATGGTGAACCGAATCTGACACGTCTCAGTCTACGCTGTGCAGAGCCATATAGTGCCGCTGAAATTTGCCTTAGTCTTGGTGGCGGTGGTCATGCACGGGCGGCTGGTGCAAGCATTCACAAACCGCTAAAAGAGGCGATTCCCCTGGTTGTTGATGTGTTGAAACGATTCATGGAAAGCAAACGCACGTAGATGGATGGTATTCTCAACATCCACAAAGCTACAGGGATGACATCGCATGATGTAGTGGCAAAAGTACGGAAATTGCTGAAGCAGAAGCGTGTTGGTCATGCCGGTACGCTCGACCCAGCGGCTAGTGGTGTCTTGCCAATTTGTGTAGGTCAAGGAACACGTGTCGCCGAGTATCTCAGCGAGAGTGGCAAAGCCTATCAAGCTGAGATACACTTTGGTGTCGTTACTGATACTTATGACGCAGAGGGTACTGTGCTACGAACAAGGAATACGGCTACACTTACATTGGCACAGATTGAGCAAGTGCTTCCACAATTTTTAGGTCAGCAATTGCAGATGCCTCCACTTTATTCCGCAATCAAACTTCAAGGACAGCCCGCCTACAAACGTATGCGAGCAGGTGAAGAAATCACGCTTGCGGCGCGTCCCGTCACAATTTATCAGCTACATATACTTGACTGGCAAGCACCACGCCTGACACTGGCAGTTGATTGTAGCAAAGGAACCTATATTCGCTCCCTCGCCTACGACCTTGGTGAACGCCTTGGGTATGGGGCACACCTCTCTGCACTGGTTCGTACCCGCAGTGGCCCATTTGTCCTTTCTGAAAGCGTTCCATTGGAACAAATTGCAGAGTCTATGGAACAAGGTACTCTCGCGCAAGTGCTCACTTCTGCTGATACCGTTTTACAGCACTACCCTGCACTCCACCTTGATGATCCTACCGTTGAACGTGTCCTGCATGGCAACAGCTTTTCCTACGATGAGCATCCCTCCGAGCTAGCGCGTGTCTACGATACAGATGGACAATTTCTCGCTATCGCGGTATGGAATGATGAACAGAAAATGTGGCAACCCAAAAAAGTTTTTTCTCGTTCGGAAAAACATAGTGGCTAGGACAAGGTGCGTCTTGCCTATGCTCTCTGTTCCTCCGCACATCACTATCTATTGTGAATATTGCTAGCACACACCGCCTGTGGTAATATAGTGCCAAAGAACAGAAGAACGGGCAACCTGCATCAAAACATCATCTTAAGAAATGGCCCACATGCATCATGGAATTTACGACAACCCTGACACCGGAACAGCAACGGCTCCCTGTTGTTATCACCATTGGAAACTTTGATGGTATTCATAGGGGGCATCAGCATCTCATGCACGAGTTATGTGCAATGGCAGACACACTCGGAGCCATACCAGTACTCGTCACATTCGAGCCACACACATTGATGGTGGTGCGACCCGATATTGACGTGCATGTTTTGACGACAACCGACGAGAAATTGGCTCTTGCAAAAAAATATGGACATGTTGCTGAGAGCATTGTAATTCATTTTACGCCCACAGTAGTAGCCATGAGTGCTACCGAGTTTATGGATAGCTTATGTACACGTCTTAACATTAAAGGACTAATCGTCGGGTCAAATTTCAGCCTGGGTCGTAATCGCATGGGCGATATTACATTTCTTGAACAGTATGGACGCGAACATGCAATCCAGATTCGTGCGCTTCCGCTAGACGAGAATGCACAAGTGTGTATCAGTAGTACTCGCGTTCGATCCCTGGTTAGTGAAGGAAAAATCGAGGAGGCAAACGCACTACTGGGGCATCCAGCCATCATCAGTGGCATTGTGCAGCACGGTGATGAACGCGGACGACTATTAGGCTTTCCTACCGCAAACTTATTGCCTGGACCACATAGACTTGTACCGGCAAATGGCGTCTACGCCGTGCGCGTTCGTGTCTCAGATGAAGCGAGTCCTGTGCATAGTGACTCACATACGACTTCCACCGTCTACAATGGTGTAGCCAATATTGGAGTTCGTCCAACGTTTAATGGAACAGAACGTAGAATAGAGATACACATATTCGATGCCAACCTTGATCTCTATGGGAAACACCTTGAGGTAGACTTTATCGCCTGGCTACGAGGTGAGCAACGTTTTTCAGGCATCGAAGCATTAAAAGCTCAAATATCCTCTGACGCTCAACAAGCGCGCCAGAGACTACAAAAATTAGGAGGGTGAGCATTTGAAAGCTCGCCAAAACCCACTTACAAGATTTGAATCGCTAATACAACGCATAGTCGAAGGTCCGTTTGCGCGGCTCTTCCCATCGCGTCTTGAACCAGTTGAGATCGAGCGTAAGCTTGAACGCGCGATGGAGAACAACACGCGCTTACAAGGTGAGGGCCGCCGATTAGCTCCCAACATCTATGATATCTACCTGAGTATCAAAGACCATCAACAGATAACGCCGAGTCAGAACATGCTTGTTCACGATTGGCAAAACAATCTTGTTGAGTTTGCACGTCATCGCCACTATACATTGCGCACTGTACCAATTCTGCGTCTTCATTCAGATAGCTCACTACGTACAGGTATTGTGCGTATTGAGACAGAACTAGCAGATCATCAAAGTAGCGGCGCAGACGGCATTATGGCAACGCAGGCTCTCAGCGCAGAACAATTGGCACAGATACGCGCACAGTTACCACAGGGCCAACAACTCCCTGGAATACCTGATAGTGCATCATCTCCTGCTCAGCCCGAAATGCCACCCTATCCTGGCTCTATGAGCAACTCTAACCTCAACCCTAATATGCCTATGATGCCACAAATGCCACAAGCACCAATTGTGAATGTACCACCTGCGCAACTTATTATTCGCTTGCCGCAAGCAGGGCAGCAAACATATCGTATTGAAAAACCTATCATTAATATTGGTCGTCAGTTAAGCAATGATATAATCGTTGAGGATAAGCGTGTTTCTCGATATCACGCGCAAATAAAATATCAACCGGATGGACAATTTGCCATCTTTGATCTCGGTAGCACTAATGGGATTACTATCAATGGGACGCCTGGAATGCGTCAACATACGCTACGTAACGGTGATCGTTTCACCATCGGTAGCTACGACTTTTACTTTGAGCGAAGGTAGGCGACAATGCCATTAGACGCTTTTTTATTAATACTACGGCTCTTATTAATCGTTCTGCTTTACCTCTTTCTTATGCAGGTCGTTATCGCTATCACACGCGACCTACGTAAAACGGCTGCCATTAGTGGCGATGCTGCTAGTGGGAAGCTTGCTGCAGTGTTGGGACATCTTGTCGTCGTGGATAGTGGTCCAAGTAGTATTCAACCCGGAACGAGTTTCAACCTTGAGCAGCAAACAAATATTGGGCGTGGACCGACCAACACTATCCAGATACCTGACAACTTTATCTCTTCAGAACATTCACGCCTGTGGTATCGGAACGGACAATGGTTTGTACAGGATGCTGGTAGTGTCAACGGAACGTTTGTGAACAATCAACCAGCGTACAATGCTATAGCCGCAAAAGTGGGCGATATTGTGCGCGTTGGCTATATCCAGTTCAAACTCACACAATAGCAATACATCACATAACTAGATACGAGAGGTTTACAGAAATGGCGAGTCGATCTCCTGGCGTCTTTCGACGGTACCGTTGGACAGAATTAGGACTTTTTATCATTCCTTTTCTGATTATGATCCTTGAGATGTCCCAATTGCTGCTAGCGAATAAAGACCAAACCTCATCGCTAAGTACAAGAAACTTGCCAACAATACAAGGATTAATTCCAGCTATCGGGCTTATCATAGCATTGCTAATCGCAAACATTGTTATGAGTATTTTCTTTCGTAAAGCCGACCAGATACTCCTTCCACTTGTTGGGCTTCTCAGTGGTATTGGCATCCTCATGGCAACACGGTTAGGTCCAGACCTCAGCCCTTATCCAGACCCAGCCTTAGGATCACGTCAATTAGTATGGGTTCTACTTGGTATTGTTGTGTGTCTTGTTACACTTTTTGTCTTGCGTAATATCAATCTTTTGGCACGCTACAAATATACGGCGGCATTTGTGGGTATCGTTTTGGTCTGTTTGACACTTGTCAATACATTTCGCATTGGTTTTCGCAATTTGGATACACCAACGCACGACCAGCTGAATATTGGCCCACTCAATTTGCAACCATCTGAGCTACTAAAGATTTGTATTGTAATCTTTTTTGCTGCCTATCTCAGCGAGAACCGTGATATCCTTGCTGAGGGTAGCTTAAAATTTGGTCCGTTCCGTCTTCCACCGCTAAAACAAATTGGGCCACTTGCTTTAATGTTGGGTATAGCTCTACTGCTCTTCCTTTTCGTGCGGGAACTTGGACTTGCACTCCTTATTTACGGTCTCTTTCTCGCAATGCTTTATCTAGGGAGTGGAAAAATCTCCTATATCGTGACGAGTTTGTTAATCTTCGTTGTTCTTGGCTTCATTGGCTATGCTCTGTTTAGCTATGTTCGCATCCGTTTTGCCGTGGTTGGAATCAACGTCTTAAATTGGGGCCCTGCTAGCCAGAAAATTTATGATGCACCAGGTGGAGGCTATCAGGTTGTACAAGGGTTAATCGCACTTTCTAGCGGCGGCATTATCGGCTCAGGGCTTGGACTTGGACATCCAGCAGGAAAATTTTTCGTTCCTGTTGTTCAATCTGATATGATCTTCACTGCACTAGGTGAAGAACTGGGATTAGCGGGACTCTTCGCTATCATCGCCATCTACCTGTTCATCATCTACAGAGGTTTCCGCATCGCAATTGAGGCTACAGATATCTTCAACCAACTTCTTGCGGCAGGTCTCACATCAATCTTTGCAATACAAACGTTCATTATTATCGCGGGTAATATGAAGTTATTGCCGTTAACGGGTATTCCGCTGCCATTCTTAAGTTATGGTGGTAGTTCGATTATTGCCAATTACATCATCGTTGGGATACTGCTACGTATCTCGTACAACACAGCGGCTGAGCGTGATAGTATCGCGTGAGTAGCCTTCTTTTCAAGCAAAAAGCTAAGCTAGTGGCAAATCAAAAGCCGTCATTTCTCTTGTCTGTTTAGGGAACACATGCTATACTGCCCAAACAGTACGTTTGTGACTATAGACGATACTATACCAAAAAGTAGGAAGGAACATGGGTCAATATAGAGAGTGGCTGCATTACCGACAGGTTGACCAGCAACTACATACATTAAAGGAGCGGTTCACTACAGAACTGGTACATGCCCGAGAACAACTTCATGATGTAGAGGCTCCTCCGCTTGATGCAGCAAACCACGTCATTCAGGCGTTAACACTCTATGCAAAAATACCTCCAGTTGCTACTCAGGAACAAATAACGGAACACGCTCTTAAAAATGGGCATACACAACAGTCGGAGACCATTTCACAACCTTTTTTTGATCACAGTCATCTTCCAGAACTCACACCAATACTCTCGAAGGAAATGCCAGAAACTCCCTTGCCGAAACCGCCGCTACACAGCTATGCTTCGCTGCCTCCTATTCCATATGGATCAATTGATCTTCCATCAGAGAACGTTGTTAGCTTTCTCGATGCGCATACTCAAACAGAGCCGCAAGTCGCTCTTCCCTGGTGGCTACAAAGAGCAACACTCGCAGCAACACAAGATAATGGCACTGATCCACAAAATGTTCGTACTAACCGATTGGTACAGCGTTGGCTAGAACGTTGGGGACGGCAGGAAAACCAAGCTCCCCCATCCGTGCAATCGAACGGTCATCCGACAACGATGCCTCAAAAAGGTACAGAACGATGAGTGTAGCGGATGATAAAAGTGGAATATTTGCCAGGCAAGAGAGTGTAGAACAGATACACGTTCTTTTTTCACAACTTGATCCTCAGCAGGTTAAGGAGTTCTACCAAAGCTACCAGCATTGGCGACGACAACAACATGCCATCGCGCTACAAGAACAAATTGTCGCTGTTGAGCAACACATTGTCGATAACAACGTGCTCATGCAACAGGTACAACCCTCATCTATTGCGCTTGCAACATTGACACGTTTGCAGTCATATGGTGTCGATGATGTTGACTTACTCGACACTATGCTAGAGCGTGGTGATACCTGGCTCGATCATACATTACAACTTCTTGAACAATGTGAACGTCTAGGCTTTATTGACGACAACTATACTGAATGGTGTCAACACTCGTTAGAGGGAGCTTATGACTGGCTCGAATCCATTGATGAGGCTGAGTTGCAACAGAGCGTGCAACTACAACCTGAACCAGTGACACAAGAGGAAATAACTGATGATACCACAGAGGTGTTACTCCGCAAAAAATTAATGAGCGAAGACGAAACGATAAAGGGATTACCCCCTACAGACGTCTGTAGCCAACATGCGATAGCAATTCCATCAATACTTAGCTACGTTGTACAAGAACCTAAGATGGTCACAACTACCAAAGAAGGTTGCATCCCTACATCTATTGCCCCCGCGCACACAGCAACTTCTAAAAGAAAGCAACAAAAATCGCCAAAACACGGACTGGTGTTCCGCATTCTGGCGAAGGTATGGCAAAACTAGCTTAGAATACTGTAAGCACATACATGAGTTTTGTACCTTATCATTGTGGAGGTGTTCTCATGCCTGGCATTGGCATAGCAGGTGTTTGAGGTTGTACGATAGGTTGTGGAGTAGAAGGGATCGCAATAGCGAGTTGTTGCTCAAGCTCACTCACCCGTTTCCGCAGGCGTCTCTTCTCGCTTCCAGCGCGTAGTGCTGAAAGTGCAGATATAATATATAGCAGCAAAGCACCTGTAATGAATGCGATGAGCACGACTAAACCCAATGGTAGGTTGGGCGATTGCCACGTGAACACCATAAACTGCACCTGCGTCGCCAGGTTTTCTATAGTTAGCACTACCAAAGTGCTTCCTACCAGAGCGAATATGATAAGTATTACATAAAACATGTTATTTTTCTCCTCATCTCACGAGTAAGGACATGCTAGGCTACTACAGCCTTTAACTGGAGCAATTCTCTATGTATGATACGCAAGACACAACAATATAATATACAAGATCGTCTATATTCACCAAAAAATTGACGCCATAAAAGAATAGGATTATACTTGATGCACGTTCTATGGAGGCCAGCAAGGTGTTATTTGAAGACTACGAAAAAGCCAATCCTGTTCACAGTCCTGTACGCACACAATACTTACAAATCAAGCAGCAGAATCCAGATGCCATTCTCTTTTTTCGTATGGGTGACTTTTATGAGATGTTTGATGAAGACGCCGAGATTGTGGCACGTGAACTAGAAATTGCCCTGACGCGTCGTGACTTTGGGCGTGGCGAAAAATCGCCCATGGCCGGAGTACCACATCACGCCGCCGATGGCTATATCGCTCGTCTTGTCGGCAAGGGCTATCGCGTCGCGGTATGTGAGCAGACGAGCGATCCTGCGCTTTCAAAAGGACTTGTGGACCGCGCTGTTCTTCGTATCGTTACCCCCGGCACCATTATTGACCCGACAATGCTTGCCGCAAAACGCAACAACTTTCTCGCCAGCGTCGTCACTGGACGCGATGCTATTGGTGTTGCCTATATTGACATTACAACTGGCGAATTTGCAGTCACACAATTTCACACACCCGAACCAGAGCTTGCCATCCAACAAGAGATCGCGCGCGTCGCACCCGCAGAAGTCATTATTGAGGCACATTACAGTCAACAGGGAAACCGCAAGAAACGTTGGCTAGCTGCCGTCATGAACGAGAAACAAGTCACCAAACTTGGCAGCAACGGTAATGCGAACGCGGAAATACCTGAAATCAATGAGGAGGACGAGGACGACTTTGCTCCACTCACTAAACTCCTAACAGGTCATGCGGGACACGTCACGCCCTACGACTCGCGCTACTTCTCAGAAGATGACGCACGCCATCGCCTGCTTACGCAATTCAACATAGCCTCTTTAGAAGCTTTTGGCTGTGCCCATTTACCACTTGCTATTCGTGCCGCAGGTGCAATCCTTGCCTACGTACAAGAGACGCAGAAGGGACTCTTACAACAACTCACCGCTCTTGAAACCTACTCCACGAATGGCTTTATGACGCTCGACCCGCATACCAGACGTAACCTTGAGCTCTTCGAAAGTGGACGGAGTGGCTCAGTCAAAGGCTCACTCCTGTGGGTTCTTGACCGAACACGTAGCCCGATGGGTGGTCGCCTTCTGCGACGTTGGATTGGACAACCACTCCTTGATATCACCCTCTTAGAGCAGCGTCAAGAGACCATAGCGGAGCTGCTTGGCGACACGCTCTCACAGGCTCGTTTAGGAGAGTCGTTGAAAAAAGCAGGTGACGTTGAACGCCTGATTAACCGTGTACGCCAACGCATCGCAACACCACGTGACCTGATAGCTCTTGCTAATGGTCTCCGTTCTGCCGCCGAAATACGGATGTGCCTCTCCGATGGGTCACTTAAGCCCTCACTTGCACGACTTATGCAGCGTCTTACTAACAATGAAGATATTATCACGCTCATTGAGCATGCAATTGTGGACGAGCCACCCGTGAGCCTTACAGAAGGCGGCATTCTTCGTCCCGGGTTCAGTTCAGAGCTTGATCAGACGCGTAATGCCTCACAAAATGGACGAAAGTGGATTGCTGAGATGGAACAGCGCGAACGCAAACGCACAGGAATTTCCAATCTAAAAGTTGGGTACAACAGGGCTACAGGCTACTTTATCGAAGTTTCTAGCTCTAATATCAATCGCGTACCCACAGATTATGTACGCAGACAGACACTATCGAATTGTGAACGCTATATCACATCTGACTTAAAAGAGTACGAAACACTCATCTTGAACGCACAAGACCGCATCAACAAAATGGAGACCGATTTTTTCGTTCAACTCCGTGCAGACATTGCAATCCACGCCTCCGAGCGTATTCTTGATACCGCTCATATACTTGCAGAAATCGATGTGTACCTGAGCCTGACAGAGATTGCCGCGCGTAACAACTATTGTCGGCCTCACCTTAACGATGGTGACACTATTCACATTGTCGCGGGTCGTCATCCCGTTGTCGAACAGGCGCAGTCTGATACACCCTTTATTCCCAACGACACCAATCTTTCTAACAGCGATACACAAATTGGCATCATCACAGGTCCAAATATGGCTGGCAAGTCAACCTATTTACGTCAAGTTGCATTAATCACTCTCATGGCTCAAGTGGGAAGCTATGTGCCCGCTGAGACCGCCTCAATCGGCATTGTAGACCGCATTTTCACTCGTATCGGTGCACAAGACGATTTAGCAACAGGTCAAAGTACATTTATGGTTGAGATGGTTGAGACCGCGAACATCCTGCATCATGCAACACCACGCAGCCTTGTCATTCTCGATGAAATTGGACGTGGCACCAGCACATATGATGGCCTTGCTATCGCACGCGCCATTGTCGAATATTTGCACAACAACAAACGTAGTGGTGCGCGTACTCTCTTCGCCACGCACTATCATGAACTTATTGAGGTCGCACAGATGCTACCACGCGTTCACTGCCTTAACGTGGCGGTAACAGAGGAGGCCGGGCATATCGTCTTCTTACGCAAAATTGTGCCTGGTGGAGCAGATAGAAGTTATGGTGTGCATGTAGCACAACTCGCAGGTATTCCACGACCTGTCATTCACCGCGCGGAAGAGATACTGGAAGAGTTGGAGCACAAAGGGGATGCAAAAACCCGCCGGAAAGCTATGCGCGATATTACTATGCCTGCCGCCTGGCAAATGACGCTCTTCGCCTCCGAGTCGAACCCACTCATTGAAGAAATCAAAACTCTTGCCATCGACGAACTTACCCCCATTGAAGCCATCAGCAAGTTATATGAGTTACAGCAGAGGGCGAAGAAAGAGTGATGAGTTTTGCTTACCTACCCTTATGTGGTACAATGTTTATGTTAGTGTACTAAATACAATAATAGAAAAATTCCGTAAGGGTTGTCATAGAACATCTTTTTTGCCCTTATAATGATGGGACTTGACCATTACTCGTGACGCGAATTTTTTTACTCAAGGCGATATACGTTCTTAGAGGTGTGTCAAGAAAGGGCTTGCGTTCGTGTACTAAGTAGAGTGCATTAAAACATTACTAGAAAAACATTTTAGAAGGCATAATGGACTATGCCAGACACGGTATAGTACAGAACAAGATACAGGCGCACGAGAAAGAAAGTGCCGTATCAAGGAGGATTTCCATGAGTAATCCATTGCAAGAACTTCAAAAACAAGGACAAAGCGTATGGTACGACAATATTGACCGTGCGCAATTGCAATCGGGCCAATATCAGCGCATTCTTACTGATGGCGCTATCGCTGGCGTTACCTCAAATCCATCAATTTTCGGCAAGTCCATCAGTTCTGGTCACGCTTACGACGAGCAGATATCTCAACTTCTCAAGGAAGGCAAGGATACAAGCGATGTGTATGAAGCCGTTGTGATTCAGGACGTACGTACTGTTGCGGATATGCTTCGCCCGGTCTTTGAGCGTACACAGGGGCAAGACGGCTACGTCAGCCTTGAAGTATCACCCGACCTATCACATGACACCGAAGGGACACTATCAGAGGCACGTCGCTTCTGGAAAATGGTTGAGCGTCCCAACCTGATGATAAAGATTCCTGCCACCCCCGAAGGTATTCCGGCTATTAAGCAGGCTATTAGCGAAGGTATCAGCGTCAACGTTACGCTTATATTCTCGCTGGATAGTTATCGTGCTGTTGCTGATGCCTATCTCAGTGGCTTGGAAGAGCGTCATGGTCGTGGCGAAGACATTCACAAGATTGCCTCTGTCGCCAGCTTCTTTGTCAGCCGTGTCGATACGCTCGTTGACCAGTTGCTAGAAAACAAGATTAAGGCCAGTAGTGACCCGAATGAGCAACAGAAGCTCAAGTCACTTGAAGGAAAGGCTGCTATCGCCAACGCACGACTTGTTTACCAGGAGTTTAAGCGTATCTTTGGTTCGCAGCGTTTTGAGTCGCTCAAACAGTCAGCCGAGGCTAATTATCAGCGACCATTATGGGCGAGCACCAGCACAAAGAATCCGGCATACCGCGATGTCCTTTACGCTGAGCAATTGATTGGTCCTCATACCGTCGATACCATGCCTCTTGAAACCATTGAAAGCTTCAGTGATCATGGCAATGTTAGCCTGACAGTTGAGAATGACTTACAAGGCGCAAAAGCTGTTTTCGCTGAGCTAGAAGAGATCGGTATTCACTATAACCAGGTTACACAGCAATTGCTTGATGAGGGTGTGAAAAAGTTTGCCGACGCATTCCACCAGTTGTTCAACGACATTAAGAGTAAGCAACAGGGGATCAAAGCAGGTCAAGCGACCAAATAACTTATTGTAGGGACCGTTTCAGCATATCTTTTGCACTATCAACACTCCAAGAGGGCATGTTGGAGCGGTCCTTACTGGACTTTTTAGTTCTGTTCTATCAAAGTGTTCAGAGGAAGCAAAAGTCATAAATTGTTGCTAAATGCGTTCAAGAAACATACAATACAATCAAAGCGACTTCATACTCTAATGTTCAACGTTCAAGAAAAAACAGTTATTATATTAGGAGATGTTACATGCCTCAGAGAAGCGTAGTTGAGGCGCCCAACCCCTTCCGGGAGGGGCTACGCATCAAACAAAGTACAGAACCATGTGTAATGGTCATCTTCGGGGCAACAGGTGACCTAACACATCGCAAGCTACTACCAGCACTCTATAGTCTTGCGCTAGAGCATCCCTTGCCAGCAGGCTTCTCCGTTGTAGGGTTTGCGCGCCGCCCTTACAGCGACGAGGAGTTTCGCCAGCAGGCACTTGATTCAATCAACGAGTTCTCTCGACAGAAACCGGTGAATCCGCAGGTATGGGAAAGTTTTGCCACTGGCATCCACTATCTACAATCGAACTTCACCGACCCAGAGGGCTATGACAAGCTGAATACGCTGCTCAATAAGCTTGATCAGGAACGTGGTACGAGTGGGAATCGCATTTTTTACCTGTCTACTCCACCAAGTCAGTATCCAGAAATCATTCAGCGGCTCGGTGCGGCTGGCCTGAACAGGAACCGTAAAGGGTGGACACGTATTATCATTGAGAAGCCGTTTGGACATGACCTTGCATCCGCGCGCGAACTTAACCGTATCGTAGGGAAGGTTTTCAGAGAAGAACAGGTTTACCGTATCGATCACTACCTGGGCAAAGAAACGGTACAAAACATCCTGGTCTTTCGTCTTGCAAACGGTATCTTTGAGCCGGTCTGGAATCGTCGCTATGTCGATCACGTCCAGATCACCGTGTCGGAGAACCTCGGACTTGAAGGGCGCAGTGGCTATTACGAGGAGTCTGGTGCCATTCGTGATATGGTGCAGAATCATATGCTGCAATTGCTCACGTTGGTGGCAATGGAACCACCTATCGCCTTCGATGCCAACTCGGTACGAGATGAGAAGGTAAAGGTACTACATGCTCTTCAACCATTAACAGGACGAGAAGTACAAACTCATACAATTCGTGCTCAGTATGGTTCCGGTTGGGTGGCAGGCCATCAGGTTCCTGGCTATCTTCAGGAGAAAGGTGTTTCACCAACCTCTACAACCGAAACGTATATCGCCTTGAAAATGTATATCGATAACTGGCGTTGGGCCGGTGTTCCCTTCTATCTACGCACAGGAAAGCACCTTCCGAAGCGTGTTACCGAGATCGCTATCCAATTCAATCAAGCGCCGCTTATGATTTTTAAGCGTACAAATGAGGCACAGGGACAGATGGAGCCAAACGTACTCACACTACGTATTCAGCCAGATGAAGGCATTTCGCTCAAATTTGGCGCGAAGGTTCCCGGTACGGACCTGCAAATTCGCCCCGTGAATATGGACTTCTTTTATGGCTCTTCCTTTGTGCGTCAGCAACCAGAGGCGTACGAGCGGCTTATCCTCGATTGTATGCTTGGTGACTCCACGCTCTTCACACGGCGTGATGAGGTAGAGGCGGCCTGGACATTTATACAAGGCATTCTTGATGAATGGAAAAATGAGCCACGTGAGTCGATCTTGACATATGAGTCAGGCACATGGGGTCCCCAATACGCCGACGAGTTCATTTGGCGCGATGGGCACAGATGGCGTCGTCCATAGGTGTGCCTATTCGCCCTTCATAGAACGGCTCGGAATGACGAATACTACAGTACAATGGTGTATGCTATCATGAACAACGACGTTCATAACGATGAAGGGAAGGGGATTCGTGAATGGTCAAGGATAGCTCTAACATGATAGGGCCACGCTTGCCTTGGGCTGGAAAGCAGGTACCGACGCAGCATGTTGCAGATGAGTTATCTCATCTCTGGCACATGTCTTCGGATAATGTGCGTACAAGCCAAAACATTAATGTGCGCACAAGCGTGCTCAATCTTATCATATGCGTGCCTGATGTTGAGTCCGCTCAACGTACAAGCACACTCATACGTGAACTTTCTAGCACACATATTGCGCGTGTTACCATCCTTATTCTTGATAGTGATGCGCCTGATATGGTTGCAACGTGGATTACCACCCGCTCATTTCCCGTCATTTCAGATGTGATGCGCCACACCTTTGAACAGATTACGCTTATGGCAAATGGTTCAGCAGTGCGCTCGATACAGCACATTGTTCAGCCTCTCATTAAACCTGATCTCCCTGTCTATCTCTGGTGGCTCAACGACCCACCTAGCGATTCCTCCCTATTTGACTCGCTCTCAAAGCTTAGTAACAGAATTATCGTTGATTCGAGCAGTTTCGCAACACCAGAAGAGAGCATACGCACTCTTTCAACACTCGTACAAGCATTTCCAGAGAGTAGATTGAGTGATCTCAACTGGGGACGCATCACCCCTTGGCGAGAACTCGTAGCCCAATTCTTCGATGTCGCAGAATATAGACCCTATCTTTCTGGCATTCACACCATTGAGATTGAACATGCGGCGGGCCCTTTCGCGGAATTAACTCGTACTGAGCAGGGAGATGTTTCTCCTAACTCAACTTGTGCATTACTCCTCGCGGGATGGCTCAAAACGCGTCTTGACTGGCGTTATACACCGGCTAGTCCAAATGCGCAGGATGAACATGATTCGTCCATAGGTATGCACATATGGCATATGGCACGTCCCACAGGGTCGCTCTCAACACGGGTCACACAGCCAAGTCCGAGTATACATGTTCGTCCTCGTATACGCTCTGATATGCGTCCTGGTTCCCTTTGTATGGTTCGTATGATAGGTACCGTCAACAACAAACGCGCTGTCTTCACAATCAATCGTGAAGATGACCCGAACCATGTCCTCACTTCTGTTGCCCTTGAACAAGAGGCACGCCCACAACGTACAGTGAGTATGGCAGCAACACATAAAGTGAGTGCTCTTTTACATGACGAGTTGGAAATTATCAGTCGCGATCAACTTTACGAAGAGACACTACAAGAGGTACACGAACTTTTGTCATAAACAAACACGTAGGAGTCCTTTTTATGTCTATCTCCATCTACCCCGACACTGATACGTTGAGCCAAGAGGCGGCACAATACGTTGTACGCATCGCCAACGAGTCAATCGCAGTGCACAGGCGCTTCACGATAGCTCTCTCCGGCGGTTCAACACCGAAGAAGCTTTATAGCCTACTCGGTGAAGAACCATACCGTAGTCAAATTGATTGGGCATTAGTTGACATCTTCTGGTCTGACGAACGCTGCGTACCACCAGAGAGTGAGGATAGTAACTATCTTATGGCGCAACAGGTCTTGCTCAGCAAGATACCGATACCCGCCAATCAAATTCATCGTATGCCTGCCGATCAAAATGACCATGACGCAGCCTCATACGCTTATACACTTGAGATGCAGCAAACCGTTGGCACCGAAGGTGTACCGAGTTTCGACTTGATTCAACTAGGAATGGGACCCGAGGGACATACGGCATCGCTCTTCCCACATCAACCCTCGCTTCATGAGCAGCAGAGGCTTGTTATGCCAGTTACTGTACCAAAGCCACCCCCACCACGTCTCACTTTCACACCACGTCTTCTCAACGCTGCCGCGCATGTCCTCTTCCTTGTTACAGGAGCGGAGAAGCAAGACGCCGTACAAGCGGTATTGACAGGCAAGTTTCAACCCGACGAATATCCAGCGCAGATTGTGCAGCCGACAAAAGGTGAGGTGACATGGATGCTCGATCAGACGGCAGCAGAGAAACTACCGGGTAAAGCAGAATGATTGGCATTGTTCCGTCTATCCTATCCGCCGACTTCACGCGCTTAGGTGAGCAAGTACGTGATGCAGAGGCGGCAGGGGCGAATCGCATTCAAATTGATGTGATGGATGGTCATTTCGTGCCAAACATTACGATGGGACCCATGGTTGTTGAAGCGGTACGACGTTGCACAAAGCTACCGCTTGAAGCACACTTGATGATTACCAATCCAGAGCAATATATCGAGACGTTTGCCAAAGCAGGTGCCGATATAATCATTGTGCATCAAGAGGTTTGTCCCCATTTGCACCGGGTCGTGCAACAAATTAAACGTGCAGGCAAAAAGGCGGCCGTTGCGCTCAACCCAGCGACACCTATCATCTTACTTGAAGATATACTTTCTTTACTGGACATGGTACTTATCATGACAGTCAACCCTGGTTTTGGTGGGCAGGATTTTATTGAGGAAACTCTTCCGAAAATTACGAAACTGCGCCAGATTATCACTGAGTGTAACTATATATGTGATATAGAAGTTGACGGCGGTATTCATGCAGGAACGATTCAACAAGTCGTCAAGGCAGGTGCGAACTTACTTGTCGCTGGCTCAGCTGTGTACAATACTCGTGAAAGTGTTGAGCAAACGATGACACAACTTCGACAGGCCATTCCACAAAGCTAGGAATAGAGGCGGCATGAACAAGTATTGGACAAGTCCTTGTCTTGCCTTCATGCCGCTTCCCAGTATTTACCATGTTATGCTACAATAAACGTCTATCGTTGTTCGAAGCATAGACATAATAGGTCATCAGCGTGCCCGAGAAACAAAATCATCACTCACAACAAACCTCTCCTAACAAGCTGTCCGATAGTAAGGCAGAAGAGAAAGCAACATTTCTGGCTCGAAATGATATCTTTTGTCAACTTAGCTCAACTGAGCTACAAGAAATAGAACGCATCACAACATTAGCAACGTATGCTCCTGGACGTATTCTCTACCGACCAGGAGAGAAGGGAACGGCACTCTTCTTGCTAGTCTCTGGCATCGTTCACCTCTATCATCTTTCAACTGATGGGCGTAAACTAATCACGGCAACTCCTGAAACAGATACATGTTTTGGTGAAGTTACACTCCTTGGGAACGGCACTCATAGCAGTTTTGCTGAGGTTATCAAAGAAGCGCGTATCTGTGTGATCGGCAAATATGATATCGAGCAACTCACGACTCATATACCATCCATCACAACAGGACTCTTGAAGAGTGTGGGTCAGCATTTCACACAGATCGAGAGGCAGCTTGTCAATACCACGTTCAAGAGTGTCAATGCACGACTCGCAACACTTCTGCTACAATTAGCACATGAGACACAAACCGTTACTGGCCTTAGTCACGAAGAGCTAGCGGAATGGCTAGGCGTTTATCGTGAAACGGTCAGTGTAGCGTTACGTGAACTCAAAGATGCTGGAGCTATTGAATTGGGGCGTAAGCATATCAGCATTTGTAATAAACCTTTGTTAAACGAAATAGCGGAATAGCATAGCACAAAGAGCTTTAAAACGGGAAGCAGAATACCTTATGACAGCAGTACAAGCACAAACAATGATTATTCAGGCCAAGAATGTCAAGAAAATTTATCGCAATGGACACTTACGCGTTGAAGCGCTTGCTGGCATCAATATGGCAATTGCCCCCGGAGAAATGGTCGCGATCATGGGACAAAGCGGTTGTGGTAAGACAACATTGCTAAACTGCCTCTCTGGCTTGGATAGTATCGACGAAGGCGATATCTTCATTCGCGGTGATAATCTTCGTGATTTGAGCGACAACGAACGCACATCCTACCGAGCACGGCATATGGGATTTGTCTTCCAAGAGTTCAACCTGCTTCCTGTACTTACCGCAGTCGAAAATGTCGAACTACCCATGTTGGTCTCTAAAGTTCCCAGTCGTAAGGCACGGAAACGCGCACTTGAAGTGCTCGATCTTGTAGGTCTCACCGACCGCGCGGGACATCGACCAGCCGAGCTTTCTGGTGGTCAGCGACAGCGTGTCACCATTGCCAGGGCTTTAACCAACAATCCTGCCATTGTCTGGGCCGACGAACCTACTGGCAATCTCGATAGTGAGACTGCGCTAGAAATCATGGATTTGCTGGTGACACTCAACAAAGAGAATGGTCAGACATTCGTAATCGTGACGCACGCAATAGAGGTAGGCAATCGAGCCGACAAAATCATCACGATGCGCGATGGGCATATTGTAGAGTAAGATCGAGTATTTCTCAGCGTCTTCCTGTGTCATCAGTCCCTTTCACGAAAAAGGCATCTCTATGAACTTTTATAGAGATGCCTTTTTGTTTGGGAAGTTTGCTTACGCTAACGTACGCTCTTCAGTACCAAGAAGCTGATGAACAACCTCTTTGATATGCGCGGATGAGATGCCGTATAATTCTTTTAGCAGTGTCGCGGCACCATGCTCAACAAATTTGTCGGGCAGACCAATAACCCTCACGTCGATATTGTGCAAATCATGGCGCTCTAACAATTCCAGGACAGCACTCCCGAAGCCACCTGCCGCAAGGTGGTCCTCAATAGTGACAAGATGGCCTGTGCTCTTTGCTAGACGCAAGATCATTTCTTCGTCAAGAGGTTTCGCCCAACGTGCGTTTACAACGGAGACACGCACACCTTCTTCCGATAGTTCTTGTGCGGCAAGTTCGGCCTGTGCTACAGTTGTTCCATAAGCAAGAATGGCGCATTCGGTTCGTTCTGCTTCCTCAAGTGTTGCGGGACTGAGAAGTTCTGCTTTACCAACCTCTAGCTTATGAAGCTCGTTTGTGAGCGGTGTCCCAACTCCCTTCCCACGCGGATAACGCATGCTCACAGGACCATCCATATAAATGGCGGTGTAGAGCATATGGCGCAATTCTTCCTCATCTTTGGGAGCCATAACTTTCATATTAGGAATGGAACGCATGAAAGCAATATCGAATATCCCATGCTGTGTTGGGCCATCTTCACCCACAATGCCGGCACGATCCATCGCAAACACGACATGTAAATTTTGTACACAAATGTCATGAATGATTTGATCGTAGGCACGCTGCATAAATGTTGAGTAGATTGCCACAACCGGACATATCCCCTCTACCGCCATACCACCTGCGAAGGTTACCGCATGCTGTTCCGCGATACCTACATCGAAGTAGCGTTCAGGAAAACGTTGGCGCAACTTTTTGAGGCCCGTTCCCTCTGCCATAGCTGCTGTGATACCAACAATATTTTTATCGTTCTCTGCGAGCGAGACAAGTGTATTGCCAAACACATCCTGGTAGGACGGTGGGTCATTCGGGTTTTTCTTAATCTCGCCAGTTTCATAATCGAACGCCCCAGGACCATGCCACTTGGTTGAGTCGCCCTCGGCAATTTCCCAGCCTTTGCCTTTCTTTGTGATAACCTGCACCATCACGGGACCTTCAATTTTCTTCACATTCTCGAAGACATCCAGCATCTGTTCCATATTGTGCCCATCGAAAGGACCGAAGAATTTGAAGCCAAGTTCCTCGAAAATGGCTCCCGTCTTGCTATGCAAGACAACATGTTTCATGCCAATCTCAACACGCCCTGCAGTCTCGCGTGCCATGTCACCAACAACAGGAAGTTTCTCTATCGACCCCTTTGCCATATCGCGTAAACGTCTATAGCTAGGCGAGGTCTGCATTTGACGCGCTTTTAAGAGGTAAGAATGCAAGGCACCCACGTTATCTGAGATAGATTTATCATTATCATTAATTATAACAATAAGATTTTTCTTCATACTTCCAGCATTATTAATTGCTTCAAGTGCCATACCACCCGTCAAGGCGCCGTCACCAATGATGGCGACAACCTTAAAATCTTTCCCTTGCAGATCACGTGCAGCTGCGACCCCTAACGCGGCAGAGATGGATGTACTTGCGTGGCTGGCACCAAACACGTCGTACTCGCTCTCTTCTCGACGCAGATAGCCAGAAAGACCACCAAACTGGCGAATGGTCTTGAACTGTTCACGCCTACCAGTTAATAGTTTATGTACATATGCCTGATGACCAATATCCCAAACAAGTTGATCTTCAGGAGTATTAAACGCATAATGCAGAGCCATCGTTAACTCGACTACGCCGAGATTAGGGGCCAGATGTCCACCTTTTACCGACACTTTTTCGATGATCTCGCGTCGAATCTCTGCTGCTAGCTGCTCCATTTGTGGAATCGTCAAAGCACGTAATTGCTCTGGACCGTCAATATTGTCGAGAATCCTCGTCAAAGATTTCCTCCCATACTAATCTCTGGTGTCCCCCTGGCACCTCTTGCATAATCGCAACATGAGACACGGTAGACGCCAATGAACTTTTCTTTCTCTTGTGAAGATGCATGAATACAAGAGAGTGGGTGTATTTTATATTGCTCTTAATATAGTATTATAGGAGGGTTTGCACAACCTCGCAAACGCCCTGCCGCAGAAAATTCATGCACTTAAGGGCTTGACACACCCACACCCCGCTTGTAGAGCCATATTAGACGAAAAAATGGTCCCTTGACAGGAGCAGCATTTCTTTTTATCATAACGAGCAGGATGAAACGTTCTGTCTCTGTCTCAAAAACGACACAGTACGTACATTGTGTGTATAAACCAAAAGGAAGGTAGGATGGCATCCCTTATATAGGGAGATGCTGTAAACCATGAAAATGTGTATTGCATCGTCTGCCAAACAACTCATGACAAGAAAAGATAGTGAAAAAGACTCGGAACGCCCTCATTACTATTCGCAGTTCTGGCTCGACATCGCGGCTGGACGTCGGACTATAGACGGTCCTAAGCCAGAAGAAGAGGAGGAGCTTCTCGAAGATGCTCCCGAGCCAATCGTGCTACGTCGGCCTCTCAGAAACGAACCAGAAGAGGATTTGGACGGTGCCGATGGACATGGAGAGCTTCCCGCAGCCATTACACGTTCAATTGTAGAACCCGATGTAGAGCAGCAAGAAGAGAGTGTCGCGTCTGCTCCTGATGAGCTTCCTATTGCAAGTGACGATCTGGAAGGTCCCAACCTAAACGATACCGTCGAGGATGCTGATATTCCCGATATGGACTTCGCTGAGGAAGATGAAGAGAACGAGGAGGACGAGGACCTTTTCGAGGACGAGGAAGAGGACGAAGAGGACGAAGGCTGGGTCGCAGGTCGTGGACGCAAGAAGGCCAGTCCTAAACGCCCAATAAAGCAACCGCCTGTGAAGCGTACAAAGCGCGAACCTCGTCGAGGTTTCTAAGAATAAGATATTATAAAGCCTTATAACAAGAAGTGTAGCGTAGTAGTATCACACTTCTTGTTATAAGGCTTTACCAGAACAAGAGTTACGGGTAGATACCACGAATTTGTGTAGCTTCCGCAACACGTGAGATTGCCAGCATATTTGCAGCAAGGCGCATATCACAACGATGCTTATCGGCTGTCTCCGTCACCGAGGCGAAGGCACGATTCATGATCATCTCTAGCTTCTGCGTAATCTCTTCGACACCCCAAAAGAAGCTTTGCAGGTCTTGTACCCACTCAAAGTAGCTCACTGTAACACCACCCGCATTCGCCAGAATATCGGGAATGACTAGACAACCATGCTGAAAAAGTATGTTGTCTGCTTCAGGTGTTGTCGGACCATTAGCGGCCTCTACAACGATACGTGCCTGCACTCGTTCCGCATTCTCAACGGTAATCACGCCCTCAGTGGCCGCTGGAATCAGAATATCACAGGGAACCTCTAACACATCTTGTACACGTAGGCTCTGCGATAGAGGGAAGCCTACTACCGTACCACGCTCTTGCTTATGCCGCAATACGGATGCAGGATCAAGACCAGACTCATTATAGATGCCACCCTGTGTATCACTCACGGCAACAATTTTGCAACCCTCGTTGTGGAAAAGGCGAGCGGCAATCGAGCCAGCATTTCCATAACCTTGAATGCTCACCCGTGCTCCTCTGAGCGGCATTCCTATACGTTTCGCGGCTTGACGTGTGACAAACAGCACACCCGTTGCCGTGGCATCATTGCGACCTTCACTACCGCCAATTGAAAGCGGTTTACCAGTGACAACAGCGGGGACAGAGAAACCAGAATGCATAGAATAGGTGTCCATCATCCAGGCCATAACTTGAGAGTTCGTGTTGACATCGGGGGCAGGAATATCGCTATGAGGTCCAATGATAATAGAAATTTCTGTTGTATAGCGTCGGGTCATACGTTCAAGCTCGGCGGGTGCCATGCTTTTGGGATCGCAGATGACACCACCTTTCGCACCACCGTAGGGAATACCTACCACAGCACATTTCCAGGTCATCCACATTGCCAGTGCCCTGACCTCATCAAGAGTTACGTCTGGACTGTAACGAATGCCGCCTTTGGCAGGTCCTCGGTTCATGTTGTGCTGAACACGATAGCCAGTGAAGGTTTTAATACGTCCGCTATCAAGACGTACTGGAAAATTGACCGCAAGTTCGCGTTTCGGTTGACGGAGAATCTCTCGCATATCTTCGGAAAGACTCAACTTCTCAGCCGCTAGTTCAAACTGCTGAACCGCCATGTGATAGGGGTTCAAAGCAGCAGACGACACGTCATTGTGCATAGCCTGCAACTGCCTTTCATTTTCTATTGTGAATGTATAATAATAAGAAAAGGAAAACTCTGCTAGTATTCCTCTTCTTATTATACCACGACAATCTTACACAGATTGTGTATCGTCAAGTTTCTTTCGCAACAGTGTTTGAACCATATCAGCCTTTGCTTGGCCTCGTGTTTGCTTCATGACTTGCCCAACCAACGATTGCAGTGCGTTAGTTTTGCCACTACGATAATCGTTGGCGGCCTTCGCATTGTTCGCAATCACCTCTTCGATAATACGTTCAAGTGTTCCCGTATCATTAATCGGGGGCTTAATGCCCTTACGTGTCACGATAGCTTCTGGCATCTCACCGATTGTGAAGGCTTCATCCAACACATCTTTCGCTTGCTTACCTGTGATGCGCTCTTTCTCGAGCAGAGCCAGCAAATTTGCGAATGCTTCAGGCGTGACACGACACGCTTGTATAGTGATCGCATTTACCTTGAGCAGACGTACTAGATCACTTAGAAGCCAGTTGCTAGCAGCCTTTGCGCGTGCTTTCATGTCTTTTACCTTCGAGACTGCCAGGATTTGTTCGAGATAGTCGCCGAGGGACTTGTCTTCCGTCAACACATTCGCATCTTGCTCGGAAAGTCCGAAGGTTGTCATATAGCGTGTGCGTCGTGCATCAGGTAACTCGGGCAGGTGTGACCGTATCTCTTCTACCTGCTCCTTACGAATGAGTAGTGGTGGTAGGTCCGGCTCTGGAAAGTAACGGTAATCGTGGGCCTGCTCTTTGCTACGTTGTGAAACGGTCACACCTCTATGCTCGACCCAGCCGCGCGTCTCTTGCACAATAGTTCCGCCCGAGCGCATAAGTTCGGTTTGGCGTTGGGCTTCGTACTCAATGGCACGTTCTACTGCGCGAAAGCTGTTCATGTTCTTGATTTCGGTCTTGACGCCGAGCTTTTGCTGTCCGCGAGGACGAATTGAGACGTTCGCGTCACATCGCAAACTACCTTCTTCAAGGCGGCCAGATGAGACGCCGAGGTAGACCAGAATTTCACGCAATTTTTGCATATAGAGTCGCGCCTCTTCTGCACTACGCATATCTGGTTCGCTCACAATCTCCATCAACGGTGTGCCTGCTCGGTTTACGTCGATAAGGCTGTAACCATTGTGATGATTCAAGCGTGCTGTGTCCTCTTCCAAATGGACACGCGTGATACCGATACGCCGTGTTTGTCCATGTAGTTCGACGGTGAGATAGCCGTTTTGACTGAGTGGAACATCATACTGCGAGATTTGGTAGCCCTTCATCAGGTCGGGGTAGGGATAGTTCTTGCGGTCAAACTTAGAATATTCTGGAATAGTACAATGAAGTGCAAGCGCTGTCATAATTGTATAGCGCACGGCTTCTGCGTTAATGACAGGCATTACGCCGGGCATACCCATACAAACGGGACAAACGTGTGTGTTAGGTGCCTCATTCGCATAGCCTGTACTGCATGAACAGAACATCTTGCTCTTCGTTAACAGTTGGGAGTGAACCTCAAGCCCGATTACTAGTTCCAAATCGGTATCTATAGGAGTATGTGTTGTCGTCGTCATGCCTACCTCACCTCTCGCGAAAATGGATTATACTACGTATTCGTTCCGCCATAAGTCTAGCGGTTTTCTGGGCATTCGTCAATGGGGAAAAGGCTCGTTCACGCCCGAAATTCACTAAAGCAGCGGTTCTTTTAAGAGCAGAAAGTGAAATCAATGGTAGAGTTGTGCTATATTGCCTCGCATAATTGGCATTATTGACAATGTAGGGTATACTTGCCCTAACAAAGGAACAATCAGTAACCTCGCTACCGGACAACCACCAGGCAGGCAGGAAGAGGCGCTTAATGGGCGTTGCATAATTGTGTACGAACATACAAGCGGGCAGGAGAGAAACCAGAATGTCCTTAATAAACATGGCGAAACGCGAAATTAACTGTAAAATTGTCTATTATGGCATTGGCTTGTGTGGCAAAACCACCAACCTGCACTATATACATCAAGCGGTCAATCCGCAAGATGTTGGCGATATGGTTTCTATCGACACAGAAACCGAGCGAACCCTGTACTTTGACCTCCTTCCCCTCGAACTCGGCAAAGTTCATGGTTTTCAAATTCGTTTTCAACTCTATACTGTTCCCGGCCAAATTTTGTATCAACAGACACGTATTTCGGTGCTAAAAGGTGCTGATTGTGTGATCTTTGTAGCAGACTCACAGGCAAGCAAATTACAAGAGAACATCGAGTGTTGGAACGAGCTACAAGAACAACTACGCCGTATGAACAAGGGTATAGCAGACTTTCCACTGGTCATGCAGTGGAACAAGCGTGACCTTCCCGATGTCCTACCAACCTCTGTGCTGGAAAAATATCTCAATCCCCACCACGTACCCAGCTTCGACGGTGTTGCTGTAAGTGGTCAGGGTGTCATTGAGTCACTACGTGTCGGCATTAACTCGACATTACAAAGACTGGAACGCATCTAAAATTTTATAAAGAAAATACAGATGGCATCCAACTCAAAAAGTTAGATGCCATCTGTATTTCTTCCTTGTACAATTGTTGACTACCCATAAAACATGTATAATAGACAAATACAAGGCATAGAACATCCCCGAACAAATATATACTCATATTCTTATGATGTGTCAGTATACTAAACAAAGGGCAGGTACCTCGGCAACGGCTTTCCGCATCGCTCCGCGCCTGCTCTTCACGAAGGAATTACATGGAAACGATACGTGTCATCGTTATTGACGAGCAACCCCTGTTTCGCGCAGGTATTCGTGCTACCCTGGAAGGTACAGGCGACTGCCAAATTGTTGGAGAGTCAACCGATACCGGCGATGTGCTCGAATTGGCTCGTGTACACAACCCAGATGTAGCCCTGATCGACACCGGTCTTATTACCTCTGATCCACTTGAGATCGCCCGGCAGGCACGCCATCTTGTACCACGCATGGCAATTATTATGCTCACCCCTTCTGAAGATGAGGAACGTTTATTTCAATCTATCAAAGTGGGAGCAGCCGCTTATTATACACGAAATATCACACCTAACGATCTGGTAGAAGTTGTCCGTAAGGTCAGTAATGGAGAGTACTTGATTCAGGACGACGTGCTTTCCAAGCCACAACTCGCCAGTCGTGTGCTCAAGTCATTCCGCGAATTGACGGTAGAGGACGAAGTGGGCGAAGCAAAGGATTTATATTCTCCACTCTCAACGCGTGAGATCGAGATACTTGACTACATCGCGCGTGGGAACAGTAATAAAGAGATTGCAAAATCGCTCAAGATCAGTGACCAAACGGTAAAAAATCATATTACATCGATTTTAAAAAAGCTCTCAGTCAATGATCGTACCGCCGCTGTTGTACATGCTCTACGTCATGGTTGGATCAAAATGCACGAGAATTAGACACCGGGCATAGCCCATTAGTACCAAATTTTATTTCGTGAGGTGGCTAGTAGACGAAGTGACCACGAGAGCCTTATTGAGACCAACGAAGTCATAGATCGATCTCTGAAGCGTTACGTGAGCAAGGGATTGTCTCAGACAATTCCTTGCTCACGTAACGCTTTCTTACACCTGTCAAAGCCATACAGAGAGAAGTTCTTTTCCACTATTGGCATCAATGAAGACGTAGAGGTCATGAGATGAGCGCGTAGAGGGTACGGGATCAACAGAAGCATTATTTGGTGCAATTGGAATACGTTGATACACAATCATCCAGACAGGGACATTATTCAAGTTAGCGTGCGTAAGCAAAACATATTTCGCACTTGTACCTTTCGCATTGGTGGCAGCTTCTGGCTCAAGTTGGTTCGCAAGCGTCATCGCTTGCTCCTGGCTTATTGTTGAGTTTTGGTTTGCTTGATTTAAGCTGATACCAGCTGCCATAAGTTGTGGTACTTGTATATTTGAAGAGTTAGTGTTCGCACCCGCTAAGGAAGGCCAGATAAAAGAGCTAGAGTTGTTATTGTGCTGTCCAAGCAATAACCATCCAAGCCAGAGGCAACCGAGGACGAGCAGAAAAGCGCCCACAATTCCGCTCATAAATTTTGATTGAGTTCGACGTCGCCTCTTTGGCATATTGTCCCCTCTAGTGCATCAATTCACACATTTTATCACCGCTAAGTATAGCTCAAACTGTAGTTTCTAGCAAACGGTGTTGACCTCGTTTTCATTGACACGATATACTGATAGAAAGAGGTAAAATAGCATCTTTTTTGCTTCTTGTGAGAAGAAAGGAAATCTATCCCTGTGAAAGTTTATGGTCGCATGACGGTTTTTCCAGTGATGCCCCCCCGCATTAGCCGTTTGTATGAACTTGCCTATAATTTATGGTGGAGCTGGCGTCCTGAAGCCCGAATCCTGTATAGTGCCCTCGACCCTGTGCTGTGGGAGCAGGTTGGGCATAATCCAGTGCGTTTTCTTAGCGAAGTGGAGCCGCGGATACTCGAAAAAGCAGCCACCAATTCTGAATATTTACAGCAGTTTGATAGTGTTCTTAATGACTTCGACTACTACATGCATCCACATGCCGACGACACATGGTTTTCTAGCACCTATCCTGAGCTAACCGATAAGGTAATCGCATATTTCTCAGCAGAATTTGGATTAAACGAATCACTCCCAATCTACTCCGGTGGCCTTGGAATTCTCTCTGGCGATCATTGTAAAGAGGCCAGCGATCTAGGATTGCCCTTTGTTGGTGTTGGCTTTTTGTATCCGCAAGGCTATTTCCAGCAGCGTGTGACACGCGAAGGCATACAAGAAGCAACCTACGAAAAGCTACACTTTTCTGAGGCTCCCGCAACTCCAGCTACTGGACCTGACGGTAGCGAGATTATGGTTAACGTTGATCTACCTGGACGCCGTATCTACGCGAAGGTATGGAAACTCCAGGTTGGACGTATTCCCCTGTATCTGATGGATACTGATGTAGCTCCAAATGCCCCTCATGATCGTGAACTTTCCGCACGTCTTTATTCAGGCGATCATGAAATGCGTATTTCACAGGAGATTGTACTAGGTATCGGCGGTGTACGCACGCTTCGGGCACTCGGCATTGCACCGTCTGCATGGCATCTCAACGAAGGGCATGCCGCCTTCTTGAACTTGGAACGTTGCCGAGAGTTAGTCGTGTCTGGCTTGAGTTTTAACGAGGCACGCGAGGCGGTTGCGGCAAACTCGCTCTTTACAACGCACACACCCGTTCCTGCTGGTAACGATACATTCAATTATGACCTGATCGATAAGTACTTCGGGAGCTACTGGGGACAACTAGGTCTGAACCGCGACCAGTTTATGGATGTCGCACGCGAAGAGCACAGTTGGGGTCCAACCTATGGTATGACTGTACTAGCGCTTAAGTTAACGGGACAGCACAACGGCGTGAGCGCCCTTCACGGCCATGTCTCACGTAAAATGTGGCAGTTTCTCTGGCCTGGTACTGAAGTCGATGAGGTACCGATAGGTTCCATTACCAACGGCATTCATACCTTCTCCTGGATTGCACCAGAGATCAACGAACTATTCAGGAAATACCTTGATAGAGATTGGGGCCGTTATGTCGATGACCAAAAATTCTGGGATAGCCACATTGACAATATCCCCGATGCCGAACTGTGGAAGACGCACGGACAGCGCAAAGAGGCACTCATCACCTATTCACGGAACCGCTTGAAACAGCAACATCTACGACTAGGCGAAGGAGCGCTACAAATTGCTGAGTTTGACCATTTGTTAGACCCCAATGCTCTAACGCTTGGTTTCGCTCGTCGCTTCGCTACCTATAAGCGTGCCACGTTACTCTTCCGAGATATTGAGCGTCTCAAACGCATTCTGAACAATCCAGAACGGCCTGTACAGATTATCTTTGCAGGCAAGGCACATCCAGCAGACAATCCAGGCAAAGCACTGATTGAGCAAGTGTACAAGCTCTCGCGCACGAACGATTTCAAAGGCAAGATTGTCTTCCTGGAAAACTACGATATCGACATGGCACGCTATCTCGTCTCTGGCACCGACGTGTGGTTGAATAACCCTATTCGTCCATACGAAGCAAGCGGTACCAGTGGTCAAAAGGCAGCACTAAACGGCCAGCCAAATTGTAGTATTCTCGATGGCTGGTGGGTAGAGGGCTACAACGGCAAAAATGGCTGGGCCATCGGTGAGGAGCGCGAGTATCACGACCAAGATGTCCAGGCCGAAGCTGATAGTATCTCGCTCTATCGCCTACTTGAAGAGGAAATTGTACCGACGTTCTTCGAGCGCGACGCAAATGGTGTTCCACATAGCTGGTTAGGCTATATGAAAGAAGCCATTCGGACCTGTGCGCCACAATTCAGCATGCGTCGCATGGTCAAGGACTACACAAATCACTACTATGTCCCTGAAATTCGGCAGAGCCAGCACGTTGAGAAGAACCATTATGAGGAGGCGCGTTCTCTTGCCGAATGGAAAGCGCGTGTTCGTAAAGGCTGGAACACACTTGAATTGTATATTGAGGGACAACGCGACGGACAGCTCAGCCTTGGTGAAGGTATCGACGTCAAAGCGTGGGTGCGGGCCAATGGCCTGACAAAGACAGACCTCAGCGTCGAACTCGTGTATGGCGACGTTAATGATGAGAGCGTTCTGGCACAGCATAGTATTCCTATGAGTTATAGCAAACGCGAACTTGATGGCTCCTTACGCTATGATGCGAAGCTCAAACCCGACGAGAGCGGCAGCATAGCCTACAACGTTCGCGTTGTACCCAAACACAGTGGACTGACTGAGAAGTACGAGATGGGTCTCATTCGCTGGGCCTAGCAGACAAGAAGCCACCTTGCTTCCATGCATTTTTTATTCATGGAAGCAAGGTTCAGCGGCGTTTACTCTATGCTTTACTCCTTACCTAAATTTCACGTTTTTTTCTCTTGATAACCCGTGTAGTTTAGTACTAAATTTTTCTAAGTAGATACTTTAGCACTAAATTTCCTGGCTTAGGAGCGAAGTGTTGCAGGAATAGAGAGGTCATACAGATGGTACACAGCATCTCAATATTTCTATGGATACGTATTGCACGCGTTCGACGCAAGTACGAACGAGCCTCCCTGGAACATTTGCGATCCTGGAATATCAGCCTCGCCCAATTCGATCTTTTGACCGCGTTGGAAGTTTCTGAAGGCACTACTCAATTTGACCTGGCAAAGCAGTTGCTCGTGACTCAGGGCAATATTACGCAATTGCTCGATGTGCTAGAACAGCGTGACCTTCTCACACGGCGTCGGGAAGGCCGAACAAAGTGTCTCATGTTAACCGAGCAGGGGAAACAGTTGCTCGGTACGCTAGTACCTGAACACGTCAGTTGGAATGTGGAACAGTTCGCGGGCTTGTCACACACAGAACAAAAACAACTACTCAGGCTGTTGCAGAAGCTTGACCTCACAATGAAATAAGCTCTTTCTCATCTGCTTCCTGCATTCTTGCATCTTCATACTAGCACGGTCTCATAAGGATAGTCTATAATCTATAGACGCGACAGATCATTGAAGACTGTTTCTCGTTGGAGACGCTTATGCAGCAGAGTATGCTCTTTCACCCACTCATATTGGGACCACGCGAGGCTCCTAACCGCATTATTTTCGGTAGCCATGCAACAAATTTCGCACGCCATAATCTACTGAGTCAGCAACATGCAGACTACTATGCGACTCGTGCGGAAGGCGGAGCAGGTGTCGTCGTTATTGAAGAGCATATTGTACATCCTTCGGATATCCCATATGAACGCGCGCTACTGGGTTATCTTCCAAACACAGCCCATGCTATTGCAGGAGTTGTTGAACGCATTCACGCTCACAACGCAATAGCTCTTGTTCAACTAAATCATAACGGGCAGCAATCTACAAGCGATCACACACAGCGTGAACTATGGGCACCGTCTGCCGTTCCCAATGTCTCCTCGCGTGAAGTCCCGAAAGTGATGGGGCTAGCAGATATTCGCGCAGTTATTACAGGTTTCGCACAAGTTGCTCACACAATAGTACAAGGTGGGGCCGATGGCGTTGAACTGCAAGTGAGCGATACATCTTTGTTACGCCAGTTTCTCTCACCGTTAACCAATCAGCGTAACGACAACTATGGCGGTTCGCTCGAGAATCGCATGCGTTTCTTACAAGAGACGATTGAAGCGATAGCAGCAGTACTTGGACAAGACTACATTTTAGGGCTACGCTTCTGTGGTGATGAGTTAGCACCATGGGCGGGATTGACGCCAGAGCAAGCTATCGAGATAGCTCGCGCTCTAGTAACGACATACCGTATTGACTATATGACAATTACAATGGGAAGTATCCTCAGTTCACACATGTTCCCCTTTAATGCTACGATGCATGTTGCTCCTGGCTATGCCGTTCATTTAGCGACTGCAATGAAGGCTGCTGTTAATATTCCAATCTTCGCCGCTGGACGTATCATGAGCGCAGCACAAGCTGAACGTATACTGATTGAGGGACAAGCAGATGGTGTTGAGATGATTCGCGCTTTAATTGCGGACCCCGAACTTCCCCGTCTTTCTCAGGCAGGACAAGCGGATAGAGTGCGGCCCTGCATCGCTTGCAATCAAGGCTGTCAGGTACGTAGTGTGATGAATGTTGCTCTCACTTGCAATGTCAATCCTGATGTTATCCACGCACAACATATAGTACGTACGGCACCAGTAACGTCAAAATCAGCCAAACCATTGGTGTGTGTTATAGGCGGTGGACCAGCAGGACTTGAGACTGCACGTGTAGCCGCTCTACGGGGTCGCTCGGTTGTGCTGTATGACAAAAATCCAGCACTTGGCGGAACAGTAGCACTCGCGGCAAAGGGATCAGGGCGTGCAGAGCTGCAACGCATCACCGGGTATCTACAGGCAGAGTGTGATCGGTTAGGAGTTGAAATACATACAGGAATCGATGTAAGCGCAACCATGCTTATGGAACAGCAGTTTCAGACAATAGTTGTGGCAACAGGGGCACACACGGGAAGCGGCTTATTGCCTATTCCAGGGCATGATCTTCCACATGTCACGGATGTACGCCGTATTTTAGCAGGAGAAGCAATAGCGGGGCAGCGCGTTGTGGTTATCGACGAAACAGATTCACATGGTGTACTTTCTGTTGTTGAAATGCTGGCGACAGCAGGAAAGCATGTTGACGTGGTGACAGAAGATTGGTATGTCGGCCGTGATCTCGTCGCTACAAACGATATTGTCCTGTGGATGCAACGCACAATAGGGCAAGACGTTACTCATATACCACACACACGCATTGTACGCATCGAGCCAGAACAGGTAATCGTTACTGACCGTTTCACGGACGATGAACGCACTATCGCTACCGATGCGGTGGTACTAGGAACGTATGAGCGTCCTACGCAAGATTTGTACTACACACTAAAAGGCAAGGTGCCGTGTCTCTTCCGTATTGGAGATTGTGTCGCACCACGTCGTATCGAGCAGGCAATTATGGAAGGGCGTCAGGTTGGGGAGCAGGTATAGCATACTATACAGAGCGGACAGGAGAATTTTCGGGTCTCCATCTTTCGGGGGGAAAACAGGGCGCCCGCAAGGGGAACGCTTTCAGGACTCTGTTGACGAATGCGAGAAATACTGGAATGATACAATGCAAGGAAAAGTTGGTGAAGAGCAGAGCCAGAAGGAGCAGATCCATGTCGATGTATCCACAAGAAATCGGAAGCATTCCCGCCGAAACGCTGCGCATAGCGCAGGCAGCCTGTCCCAAGGGAACATTGGCGATGCGGCTGCGTGAGGTGCTAGGAGCATTGTATCAAGATGAGCAATTTGCGGTGCTCTACTCCGTGAAAGGGCAACCTGCCTACGATCCTTGGCGACTCGCAGTGGTCACCGTCTTACAGTATGCCGAAGGCCTGACCGATCAACAAGCAGCCAACGCCGTTGGAGAGCGCATTGATTGGAAATACAGCTTGGGGTTAGAATTGAGTGATCCCGGCTTTGATTACACGTTGTTGTCAGCGTTTCGCACGCGTCTGGTAGAGGAAAGAGTGGCGACGCTGTTATTGGATCGGCTGCTAGAACTGTGTAAGCAACGTGGCTGGCTCAAAGAAGGAGGCAAGCAACGCACCGATTCGACGCATGTGTTGGCACGGGTCCGCTCGCTCTCCAATCTGGAATGTGTGGGAGAAACGCTCAGGGCCACCTTGGATGATCTGGCCGTCCTCGCACCGGATTGGCTCGTCCAGCAGATCAGCCCGGACTGGTTTGAGCGCTCCCGCCATCGGGTCGAGAATTATCGCTTGCGCCATCCGCAGAAAGCCAGCGCATAGCCTTGGCGCAGCAGATCGGTGCGGACGGATGGCACTTGTTGCAAGCGTTGGAACAGCCCGATGCTCCTGATCTGCTCAAGGATCAGGCGTGTGTTCAGCTCCTGCGGCAGGTGTGGCAGCAGTATTATGACCTGTCGGATGGGAAGGCGAACTGGCGAGCAGGTCCGCAAGCCGAGGAAGACGAAGGCATCATCCGTTCCCCCTATGACCCGGAGGCCCGAACCAGCAAAAAGCGGGAGATGACCTGGCTGGGATACAAAGTGCATCTGACCGAAACGTGTGCCATCACAGAAGAGGCAGGAAGGACGGGGATGACTCCTCATTTGATCGTCCAGGTTCACACCACCGTGGCTCCTGTTCCCGATGTGCAGATGACGGCCCCTATTCAAGCCGAGCTTGTCAAGGCTGGACACGCGCCTGCGCAATCCATCGTTGATACAGGCTACGTCGACGCCGAACTGCTGATGAGCAGTCAGCGAAAGGGGATCACGTTGCTCGGTCCGGTCTTGTCTGACACCAGTTGGCAAGCCAAAGCGGGCAAAGGGTTCGACCAGGCGCATTTCCAGATCGATTGGACCAGCGGACAAGCGACCTGCCCTCAAGGACAGACAAGCACCCGCTTGAGCAAGGCGGGAGAGCGCAGGGAGATCGTGTTTGCGACCGAAGTCTGTGCGGCTTGTCCGGTGCGTCGAGACTGTACCCGTTCTCAGACGACTGGCCGGGTCCTGCATGTGCGTCCCAAGGAGGCGTATGAGGCACTGGCGGCCCGACGAGAAGAGCAGCAAACCGCTGCTTTTCGGCAGGCGTACGCCACACGCTCAGGCATCGAAGGGACCCTTTCTCAGGCAGTGCGAGGAATGGGTCTGCGACGGGCTCACTACGATGGTTTGGCCAAGGTTCATTTGCAGCATGTGTTGACGGCGGTGGCCATCAATCTGGTGCGCATTGATGCAGTCCTGACGAACACGCCTCGCGGCAAGACACGTCGCACTCACTTCGAGCGGGTGGGATCCCATCCTGGTCTGCAAGGTCGGGCTGCTGCATGATCTGCTTACGATTCACAATGTTATTCGTCAACAGAGTCGAGAAAGCACATGTGCCTCGCCCCGTTCGATGCCAATCGCATAGGCCAGATCACCGCTCATGCCCATTGCGAGCGATTCGTAGGTGAATTGTCCCCCGTGAAAGCGAGCTGCGGCCCAGTCCAAGCGGGGGCCAACCTGTTCCCAGCCTTGTTCATAGGCAACCCCAACCTCCCATAATGGTGACATCGTCTACGTGTGACCAGCACGCTTTAAAGGGTGCAGAATCACCTGTCATGAAATGATTCGATGCCGCCTCTACCTGCTCCACCGTCCGATGAAGGTCGTCTGATACAAACATGGTATGTCTCCTCTCATATCCCGAAAAGGTCGCTTGACTCTACACGAGCACGTTGTCAATCGCTCCGGCTTTGATCATTTACACAAACTATTATACAGCAGGGCAATCGCATCTAAATTTATGAACGATGGTGACAAGCCATATCATACTGATGAGCCTTTTCAAAGGTCAACCTGTAAACGCGCTCTACAGGCCGAGCCAAAAATTAGATGCGATTGTCCTGTATTATACAGTCTCTATATTGACGGAATTAATTGATGTGCGATATACTGACCTTCGCACCAGATGACTTAAACCAATTAAAGACGCAATTTAAAATGAGTATTTAGTGATATCTTAAGCTGTTTCAGCAGGTTAAAAATATTCATCCATACATGATTCATGTAATGAATGATACGCGAGAAGTTAGCAACGACGATTTGAAAAGATATTGCCATAGGCTGGGAGTGTTATTATGTCTATCGATCGCGATTATTCACAGTTTCTTACATCATTCACTTCAAATAAGTTTCAAATACTTCGAGATGCTCAATCATCCACACTTCATAATTATTCAACTTCGTTCACTTTGAACTCGGACGTTGCTGTTGAACTGCCAACAGGAGCGGGTAAGACCTTAATTGCTTTGTTAATTGCCGAAGCATGGAGACAAGAGTCAAAGAAGGTTGCTATTCTGTCAGCTAACAAAACACTAGCTCGACAAATGGTGCAGGAGGCAAAAGCTCTAAACATACCGACATTGCTTATGGAGGGGAGAGGAATAGACATTCCCTCGTCAGATAAAAGGGCTTATCAGCGCGCTAGAAGCATTGCAGTGATGAATTATTGGGTCTATTTCAATCAAAATCCAACAATAGATCCAGCAGACCTACTAATTATGGATGACGCACATTTGGCTGAACATTGTCTCCATTCGCTCTATTCAGTTGAGATAAATCGACTTCAACAGGAGGACCTTTTCAAAACTGTTATCACTGAACTACAGAGACGCTTTCCTGATTATTCTGTTTTTGCTGATGCATTGGCTGATGATAAACCACCGATATTTATTAGTGAACTGCTCTCCTTTTTCGATCAAGGAGAAGTAATAGATCGGTTGCGTGAGATAGTAGAAGCATCACCTTGTCTGAGTACAGATGTGGACTTTAATTATCGTTGGAGACGTATAAGACATCAGTTACACGAAGCAAACATCTACGTGAGTCCAAATAGCATTTGGATTAGACCATATATTTACCCCCTTATATCGAATCCTCACTACGCACAAGCACAACAACATCTCTATATGAGTGCTACGATAGGGGATCCAGCCGACTTAAGCAGAAGGCTCGGTGTAAAAAAGATTCAAAAAATCCCAGTTCCGTCCGAGTATATGGAAAAAACGTCGGGACGGCGTATGATAGTTATAGAAAAAATGGAGGATAATGTCCTTTCAGAACGAATGACAAGTATTCTGTCAACTGCCTTGTCAGTTCATCCTAAAAGTGTGTGGCTTTGTTCCTCAAACGCTGAAGCAAATGCTCTTCAAGTAAACATTTCTGAATGGCTGAACGATAATGGTTTTGTTGGACACCCAACGTGGCTTCTTACTCCTCTAGGTGAGGAGATTGACGAGTTCAAGAAATCATCTCAAGGCCACTTATTTGTTGCAGGCAGATTTGACGGCATGGATTTCCGCGCTGATGAATGTCGGATTGTTGTCGTCACAAAGCTTCCTCGAGCTATTAACACCCAAGAAGAGTTCATTTCAGCGTACCTTCGTGATGCAGGATTTATGAGAAGACGTCTTAACCAAAGAATAGTGCAAGCTCTTGGCAGATGTAATCGATCCGAAGAAGACTTCGGTTTGTACATCTTAGCGGATGAACGTTTCGCTAATCATTTTAGCTCTGAAGCGAACAGAGAGGGAATATCAAGAAATGTTGTTGCTGAAATTGATATGGCCCAAGATACTTCAGAAACGAGTCTAAAGAGTCTTGTAAACGACATAAGCTCTTTTTTAAAAAGAAATTTTAGTAAGCACGACAAGGACATAGAAGTTTATCTAATGGACGTACCTCCTTCTTTAGCATCTGATAATATACCTGATACCTCAGAAGATGAAGTTCTAGGATGGAATGCGTTATTCGCAAGTCAAAATTACGAAGTTGCAGCGAATCGTTTTGAGGAGTGCTGGGAAACTCTTCGAGGTACATCGTTGAAGGAATTGGGAGCTTTCCATGGATGGAATTGGGCGAAGGCTCTATACCTTCAATCGCGAAGGGGTGAACCTTCTTCATTTGAAAAATCTATCAGTGTATTAGATGGTGTAATTCGTCATGGTGGAGAAAGTGCTTGGTTCAACAGAATGCGCACATCTCTTAATCGTGCTATCAGATCACAAACTTCAATAGAAGAAGTTGTACAATATGACTATGCAGATACTCTTCTTAGAGCATTTGATGATCGATTGGAACAATTAGGTAACAAGAGGGAGAAATTTGAGAGATGGTGTCAAATAACTACTGAAAGGCTGTCATCAGACGGTCATGGACAGTATCAAGAAGGACTTGAAAGGCTGGGACAACTGCTAGGTTATTATGCTGTTAGACCGAAATATGGTGCTGCTACTGACTGTTTATGGCGTGGTGTTTTTGGGAACGTGAAAGAAATAATTACTTTTGAAGGTAAAATTGAACACTCCCCATCTAAGCAAATTGTGGCTTCTGATATCGGGCAAGCTCATAATCAGCAAACCCGTGCTGAGAGGGAGTATCCTGGTTATACAATACGAGGAACAATTGTGACGCACCTTACTTCGATTGCCTCGGATGCCGAAGTTTCTGCTGGAAGTATTAAAGTTTTAGAGAAGGATGCAGTTTTAGCCTTGTGGGATAACGTCAAGTTACTTTTAAGCCAATACAGAGATGGTTGGTCTGTGGATGATATTAATGCTCGTCGCGTATCTGCTCAACGTATTCGCTCTCGCCTCCCCAAAACTGGATGGCTTATAAGAGTCTTAGACATGGACAAACGATTTATCAATACTGATATGCTTCGTACAGAATGGTTGTAGTGTCCATTACAGGTGACAACAGGCAGAAACAAACATTAATATAGCAAGGGATGGGGATACAGGCATAATGCAACTGACAACAACACATAAAAAAGCTTTTGACCACTACTATAAAGAACTTGCCGCGTATCATGAGAAGAAAGTCACACACGAAACGGCTGTCAGGAGCGCATTTCAAGACCTGCTGAAAGCGTTCGCTCAATCAGCAAACTGGATGCTCATTCCAGAGCAAACACTCGCAAATGGCAAACGGCCCGATGGGACATTACGCGATAGCTTTAACCTGCCGCGTGGATATTGGGAAGCGAAAGAAACTAGTACATGGAGGCTGAAATAATTCTATGGTAAAATAGGAGGAAAAAGCAGAGGGATAGGACAGAAGAAGAGATGCAAAAGGGACCAAAACCAGTATATTTGCAACTCAGTGAAGAAGAA